>OIYE01000333.1_pt1 | contig 44125 bp, 42 predicted proteins | sample 1588091 | NCBI WGS metagenome assembly OIYE01 (sample SAMN03283265) | human gut metagenome | biome: human-associated habitat; material: feces | host: Homo sapiens | place: USA | collected 2013 | reverse complement strand
AATTACCTTAGTTGTCCATTCCTCCAAATTCCAGACGTCCGTTACAATATCCATATAAAATTCCGGTTCATGACTAACCAGAACGACAGTACCTCTGTAAGCTGCCACAGCACGCTTAAGTTCTTCTTTAGCATCTGTATCAAGATGATTGGTAGGTTCGTCCAGTACCAAAAGATTACATGGTCTTAACATAAGTTTGCAAAGTCTAACCTTTGCGTTTTCACCGCCTGAAAGTACACGTACCTGTGAAGTAATATGTTCGGTAGTAAGACCGCATCTTGCCAGAGCCGCCCGAACCTCCGCATTAGTCATAGCCGGATATTCGTCCCATATTTCCTGAAGCGCAGTTTTTTCTGAAGCTATTTCCTCTTGCTCGAAATAGCATATTTCAGTAAATTGATCAAGCTTAACGCTTCCTTCCACAGACGGAATAATTCCAAGCATTGTTTTTAAAAGAGTCGACTTTCCAAGTCCGTTAACACCCTTAATTGCAATTTTTTTATTACGTTCTACCTGAAAACTCATGGGTCTGGTCAGGGGTTCCCCATATCCGAGAACAAGATTTTCAGCGTCAATTACTACCTTCCCGGTAGTTCTTGCAGATTGAAAATCAAAGGACGGTTTAATTTTTTCCTTTGCCAGAGTAATAACATCCATTTTATCAAGCTTTCTCTGACGTGAACGCGCCATATTTGCTGTAGCGGCTCTCGCTTTGTTCCGAGCCACAAAATCCTGCAAGTTTGCAATTTCCTTTTGCTGTTTTTCATAAGCCTGTTCAAGCTGCTGCTTTTTCAGCGCATACATACGCTGAAAATTTTCATAATCGCCTGTATAACGTGTCAAAACTGCATTTTCAACATGGTAGATAACATTGACTACACTATTTAAAAACGGAATATCATGAGAAACCAATATAAATGCATTTGAATAATTCTGAAGAAAATTCTTCAGCCAGTTAATATGATTTTCATCAAGAAAATTAGTAGGCTCATCAAGAATCAGAATCATAGGGTTTTCCAAAAGTACTTTTGCAAGCAGTACCTTTGCACGCTGACCGCCGGACAGCTCTGAAACATCACGGTCGAGACCGATCTCGCCAAGTCCCAGACCGTTAGCATATTCGGAAATACGGCTGTCTATAGTATAGTACCCATTAGTTTCCAGAATATCCTGAATTTCTCCTACAGATTCCATCATTTCATTCATTTCTTCTTCAGTGCAGTCTGACATTTTATCATAAAGCTCCAGCATTTCCTGTTCAAGTCCGCTTAAATGACGAAATGCATCTTTTAAAACGTCGTATATAGTTTTTCCTTTTTCAAGCGTACTGTACTGATCAAGATAGCCGGTAGTAATATGGCGGCACCATTCTATCTTTCCCTCATCCGGCATAAGCTTACCTGTAATTATATTCAAAAAAGTAGATTTACCCTCGCCGTTAGCGCCTACAAGTCCTACATGCTCTCCTTTAAGAAGCCGAAACGAAGCGTCATCGAGAATTTGTCTTGCGCCGAAACCATGTGTTACATGTTCAACATTTAATATACTCATTTATTTTACATTTGCCTCTTTCTTATAAAATAATATTATACCATAATATTTAATTTTTATCAAGTTATTTTTTACTCCAATTCAAAAGCTCCGGTATAAAGCTGATAATACTGACCTTTCATAGCAATAAGTGCGTCATGATTTCCCCGTTCTATAATATTTCCGTGGTCAAGTACTATAATAACATCAGAATTTTTAACTGTTGACAGACGGTGAGCGATAACAAATACCGTTCTTCCCTCCATAAGAGCGTCCATACCCTTCTGTACAATAGCTTCCGTTCTGGTATCGATAGACGAGGTCGCCTCGTCAAGAATCATAACCGGAGGATCGGCAGCCGCCGCACGGGCAATAGATAACAACTGACGCTGTCCCTGAGAAAGATTAGCTCCGTTACCGGAAAGATAAGTCTGATATCCGTCAGGCAAACGTGTTATAAAATCGTCTGCGCCTGCCAGCTTTGCGGCGGCAATACATTCCTCATCCGTTGCGTCAAGCTTGCCGTAGCGTATATTTTCCATAACCGTACCTGTAAATAAATTTGTTTCCTGTAAGACAATTCCCAGAGAACGGCGCAGATCAGCCTTTTTAATTTTATTAATATTTATACCGTCGTAACGGATTTTTCCGTCGGCAATATCATAAAAACGATTAAGCAGATTAGTGATGGTAGTCTTTCCTGCGCCTGTTGCGCCGACAAAAGCCACCTTTTGTCCCGGCTTTGCATAAATGCTGACATTTTTCAGCACTGTTTTCCCCTCTGTATATGCAAAATCTACATCAAACAAACGAACGTCTCCGGTCAGCTTGGTATATGTAACAGTTCCTTCGGCAGTATGCGGATGCTTCCATGCCCATAATCCGGTTCTTTCTGAGCATTCGGTAAGAACTCCGTTTTCCTCCTTTGCATTTACCAAAGTAACGTATCCGTTATCCTGTTCCGGCTGCTCATCCATCAAATTAAAAATACGTTCCGTACCCGCCATTCCCATAACAACGGCATTGACCTGATTGGAAACCTGATTGATATTTCCGGCAAACTGCTTGGTCATATTAAGAAACGGTACTATAATACTAATGCTTACCGCCATACCTGAAACGCTCATATTAGGCACATCTAAAACCAGAAGTATTCCGCCTGCAACAGCAACGATAACATATAAAACGTTACCTATATTATTCAGAATCGGCATTAAAATATTTGCATATCTGTTAGCCTTTTGGGATTCATAAAAAAGCTTTTCATTAAGCCTGTCAAAATCCGCCTTGCTTTCTTCTTCATGACAGAATACCTTTACGACCTTCTGACCGTTCATTATTTCCTCGGCAAACCCCTCAACCTTTCCGAGCGCCGTTTGCTGACGAAAGAAATATTTTGCCGAACCGCCGCCGATTTTCTTTGTAATAAAATACATAATTACAACGCCCGTCAAAACAACTAAGGTCAGCCATAAACAATAATAGATCATAAGACATAAAACTGTAATAACTGAAATTGAAGAAATAAGCAACTGCGGAAAGCTTTGAGAAATCATCTGCCTGAGAGTATCTATATCATTTGTATAACGGCTCATAATGTCGCCGTGATTGTTCGTATCAAAATATTTTATAGGCAGTCGCTGCATTCCGTTGAACATTTTTTCACGCAGTTTTTTGAGAGTACCCTGAGTCATAATTGCCATAAGCTGATTATACGCAAAGCCTGCCGTCAGCGACAAAATATAGAATACGACAAGAATTCCCACATAAAGAAAAACTTTTGAGCTTACTGCCTCCCAATCGCCGTTTTGCCAGTTTTCTTCTACGACTGCAATGATGTTCTGCATAAATATTGCCGGAACAGAGCTGACTACCGCACTGAACACAATACATATAACCGTAACCGGCAGCATAACAGGATAAAAGCCATGCATAGTTTTAAGCAGCCGTCCGATAACTCCTTTTTTTACATTTTTATTCTTCATTATTGTCACCTGCCTTGTTCTGAGAAGTATAAATTTCACGATATATTGCATTGCTTTCAAGCAGTTCTTTATGAGTTCCCACAGCGCTGATTTTTCCGCCGTCCATAACGATAATTCTGTCTGCATCTTCAACCGAAGCAGTACGCTGAGCAATTATTATTTTTGTTGTTTCAGGAATATACTCCCTCATGGCTTTTCTGATGCCGGAATCCGTTTTTGTATCTACAGCACTGGTAGAATCGTCCAATATCAGGATTTTCGGTTTTTTCAGCAAAGCTCTTGCAATACAAAGTCTTTGCTTCTGTCCTCCGGATACATTTGCACCGCCCTGTTCTATATATGTATCATAACCGTCAGGAAACTGTGAGATAAATTCATCTGCACATGCAAGTCGGCAGGCTTCCTTTAATTCTTCATCAGAAGCATTTTTATTTCCCCAACGAAGATTTTCCTTGACCGTACCGGAAAACAGAATATTTTTTTGTAATACTACTGCTACCTGATTTCTGAGAGTTTCCAGATCGTAGCTTCGCACATCTATACCTCCGACCTTAACAGTACCCTCCGTAGCGTCGTACAGACGGGAAATAAGCTGTATAAGCGTCGATTTTGACGAACCGGTACCTCCGATAATACCTATAGTTTCCCCTGACTTAATTTTCAGATTTATATCTGCAAGCGCTCTTCTTTCCGCTTTCAGAGAATATTTAAAGCTCACGTTTTCAAATGAAACCGAACCGTCAGCAACCTCATAAACCGGATTTTCCGGATTTGTAAGAGTACTCTTTTCCGTAAGGATTTCTGCAATTCTCTTACCAGATTCAGCGGCCATTGTTATCATGACAAAAATCATGGACAGCATCATCAGGCTGGCAAGCATCATAAATCCATATGTCAATAAAGCGGAAAACTGACCTACGTCTAAATCCATTCCACGAGACGTAATAATAGTATAAGAACCGAAGGACAATACAAAGGTCATATTTACATAAAGACAAAATTGCATAAGCGGATTATTCAATGCAAGAATTCTTTCTGCTTTTGTAAAATCAGCGCAGACGTCCGAAGCGGCTGCATCAAATTTCTTCTGTTCATAATCCTCTCTTACAAAAGCCTTTACTACACGCATACCCTTAATATTTTCCTGTACGGAATTATTTAAATTGTCGTACTTCTTGAATACTTTCCGGAAAAGCGGCATAGTTTTATAGACAATCACCGACAGTCCGACTGTAAGAAACGGTACGACAAAAAGAAATATCCACGCCATTTTTCCACCCATTATAAAAGCCATAACCAGTGCAAAAATTATCATAAGCGGCGCACGGATAGCGCTCCTGATAATCATCATATAAGCGTTCTGAACATTAGTAACGTCTGTCGTAAGACGTGTTACCAACGACGAAGTCAGAAATTTATCAATATTTTCAAATGAATATTTCTGAATATTGTAAAACATGTCCCTGCGGAGATTTTTTGCCAGTCCGCAGGAAGCGTTTGCGCACGTTGCGCCTGCTAAAGCTCCGAACAGCAAAGACAATACGGCCATTATAAACAGTATTATTCCGTACTTGATTATTAAATTCAATTCACAGCCTGATTTGATCTCATTTACAAGCTTAGCAATGAGAAACGGAATTATACACTCTATTACAACCTCTAACGATACCAAAACAGGAGTGGCAATTGAAGTTCTTTTATATTCCCTTATACTTTTTGAAATTTCCTTTATCATATTTATAAATCAATCCTTTCTGATTATGAACATGTTTATTACGCATTTGATTTTTTACTTGAATAATACCGTCCTCTATGAATCAAAAATCCGTACTCCCAAAAAGGAATACGAATTTTTTAAACTATATATGAATTATACCATAAAATTAAGCCACTGTCAATTGTTGTATTTTATTTTTCAATATTTTTGTAAATTATTTTTAGCAACAATGCACAAACTCAAGGTCGATAAGCAGTCAATTTTACCAAAAATATTTTAATTTTTTTCTATACTATTGAAATCTCTATTTTTTTTTGGTATAATATTATAGTCATTGCAATGGGATATAGCCAAGTGGTAAGGCAACGGACTTTGACTCCGTCATTCCGGTGGTTCGAATCCACCTATCCCAACCAATTTTATGCTGTTTTAGCTCAGTTGGCAGAGCACTTCCTTGGTAAGGAAGAGGTCGACGGTTCAAGTCCGTTAAACAGCTCCATGAAAATCCCGTAGATACATCATCTACGGGATTTATTTTTATATTTAATTATTATTTGATAGCAGTATGATAGCAGTATGCAACGCTAATTTTTTTCGTGCCATAAAATACCTGTTGATTATCGCACAGTTATTTGATATAATTTCAATAAAAAATCAAGGAGGTATACAAATGAGAATTGCAGTATGCGATGATCAACATTTTTTTGTGGATGAAATAAAAAATAAGATAGAGTCATATCTCAACGACAAAAATATACCATTTGACATTGATACTTTTACAGATGGTTTAACCTTGATTGGCAGTTACAAATACATACATAAATATGATATAATATTTTTAGATGTAGAAATGCCCTGCTTCTCAGGTGAAGATGTAGCTAAAGAATTTAAAAATGAAGAGTATAAACCGCTAATAATCTTTACGACCAGTCATTCAGAATTTGCCAAAAAAGGATATAGATATAATGCTTATGATTTTCTAGATAAATCCGATATAAATTTAGAGTTAAAAAATATTTTGGATAATTCCATTAAAGACACGGTATTAAAACATAAAGAAGAAATTATTGAAATAAACGGAATAGCTGTTAAGGTTAAAAATATTATATATCTTATTGCAGACGGAAAAAATGTAGATATTTATATTACTGGAAATATTATAAAAACAATAAGAACACCTTTAAAATTCTTTGAAAAACATGAAGCATTTGAAGATTTTATTAAGATCAACAGAAACACAATAGTTAATTATGATTATATTAAAACTTTTGATCATAATAAAATAAAAATGAATAACGGTATTAATTTTGACGTTTCCAGAACACAAAATGAAGATATTAAAGAAAAAATTTTTAAAATCGGAGTGAAAAGACGTGAAATACATTGAACTAGCAGCGTCAATATTTGAATGCCTGGTAATAACTGAATCCACGTCAAAATGCTTAAGGTTTAAGAATAATCATTACATATATCTAAAATACATTTTGTATACGGCAGCTATGCTATTTATTAATCTGTTTCTACCCTATATAACAAATTCAAATATAATACCAGGTGCATCACAAATAATTGTTACATTTGTTTTTGGCATGCTGTTTATGCAAGGATCGGCTTTTTTCACGTTATTTGTTGCAACGCTTAGTAACATAGGATTAATAGTAATTAATGTATCGGTCATGACAGCATTTAGCTATTTTACACAGTGGGATCTGAATGAATTAATAGTTAACCAGACATCAACCCGTATATTGTTATTATTTATTACAAAATTTCTGTATTTTTTATATACCCGGTTAATGCTGAAATTTTTTGAACGTGAAAAATACCCATTGTCTGCTAATGACTGGTATATAATTATCAGTTTATTAACAATCAGCCTGCTATTTACGCTAATTGTATTCAGCATAAATTTACATAAAATGTTTAATCCTACATTAATAGTCATTACAACAAGTCTTGTTGTAATAATCAATATAGCTATGTACATTATTATATATTTGCAGGTGCGTAATCATTTATCTGATAACCGCATTAAAATTTATGAAGATTACAAGGCAGCTACAGAAATTGAAATTAAAGAAATTACCGAAAAGAACAATAAAATGAGAAAAATAAAACACGAATTAAAAAATAGCGGCATACAAATACAAAAGTTAATCAGTCAAGGGAAACTAGAAGACGCAGAAAAAATGATAGCAAGCATTACCAATGTAAACCTGGGAGAAGATACCCAATATGTAAAGCTGAAACATAACATGCTGGAAACAATCATAAATAATAAATTGACAGTTTGTGGCAGAGAAAACATAAATATTCAGACGTATGATGTCAGCGATATAGAAACAGAGTTATACGGTATCAGCGAACAAGAAATGTGCACTATTATATCTAATCTACTAGACAACGCAATTGAATCATGTATAAAATATAACGGCGATAAATTTATTAGTTTAAAAATTTTACATGAAAAAGAGTATATTTTAATAAATGTAATAAACACAACGTCTAACACTAAGGTAAATTATAACGGTTCCGCATTGAAAACGTCCAAAGAAGATAAAGAAAACCATGGACTAGGTACGCAAATAATAAACGACATAGCCTACAAATATAATGGCAACGTTAAATATGAAATCGTTGATAATCAATTCATTGCGAATGTAATGCTGGAATGTGTAAAAACTACAGTATAAATATTATTTTAAGGTAACATTTCAAATGTGACCCTTACTTCTATTGCATATCCGACAGAAAGTTACTGAGTCCAAATCTGGGCTGAGTGAAAAATAAAAGCCCGTCAGGAAATTCCCGACGGGTTTAGCTTTGTATTGTTTCTGCGGTATATTTTTTCAACAAATTAATTATACCACACTTTTATAAATTTTGCAAATTATTTCACTTTATTCTCAATTTCAGTATGCAGACGTTTAATAAAATTTTCCCCTGCAATACCATTCTGCTGATATCCCCACTTATCAAGAAGATAATTTACTGCTTTCAGCGTACCGTCACCGAAAGACTTATTTTTATCCATGCCGTATTTGTTAATACCTAGTGTTTTGGCTGTCAACAGTAATTCTTTAAGCGATAACACGCCAATAGTCTTATCGCCTTTTTTATAGCCTGTCTTGTCCAGTATAGGCTTTGCAGGACTTGCTGCTGTAGAAATACCTAATGTTTTTAAAATACCTTTAGCGTATGCTTCGGCAAGCTTTTTGTAATTTGCCTTGATGAAATCAGCGTCCTTTTTACTGTCGACAAAGCCGCCCTCTAAAAGTACCGCTGGGGCTGCCGTTTCTCTGATAATCGCAAAATAGTCCGTACCGCCATTACCAAGCTTAGTCTTAACACCTCGGCTCGACATGATTTTCTGTACTTCTGTATTAATATTGTCTGCCAACGTCTTTGACGTACCTCCCACACGGCTGTAATATACCTCAAAGCCCTGTCCGCCTCCTGCGTTGAAATGAATATCCACAACCAGATCAGGAGCATATTTATTGCACATTGCGACTTTACTGTCCATATCGGTATCAATATCCTGAGTACGTGACAGCTTAAAATCAACTCCATATTTGCTTAAAATTTCAGACAGTGCAAAGGCTGTTTTCAGTGTATACTCTTTTTCGACTATGTACTTAACCGCTCCGCTGTCTGTTCCTCCGTGCCCTACTCCTATAAATACTTTTTTACTCATTTTTATTTACCCTCCTTTAAATTCATAACCGCCGCCAATCCTGCCGAGATAGCTGAAACAGCCAATCCCAGAACAGCGGATTTTACAGTCAGATCCGTTGCGGCGATATTAACCGCTATGTAGCCGACTGCTGTCTGTAAAAATGTTCTCAATGCTCTTTTCACATACGGTTTCTTTAAAAAATTACTCATGTTCATTCTTCCTTTCCAAATCGTCAATTCTGTGATTTGCGACTTTTATCTGTTCTTCAACAACCGGCATTCTTCTGGCAAAATTATTATGCTCGGCAACTTTGTTTTCCAACTGTAAAAGCCGATAATTTGTCATTTTTGACGATACCAATACGCCTCCAAGAGAACCGCAGAGAGTACCGATCAATGCAATCAAGGCTACTATTATATCTGTCATTTTACCCTCCTTTCTGCATTTTCAAGTTGCTTATATGCGATAAGCAAACTAATCCTCCTTTCTTTACCATAAGTTAAATTTGCATATATGCGACTTTTATGACTATATGATAACACAATTTTTTCCGGTTGTCAATAGTTTTTTCGCAGATATGCAAAAAAATTGCATTTAAGCAAATTATATGTTAAAATAATAAAAACCACAAAAAGGAACGTGATTATATGACTGTTGGTGAAAGAATAAAACAAAGGCGAAAAGAACTGGGTTTAAGTGCAGATGAACTGGCAGAAAAACTCAATAAAAACCGTGCCACTGTATACCGCTATGAAAGCAGCGACATTGAAAGAATTCCGGCAGAAGTTTTAAAACCCCTTTCAGAAATACTTCAGGTTTCTCCGGAATATCTCATGGGCTGGAGTGAAGAGGACGAAAAAAACGGTCTTGACAGACTTGTCAGAGATATTGAAAAAGATAAAAATATAAAAATAGAAGATGTTTTACAGTGCAGCGACACGATACCGATACTTAATTATACAGAAAACGGCAAGATGATCTTTAATGAACATTTATGCCTTTCTGATTTGCATGGAGACTTTTGTTTTAAGGCTGCTGACAACAGTATGAGCAATTCTCAAATATACGCCGGAGCTATTGTCTTTATAAAAAAAACAGACACCATTAAAAATAAAGATATAGTCATGATTTCACTCAACGGAAAAATATTCATAAGAAAATATTACTATTATACGGAAAATCAAAAACTGATTTTATATGCTGATAATCCGGACTTTGAACCGATGATTTTTATCGGAGACGAAATAAATAATATAAAAATTATTGGAAAAGCAATAGGCTGTTTCAATAATCTATAAAAGACAGGACTATAATTATAAATCCCGATTCATTTTGAATCGGGATTTTTTGTTTTTATTCCGCTAAAATATTTCTCACATACTGCTGCATTTCACTTTTAGAATTGACATTATGAGTACCGTTGATTATAGCCTTCTGCTTTGCTTCTGGCAAATCCGAAAATTTTTTCATAGCTTCCGGATTCATAGCGAGAGCCATACCAAATCCAATAGGGATTTCGCCTTTTTCCACTTTTATCACCTCATAATTATATTCTACACAAAAGTGTTAAATATACATTAAAGATCCGCACCGTTTGTTCTTATAATCTCATTGTATCTGTATGCGGAATCCTTTAAGATTCTTTTCTGAGTTTTATAATCCACATAAGTCAATCCAAAACGTTCGGTATAGCCGTATGCCCATTCAAAGTTGTCCATAAGCGACCAATGAAAGTATCCTGCAACGTCAGTACCCTCAAGAACAGATTTTTTAAGTCCTTTGAGATAACCGTTAATATAATTGATTCTTTCAGTATCATGAACATGACCGTCGGCTGAGATTTCATCATGACATGACTTTCCGTTTTCTGTAATATATATAGGTTTTTTATATCTGTCATAAAGGAACTTAGTTCCCCAGTAAAGACAATCGGGTGTTACAGGCCACCTGTAGGGCGCATTTTTAAATCCGCCCGGGTCGCTGACTATTTTATGAGTACCGTCACCGGCAGAAACTTTGTGTCCCCAGTAAACATTATGTCCGACAAAATCCAGCGGCTGACTTATCAATTTCATATCTGAATCGGTAATTTCAGGCATATATTTTTCACATATCTTAAATTCACGTTCAGGGTATTTACCAAAGAAAATTGCATCATTATACCATACAAGACTTCCTATCGCCATATCAGGAGTGTCAAAGCTGAACATTGAATCACGAGCCGCTTCAATATCTTCCTTAGCGTCTGAAGCAGGCATATTCATATTCCCGCAAGGAGCATATCCGATTTTAAGCGGCTGCTTCGCATAGGTTCTCAAGGTCACAGCTGCTGCGCCATGTGCTTTAAGCAGATTGTGTGCAGCCTCAAGCAGCTCAGGTACTGTAAGCTTTAAACCCGGAGCAATTCTTCCCTGCTGATATCCGAGACCAAATATTACCTGAGGTTCATTTATGGTCATGAAATATTTTACTCTGTCAGAAAAGTTTTCAGCAACCACTTTTGCATATTCGCTGAACCATCTTACAATTTCAGGATTTCTCCAGCCGCCCAGCTTATCCAGTGCAAGAGGAAGATCCCAGTGATAAAGAGTAATGTACGGTTCTATTCCGTTTTTCAGCAGTTCGTCTATTATATTATTATAAAATTCAATTCCTTTTGGATTGACTTTTCCTATACCCTCCGGAAGAATTCTTGCCCAGTTTAAAGAAAATCTGTAAGCCTTCAGTCCTATTTCCTTCATTACTGCAATATCGTCTTTCCACCGATGATAATGATCGCAGGCTATATCCCCGTTATCGTTATTATCAATTCTGCCCGGTATCTGACAGAACGTATCAAAAATATTAAGTCCTTTGCCGTCCTCGTAGGCTCCGCCTTCGACCTGATAGGAAGCCGTTGCCGCTCCCCAAACAAAATTTTTTCCGAAATCCATAAGTTTCTCCTTTTATAAAAAATTAGTATCTGTTTTATATTTTTTATGATTATCTGACAAATATAGTATAGCAGTCCGTATTTTCTTTTTCAAGAGCAGATTTTGACAACTGTATTATACAATATTGACTTTTTTACGGTATTCAACAGCGGTAAACATTGCATATTAAATTACTGTAAAAAATCTTTGCTTTTTTAATGGAAAGGTGTTATAATAATATACAAATGTAATTTCTATTGGATTTCAGAAAGGAATTCAGATATGGCTATTTATTCTCTCGGCATTGACGTCGGATCAACAACAGTAAAAACTGTTATTATTGATGAAAAGAAAAATATAATTTATTCGGAATATCAGCGTCACTTTTCAAAGGTACGCGAAACTGTAAAAACACAGCTTGAAGCTGTACAGGAAAAATACCCAAACGATACTTTTAAAATCTGTATGACCGGTTCTGCGGGACTGGGGCTTGCCACAGGTGCAGAAATACCTTTTGTACAGGAAGTCAACTCTGCTTTTATAGCAGTAAAGGAAAGAATTCCTGACGCTGACGCTGTTATAGAGCTTGGAGGAGAAGACGCTAAAATTATCTTCTTAACCGGCGGAGTTGAACAGCGTATGAACGGTTCATGCGCAGGAGGAACAGGCGCATTTATAGATCAGATGGCTACTCTCCTTGGAGTTACTGTTACAGAAATGGACAATATGTCGCTTTGTGCTCAAAAAGTTTATCCAATCGCTTCAAGATGCGGTGTATTTGCAAAATCCGATATTCAGCCCCTCTTAAATCAAGGCGCTAAAAGAGAAGACATATGTGCAAGTATTTTTCAGGCTGTTGTCGATCAAACAGTATCGGGTCTGGCACAGGGAAGAATTATTGAAGGTAAAGTTCTTTTCCTTGGCGGTCCGCTTTCATTCCTTAAGGGACTGAGGAAAGCGTTTGTTGACACTTTAGGACTAAAAGAAGGCGAAACAGCGGTATTTCCGAAAGAAGCTCCGGTATTTGTAGCCTTAGGCTGTGCTTTGTTTGCATTTAACAGTCATGACGATTTTACTATTGAATCAGTTATAAAAAAGATTGAAAACGCTAAAACAGGAAACGGTATCGTAACCGGACAGCCGCTTTTCAATTCTAAGGCAGAATATGAAGAATTTATTTTAAGACATAAAAAATGCGACCTCGAATATGCCGACCTGCATACATATAAAGGCAACGCTTACCTTGGCATTGACGCAGGTTCGACCACTACTAAGCTTATTCTTATCACTGAGGACTGCCGTATTTTGTATCAGCACTATTCCTCAAATAAGGGTCAGCCTCTTGACAGAGTTGCAGATAAACTGAAAAAGATTTACAGTGAAATGAATCCGGAAATTAAAATTGCCGGAAGTGCAGTCACAGGCTACGGCGAGGATCTTATAAAAGCTGGACTTTCAATAGATTTCGGTATTGTTGAAACGGTTGCTCATTTTAAAGCGGCGTCGTATTTCTGTCCTGAAGTAGACTTTATTATAGATATCGGCGGACAGGATATTAAATGCTTTAAAATCAAAAATCATAGCATAGACAGTATTATGCTAAATGAAGCATGTTCTTCAGGCTGCGGTTCGTTTATCCAGACATTCGCACTTGCTCTGGGATATGATATAGCCGACTTTGCGTCTCTTGGTTTATTTGCGGAAAATCCCGTTGATTTAGGCTCACGCTGTACTGTATTTATGAACAGCAGTGTTAAGCAAGCTCAAAAGGACGGTGCAACTGTCGAGGACATCTCCGCCGGACTATCTTCTTCAATTATTAAAAATGCCGTTTATAAAGTTATCAGAGCAAAATCTCCCGAAGAACTCGGTAAAAATATCGTAGTTCAGGGCGGTACGTTCTTAAATGATGCCGTACTACGAGCTTTTGAAATGGAAATGGGAAGAAATGTGATCCGTCCGGCTATTTCAGGTCTCATGGGAGCATTGGGTGCTGCACTTTACGCCAAAGAAAAAATCAAAGGCAATTCCTCTATAATTTCCAAAGAAATTTTAGATAACTTCTCATATACATCTAAATCCGCACAGTGCGGAGGCTGTACAGCAAAATGCGGTCTTAATATTATTACATTTGCCGACGGCAGAAAATTTATTTCCGGAAACAGATGTGAAAGAGGTGCAGGAAAAGCAGTTAATAGTGAAAATGAAAGTCTTTACGACTTTAAATATAAACTGCTGCTTTCCATGTTTGAACAGCATGTGGAAAATCCAAAAGCAAAGGTCGGACTCCCGCTGGCGCTTAATTTCTATGAACTGATCCCATTCTGGAAAACATTGTTTAACGAACTGGGATTTGAAACAGTTATTTCCGACGAAAGCTCAAGAGATATTTATTATCTGGGACAGCATACCATTCCGTCAGACACCGTCTGCTATCCTGCAAAGCTTACCCACGGTCATATTGAAAGCCTGCTTAACAAAAATGTTGATTTTATTTTCTATCCGTGTATGAGCTACAATATTGACGAGGGAGAAAGCGATAACCACTTTAATTGTCCTGTTGTCGCATACTATCCGGAACTTCTTATTGCCAACAATCCCAGACTTAACAGCGACAATTTTATTTATCCGTATATGGATCTGAACAGGGAAAAGAACGTGACTTCCGTAATGTATGAGATACTGAAAAAATACGGCATCAAAAAGCCTCAGGTCAAGCAGGCGGTAAAAAAAGCATATGAAAAGCTTGCGGACTACAGAAATGAAATTTTTAACAGAGGAAATCAGATTATCAGTAAAGCACGTGAAAACGGTCAGAAGATAATCGTACTTTCCGGACGCCCTTACCATATTGATAAAGAAATAAATCACGGAATCCAAAAGCTGATTACCAGTCTGGGCATGGCTGTGGTCTCAGAGGACGCTGTTTTCCAGTACGGTCATTATCCGAATCCGGGAGTTTTAAACCAGTGGAGCTATCATGCACGTCTTTATCGCGCGGCACAGTACGTAACCACACAGCCTGATATGCAGCTTGTACAGCTTGTTTCTTTCGGATGCGGAATCGATGCTATTACCACAGACGAGGTAAGAGAAATCCTTGAATCAAAAGGCAAGCTCTACACTCAGATTAAAATTGATGAGATCAACAATCTTGGTGCGGCTAAAATAAGACTCAGAAGTCTTGTAGCGGCAATGGAAGATAAATAGGATTGGAGAAATACTTATGCAATACCCTGTATTCAAGCCGGAAATGAAAGACAGCTATACTATTCTTGTTCCCGATATGCTGCCTGTACATTTCAAGCTTATTATAAACATTCTTAAAAAATACGGCTATAATGTGGAACTGCTTCAGACCTCTACAAGAGAGGTCGTGGACGAGGGACTCAAAAATGTCCATAATGATACATGCTATCCGGCGCTGCTTGTAATCGGACAGTTTATTAATGCTCTCAAAAGCGGTAAGTATGACGTTAACAAAACCGCCTTGATGCTCACCCAGACCGGAGGCGGCTGTCGTGCGTCAAACTATATTCATCTGCTCAGAAAGGCACTTAAAAAGGAATTTCCTCAAGTGCCTGTTATTTCCCTGAACTTAAGCGGATTGGAAAAAGGCAACGGACTTAATCTTACCTTACCGCTGCTTATAAAAGTTGTTTATGCTGTATTTTACGGTGATTTACTCATGTCCTTATATAATCAGTGCAAGCCTTACGAAATAAACAAGGGTGATACCGATAAAATGAGAGATCTATGGCAGCAAAAGCTCATACCGATTTTTGATAAAAGAGAGTTTCTTAAATGTAAAAAATACTGCCGTATGATGTGTGAAGATTTCGATACAATAAAGCGTACCAAAGAAAAGAAAATCCGTGTGGGAATAGTTGGAGAAATTTATGTAAAATATTCTCCTCTTGCAAACAATCATCTGGAAGAATTTCTGCTGTCTGAAAGCTGCGAGCCTATAGTACCGGCGCTTATGGAATTTGTAATGTATTGCCTTGCCGGTTCTGTTGCAGACGGTAAGCTGTATCAGTTTAAATCTCAGAAAACTCTTTTCAGTAAAATTGGCTACAGCTTTATTCACAAGGTACAGAAAACAGTTATAAAAACTATAAACGAACACGGCGTTTTCGAAGCTCCTCATGACTTTGATCACATAAGAAAGCTTGCCGACAAGTATATCAGTCAGGGAGTAAATATGGGCGAAGGCTGGCTTATTCCTGCCGAAATGGCGGCTCTCGCAGAAACCGGTACGGAAAATATTATCTGTACTCAGCCTTTCGGCTGTCTGCCTAATCATATTGTAGCTAAGGGTATGTCAAGAGTTATAAAACAGGCGTATCCAAACGCTAATATAGTAGCTATCGATTACGATCCCGGCGCTACCAAAGTTAATCAGGAAAACAGAATCAAGCTTATGCTTGCAAATGCAAAAAAATAAAAAAAGGACGGATATGCCGTCCTTTTTCATATTAAATATTATTTAATTGTTAAAATGTTACATAAAGGTTAAAAACGAGTTACATTTTGGTATTACAGATAGTAATATTTGTTTTCAACAGACTTGAAATTGTGGATTTGCGAAGTTTTCCACCTTTTCCACACAGTTTTCCACAGCTTTTACAGTAGTTTTCCACCCTTTCCACACAGTTTTCCACAGTGGTTTAAACAGTTTGCTATTACAGAATGTATATTTATCCGAATCCTGGGAATAATTATTCCTGAAATCAGCTTTCGGAGGTTACAATGATTAAAGGAGTTAACAAAAAAGTTTTGGAGATCAATAATCCTCAAAGTATATATTTTGAAAAAGCGGTACTGTATTTAAAGCCTAATATGAGCAACGCACCGGAAAAACTTATAAGCCGTGAGGCAAACGAGCTTATACGGAGTATGAGTCCTAAACCGCCTAAATACGTATTCTGGCTTAAATTACTGCTTATAATAACAGCCGGATTTCTGGCGTTGGGTTCTGGTATTTATTTACTTTCTGCAATATTATTTTGATTTCGTCTTTATGTAACAAAATATTCTGTAAAATTCTCTTGTAATTTTTCTGTAATAATGTTATAATTAATCTTGTAAACGATTTGTAAAAAAATAAAGATAATTTTGTTGTAAATTTAAATATTGGAAGTAAATTATATATGAATGAAAAAAATATAATCTGCGGAAGGAATCCTGTTCTGGAAGCATTAAAATCAGAAGCTAATATAGATACTGTATATATAAACGGCGAAGGCGGAATTTTAGGCAGAATCCGTTCAATGGCAAAGAAAAACGGAGCTGTAGTAAAGGACGTAAATTTCCAGAAGCTGGAACAGCTGACGCAGGGAGCAGCTCATCAGGGCGTAGCTGCCGTAACAGCATGTGCGGAATATGTATCTGTCGAAGACATACTTGAGATTTCTGCCAAAAAGGGTACCGAGCCATTTATAATTATTTGCGATGAAATCGAAGACCCGCATAATCTGGGCGCTATTATCAGAACAGCCGAAGCTGCCGGTGCAGACGGAATTATTATTCCTAAAAGACGAAGCGCTTCACTTAACGCTACCGTTCATAAAACCTCTGCCGGAGCTGCAAGCTGGGTTCCAGTGGCAAGGGTTTCTAATCTTGCCGGAGCAATTGATAAGCTTAAGGAAAACGGCGTGTGGATCTATGGTACTGACGCTTCCGGTGAAGATTATGACGGTGTTGACCTGAAGGGCAGTATTGCTCTTGTAATAGGCTCGGAAGGGTTTGGCATGGGAAGGCTTATTAAAGAAAAGTGCGATTTTTTACTTAAGCTGCCCATGAACGGAAAAATTACATCTTTAAATGCCTCAGTAGCCGCAGGTATCTTTATGTATGAAGCTGTAAGACAAAGAACAAAGAAATAATTGGAGATTGATATAAATGCCTAAAGATTATAATCTTGACGATATATTAAATGAATATTCCGGAGGATCATCTAAAGCCTCCGTTAAACATAAATCAGCAGAAGTTCAGACGCAAACGAAAATCAACGCTGACAAACCTTATCAGAATACCGGATATATTAAAATACCGGAATACGCAAAAAATGCAGATATAACCGCTGCATTTAATATTAACGAACTGCAAAGCGCAGAAAAAGACATTGTCAAAAAACCGTCACCAAGTCATAAATCAGGAAAATTTGCGGTTTCGGATATTAACAGACCAAACGTCTCTTACATAAATTCTGTAAAGGATATTCAAATAAATAAAGCCGATCTTCCTCCGAGAGCTACCGATTCCATTGAAGGTTACGACGGAGCTGTGGTCACTCAAAATACCTCTGATGAAGTATATGTTCCTAAAGTACGAAAAATGAGTAATTCTACACGTGCCAAGGAAATGCGTGCAAAACGGCGGAAAAAGAAAAAAAAGCAGCCAGAATTTACCTATTCCATTGAATCTCCGGACGGTATATATACTAACCCCGAAAAGAAAAAAAGAAAATTCATAGTAAAACGTGAAGAAGAAAATAAAAAAGAACCAGAACCTCAAAACGGGATGGTAGAACTGATTGAATCGGCAGCTCCTGAAGCACTGGACGTTCAGATCCCCGAAATTAATCAGCCTTTCAGCGAAGGAATTTTTGAAGAAGATAATATCAAAGGAAAAAAGAAAAAAAATAAAGGCAAATCCTACAGCAAAAAACAGTCGATAAAAGATTATGACAGCTTTGAGGACGCCCGTAAAATAAAAAACGATATTGCAGATATCAGGGGAAATATTTCATTCAGAATTATGGTACTGCTGATAATGACTGTTTTCAGCGTCTACATAGCTGTAGGAGAAACCTTAAAACTTCCGGTACCTGAAATGCTAAGTATCAGCCGTTCACCCGAAATATACTCTTGGGTTCAGATACTGCTGCTTCTGCTTTCAATGATAGTTTCATTCGGAACAATAAAAAACGGACTGATAAGCTTGATTAAATTCCGTGCAGACAGCGACAGCCTCACAGCGCTTACCTGCATAGCTTCAGCCGTTTCGGCGGTTCCTGCAATACTCGACCCGCAAATGCTCCATAACGAAAAGTTTTTTATTTACACTCCTGTCGCAGTATTAAGTCTGCTGATCAATGCCTTCGGAAAACGTCTCATACTCAGCAGAGCGTCTTTGAATTTTGATTTTATTTCCAAGGATTTCAACCGTCATGCAATAGTGTGCGTTGAGGACGTAGACAGAGCGGAAAGCCTTACAAGAGGTACTATCGGAGACTTTCCTATTCTTGCGACAATGAAGCGCACCAATTTTATAAAGGATTTTGCCAAGTATACATATTCTTCCGATACCGGAGATAAATACAGCCGTATAATCGCTCCCATTGTTATGATTTTTTCTCTGCTGTTTTCCGCTGGTCTGACATTCTGGAAAATAGGAACTTTCAATAAAGAAGCCGTATGCTTTGCATTGTTCGTTTTTTCAGCATGCGTCAGCGCATGTGCATGTATGGCAATACCGCTTATTGCTAATATTCCTCTTGAAAAAGCGGCAAAAAAATATGTCAGAAACCATGGCGTTATGCTTGGATATCAAAGCGTTGAAGATTATTATGATATCAATTCAGTTATGATTGACGCCAGCACATTATTCCCCGAAGGTACTATAAATTTATGCTCCATAAAGCTTTTTTCAGGTACTAAAATTGATGAAGCCTTGATAGAAGCAGCCAGTCTGGCGTCTCACGGAAACAGTATTTTAAAAGATCTTTTTAATGATGTTATTTCGGGAAAGCAAAAAATGCTCAGTCATGTTGAAAATTTTGTTTATGAGGACTCAATGGGTCTGTGCGGCTGGATCAATAACAGAAGAATTCTTCTTGGAAACCGTGAGCTTATGAACAGTCATAATATTGAAGGAATCCCTACTAAAACAAAGGAAAATGAATTTACCGAGGGAAATCGGGACGCACTTTATCTTTCCGTTTCGGGTAATCTGGCGGCAATGTTTATAATTGAAGTAACGGCAAGCCCTGCTGTAAAAAAGTGTATGAAACAATTGGAAAAAAATGATATTGCCGTTATTATAAAAAGTGTGGATCCGTTTATTACGATCAGACGTATTTCCTCCCTTTTTAATTATTCAGACGAACTGCTCAAGATCATTCCTCAAAGAATGGTAAAGGATTTTGACGAAGAAACTAAAAAGGTTAAAAAAATAAGCGCTTCTATGGCTTGTTCAGGAAAATTTACTTCCTTTATACAGCTTATTATGGGCGCTAAATCCATAAGAAAAACTGTAGCCGCAGGCGTTGCAATACAGTCTGCATCAGCATTGTTAGGACTGGGCGTCGTGGCTGTCAACTGCGTTTTGAATGCGTTTTCGGATCTATCACCTGCAATGCTTCTCGCTTACCATCTGATATGTACTGTTATAACCGTTTTTGCTATTAAAATAAGAAAACTTTAATGATATGCCGGATCGTTTAACGATTCGGCATTTTACAAAAGGAATATAAAATGGAAAATAAAGAAAAATATAGTTTTTACAAGCAAAAGTTAAAAAAGCAAACACAATCTTTATTGATAATTTCAATAATAATTCTTATCATAAATATTCATTTCGTCACCATGAATTTTACAAGCGCATCGAATATGTATTCTTATTTTACAGTATGGGATATCAAATTATTAAAATATATAACAATAGAAATAATAATTTTTATCTCAACTATGATTATAAATATTATAAGTCTGATTGCAGTAATTTTAGCCAAAAAAGAGAATTTTAATAAAATTTCCAGTCTGCTGTTTACAGGTGAAATTATATGTGCCTGTTCTTTTGGAATTCTGCTTACGCTTTTGTTGGTCTGTGTCCTGAGCTTTATCACGCTTTGCATTGTAACCATAATGCTTGCCGTACCTACGTTATGGGATCTATTTATCGGTAACTCGTTGATATTTTTTCCCATATGTATCGGCGGCATTATATGGTTTATAGAAACTTTAAATATAAAACATACAATTAAAAATATCAGATTTTATGAACAGTATAAGTAATTCAATTTTTTTCCTGACGAAGGTAATTAGTAAAAGGAGTTATATGGAAGATTATTATTTGAAATTAAAAAAACAATCAAATGAATTATTTAAAGTTTCAATAGCCGCAATAATATTACACATTGGTTACGGGTATTTGGGGACATTTTTTTACCTACACAAAAAAATAAGTGAAATAAAATTGTTTACGTTAATATCCAGCAGTGTAATAATAGCTTTTTTAATTATTGTTGCTATTATAAATTTTATTATAATGATGAAAGTAAACAGAAAAAAATTTAAGGATTTAAAAATATTTATTATATCTGTTAAAGTTACCATGCTTCTTTCATGCGCTGCTTATATTGTATTATTAGTAATCGGTATTGGATTATGTATTATATTATGCTTTATTTCAGCATTTCTTCTTGCATATCCGATAATCACAGAAGGCGGAGATTTATTTCGTGAAATGATTTTATTTACTCCAAGCGCCGGCTGCGGAATTTATATACTGTATTTAACAATTAAACTAGAAAATACATTGAAAAAAATCAAATCGTCCACACAAATCAAATAAAAATTATATGCAAAATAGACAAAATACAAGCTTAATTTTAATAAAATATGTAGAATATTTTGCAAATAGTTGAAATAATAAATAAAATCCAGTATAATATTAAGTGTGTTATTGTACAATTTGATAAAAGGAGCGAAACCACAATGAAACGTATAAAAAATATAACTCTGGCAGGACATAACGGTTCAGGAAAGACTTCACTTGCAGAAGCGCTGCTTTATAAAGCCGGAGCTTCCGTCAGACTTGGCAAAACAACCGACGGAACAACAATAATGGATTTTGATCCGGAAGAAGTAAAAAGAAAAATTTCAATAGGCTGCTCTGCGGCGGCATTTGTATATGAAGATATAAAAGTAAATCTCCTTGACACTCCGGGACTTTTTGATTTTGCAGGAGAAATGATTCAGGGAATATCCGCCGCCGATACGGTTATGATAACTGTTTCAGCAAAATCAGGCGTTAAGGTCGGTACAAAAAAAGCGTATAAAGAAGCTGTAAAACAGAATAAATCTAAAATGTTTGTAGTAACAAAGATTGACGATGAAAACGCTAATTTCTATAACGTGCTTACAGAACTTAAAACTGTATTCGGTCCTACAGTTTGCCCTGTTGTAGTACCTGTTATTGAAAATGAAAAAATTGCTTCTTACGTAAATCTTATAGAAATGAAAGCGTATAAATACGATGATAAGGGCAATACAATTGAAACTGAAATGCCTGAAATTGAAAAAATGACTTATCGTATCGATGGTCTGTTGGAGGCTGTAAGCGAGGCTGTTGCCGAAACTGACGAAGCATTAATGGAGAAATTCTTTGAAGGTGAACCGTTTACTCAAAAAGAACTGATCGACGGTATACACAACGGTATGAACAATGGCATAATTACTCCTGTCGTATGCACATCAGCTGTTAATTTATCCGGTATTGACATGCTTTTAAAAGAAATTGCACTTCTTATTCCGTCCGCAGATGAGTCTGAACCGGTTGAAGCAGCATTAGGAGATGATTTGATACAAATTAAATGCACTACAGAAGAACCTCTGTCTGCATTCGTATTTAAAACCGTAGCTGACCCGTTTATCGGAAAAGTGTCGTATATTAAAGTCATGTCGGGCATACTGAAAGCAGATTCAACAGTTTTCAATTCTTCAACAGGAGAAAATGAAAAAATCGGTAAGCTTTATTTTATGAAAGGCAAACAACAAACTGAAACATCAGAAGCAACCGCCGGCGATATTGTAACCGCAGTTAAAATTAATGCGTCTACTTTTGATACTCTTTGCTCTCCGGAACGTAAGGTTTTATTTGAAAAATTATCTCTTCCTGTTCCATGCTATTCAATGGCAGTATGCAGCGCACAGGGTGATGAAAGCAAAATTTCAACCGGCATTCAAAGAATACTTGACGAAGACAAAACCTTAAAATACGAACAGAATGAAAGTACTAAAGAACAGATTTTAAGCGGTCTGGGCGAACAGCACCTTGAGGTTACCGTATCCAAGCTGAAAAACAAGTTCGGTGTTGATATTGAACTGAAAGAACCTAAAATCGCATACAAAGAAACTATCCGTCGCAAGGTCAAAGCTGAAGGAAAGTACAAGAAACAAACAGGCGGACACGGTCAATATGGTCATGTATGGATCGAATTTGAACCTTGTGTAAGCGATTCGCTTATATTCGAAGAAAAAGTATTCGGCGGAGCAGTGCCTAAAAACTACTTCCCTGCGGTTGAAAAAGGATTGCAGGAATCCGTAAAAAAGGGCGTACTTGCCGGCTGTCCCGTTGTAGGACTCAAAGCAATACTTGTAGACGGCTCATATCACCCTGTCGATTCATCGGAAATGGCATTTAAAACAGCCGCTTCCCTTGCGTATAAGGAAGGTCTGAAACAGGCTGAACCGGTAATGCTTGAACCGATCGGAAATCTTAAAGCAGCCGTACCGGACGAAAATACCGGAGATGTTATGGGTGAACTTAACAAACGCAGAGGAAGAGTTCTGGGAATGGAACCATACGAAGAAGGTATGACTGAAATTTCTGCTGAAGTTCCCATGAGAGAAATGCATAGCTTTACTATGTACCTAAAACAAGTCACAAGAGGTATGGGAAGTTTCACATTCGATTTTCTGAGATATGAACAACTGCCTGCAAATCTTGTAGCAGAAGTTATTACAGAAAGTATTCAAGAATAAATGAAATATAAAAACTGCAAAAATCTTACTGGTTTTTGCAGTTTTATTGTTGCCATTAAAAAAATAAAGTGATATAATATTATATGGTGATGAAATATGTCAATAAAAATGTCGAACACAGAGCTGTTTAAAAGATATTTGCTTTTTATTATCAGTCTGTTTTGTACGGCTATGGGAGTAAGTCTGGCTGTAAAAGGAGGTCTTGGCACATCTCCTATATCGTCTGTTGCCTATGCTCTCAGTTTAAATACTCCCATATCCCTTGGATATCTGCTGTTTATCTGGAATATGACGCTTCTTTTACTTCAAATAATTATTCTGCGAAAGGACTTCCAAAAAATACAGCTTATGCAAATTCCCTTATCACTTATTTTCGGTTGGTTTACAGATTTTTCAAAATACATAATATCAGCTGATTCCGTTCCGAACCACTACACTGTAAGATTAATATTAACTGTAGTCGGAATGATAACAGTGGCATTGGGCGTTACTCTTTCAGTCATTGCAAATGTGGTACTTAATTCAGGTGAAGGCTTTGTCAAAGCAATATCCGATAAGCTGCACTTAAAATTTGGTAACGTGAAAGTCGCTTTCGATATATCATGTGTAATCATGGCAGCGGTCATCTCATTAATACTATCACATAAAATTCAAGGAGTTCGTGAAGGAACATTTATAGCTGCATGTTTTACAGGAATAATTGTAAAATTCCTAATGAAAACTATAAATAAACCCGTATGCCGTTTATTGAATATTAAAAATTAATAAAAATGCGCTCTTCAATTGAAAAGCGCATTTATTTTTAATCATTATTGTTTTCTGTAGTAATTGGTTCAGCTTCAATGGACACCTTTTGAAGTCCCACTGCCCATACCTTATCATAATTGGGGAAACTGATAGTTGCATCCGTTGTAAAATTACTGCTCTGAACCGTATATTTCAGCAGATCAACAGAAACCAGAATATCCTTTTCCGTTATTTCAGCGATATCCTCCTCAGGTCCGATAATGTCAAAGACAAGTCCGTAGGAATTTACAGTACAATTATAATTGGTTGGTGCATTTAAAATAGATATATCGTTTACTGTTACTGTCTTTTTGGCAAGTCCGTCAGTATTAAGCTTGACCGTTACCGTCGAGATATTTGAAAGATTCTTATAATTTTCAGGAATTTCCAGTTCAAACGACTTATTGAAATCCCAATCAATATCATACAGAGGAATAGAACCAATATTCCATGTATTGATTTTTTCAAGCTCAGTATTCGGAGACGCAACGTTTATTGTATTAACATTCATTTCCAGACTTAATGAGTCAGCGTCAAAATTTGCGGGAGCATATCTCAGATCATAACTCAGATCCAATTTTTTTTGCATATAAACCGGTATATCAATAGTAAAATCATTTGTATTAAATGTAATATTTTTAGTATCTATCTTTGATTCATTTTTGTCATACAAAACAACTTCCGAGCTGTGAAATGTGTATGCAGTGTCAAGCTCCTGTTCATTGTTTACAATTACCGCAGCCTTATCAATTTTATCCAATTGAGTTGAAGGACCTGAAACTTCTATTACATTAGGAGTACATTTAAAATCACCGTTATCCATATAAAGACCTTCAACGGCTTTTATGTTAGGAGCTTCAACAGAAAGTTCAAATTCTCTTGTGTCAATTTTATCGAACATTACCGCCATAGTAGATGGACTAACGCTGGTAACGTCAAATTTTACATCTGACTTTTTACTTATAACATTAATCTTCAAATACTTTTCTCCGGCGGAAGTTACATTTTCCACAACAGCCGAAGCGACAAGATCGTCAGCCGAAAGACTTCCAATGCTTGAACGGTTACCCTGAATTGTTACAGTAACTTTTTTAGTTTCATAGCTTATAACGCTCAATCCGTTTTCCTCGGCAGACGTCCCTGTAATATCCACTTCAACCGGTATGTTGCTTAATGTTTTAGGCGTTGTAGGATACACCGTTATTGAAATAATAAACCAAGCGATAATAGCAATAAGAACTGAGTATATAATCATTGCTGGATTAGTGGTAAGTGCGCTCCGGAGATTATTCATAATATTTTTAACATACTTCACTTTTTACCATCTCCTTTTGAACGAAAACCTTTCCTTACCGGAAGTTTTTTCTTAGAGTCCACAGGCTTTGGAATAACTGCCTCATGAAGATATTCATTTAATCTGAACCGTGTAAAGTCACGGACGAGCACACCATTTTCCGCAACAGAAATTTGTCCGGTTTCCTCAGAAACCACAACAATAACCGCATCGGAATTTTCACTCATTCCAATTGCCGCTCTGTGCCTTGAGCCAAGCTTTTTATTTATAAGTTCTTCCTTTTGAGGCTTAGGCAAAAAACATGCCGCTGCAAGAATAATTCCGTCTCTGATAATTACTGCTCCGTCATGAAGGGGCGTATTAGGATAAAATATATTTCCAAAAAGCTCCTTACTGGGTTTGGCGTTTATTATTGTTCCGTTTGCTATCTGCTCTCCCAGTTTAGTTTGTCTCTCAATTACAATCAATGCACCTGTTTTGGTAGAGGATAAGTCCATACACGAATCACATATGGCTTCTATGGCATTATTCCACTGAGACGTTAATTCATCTGAAGAACCTGAAAAATTAAATAAATTTACTCCCAGCTTTGTACGCCCCGCTTTTTCAAGTGCTCGCCTGATCTCAGGCTGAAACATAATAAGTATGGCAAGAATGCCTACGTTCAAAATACTTTTTACTATATATGAAATTGATTTCAATCCGATAAAAGTGCTTACAAGATATGCGGCGGCAATAAGTAAAATTCCTTTAACCAGTTGTCCTGCACGAGTTTCTTTTATAAATTTTATAAGTATGTATATCAGATACGACATAAGAAGCATGTCAATTATGTCCATAAAAGTTATCGACTGCAAAACATTCCATACCATATTTATGCCATTTTTTATTGCGTACATAACTCACTCCCCTTCCTTTTCTACCATTTACTATGTACAGAGGGGCCTTGCCCCTCCGTATTATCCTAATATAATTTTACCATAAATACAGATAATTTCAATAGTTTTTATTATATTTTCTGTATTTTTTTTATAGTTTTCACAAGACTTTCAACTTGCTGTTCGTTATTAAAAACAGACGGAGCAAATCTTACAGTCCCGTCCGGCGTACCAAGAGAATAATGAGCAAGCGGAGAACAATGAAGACCTGCTCTCAGGCAAAAACCGTACTGATTCAGCTTATCTGCTGCATCCTCCGGTTTCATATCCGGAATATTAAATGAAACAATAGGAACATATTCAACTCCCGGATTACGGTAAATCACGGTTTTTGTATCTGCAAGACCCTTTATAAATTTTCGGCATAGTTTATCTTCATGCTGAAAAATTTTATTCGGTCTCATGTCCCTTACAAATTCTATTCCATACTTCAAGGCAATTATTCCTACAGTATTAACTGTACCGCTTTCAAATCCATCGGGAAGCATATCCGGATGCTCAAGATTCAGCGCCGAGCTTCCGGTACCGCCCTGAATCAACGGAGTTAAATTATATTTTCCATCGCTTATAAGAAGTCCTGTTCCCGTAGGACCGTAAAGACCCTTATGACCGGCAGTACACAAAAAATTTATTCCATCGGACATTTTTATATCAAGAGTTCCGCACGCCTGTGCTCCGTCCGCAATAAAGCAGATATTTTTTTCCTGACATAATTTCCCGATTTCCTTATACGGCATTATCTGTCCGGTAACATTACCGGCAATTGTACACACAATTGCTTTGGTATTATGATTTATAAGCGAACGGAAATTATTGACCGTCTCAGCAGGATCGTCTGAAACTTCGGCTATACTGAAGGTACATTTTCTTTTTTTAGCCAATGCATAAACCGGTCTTGCGGAAGAATTGTGTTCTATTCCGCTTATTATTATATGACCGCCTGACGACATTATTCCCTGAATCGCAAAGTTCAGCGCATGAGTACAGTTAGCTGTAAAAATTACATTTTCTGTCTGAGCGCCGAAAAAGTCAGCGGCAGTCTGCCTTGTATCAAAAACCTTTTCGGAAGTTAATAAGGTAAGCGTATGACCTCCCCTGCCTGCGTTTCCACCATATTGCTTTACCGCTTTAAAAATCGCATTTGCAACAGAAACGGGCTTTGGAAAAGTCGTTGCTGCATTGTCAAAATTAATTGTCATTGCGGCATCGCGCCTCCCAATAGCTTTCCGTATGCGATATTATATTTATCTAAAAATGCAATCACTATTTCAGGAGCTCCGTTAACAACGATCATATGAGTGCAACCGTTTTCTGAAACGTTTGCGGCTCTTTTGACCGTGCATGTAAAGCCCTGCTCATTGAACATACGCTTTGCTTTAATGGCAAGTGTAACAGAGGGCATAGAGACTGCTGTCGTATTCATAGTATCACCCCTTCTTTGAGAATTTGTGTTCACAGGCATTTACTCCTGCAAGCACAAATTCTGAACGCAATCTTCTAAGGCAGCCATTTACAGTATTGCCTTAATGCTATTCTTCCTGATGATACTATTATATGCCGGAAATTATATACTGTTCTTATTTTCGACAAGAAGCAGTACACAGTGAGCCGCCATACCTGAACCGTCTCCTGTAAAACCCATTTTTTCTTCTGTAGTAGCTTTAACGCTGACTTGTGAGATTTCGCACCCGCAGGCTTTAGCTATATTTTCTCTCATTTTTTCTATATAAGGAGAAAGCTTCGGCGCCTGCGCTAAAACCACGGCGTCCAAATTGCCGAGCTTATATCCTCTATTAATAATGAGTCTGTATACATGCTCTAAGAGTTTTATACTGTCTGCGCCCTTATACTCCGGATCGTTATCGGGAAAATGTTTTCCAATATCTCCCAATGCAAGTGCTCCTAAAAAAGCGTCCATTACAGCATGTGTAAGAACGTCAGCGTCTGAATGTCCTAAAAGTCCTTTTTCGTAAGGAATCTCTACTCCTCCTAAAATAAGCTTTCTGTTTTCTGTCAGCCTATGTACATCATATCCGTGTCCTATTCTCATTATATTTAATCCTCCTGTAAAAGAAGTTGGGCTATTTTTATATCTTCGGGAGTTGTGATTTTAATATTTTTGTAATCTCCTGTGGTCATGCAGACCTTAACTCCTATTGCCTCCATAAGCTGACAGTCATCGGTAAAATCCAACTCATGCTCAAGGGCAAAATCTACGCCTTCAAAGTAAAGCCTACGCTTAAACACTTGAGGAGTTTGTGTTATGTAAAGAGAAGGACGGTGCGGAGTATCTTCAATAAGACCGTCATGAACGATCTTTATAGTATCCTTAACAGGAACTCCCAATACCGCTCCGCCGAAAACGGAAGCGTCCTTTATTGTTTTTTCAATATGTGCAGGATTTACAAGGGGTCTTGCACCGTCATGAACGGCGATCATTTCAGTATCGGGACTGATTTTTCTAAGTCCGTTTATAACGCTCTGCTGACGGGTACTGCCGCCCTGTGCAAAGCCGTGAAGTTTTGTAATACCAAGACTATCAGCCGTTTTGCGTATTTCTTCTTCGTCCTGACAGCGGCAGACTACAACTATATCAGTAATACTTTCGCATTTTTGAAAAGCAGTAAGAGTACAGCCTATAACGTTGGTTTTTCCAAGGGGAAGCAGTATTTTATTTACGCCCTGCATACGACTTGAATTGCCGGCGCATACGATTATTGCAGATGTATTCATTATATTCTCCGTTTCCATAGATTTTGATGATTCTGTGATTAATCAATTCAACTCGGACTTTAAATTTAATCGTTATTATTTTGTATCTTCATCGTGCCAAATACAATAATAGTCATCTTCGTCTCCCCATGCGTCCAACCCATCAGATTGACCAACATACAATAATTCATCATTACGAATGATGATTAAGCATTGATGTTCAGGTTCCCAGGGACAATCACATTCTATTCCATATCCTATTCCGTCACCTTTCGGCGGATAAACATACAGTGTTGGTTCGGAAAGATATTCAATAAGATTCTTGCCTGATTTATAGCCTTCCATAACAGGTTCAATCTCATTAACGATTTCATCGTATATCCCCATTTCTTTCCACTCGGAATACATATACAGAAAAAATCTTACAAGATATTCTTGCAATTTAAGGAGCATATCAATATTATTATTTAAGCTATTGTAGTGTGCGATACATTTTTCAGCATACTCAACTGTTGCACCGTCATCAATAAATATTGAAACAGCCATTTCTCCCTTAAATAGCGAGGTTGAATTGAATTTTCCATCAGCAAACCAACCATTTTCATCAGTTTGCAAATCTTTGATAACTGACATCTTTCTTCTCCTAATCATTTTATATTATGTAATTCCACATTTAACAAAATTATAATAAATCAGAATTTATACAAAGTATTTATCTCGTTCAATACAATAGCATACTTCTCCAACAGGTAACTTATGTTCTCTTACAAACCGTTCAACTGTATCAGTAATATACATTTGTGATTTTTCTAATACACGACCTGATTTAGCATTTTCGCTTCTATGATATGCTTCGAGTTTCAGAAATTCTGTATGTCCAAATATAAATTCAATAAGTCCTGTCAGCGCTTCTCCAGCATATCCATTTCCCCAAAACTGCTCTCCGATACAATACTCTATTTCTGCTGTATAACAATCAGAGTAAACTCTACAAAAAGCTATTTGTCCGATATTATGGCTACTCTTTTTTTCAATAATTGCCCACCTATAATAGTCAGTATTTTTATATCCCTCAATATATTTTGTCAATAATCCTTTGACTTGTGAAATATCTTCATAAATAGGTTCACCGTATTCATACTGAATGTTTGGATTAGCAGCCCAATTCCTAAACATATCTTCACAATCTTCATAGCAGAACCGACGACAAATAAGTCTTGTTGTTTCAAACGATACTGTACCTATGTGTTTCATAATTTCTCCTCTAAATTCCGATTTATCTTACTATCCATACTCAGCAAAATTGAGATATACTAATTATAATTATAACATTTTACCGCCTTTGTGTAAAGATAAAAGGACAATATTTCACAAAAAAGCCTGCGGCAAACGCAGGCTTGATATTCAAACACTCATACCGATTTCTATTGCTCTGAGATTAATGCCCAAAAGATTACTTCTTTTAGGAGGTATGCATTTTTCCAGTGCCTTTTTTATGGTCTCAAAGGAAAACAGACCGCTTTCCTTAATCATCTTTCCAATTAAAATAATGTTTGCAGTCCCATTGATATTATTGTCCGTTGCAAGCTGTGTAGCTGGAATATAATGACACTCCACATCTTTTCTTTCACTTTTGAGAGAAACAAGAGTACTGTCAATAAACGCCTTACCGCCGGCTTTTACTTTATTAATAAATTTTTCAAATGACGGCTGATTCATTGCCATCATCAAATCCGGTTCAGTTACAAGCGGAGAAGCAATAGGTTCGTCTGAAATGCATACGGAACAGTTTGCCGTTCCTCCCCTCATTTCAGGACCGTATGACGGCAGCCATGAAAGTTCCTTTTTATCCATAAGACCGCAGTAAGCAAGAACCTTTCCAGCAAACAAAATACCCTGACCGCCGAATCCTGCCAGTAAAATTTCCTTATTCATTTTTTATCCTCCGTTTCCGTTATATCCTTATATACTCCAAGAGGAAAATAGGGAATACATTCAGTTCTGAGCCTTTCCATTGATTCAATAGGCGTAAGTCCCCAGTTAGTAGGGCAGGTCGAAAGAATTTCAACTATAGAAAAACCTCTGTTATTTTTCTGATTATCAAATGCCTTTCTGATAGCATTTTTTGTTTCTCTTATATGGGGGACGCTGTCAACGGAAGTTCTCTGCGCCAGCGCAACACCGTCCAGAGCGGAAAGCATCTCACATATTTTCACAGGAAATCCGGCAGTTTTAGTGTCACGTCCATAAGGAGTAGTCTGCGTCACCTGACCCGGAATAGTAGTAGGCGCCATCTGACCGCCTGTCATTCCGTAAATAGTATTGTTTACAAAGATGACCACAATGTTTTCGCCTCGTGTAGCGCTGTGTACAGTTTCGGCAGTACCGATAGCCGCAAGGTCACCGTCTCCCTGATAGGTAAAAACATATTTATCAGGCAAAGCTCTTTTTACTCCTGTTGCAACAGCCGGAGCACGTCCGTGAGGAGCTTCTATCATATCGCAGGCGAAGTAATCATAAGCCATTACCGAACAGCCTACCGGACACACGCCAATAGTATCCCCCTCAATGCCCATTTCGTCAATTACCTCGCAGATAAGTCTGTGAATTATTCCGTGAGTGCAGCCGGGACAGTAATGCATTGTTGTGTCAAGGAGAGACTTCGGTTTTTCAAATACCACTGCCATTACTGAACACCTCCCAGTTTTTTAATTTCATTAAGTACTTCGTCAGGAGTCGGAACAACACCGCCGGTTCTTCCGTAAAAATGTACAGGGATTCTGCATTCAACGGCAAGCTTAATATCGTCTATCATTTGTCCCATACTCATTTCGGTGACAAGAATACTTTTTGCGTTTTCGGCAGACTTTTTTATAATATCGGACGGGAACGGCCAAAGCGTAATCGGACGTACAAGTCCTGCCTTTATTCCAAGCTCTCTTGCACTATGAACGGCAGATTTTGCAATTCTTGCTACAGCACCATATGCGGCAACTATAATATCTGCGTCCTCTGTCAAATATGTTTCCGCCTCCGGGCATTCTTTTTTTACAATTTCATATCGCTTGTATCTTTCAAAATTCAATTTTTCCAGTTCATCTGCCTGTAAAAACAGTGAATTTATAATATTATGAGGACGTTTATTTCCGTGACCGTTTGTCGCCCACGGCTTGTCAGGCTGATTGTTTCTGATTTCCGGAAAAGAAACAGGTTCCATCATCTGACCTAAAAGACCGTCTGCAAGAATCATTGCCGGCATACGGTATTTATCAGCATTATCAAACGCTTTAATAACCATGTCGACCATTTCCTGAACAGATGACGGTGCATATACAAGCAGCTGGAAATCTCCGTGTCCTAAAGCCTTTGTAGCCTGCCAGTAGTCCGACTGTGAAGGCTGAATACCTCCAAGACCCGGACCGCCTCTCTGAACATTTATAATAACGCACGGCAAATCGCTTCCCGCAATATACGAAACTCCCTCCGACTTAAGGCTTATACCCGGTGAAGATGATGAGGTCATAGCTCTTACTCCGGCTGATGCCGCTCCCAAAACCATATTTATTGCGGCGATTTCAGATTCTGCCTGAAGAAAAACTCTTCCCTCTTTTGGCATTCTCTTTGCCATATATGCGGCAATTTCAGTTTGAGGTGTTATAGGATAGCCGAAGTAACAGCGGCAGCCCGCTCTGATTGCAGCTTCGGCAAGGGCTTCATTGCCCTTCATTAAATTTCTTTCCAATCAAAAAACTTCCTTTATTCTTTATATTTGCTGACTTTAATAGCGCAGTCCGGACATATCAAAGCGCACATCGCACAGCTTACGCATGCTTCCTGATCTATACATGCGGCAGTAAAATAACCTTTACTATTTCTTGCATCTTTCTGAATAACCACAATTTTTTTAGGACAGGCCGTCGTACACAGTCCGCATCCTTTACATTTATCGGAAAGTACTTCCATTTTTATCATAGATAAAAAATCTCCTTTCTTATTTATCCCACAAAGGCTTTACAAACAGTTCCACTTCTGTTTTAGGAGAAATATTTATATCAATACCTTTTCTATAAGCGGTAAATACAAGAGGAAGTCCGGTTTCCTCTGAAATTTTCACTGCAAACTCATGGGATTTTTCTATTTCTTCGGCAGAAGTTTCATAACCAAGTGAGGAATTATTAATAATTCCCGTATGTTTTATCCTTGCCGCCTGTTCAATTTCATACATAAGCTGAACTGCCTCTGCCGGAGTTTTGGTAAGATACCGATAGCAGTTTATGACATACAGCATGTCCGTCTGCTCTTTCATTGAATCGATCAAGGGAGCATATCTGCCAAGGGCGTAAGCTCCGGCGTCATCACCGCCTACGTCTATAACAACATGACTGCTTTCGGAAATTATTCTTTCCATATCAAAGTTTACCGCAGGGATATCAAGATTGCTTCCGGCATACATAGGCGCAATCATTTCTATACTGTTTTTTTTCAACAGCTCCGGAAAATCTGAAGTTCTGAAATATGGATTTACGATGTCAAGATCCACAATGGATACTTTTTTATTGTTCTGTGCCAGTCTCAGAGCGGTATTAAGTGCAATTGTGGTTTTGCCGCTGCCGTAATGACCGGTTATAATATTAATCTTTTTCATATTTTTATTATAGCTCTCCTATGAACAGTTATTCTGTCGAAACAGCAACTGTTCTTAATTTTCATTATAGCACAAAAATTATTTAATTCAATAGAAAAAATTAATTTTCACTGTTTTTTCACTATGTATGTTAATTTTTAACGGTTAAAATTTAAATATTATTATGCAAAACACATAAATTGTGATTTTCTTGACAAACACCATGTATTTGATGTAAAATATAATAGATAAACTTGAAAGGACTGATTGCAATGGGTTTAACATTAACCGAAAAAATATTAAAGGCTCACCTTGTCGACGGTGAAATGGTAAAAGGAAAAGAAATAGGAATAAAAATCGACCAGACTCTTACTCAGGACGCTACAGGTACAATGGCATATCTTGAATTTGAAGCTATGGGAGTCCCAAGAGTAAAAACCGAAAGAAGCGTTGCGTACATAGACCACAATACTCTTCAGAACGGTTTTGAAAATGCCGATGACCACAGATTTATCGGCAGTGTTGCAAAGAAACACGGTATTTATTTTTCACGTCCGGGCAACGGTATCTGCCATCAGGTTCATCTGGAACGTTTTGGTATTCCGGGCAAAACTCTTATCGGTTCTGACAGCCATACTCCTACCGGCGGCGGTATCGGTATGATTGCAATCGGCGCAGGCGGTCTTGATGTTGCGGTTGCAATGGGCGGCGGCGCTTATTACATTACATGTCCTAAGGTAGTAAAGGTAGAGCTTACAGGCAAGCTTTCTCCTTGGGTTGCTGCTAAGGACGTTATTCTCGAAGTTTTAAGACGTCTTTCTGTTAAAGGCGGCGTAGGCAAAGTAATTGAGTACTGCGGTGAAGGCGTTAAAACACTTTCAGTACCTGAAAGAGCTACAATTACAAATATGGGTGCTGAACTTGGCGCTACAACTTCTATTTTCCCGTCTGATGAAATTACAAGGGAATTCTTAAAGGCTCAGCAAAGGGAAGACGTATGGACAGAGCTTTCAGCTGACGCTGACGCAGTATATGACGAAGAACTTACAATCAATTTAAGCGAACTTGAACCGCTTGCTGCATGTCCGCATTCTCCTGACAATGTAAAATCAGTAAAGGAAATCGGCAAGATCAAAATCGATCAGGTTTGTATCGGTTCATGTACAAATTCATCTCTTATGGACATGCTCAAGGTGGCACACATCTTAAAGGGAAGAACTGTTCACCCTGATGTTTCTCTTTCAATTGCTCCGGGTTCAAAGCAGGTTCTTAATATGCTTGCCGAAAACGGCGCTCTTTCCGTTATGATCGACGCAGGCGCAAGAATTCTTGAAAGTGCATGCGGACCTTGCATCGGTATGGGACAGTCTCCTAATTCAAAGGGTATCTCTTTGAGAACATTCAACAGAAACTTTGAAGGACGCTCCGGTACAAAGGACGGTCAGATTTATCTGGTATCTCCTGAAGTTGCTGCCGCTTCCGCAATTGCAGGTGTTTTCACAGATCCTAGAGAACTGGGCGATATGCCTGAATTCAAGCTTCCGGAAGTATTTAAAATCAATGACAATATGGTTGTTCCTCCAATTGCCGAAGCTGAAATGGACAGCGTTGAAATCTTAAGAGGACCTAATATCAAGCCTTTCCCTGAAACATCTCCTCTTGACGCTTCAATTGACGCAGGAGTTTCACTGAAAGTCGGCGACAACATTACAACAGACCATATTATGCCTGCCGGAGCTAAGATTCTTCCTCTGCGTTCAAATATTCCTGCTATTTCACAGCACTGCTTTACAATCTGTGACGAACAGTTCCCGTCAAGAGCCAAGGAAATGGGCAAAAGCATTATCGTAGGCGGATCAAACTACGGTCAGGGTTCTTCAAGAGAACATGCCGCTTTAGCTCCTCTTTACCTGGGCATCAAGGCTGTACTTGTTAAATCATTTGCAAGAATCCACAGAGCCAATCTTATAAATGCCGGTATTTTACCGCTTACATTCGTAAACGAAGCAGACTATGACGCAATTTCACAAGGCGACGAGTTGGTACTTGACAATATAAGAGCAGAAATTGAAGCAGGAAAATCCGAGCTTACTGTTGTAAACAAAACAACAGGTAAGGAAATCCCCGTACTTTGCGAACTCAGCGGACGTACTAAAGACATTATTCTTGCAGGCGGTCTTCTTGACTATACAAGGGAGTCCATGAAATAATGGAATGGCTAAATATTTATCCTGCACGAGTGAGAATACGCAGTTTCCATATAGAATCAAAAAGCGAACTTGTTGCACTTGTAGTTTGTATAGTATTATACTTTGCCCTGAATCTGCTTTTGCAGAAATTCTGTCCAAATATGAGTCAGAAAAAAATTAATATCATTTCCTTAATACCTGCTGCAATAGCTGCATTTATAATTATTTTCACAATGGGGTAAAATATGGCTATTGATATATCAAACAGACGAGACGGTCCTATACGGCGTATAGCCATCCCTTCGCAAAGAAAAAAAGGCTTGACTTCAGACATTCTAAAACTTATTGCCGTAATTGCAATGGTTATCGACCATATTGCATGGGCGTTCATACCTTTTAACAGCATTGCAGGACAGATCATGCATGTTATCGGACGGCTCACCGCTCCGATAATGTGTTTTATGATTGCGGAGGGCTATTATAAAACCCATAATGTAAAAAAATACGCTCAGAGACTTGGGATATTCGCTCTGATATCTCACATCCCATACACTTATTTTCATACGGGAAAATTTGAAATTATCAGTACTACAAGCGTGATCTTTCCTCTTTTTATGGGACTAATCGCATTAATTGTTCGGGACAATCCTAAATACGAAACTTCTGTAAAAAACATGATAATTCTTCTTATCTGTCTAGTCTCTATGTTCGGCGACTGGGGTGGGATTGCCGTTGTATGGATTTTGATTTTCGGAAGCAGACACTATTCCAGAAAAACTCAAATGCAGTATTTTTGTGTTTCTACAGCAATTATGATCGTTTTAAATATAATATTCAACGCAGTTTACGGCTGCTGGTACAATAATCTGTTTCAACTTGGAATATTTCTTGCAGTCCCGCTACTAATAAACTATAACGGTATAAGACGAAGCGGAAAATCCTATAAGTGGTTTTTCTATATTTTCTATCCGGCACACCTTCTACTGCTTGCCGTAATCAGATATGCAATATTATAAAAGGAGAATTTTATGGGGCTTTTTGAAAGATTGTTTAAAACTGACAAAAATGAAAATGAAAAAAAGGATCTTTCGTACATTTACAAAATTACGGAGCTAATAACTAATAATAATTCCGGCATAATAAATGCATTAAAAGAAAATATTATGAAAAGTGATTCCGACGATGATTGTTGGCTGAGCATGGTTGATTTACTGGACGAAGAAGGTTATGCGTTTGGTATTGATTATAAATGTGAGCTTGAAGATTTTTTATGGGCATTGAAACAGTTAAAAACTTACAGTCTTATCGACATAAACCTTTCTTCGCTAAATCTTAACGAAAATGAAGATGTTGAATCATGGGGTGAAGAAATTAATACCGCTTTAGGCGGCAGAGCATATATTTGTATGATTGATATTGACAGTGACAGCTATGAACTGATTATAGTTAACGCTGATGTATATGAAAAAATTTCACATATTGCGGAAAGCAATGGGCATACAATCGACGATTTATAATTTATCAGGGAGGAAAAAACAATGGCAAAAATTCAAATGAAAACACCGCTGGTCGAAATGGACGGCGACGAAATGACAAGAATCCTTTGGAAATGGATCAAAGAAATTCTTCTCGAACCTTATATCGACCTGAACACAGAGTACTATGACCTTGGTCTTGAGTACAGAGAAAAAACAAAGGATAAGGTTACTTTCGACAGTGCCGAAGCAACTAAAAAATACGGAGTTGCCGTTAAATGTGCAACAATTACTCCGAATGCCGCAAGAATGCCTGAATATAACCTGACAGAAATGTGGAAGTCCCCTAACGGTACGATCAGAGCGATTCTGGACGGTACTGTTTTCAGAACTCCTATTCTTGTAAAGGGCATTACACCGTATATCCCTACATGGACTAATCCTATTACTATTGCTCGTCATGCATACGGCGATGTATATAAAAATACAGAAATGCAGATTAAAGGCGGCGGTAAGGCTGAGCTTGTATTCACAGATAAAAACGGAAATGAAACAAGACAGACTATCCATGAATTTGACGGCGACGGTATCATTCAGGGTCTTCACAATATTGATAAAAGTATCGAAGGCTTTGCAAAGTCATGCTTTAACTACGCTCTTGATACAAAGCAGGACGTATGGTTTGCTACAAAGGATACTATTTCCAAAAAATATGACCACAGATTCAAGGATATATTCCAGGAAATCTTTGACGCAGAATATAAGGAAAAATTTGAAGCAGCAGGTATTGAATATTTCTATACTCTTATTGACGACGCAGTTGCAAGAGTTATCCGTTCAAACGGCGGCTACATCTGGGCATGCAAAAACTATGACGGCGACGTTATGTCAGATATGGTATCAACCGCATTCGGAAGTCTTGCAATGATGACCTCTGTTCTGGTTTCTCCTGACGGCGTATATGAATATGAAGCTGCTCACGGAACAGTTCAGAGACATTATTACAAATACTTAAAGGGTGAAGAAACATCTACAAACTCCGTTGCAACTATCTTTGCATGGAGCGGTGCTCTGAGAAAAAGAGGCGAGCTTGACGGTAACAACGAGCTTATGGCTTTTGCCGACAAGCTTGAAAAGGCTACGATTCAGACAATTGAAGACGGAGTTATGACAGGCGATCTGTATCTGCTTTCAAGTCTTGAAAACAAAAAGAAAGTTGATTCAAAAACATTCCTTGAAGAAATCAACAACAGACTTTCTGTACTTATGAAATAAATAAAAAATAAAGATATAATTAACAAATTTCGGCGTCCGCAGCCGTAAAAAGCGGAAACCGCAGCGTATTCCGAATAAAAATGCAATATGCATTCGTCATGAAGAAATATTCGGAATACTGTATGCGGCGGTGGAGATAAATATGTCAAAGTCCTTGGTTTCATCACCGGTAATAAAGCGTTTACCCAGATATTACAGATTTTTAGGGGAACTTGATAGGCAGGGAATTATACGTATTTCCAGCAGGGAGCTTTCAGAACGAATGGGGGTTACAGCGTCTCAGATACGTCAGGATCTAAACTGCTTCGGCGGTTTCGGTCAGCAGGGCTACGGTTATAATGTTAAAGAACTTCATGCCGCAATTGCAGAAATACTAGGTATTAATGCAGGCAACAAAACTATTTTGATAGGTGCCGGAAATTTGGGAAGCGCCATAGCTTCTCATATTGATTTCAACAAAAAAGGATTCCGGCTGATAGGTATTTTTGACAGCAATCCAGAAAAAAACGGACAGATTATTGCTAAAAATACAGTTATGAATATTGTTGAACTGGAAAAATTCTGTAAGAAAAACAATCCGGTCTGCGCCGTTTTGTGTATTCCTAAAAGCGCCGCTGAAGAAATTGTAACCAGACTTATCAACGCCGGCATAAAAGGTTTTTGGAATTTCAGTCATTACGACCTGACCGTCCACAAAGGCATAATAGTAGAAAATGTACATCTTACAGATAGTCTTATGACATTGGCTTACGGACTTAATCATGCAGATGATGAATAATAAGTTTACAGGAGGTATTTCCTCCTGTTTTTTTATGCAATATAGAATAATTTTTGAATAAATGAACTTTATAATAATGGAATTATGCAACTGAAGGTTGCGTAAATGCAAGCTGCAATTGGTTGCTTTGTTAAATGCTTTCATATATAATTTATGATATGGGGTTAAAATCCTATGTTGTTATGGCATGTTGTACTTTATATGACATGTTTTTATATAACTATGAAAGGAGTTGAATTATGAAATTTTCAGAAAAAGTACGTAAACTGCGTATCAGAAAAGGACTTTCTCAGGAAGAACTTGCCGAAAAGCTTGATGTGAGCCGTCAGACTGTATCAAAATGGGAAGCAGGCAGTTCTTTGCCGGAAATTGAAAAGCTTATATTCCTGAGTGATTTTTTTCAGGTTTCAATCGACTATCTGCTGAGAGATAAGCAGATCAATACAAACTTTTCAGAGGATCTGGACAGAATGGTCATTAAGTTTTTAGGATCATCTTATGAAATGGCTGATATTTCCCGTCAGCTTGTAGATATAATGGAAGATGGAATTATTGATGATGCTGAGAGAGTTCAGATGGAAGACATTATCTGTACAATGGATAAGATTTCAGATAATATCGAAAAGATCAGAAAAGCTATAGATCTGACATATAGTTTTAATTCTGAAGATTTTTAAAAATTAGGGGGAAATATTATGAAAGCATTTGACATTTTTAAAAAGACCATGATTTTTGTGTGGATGAGACTCGGTATAAATCTTGCAGTTTCAGCAGGAGTTATTTTATGGACCATTATGTGGATCGCTATTGCGTCAGCTTCTGAAAACGGTTTCATGATTATTCTTGCAGTAATAGCTATTGCACTTTCAGGAAAAATAGTAAGTATTATTATGCAGTATATCGGCTATATGATTAAGTCTGCTCAGATTGCAGTTATAGCTGAAATATTTCAGACCGGCAGAATCCCTAATAATATGGTTGAATTTGGTAAGGAACGTGTCAAAAGCAAATTTGCCCAAGCAAATGTTTACATACTTCTTGATAAGCTGGTAAGCGGCTCCGTAAGGCAAATAAACAAGGTTGTTAATTCAACGGTTGGATGGATTGAAAAGCTTGTACCACAGGCATCGTTTATAACGAACATAGTACAGAAATTTACTACGCTTACTCTCACTTATGTAGATGAATGCTGTTTATGCTATACTTTTATGAAAGACGAACAGTCGGCTTTTAAGTCTGCTGCTGACGGTGTTGTAATATATTTTCAGAACTGGAAATCGCTGCTTAAATCTTCAGCAAAAGGTACCGGAATCACTATTGTTGCCGAATTAGCTGTTGGAATAATTGTGTATCTTATTATAATGGCAATAGTAGGGCTTTTTGACGCAAGTTTAGGTTGGCTTATTGCTCTTGTGACTGCAATTTGTATTATTTTCAGCCTGCGTGACGCTTTTATCAGTTCTTTTATGATGATCTATACCATGGAGAATTTTAATAAGGAAGCTCAGACAGGTAAAATTTCTGTTGATCTTTATGGAAAGCTTTGCGGTATTTCAAAGAAATTCAAAGAACTTTTTGATAAAGGCGGTGGAACGGTTAATAATCAGCCTGCATTTAGCGCAGCCGGAAATGGTTCTTTACCGGCGGAATCAGTTTCTGTGTCACAGAATAACAGTAGATTCTGCAGCGGCTGCGGTGCAGAGTTTAATGGTTCAGAAAAATTCTGTTCAAGCTGCGGAAAAGAAAAATAAATTTAGAAATGTGAGATTTTCATTTTTGTATTGTACAATCATAAAGAATGTGTTAAAATAATATTATATTTATAAATTCATTATTTTACTGTACGGCAGAATGGAGATTGTTATGAAATCAAATAAAAATATAATGGAAATTTTACATAGAAAATGTACGGACTATTATTTCGATATGGAACAGTTTCTCAAAGAACTTATAGCCATTCCCAGCGTTATGGGAAAATCGAAAATAAATATGCCTTACGGAGAAAATTCTGCAAAAGTACTTGACGTTTTTTTAAAAAAGGCAGCAGAACTTGGCTTTAAAACCAAAAACATTGATAATTATGCCGGAACAATAGATATTGGAGAGGGTAAACCTGAGCTTGGTATATTATGTCATTTAGACGTAGTGGATGCCGGTATCGGCTGGAACCACCCTCCTTTCGAGCTTACAAAATCAGACGGCAAACTTTACGGCAGAGGAACTACCGATGATAAAGGGCCGGCAGTATCAGTACTTTACGGCTTAAAGGCGGCGGAAGAAACAGGACTGATTAAAAAACCGGTAAGATTTATTGTGGGCTGCAACGAGGAAAACGGTTCTGATGATTTAGAATATTACTGTAAAAAAGAAGCTTTACCGGAAAAGCTTTATACTCCTGACGGTCAGTATCCTGTAATAAATATTGAAAAAGGTATGATAAGAGGTAAGTTCAGCAAAAAGCTTGCTGAAAATAGTCCCAAAAAATATATTTTAAAAATTCACGGCGGAGATACAGTAAACGCAGTACCGTCAGAGGCTTTTGCCGAAATATGCGGTTTTTCTGAGGACGAAATAAATATCGGAAACGATTTTTTATATGAAGATTTAAAAGACTCCATAAAAATAATTTCCAAAGGCGTTTCGGCACACGCTTCTACTCCTGAAAACGGAAAAAATGCACTTACCAAACTTATTAAATTCTTAAGCCATTTGGATTTTGACAATCAAATTTCAGATACTTTAAAGTCGCTTTTCGAAATATTTCCATACGGTGAAACAAATGGAGATCACGCAGGAGTTAAATGCAGTGATGACAAATCCGGAGCGCTGACGCTGGTTTTAAGCGTACTTGAATTCGACGGAACTAATTTTGAAGGAATATTTGATATTCGTTTTCCGGTAAGCTTCAAATCAGATGAAATAAACAGTAAAATTCAGAAAACACTCCAAAGTCATGGATTTGACTACGAATGCATTCTAGCCTCTGAACCTCACTATGTTGATGAGAACAGCGATTTTGTACAGTCCTTGCTAAAAGTTTACGAAAATCTCACAGGCGAAAAAGGAAAATGCATTGCCATAGGCGGCGGTACTTATGTTCACAATACTATCGGAGGAGTTGCATTTGGTGCGGAAATGCCCGGAAAGGAATATAATATCCACTGCGCCGATGAATATACGGTTCCTGAAGAAATGATCCTCAATGCTGAAATGACTGCAAATGCAGTTATAGAAATATGCGGATAAATGTATGCAAATCGTTGACAAATTTTATAAATTGAGTTATACTTTAATAGATGTTGTATAGTTTATTATGTCGGAGGATTAAAAAGTGAAAAAAATAATTTTAACAGGTGACAGACCAACCGGAAAACTTCATTTAGGACATTATGTCGGTTCTCTTAAAAGAAGAGTAGAGCTTCAGAATTCCGGCGAATATGATGAGATTTATATAATGATTGCCGACGCTCAGGCGCTTACAGATAATGCCGATAATCCCGAAAAGGTTCGTCAGAATATTATTGAAGTAGCTCTTGATTATATGTCCTGCGGACTTGATCCGGAAAAATCAACGCTGTTTATTCAGTCCCAGATACCGGAGCTGTGCGAGCTTACCTGTTATTACATGAATCTTGTAACGGTTTCAAGACTTCAAAGAAATCCTACAGTTAAAACAGAAATTAAAATGCGTAATTTTGAAACCAGTATCCCTGTGGGATTTTTTACATATCCTATTAGTCAGGCTTCAGATATTACCGCTTTTAAGGCTACAACTGTTCCTGCCGGTGAAGACCAGATGCCTATGGTTGAACAGACAAAAGAAATCGTACATAAATTCAATAATGTTTACGGTGAAACTCTTGTAGATCCTGATATTCTTCTGCCGTCCAATCAGGCATGTATGAGACTGCCCGGCACTGACGGCAAGGCAAAAATGAGCAAATCTCTGGGAAATTGTATTTATCTTTCAGATGAACCGGACGTTGTTAAAAAGAAGATTATGAGCATGTATACCGATCCTGATCACGTTAAGGTCAGCGATCCGGGCAAGATTGAAGGAAATACCGTTTTTACATATCTGGACGCTTTTGGCCGTCAGGAACATTTTCAAAAGTATCTACCCGAATATACCGATCTTGACCAATTAAAAGCTCACTATCAGCGGGGCGGTCTGGGAGATGTAAAAGTAAAGAAGTTTTTAAACTGCGTTCTGGAAGAAGAACTTGAACCTATCAGAGCGAAAAGAAAAGAATTGGAAAAAAATATTCCGTATATCTATGAAATTCTCAGAAAAGGCTGTGTAAAAGCAAGAGAAAAAGCTGCTGAAACCTTAAATGATGTAAAAAATGCCATGAAAATCAATTATTTCGATGATAAGGAACTGATCAAAGCTCAGTCAGAAAAATATAAGGGATAAAAATTATTTCCATAACAATTAAATCCCCGAATGCATTTATTTT
>OIYE01000315.1_pt1 | contig 45634 bp, 44 predicted proteins | sample 1588091 | NCBI WGS metagenome assembly OIYE01 (sample SAMN03283265) | human gut metagenome | biome: human-associated habitat; material: feces | host: Homo sapiens | place: USA | collected 2013 | reverse complement strand
CAAAAGAAAGAGAAATGAACGAAAAAATCCGTGAACTTGATCGGGAAAATGCAAAATTACAGGCACTAATTGAACAGCTTCAGCAGAAATAACTTAATAAAAAACCACAGAGAAAGAGGAGCGATCCCTCCTCTTTTCTCATGTATTATTCAAAAATTTTTGTTATATCCTGATACCGATTGATAACACGATAGATTTCTAAATATTCATCATTTATCTTGTAAATAATTACATAATCTTCCCATATCGCATATTTATAGTCTGTCTGAAAAGTGACTCGTTTTGAAAGATCTGACCCCATTCCCGGAAACATCTGAAGATTTTCAAATTTCCCATATATTTCCTTTATAGTCTTTGTTGCATATTCTTCACTATCCTCAGCAATATAATCTCGGATGTTTTTCAGATCTTTGGCAACAATCGGATTAATTCGCAAATTTAACATCTTATTCCCCCACAAGCACTTTCAATTCATCCAAGTTCAGCCAACCTTCACCGTTTTTTACTGCTTCTTCAGCTTCCTGCAGCTTCATCAACAGCTTTTTTTCTGCACGATCACGCTCATAATCTTCAATATCTATAACAACAAACCGTCCCCTTCCATTCTTAGTCAGATAAATTGGTTCCCCTTTATGACAGTTTTTAAGTACTTCATTATAATTTCTTAAATCAGATACAGGTAAAATAGTAGCCATATTATATCTTCTCCTTTCAATCTTTTATATTCTTATTATACCTCTTTTTGCTGTTTAATTCAACGTAAAATTTTACAGCACTTTTATATTATAAATACTCCTACATTTATTTAAATTATAGGGTGCTATTAATAGCACCCTATAATTTAAATAATTACGCTACACTAATTTCCTTTTTTGTACTATCTTTTATCTTTGTTTTCTTCACACCTCCAAGCCTTGCTGTCTTGTGAACAACTTTAATATTTTGTCCATTATTTTGAGCGCATCCAAAATAATAAAAATCTACATGAAAATAATCAATCAGACCATCACAATCTTCATAATTATAGGAATTAACAAAAGTATCCACATCCTCAATAACCGCCTTGGTTACATCATTTAATACTCGGAAAAAGTTTCCATGTTCTTCTGTAATACGGTTATATTCCTCACAAAATTTTTCATCATTCCAGTTATCTAATGTCCAGTAATGATTGCACACCGCTTTATTAATAAAAGCTCTTCTTTCTTCATCTGTTACTTCCTCAGCTTTTTTGTATATCTCTATAGGGCTTTCTTTCAAATCAACATGCAATTCCTTACACATGGAAGAATAGGAGGTTCGAACGCTAAATTTATATGTTGGATATTTTGTTTTTACGTATGTCCGGACAATCTGCGCAACTTCTTTTAATGATCTATCCCAATTATGCCGATTTCCTTCCCAGCCATAAGCAGTATAAAACTCTGTTCTTGTGCTGTCTGCCGTTTCCTTTATTGACTCACCTGATTCAGTTTCTTTCCTGTTTTTCCAAATCATAAACAGTGCATCATATTGAATATTAATTTCTTTCATTACCTCAACATCTCCACCATTATCCGGATGATTGCTCTTTAATAGTTCCTTGTACTGACTTTTAAGTTCCTCGTAAGACTTCACATTTTTAAAATAATTTTTCATTTTCTTTTACCTTCCCCTGTCTATCAGGTTCCCTTTCTTTTAATTTCCAATTTTGAAGCTCTTTTTTTCTTTTTATTGTCCTGAAATTTTCCCTTTTGAACTTCGTTCCTGGTTTTGGATGCTCTATATCTATTCTGTTTTGCACGAGCTGTCGGTTAGCTAAATTTTTTGGTCTGTAAAGGACGCTTTTGCGCTTGTATATCCTTTACGGGCCGGAAAATTTAGCTTATCCTGTGCAGCTGCAAAGCAGAATGTAGAGCAGCTTAAACAGGATAAGTTCGAAATGAAATTCTTCAGGAAATAAAAACACCCGCCTTTTAAGGCGGGATGGGGTGGTTATTCCAAAGAAAAGCAGTATGCTTTTCTTCCGTTTTTTCTCCCTTGGAGGGGGCAGGGAGAGGGAGATCCGGAACGGATCGGAAGAGGGTCGGAATGGTACACGGATTTACTCAATTTTACCCCAAAAGCATTTAAATGGGTAAATATTTGACATTAAGCTAAAAACAACTTACAATAATTATATGAGTACAGATCTCTTGATAGGTAAGGAAACTAATTAAACATAATATTGGTATTCTTTCCTTCTGAACTCAACCCTAAAGCTTGTGCTATATAAATACATAAGCTCTTTTGGTTTCTTGTAAAACACTTCTAATCGAAAAAGGAGAATGTCTATGAACCTATTTGAAAATCTAAGCTTACCACAATCACTTTATTTACCGCTTTTAGAAATAATTGGATTTTGCTATCTATTTTCTTTTATTATTTATCTCTTCCTACGGAAATATCCTGCTGGAAAAATGAATGCCATTCTCTATCAGTCTATGCCAAAATTACTCATCGATCTTATAGCAATTGTTTTTGTCTTCCTATGGAATCCTGGAAGTCAAAACTACAAATTTGTACTGCAAGATAAAATGCTCCTCACTACTTTTTTAGTTGGAGCCACAGCAATCATAGATTTTATATCAACTTTAATTTTCCTAATCGAAGGCACATTGACTGAAATAAAAAATGAAAATGAAAATATCGACATAAAACAATTAGAAAACAGAATAGATGAACTGGAAGTTAAGTTAGCTACAATAAAAACTCCAGAACATCCAAGAGTAAATAATATTCAACATCTCTCAAAAAAGCAAAGCTCTCTTTCTTCCAACAAATGCGATAAATAGTACAAAAGAGAACTTGTGTTCTTGATTTTTTTATTGTATAATAATCGTGTTGTATGTAGAATAGAAATGCATTTAACTATACATCTATTCTTAAAAAAGGTAACTCAGGAAGAGTTACCTTTTTTATTTCCAGTATCATAATTAATTAAGGTGCTATTAATAGCACCTCTCACATAACAATCTTTAGTGAAACGGTAACTCCTCATCAATACCATCCGGAATATTCATGAAACCGTCACCTGCATCTGCACTTGGTGACAGGCTCGGTGCAGACTGATGCTGGAAACTTGCTCTGTTCGCATCGCTTTCAGCCCTGCTTTCTGCAAATTCCTGCTCCTCCACGATTACTTCTGTCGTGTACACTTTCACGCCATCTTTGTTCGTGTAGCTTCCTGTCTGGATACGTCCTGAGATTGAGACACGCATTCCCTGACGGAAATACTTCTCTGCAAATTCAGCGGAACGTCCGAATACAACACACGGAATGAAATCCGCTGTCGGCTCGCCATCTCTCTTGAATCTGCGGTCTACAGCAAGTGTATATCTCGCGACTGCTGTAGCGTTATCTCCCTGTGAATATCTCACTTCTGGATCTCTTGTCAATCTTCCTACTAAAATTGCTTTATTCATATATAAATATCCTCCTTTTTATATTCCTTGTGGAAAATAAGCTATCTTATCTAATGGGTTTTGAGGTTTTCCATATTTTTCAAGATATCCAAATACATTTACATATTCCAATAAATTACATTTCTGATCAAGAACATTTGTAACCCCAATCAATGAATAAACATCATCTAATGCTCTATGAGAATTTTTACACTCTCTCAATTCATATCGCTCAATTGCATCTGAAAGTTTATGTGGATATGGCTCAAGTTCACGGAATACAGTCAGCGAGTCTAAAAAATCTACATTTGCATTATGAAATTCTGGAAGATGATAATCAATGAAAGATAAATCAAATTGTGTATTATAAGCTATTACAAGCCCTTTACCTTTTTCATCAAATAACTGCAGAAAATCATTGTAGACTGTTTGTGATTTCTGACCTTCTCTATTTATTTTATCTGTAGTTAATCCGGTCAGATTTTCTATGTACTCTGAAAGCTTGATTCCATCTGGTAGTTGTACTAAACTATTAAATGACTGAAAGATTTTTGTAACTCCATTTGCTTTTTTTAACTTTAAAGCTGCAATTTCTGTTATAAAACATTCCTTAGGGGATAGGCCAGTAGTCTCAAGATCGAAAAAAACTAAATAATCGTATTTTCGAAATAAATTAGTAAATGTGAACATTTTCGTGTCTCCTTTTCTTTTGATTATTAATTATTACATTATAATTATACTAAAATTTTAGTATTAATACAATAAATCTGTTATTATTGACGATATTATATTTTCTTTTTGAAGTAGTGTAAGTGAGTTAAAAAATTACAAATTGATAGTTTTGAAAAATTCATGTAGAAAGATATAATATGATACTTTTTTAATTAATAATTAGGGGGAAATCAATAATTGTTCAAATTCCTTGAAAATAAAGGCTTTTTAGCTCAAATTCAGTAATTTAGAAATTACAAATTGATAGCTAAAAATTACAAAACGATAGTATTAAAATTACAAATTGATAGTTTTAAGCTTGCCTAAAGAATCAAAAAATTACAAATTGATAGTATTGAAAATAAATGTTTATATTGGCATTTTGGTCATTTGAGAAGTAAAATTTGAGAATTTTGTAGATTAAACAGATAGTTCCGAAATCTGTAAAGGGATATTTTTTAGATGAAAAATTACAAATTGATGGCTAAAAATTACAAAACAAAAAGATAAGTAACAAAAATTACAAACCTTGATTTTCTGTAATTTTTGTTATATAATAGATTTATCTTAAAGAAAGCATAGATCGGAAAAATGGGAAGAGGAAAAAAAACAATAGAGGGGCAACTGTCCTTTGATTTTAATTTAGATAAAAGTCAATATGTTGTACAGGCAAATTCATTGATCAGTGGACGGCAGGGATTGAAATTAAATTCTGCTAAACTGATTCGTGCAGCAATCATGCAGGTTGTATATGATGACGTAGAACTGAAACCTTATGTGATTACAATTCCTGAAATTGCTGATTTGTTAGGTGTTTCCACAAGCAATGTATATCGAGATATTGATGAGGTCACAAATGACATTATCAGTAATCCAGTGTTTATTAAGGATATTGATGGAAAAAAAGCATCCTGGGTTAAGATTCCGTGGGTGACGAAATGCGTGTATCATCCGGAGGCTGGTGTAGCAATCAAGTTGAATGATGAACTGAAGCCGTTATTGTTAAATCTGAGAGAGAATTATACACAGTATACGTTAGATAATATCCTGGCAATGAAGAGTGTATATTCAATTCGGATTTTTGAATTGCTTATGGAGCGTATAAAAACAAAAATATTGCCTCGAAAAGGTATGGATGTAGAATTAAGTGTTGATTATATCAGGGAAGCCTGCGATTGTCAGGATAAGTACAAAACGTTTGCCAATTTGAATAACCGGGTTATTAAAGGAGCTGTTGAGGAAATCAATAGGGTAACATTATATCAGATCGATATGTCTTACAAGAAAAAGGGACGTAGCGTATCTTCAATTATATTTCATTTGAATATGCAATATCATTAAAAAATTACAAATTGATAGTTTTAAAATTTGACAGTTTTAAAGAAACTTGATAAGATGAAAATGTCTCCAATTTAGAGTTTACTCTAAGTTGATTATTATTTATTACATGGAAGGGTGAGAGATACACCCTTCCTTTTAGTTTGTAAATATATCAATAGAGGTACGCTAAACGATTGAAAAACCGATTTTATCTTTTGGTACAATAAAATGTTGGCAGGCAATATAAAAATAGAATATAGGCGCAAATTTCGCGCTCATATGGAAACTGTATTACAATTCAATATTCCAATCTGGTGTCGATATTCCAATTGTTTTTGTTTTCGTATATGCTGACAGTGAATCAATGGATATTTTATCTAATTGCTTGGATATGTAATTGGCTTCAGAAGTATTAAATAAGTTTAGTTCATCTTTGATCCATTTCCCCTGATTAAACTGCAGATCATCTTCTAAAAATTTATTCAAAGAATCAGATGCTAGATCCGGATTTTCCTGAAGCAGAAGAGTAGTGCAGTGATCAATTATATTTTGATAATCATTATTTAAAGGCTGCATTTCTAATAATCGTTGTTTTTCAAGTGATGAATTAATTTCCTGATAAAAATCATTTACATAATTTTCATAGGTTTTGAAAACCGGGGAGAAAATTTCATGAATGGAAGAATCCAGTTTTTCTTCCGAGAAATCAGTTATATCTTGTGAGAGTTCCTCACGTAATTTCTTGTAATTTTGACTTAAATGTTGAAGCCGGACATTATTCGGTTTAATCCCTAAATCTGAAAGAAACATAATTGAAATGGCATCAGCTTCAAATTCCTTTTGAAAGGTGCTTTTTTCACTGGAAGTTCTATGTAAAATTGCGTGTCCCATTTCATGTGTGAGCGTTGATAATCGCTGAGAATCTTCTAAAAGGGGATTTATAGTAATTTCTTTGGTTAATCGATTACAGCTTCCACGAAGGGAAATGGAACGAAGATTGGTGTCATATATAACGGTATACCCTAGATTAGTTTCACAAAAAGAAGCTACAGCATTGCAGAGCATGCGCTGATCCGCATCAGCAAATCCCATATGAAAGAGTTCTGGATATCGTTCCTTTGGAAAATTTGTCTGAGAGATATCAAAAGTATTTCCCAGGCGGAAAGAAACTAATTTTTGTATACCAGGAAGTTTACCTTCTTTGTAGGCAGCTTTTTGCTCTTTTGTTGCTTTAGATAATTGGATAGAGTTTCCATTTCCTATATCAAGGAAAGTTGCTTTTATTGGAACCCATACCTTTAAACCATGTTCTCCCTTTTTTACAGAATATCCTTCTTTTTTCCACTGATCAAAAGATTGGACGTAAGTTAAAAATGGGTTCTGTAAATATAACAGAAGCGTATTATTGGGACTGTATTTATAAAAACGTGATCCAAATCGCAAATATTCAGCTAATGCATGCGGATCGGTTTCAAATTGTCTGGCTGCAGTAAGAATTTGCTCTTTCACTTCCTGCTGTTTTTGTTTTGCCTGTTTGGTCCAGTCGCCAGATGTATTTTTTTTCATTTTTTACCTCGTTTTATATGAGTAGAGTTATAGATCTGACGATATTCCTGCATATCCAAATCATAGTGTTGTTGCAGATAAATCATCATTTTTCCACGGTTAGTAAATGGTAATGTAAATGTTGGTGTATTTAATTCATAATAGTTTTGACTGTGATAGAGGCGGAGATCAGATTGCTGTCTCTCCCATATTAATTTTTTGGACATAGGTATTTAACCTTTCGTATAAGCTATCATTTTGTAATTTTTCACGATCTAATTTGATGAAAGAATCTTTCTCTGTCTGAAATCCAATTGGAAATACATGAAAATCTCCAAAATGGATATAGGGACGTTTTTCTTCATCTATAGCGATCACATAATTTTGATAGTGAGCAACAACGGTGAATTTTCCCTGAGCTTTTTCACCATAATTTTTATTGGTTAATAACATTTTATTTCCTTTCTTGGACGATTCAGTGTTTGAATTACTGAATCGTCCTATTTAATCTTACTCCTTTTGTAAAAACATATTTTCCCACTGTTTATATTGTTCTTCTGATATCAAATCATGTACACGTTTAGATTTCATTTCTTTCCATTCCGATAGAAATTCATCAAGAATTCCCGCCTGGAACATCATATATGTTTTTCCAGAGGGACGACATTCGATAATCAGAGGGATTAATTGGTCTAAATATAACAATGTCGAAATTATATTTTGAGTATCTATAGCCATAGGAAGGAGCTCGTCCATATTAATCTGAAATGCTCTAGCATAGGCAGCTAGAGTTGTGGTCTGTACAGGACGTATCCCACGTTCATAGTCAGAAATCGAAGCTTGAGCAATATTAAGTTTTGCGGCAAGTTCTTTCTGAGACAATCCATGATCTATTCTTAAATTCTTTAATTTTTCACTTATATCCATATTTCACCATCCAAGTAAGTATATTAGCTGCTTCTGTACATCCTTAACGATCAGAAGCAGATCCGATCGAAGAGAAGGGTAGACTAAAGTGACTAATCCAATTACGGATAAAAAAAGCAGCACGATGGTTGCAGTCATTCGCAAAATTCTTGCTCCGGTCTGAATGAAAAATTTGATAAAATTATTTTTCTCAATAACAACAACATTAGGGTCTTCTATATGATGTTTTTCTTTCAAATTTTTTTGGTTCTCTTCAAATTGAATTTCTTCTTTTATTTCAGCTACAAGTTTTTTTTGTTTCATTGCATGTTACCTCTTTTTCATAAATCGAAAGAATCCCTTTTTGGGTGATGGTGCAATTTCTTTTTTTATATCTAACGGTAAAAGCTGACTGTAAATAGGTGAGTTCCCATAAGAAAATGGATCTACAGTCCAATCAGAAAAATAAGTGTGGTCAGCTTTTTCTTCCATGTCTTCAAGAATTTCATCTCTATCCTTTTGGGGAGTAAAGTTAAATATGTAAGAAACATCCTGATAAAAAAGGCTGCGTAGAATATTTGTGGTATATGGCAGTTCATTTGGCTTTGAGCCAACGACAAATATTTTTACATTTTTTTCGAGAAAGGAGGTCTTGTTAAAGTCGGCGGAATTATAAACTCCGTAGTCATAAACATAAAAATTATATCCAAGCTGCAGAATATCCGCAATTTTTTCCTGTCGGTCAAACATATCAATATTATTATGGCGAATCTGCCCTAATTCAGGGTTGATATAATCCTCTTCATAACAATTTAAAACTTGTCGAACATATCCAGTATCATTCATTTCGAGGTATGCGGCAGTATATCCACAGAATTGAATGTATTGTACAAGTTGAAGACACTGTGTGGTTGTCCCAATTCCACTTTTTATTCCGCCAATTCCGATTAAGGTAGAGCTGTTTACAATATGTTTTATTTCATCTATATTTTCTTTGATATCTTCCACAAAATCAATTCCATTGGCTTCATAGTACCCATTGACACATTTTAGAAATTCTTCTTTTATCGGACCGTTATCTGAAGCGAAAATATAATATTTAATCTGCTTTTCTATTAAAGTCAGTATGAGGCCTGAATTGGGCAAATATCCACTTGCAAGGATTATAGGTGTTGCATTATTAGCCTGGCATATACGTAATATATATAATGCAATTGTCTCCGCAGAATCAATGTATTGTGAAACATCAAAAATGATATAGGTACAATCTGAAATTGCTAAAATTTCATTAATCTGTTGTTCAATGTGATAGTTTTCATGGACTATACAAGAGGTTTCATTAATAGCAGAGGATATCTCTGGAAGCCAAGAACCCTTTAGTTCTTCCCCGACAAAAATAATCATTTCGTATCTCCTTTTAATGTGTTAATTTTATGAATTTGCAGTAAACTCATCAGGAAAATTCCTATAAGAATTCCTAAAATCAGACCGGTTAAAAAAGTAAGTATAATAATCATAATAGCCTCCATTTCTGTGAGGTGCTATTAATAACACCTCATTTCAACTATAGAGAAAGTGCAGATTCTTGTGTTAAATCTACACGAAAAAATTGTTTCCTGTTATAGTTGTGTAGAATTTGTTTTCCAGGAATTCGATCATGACCTTTTTCTGCAGCAAGAACTTCTTTGAAGCTTTTTCCTGGATAAGTTTTCTGTATATATTGTATATAATTTTGGATGTATGGATCCATATTATTGGGTAGAAGATTAGTCTCATGTAACATTTTAGAGGAAAAATTCATACATTCCGACTTCAGGGAATCCTGATCGGACATCATCATGGCATCTAATCGGGCTTCTAATGCATCTGTTATATCTTTACTCTCTGCTATATAATTTGAACGATATCCATGACCGATTACATATTTCAATTTATCATTCCAGTCATTTTGTTCAGGATATTGATCTATTAATTTTACTGGAAGATTTTGGCATAGCTTATGGATTGCTTTATTAGATTCTTGTCCACCAGAATCGTTGTTTGTTCCAATAATAATCTCTCCGTATTCTTTTTCCTGATAGTGGTGCAGGACAGAAGCATATTTTCCAGTCCCGGCAAGAGAAAGGAAATCATACATGTGATAATCCTGACCATTACGTCGAAGTAATGCCATATAGCTTAGTGACTCAATAGGAGATTCTGTGACCACTAAATTATGCGCTTTATTGTCAATGAAGAAACAATGGTTATAATCACATCCTTCTAAATCTCCGACAAATCGTCTACTAAATGTATTGGTTCCGCGCAGGCAGGCAAATAAAGGCTTCTGATCGGAATTACGGCTTACAAATACACAGTTATGTCGCTGATCCTGATATAAAAATTTTCGATCAACCATTTCCTGTACAATCTCAGGATCTATGTACCGATTTTTTGTAAGATAAGCAAATATATTACGCATGTGACTTGCTTTTTGCGGAAGTATCAGTTCTTTTTTATTTCCTTTTTCCGCTTTTCTTGAAACAGCAACATTTTTTTGAAATGCTGCATGAGAATGCTGAACACCGGTAAGTCGTTGTGCAAGATCTCGTATTGCTTCAGTGGAGTTCATTGATGAAAATTCAACAACAAAATCAATAACACTTCCACCTTTTCCAATAGAAGACCCATTCCCAATTTTTGAATTACGCCAAAAACAGTTTTTTTCCGTATCAATAATTACGGAGTCATGTTCTTTTAGAGTAAGATAATGACCCTTTTTGATGATAGAAAACCCCATTTCACGTGCAATATCAGAAATATGTAATTCAGATTTAATACGGGATTCTATCAGTTTATTATTTTCTTGCTCCTTTTGTAAAAACTCTTTTTGATGAGAAGAAATAAATTGCGATATCGTATAGCGATCCATGGAATCTGGCATTTGAATGTTTAATGAATCTTCTATACGTCTAGCATACGCTAATTGCTTGACAGTAGCGGTATTATTTGTATTCATGGAATCCTCCTTTCCAGGATCAAGAGATATCTTTAATTTCCTGATTAAGATTTTCAATTTTTTGCTGTAATTCTTGAATCTTACTTTTATTGTTGTCTATGATGTCCGCCAATCCTTTTTTCTGACTTCTTAAGGATGAAATCTTTTGATTGGTGGATTCAATCTCGGATGTTGTCTGATACTGCAGATCATTTTCTGCTTCTTTAATTGCATAGTTCAAATTTTGTATTTTTTCCTGGTTAGTATTTATCTCTTCCTGCAGATTTTCTATGTTCTGAGTTACAATATTAATTTCAGATTGTAACTGTTGGACATGATATTCATTTTCTGTCTTTTCCTGAATCGATGAAACGGAAGTTATATTCCGTTTTGGATCACCGTATATACGTAGCGTTTCGAATTCTTTTATATCCGGATTATCCATACGTAAGGAAATAACAGAAATTCGGGATGGAAGATTTACTAATTGCAGCACAACAAAATTTCTGGTTTGAATGATTGGGTTGACAGTTAATGAACCAGTTGCTCGATCTTCAGCAGTCCAAGTATATGTATCATTTCCGTCATAAGATGTATTTGAGATACCAAGAAGGATCTCCATTTTTTTATCATCTGAACAATAATTCCAACTGATTAATGTGACTTCACGATTATTACCTGTAACAACATTTCCAATGGGGGTAATATCTATATTACTGTAATCACTCCTTAACCATATATTTGATGTGAAAAATATAGAATAAAAGGCAATTAATGCAATCATTATCCGTTGAAAATATCTTTTATTCCTTCTTTTCAGTTTTTTTCTACGTTGATCGTATATTTCAGAATTTGCTCTAGTATTCATTTCTATCACCCTTATAATTCAATATCAAAATTCCATTCTTTGGGACATAACCCATGTTGTGGAAGTTTTTTTGATATATCTGCCTGAGACAGAATTATTTTTCCGGATTGTCTGGCAAGTTCTAATTGATTTTTTTGAAAAGCAGATAACTCTCCATGCTGAAATACAAATTCAGCTTCAGCTAGATAACTGGTTTGGCGAAAACCTTTATTTTTGTTGATTACACTAACACAATACTCTTTATGACAGTCATCACATAAAATATATATTGAGCGAGCCATTTTTACATTTCCTCCTAACTTTTAGTCTCTGAGTTTATAAAAACTCCAAGTTTTTTCTTTCTGTGAATACATACATTTAATGTTGCATTTCTGATCAGCGATAACATGCAGCTGTAGGATTATATTTTCAGCATCATAATCAATTGTGATCAGTTTATTCCATGTAACTTTTTCCACGTTTTCAATGCCATAATCAGAATAGAGCCACCATTGAAGATCTTCCGATAGATTAGATACTGAATTGTCAATAAATCGTAATGCATCTTGATTGAGATCACAGTTTCCAAGTTCTGTAGGAACAAAATCTAAACCAACACTTTCGCCATCCCAAGTAGATATATCTTCTGTGTAATTATCGTCTTCAGAATCCTCTGAATTTGAAATTACAGTTGTATTTTTTGTATCTGGTATGATCTTTTCATCCTTTTTTTTACTCAAGAAAAAGTAAGTACACATAAGAATTACTGCAATAAAAATAAGAAAAAAACCTATCCATTTTCGATTTTGATTAAAAAAATTTTTCATTTTTCTTTGTTCTCCAATGTTTATCGTGGTGTAAAAATTATCATGTCTTGTGTTTGTTGTTTTATATAACTAAGGGATTCACCATTGCTGTTCCCACCAATTTCAGTCCAGGTGCATGCTCGGTGTCCAGGATCCGCAAGATATGCTTTATTTCCACTGTATCCGATAATTACAAACCAATGTCCTGCAGATGTAAATGGCGCTTTACCAGTTCCAACAACCATGACAGCACCGCCTTTGTCCAATGCATCCATTGCTGAGGTCCAATTTAAGGTATGCACAGCAGTACAACCATACTGTGGATCAGCATTGGTTGCATTGACACATCCATCTCTTGACAATAGACCATTTTTGAAAGCTCCGTTACTATTTCCAATTGAAAATACCGTGGCAGGGGTGATAGATGGATTTTTTCCATAAGTTGACCAAATCATAGCAACAGAAGTTGCAGCGCATCCACTATCCCTGATGGTTTCTCCATTGACATAAGGTAATGATCCCCAAGCAGAATCTCCCTGGTTATAATAAGTGAATTTTCCGTTAAATGTTCCACCACCGCCAGTTCCACCAGCTCCATATTGTGCCTGATAAGAAGCAAGTGTCATATTATCTAATCGTTCTAGTTGATACATTTGCATAAAATTTTGTAGTGTATTGTATTGTCCTTCACACCAAGCGGATTTGCTTAGAGCTTCTAATTGTTTTGCGGATCCGCTTCTTTCAAGTGCAGTTTTTGCAATAGAAGAGTAGACGGAGGAATTTAGCAGTAATCGTGCACGATCCCTTAACCCCTGTTGGTAGGAATCATAATGCCGGTAAGTACCGGTTATTCCGACAGATCCATCCCATGTAATGACTCCTTCCCATTGAGAAGTACCACCGGATGCTTTGAGTCCAAATAAATTGTGATCAACAGAGGCAGTCTGATACAGTGATGCACCATTCCACGTACCGCCAACTTCCTGTTGGGCTTGTGCAATTGTTACGCTGGCGTAAATACCATATCTGTCTTGTAGATCCAGACAGGTCAGTAAGATTTCAGGGGTTACCCACGGTGGAAGATTCTCGAGTATCAGAACATTGTCTGACCATCCAGAATTTGTAGAATTGTTTCCACCTAAAACGCCAGCAATTGCTTGAATGATTGCCGCAAATGCAATTAATACAATTAACCAAAAGGAAAGGGTTGTAATGCCGGCTCCCAATAATATTTTTTTTAGTTTTGACTTTTTCCTCATTAAGCACCACCAGAAAACAATTTCTTTTCTTGTGCAGAAAGATGAACTTTAAATTCTATATTTTGTTCTCCTGAAATACATAGTAAACATTGTCCCATTTCTAAATAAGGGATGCGCTTCAACTGATCAGGGGTCAGCTCTGAATTAAACACTTGTTCTAGCTTTGGGAGTACGTTGCTATCTTGTTTAAAAATAAACTTATATTGTGATAATTCAAAAAGAGTTTTGATTTCTGTTAATCCATTTTTATTCGTGTCATCTGGCACATAATCGCGAATAGATTGGCTTGCGAATAGTGTGCCACCAAAATATTTACGTGCTTCACGCTGATATACATTGACTTCATGAACCAAATCTGGTTTTTCGGAATTTAACCATCGATGGCTTTCATCTGCAATGATTAAAGTATGGGCAACTTCATCCAATTTAAGTTCCCCTTGTTCATATTTGTTTTTCATGACAGATCCGTTGGTTACACAGTTTCCATAACACATGGTGAGCATATTAAACATAACAGCATCAAACACGTTATCTTCCAAGTCTTTTAGACCAGATATATCAAAAGTAACTATCTGTTCATCCACAATATTGTCAAAAGTTGTATGTCCATTGAATAGATATCCATAAGTATCAACGATACGTTCGATTACTTTTTTTATCTGATTCAAAGTCAACATGTCGGCAGCAATTACTTGTTTCTGCAATGCATTCCCATTGATTTTGCTAAGTTCAACAGCTTTTTTATTTAGAAACTGCAGATAGTCAGAAAAAATAGGATAGCTTTTTGCAGGAAGACCTGTTACAGTTCCAGCAGTATCAATTCCAAAGGACAGATATAGCTCTTTCAGTGTATTTTGGTACATAGTGATTTCCTGCATGGTGTAATCCGGATTCATACATTTATACAGAACTGTAAGTCGTTTAATATTTGTGAGATAACTTAATTGTTCTGTTTCTGCAGCTTTTAATATTTCAAGAGGATTGATAATTTTTTCTCCGGATTTGATAATACGTCCTCCCATCTCAAGTGTCAGTGGAGCAAACTCACCGGTTATGTCAAAGGTTCGGACGAAATCTCCAATCATAGAAGCTTGCTCAAATAATTTTTTTAGGAGTGTGGACTTTCCAAATCCCATGTTTCCAAATACAATACTGTTGTAATAGGATCTGGTTGCCGTTTTCGTAAAAGGTGAAAAGATTACGTTTCCACCACAGGCAGTATATCCAAGATATTTTCCATAAGGGTCTTCTAACGAAGAAAAACGGAAAGGATATCCTGCGGCAATTTGTTTGGATGTGAGAGCTTGCCCCGGCACGTGAAATGGATTTAATGTTTGTTCTTCCATACTTTTGATAAGTGCAGCCCATTCCATTTTCCCTTCATTCAAAAACACAGTTGTTTTATACCCATCAGCTTCAAGGGAATCCATAATTTCTTTTGAACGTTCTTCTAAGTCATATCGATTTCTGTCAGCAATAAAAATACGGATTACAACACTTTTAAGAACCTGCCCCATTGTTTCAAGTTCTTTATATAAGGCTTTCATTTCATAAAAGCGTTGCTCTGCATCCAGTTTGTCACTATATTCTTTTGATTCACGGTAACGGACATTTTGTTCTTTCATAGAGTTATTAATATTCTTTTTGACTTGTATTGTATCTTCTGTCAGGATATCCATAATCGCAATTGTATTCGGAATATTCATCAGTTTCTCCAGCCAAAAATCACCGATTGTTTTTGGAAATTCGTAAATATGAATACAACAAATATAGGTATCTCCGGTTGATATAAATTTTTCATCTCGATATGTGATTCCACCTTTTGGCTGTATGTATGATAATAGGCGGCGATCCAGAGGAATCTCTGTATTTTTTTTCTTTTTCTTAAATAATAATGGCATAGTACACTTCCTATTTTTCGTAAGTAGCATTTCGAATAATTGAACTTGGATTGAATAGCTTAAAATAAATATCTTCTTTCTTTTCTTGTGAAAGTTCTTCTAACATTCCGTATTGTCCAAGTCGCAATTTATTTATAATCTGTTGATTTAGAGTAACCTGCTTATCTAATGTTTTGGCATAATAGACTAAGTAGTATTCTCTTTTTGTGGTATTTTGATCAACCCATTCTAGTTCCTTCTGTGCGATAAGAAGCCATTTTTTCTGAGAAATATTTTTACATTGACCAATTTTCTTTTTATAGTATTCTTGCTGCATAGTTGTATTGGTTGGAAAGTTGAGAGATTCAATCTTAAGGCACCCCTCATAGGTTTGTAGTAATCTCAGCAACCTTAATATGTCGTATTGTATTTCATTTTCTGCGGTGTTCCCACGATCTCTGGTTTTAATTTTGAAGAAATCAATATAGGATCCATCCTTACGCTGAAAGCAATTATATTTTTGGTTATAATTACGAATATCAATCAGGTCCAAGATGGATGCAGTGATTTTTCTATTTGATTTTTTTTCATCTGTCGGACTATCATCCTTTTTGAATATTGGCTTGTACACTGTTTTTTCTCTCCTCATGTAAATCATTAAACTTTCCATAGTTTTTCTTTTCTTGTTATAGATAGAGGGGGTTCGTAAAAAAATGGCAATCAACAAGGATCCTATCAGAAACGGATATTGTAATCGAGTAGCTACGATGGATTTAAAAAAATAGGAAATCATTACAAACATAACAACAAAGATGATATCTTTTGAATAAAACCCTTTTTTATATTGAGCTTCTGATTTGGTTTCCTGTGTAACAGTATAACGATTTTCAGACATATATTTTCCCCTTTCTTATTAGGTGCTATTAATAGCACCTGATAGTATTTTGATATATTACAAATGATCTTTAGAAGAAAATGGGATATCTGAAGGAGATTTTTCTATAAGATCATTTGTATTGGTAGTATCCTTATGAAAGCTTTGTGAAAGATTCAATTCATTTCCTGCATAAGTAGTATTTGGCTTTAATAATTCAGAATCAGAAAAACTTTCCATTTGATTTGATTCGCCAAGTGATTGATTTACATAATCATCCATGGAGGAATTTATCATATTTTCAGCAGAATCTATGGTAGTATTATTCATGGAGGAATTATCAGGAACGGTTGAGTTATCCATCGTAGTATTTCCAATCTCTTGTCCTGGTGTAGTATTTTCGCTGTCCATTTCATTAATATTATCATTGGTTACTGGTTCCATGGTTTCATCTTCAATGGCTGTGTGATTATCGGTAGTTGTTGAAGATGATGGATTGATATCATTCTCTGAATTTCCAATCTGAGACATTTCGGTTGTGGAAGATTCAGAAGAATTAAGATCCTGGTTCATTGATGTCTCTCGATCATTAATATCCTGCTGATTTGAGTTCAAATCATTGGAAGCCTCCATATTATTCGTTTGAGAGGTTTTGTGTTCTGCAGATTGGTTTGTATCATCCATTTTACTTTGTGGAGGAGCGGCTCCATTTGAATCAGCTCCATTCATTGACTGGCTTAAAGTATTCATTGCATTTTTCATACTCTGCTGTTGTGAGAATGCAACCCCTGCATTTATTGCAGATGCTCCCAGATGCAGCGGCATTGAAGAAGCTCTCATTAAGGCATACATCTTTCCAAATCCGGAGCTTAATCCTGCATCATATCCGGTCATTTTTTCTACAATATTCGGTCCATCTGCTAACGCAAAAGCGCTAAATAATATCAGGAATGCACGAACAACAGTATTGGATTTAAATGGTTCTATGTTATTTAAATATGTCTGCATCAATAGAAAGAACTTCATACAGATTGTGGATAGTAGAATCATCACATAAGCGTTTTTAATGCAATCTAAGGTTTTCAGTATTTTCTGAGAACTTGTAATATCTGCAGCGTATAGAATTCCCAAAAACTGTCCCATGATAATTTCCCAAATAAATCGAACAACTTTATAAGACAATATAATATAAATAATTAGGAAAGATATAAAAGTGATAATTGCCGTAAAAAATTGAAAGCTATAACGGTAATACCCATTTCCAAGCCATGTAATTCCAAAATGAGAGTAAGTAACATCTTCCAATTTGTCTGAAGCGGAGAGATTTTCCTGCGTAAATAGTATCCGCTTTTTCAGGAGATCAGTAGAAGTACTTTTTAACTGGCTACTATCTATGTTAATAATTTCAGAATAATCAATTATATCAATATCGGAATCTTCTAATGAATCATAGTGGAGCATTCCCTTGTTTGAGATATCTGCTAATCCATTACTGTATTTTTGATTGATGTAATATAGGTCATACAAATTGTCCTTTACAATGAGAGATGCACTACTTTCTCCAGCGTTATAAGATGCTGTAACCGCATCAGTTCCATTAACTAATATAGTATTGATTTTTCCAAGTAAATAGAAAGATGAAGTTATAAAGAAAAATCCAATTATAATATTTTGAACTAATTGAATCCAACGTGGCTTCTTTTCCCAATTAACAATGTACATTGTTCCAACAGCTATTAGTGAAATCCCCATAAGAACAACAAATAAACCCTGAAATTGATTTAAAAAATTTCGTACAGAAGAATATTGTGTAAAATCAAGAAGCCCTATTGTCATACTAAAAAGATTTTCACATTGATCAACAAGCCATTTCATAAACTTGATAATCATCCATCCAAGTGAACGTACTATATTGCTGAATATATTGTTGGTATTAAAATATTGAGAATACTCAGATAGGATCTGATAAATCTGATCATCTGTCATAAAACTATGTCACCTCACTTTCAATCAAACCAAGCAGACTTATTTTCAACTCGGATGGAATATAAGGATTTTCAGAAATCAGTGATGAAAGTAATGGAATATTGGTATTTCCGTTTATTTCATATGTTTCCTGATAATTGGAGCCAAGTGTTTCTTCTAATAGCTCGCAAATCTTTTGATAATTTTCCAGATCTCGAAATTTCATTACAGAATCTGAAAATGGATTTCCATTTATATATTTTCTATAATCCAAAACACGTTCTGAAAGATTAATATGTTCTCTTGATTCAGTTAAAACAGAGTACAATGGTACTGTATCCGCATTGGGAAATGTTTCCTGAAGATATTCATATCGGTATAATATGCGTCGTCCATTTTCAATACTGTTAAAAATAGGATATGGAACAATATGATTTCCTTTATTGTCCCGGCGTTTCATAGTACGGTCAATGACAACTTCACCTTCCCGAAGATTTTTTAACTGATTAAAATCCAAAAGGGACAATTCCACTGATGACTCCATAATGTGCTTGTCAAAGGATAAGCGTTCCCCGGTTCGTTGCACGTCAATGATCGTTTCATTTCCGAGCATCTGAACAAATTCTTCCAAGGTATCCTTGTTAGTTGACTTGATATAAATTTTATTACCACAGTTATCCCGGATGGTTGCTCCATCATCTTTATACAGCTTTGCAAGCTGCTGAAACGACTGAACATATAAATCAAAGGTAATTCCTCTTCCAGCTCCGACGGTAATCAACTCTTCCATTGCTTCTATTGGTGGTAAATTTCCAAATTCATTTAATATAAATTTGATTGCTCGATCACATTTTCCATTTTTTCTTGTTGCTTCCTGAGCGTTTACATAATAGGCTTGTCTCACAAATGTGCTTGCAATAAAGTGATTACTTTTATCGTAGTCAGGAATACCGAGAAAGACTGCAATTGGTTTATCGCCAAATCCTAAATCCTTTAAATTTAATGTACTTTCAGCTGTCATTTTTGCAATATTTTCATCAATAAAAACACCTAATTGAGATAGCATATTAGTATAGATACTTCCACGAGTACGATCTGAAGAAGTTTCTATGGTTGCATATTTAAGTTTTGCAACATCCATGTCATCTCGTTGATTAAAATAATAATCCAATGCTGAAAGGTTTGGGTTTGTAGGATCCTTAATACGAACCAGGCTCGTAAATAAATTGATAATACTATAGATATTTATTTTCTTTTCATTTTCATGAAGATACCAATAAGTTTCCTCAGGTGGAATGACGTCAATTGAAAAATCTGTAATATCTTTTCCTTCAGCCATTGCAGTTGTATAGTTTGCTCTGCCAACTTCCTGCTCTTCAGGTGTAAGATATGTGAATTCTTTTTGCTTTTCCAAAAAAGTCAAATATCTCCTGGAATTTTCGATTTCATCTTCTTTCAATGCATCAGATATATGGGCAAGAATTAATGCAGTAAATAAATCTGTGGCTGTATTAGCCCATATAGGGGACTCTTTTTCTGCCTCTGAATGAAAGATGGAAAAAGCGAATGCGCGGGCAACAGCCATTGCTTTTGCATTTTCATTTTTTTTCGCATATTGAATTGCAGAATCCAATGGGTTATCTCCCATAGAGTGTAACGGATCGTCTAAATTTAAGAGATATGTAATGTATCCTCTTTTTTCTAATGGCTTCTTGGCAATTCGATATGTTTCTATTTTAGGATCCGCAATAATTAAGGATGGTTTTTGTTTTGATCTTGAGTAAACGTCAATGGACGGAATCACATACATTTCATCCTTTCCGGATCTCGTAATTCCAAAAATCAAATTATTAACTGGTGATGGATCAATATATAGTTTTCTACCTATTCTGGAAATAATGATTCCTGGAGCACCATCATATTCTTCATCCCGATCAGGAATTTCTTTGTATTGTTCAATGATTTCTTCTGTTGTTGTCCATCTTTGAGTTCCCTTTTGTCCAACATTAATATCCTTTTCAGAAAATGAAGTGTACATTCTGTATGCTTGTACAGCATCGAATATTCCAATAAAAATAATGTAGATTATGTAAAATTTCCATGCGCTATGTCCTGTATAAAAGCCATAACGAATGATTGTATTTGTTTCTATATTGATGGGAATATTAAATATAAAATTTAAAATAATATTCCAAATTAGAAGTAATAATATGTCTTCCACAATTAGGAGGAATGTTATTACTCTTGCATCAGAAAGGAGCTTCTGTGTTCGTAATGTATGACTGTTATTTCCTCTAATCACTCTCTTATCTTTGTTGTCCATAATAAATCCTCAATCTTCGTAATTCTTCTTGTAGCATTACCATGGAGAGCTGCAAAAAATTATATTTTTTGATGTATTCTGCGGCATCATTTCTTGTGTGAAACAGGATATTATTAAAAGGAACAATTTTCATGTTAGGAATATCAATTCGGTAAATCTGAAACTGGTCAGGATTATAAATTGAAGTTTCAACAGCCACAACATCAATATAATACATTTCAATTTCTCTCATTGAATTTTTCATCCATAGATCCCCTTTCTTCCAAGGTGCTATTAATAGCACCTTGGATAAATCACATGATAATTTCTCGTTAAAATTTTGCGTACCATTCAGATACGAACGTAAAAGCAAGTACAACAATTCCAATTCCAATTAATATATTAGGAAGCCACTTTCTGGCTTTAGAACGATTTTCCTCACCTGGAAGCATATTAAGTATTGCTGCACCAATAACCATAATTGCAGCAATAATCGTTACATATCCCTGATATTCTTGAGCCAGTGATTGTAATCCATTAAAAAATTGAGCCATTTAATTTCCTCCTTTCTGTGGTATGTCTTTTCCCTTTTCTTTTTTCTTTTTATGAAGAATATACAGGAAAGCAATGATAAATAATATGAAAAGCATAATCGCAACATCCACTACAATAAAAGAAAAAATAGATTTCTTTTCTATATAATGTGCGGTTGCCTTAATGGTATAAGTTAAATCTTGTGGGTCTGAAATCTTTTTCAGACCAGTGTAAATTGCAGTTTTTTCATACATTGGTGTTACAAGTGATCCACTATAGGATGCACGGTAAACAGGAACCAGCTTTTGAATATCAGCTTTTCCATCTCTACATACTGTTCCAGTGGAATTGGTATATGGATTGGTTGTCCAATAAGTACGGTCCACTTTTCCAGTATTAGAGTCTAAACCAACGGACTGTAAAATTTGTGTTTCATATCCTTTTAATGGAGTGTCCCCCATATTATTGGCGAACGTTATTCCCTGCCAACTAAGTGCAGTTTGGTTATATCCTTCGATTGTTATATCTATGTAGGAATCTTTCCATGTGTGACCAATTAAATCAAAGGATTGTAAAGTACAATCGACAGTTTGTAATGTACCCGTTTTTTCATTTTTTACTTCAATAGATTTGGTTTGTGGTACTAAGGATCGTGAAATCTCATATTCATAATCAGTAGATCCAGATACTTCTTGTATATATGGTTCTGCTTGTACTGTAGTAATTTCCTTTAAGCTTAAAGACATATCATCACGTTCTATAGAGGATGCCGGAGCATAGTCGGCATCCTCTGGAAGCATTACTGGATCAGTAGAAAAAAGGATTTCTTCTTTCCGTTCTATCGGTGTTTCTTTTAGAACTTTATAACTGACGTCATCAAGAAGATATGTTTTTCCATTTTTCTTTATTGTGTCCTGAAAATCATATGTTTCATTTTTGGTTTCAGAGTCATAAGTCTTACTTATGGTATAAGTATCATTTTGAGCTGCCATAATAGGAACTGTGTTCATAGAAAGAACTGAACTAAAGATTCCTAATGCTGTTACAGCTATGGTAAGACTTTTTTGTCTATTTTTATTCATGCTTCTTTTTCCTTTTTATACAGTAAATTGTAATTCCAATTACAATACCGCATCCTGCGGCAGCAATCCATATTCCAAAGTTCTGAATATCTCCTGTTTTAGCCGCATTTGTACTTGTATGTGGTGTGGAAGTAGTGACTTTTCCAGGTGATACCGGAGTATGTTTAGGGTATACGCTGACATCATAGATCATATCCCCTACCTCTTCATCCCAAGTTGGGATTGCAATTAGGATCGGTGTAATATCATCATAAGATGATTGGTCAGATACATACAGTAAATACACCCCGACTCCAAGGTTGCTAACTTTTGCCCTTCCAGAAGAGTTTGTTGTTATTGACCCATCAGATGTCTTATAATAGCTTAATTTTTTAGCAGCTTGATCCATTTCTTCCGCATATTCTATTTTATTGAGATCAATTTTGCTGTCCGAGTATTGAGAAAGTAAATGATAGGATCCATCATTAATTTCCGCAACTTTTACATATTCAAATACAACTCCTTTTTTTGATGTTCCAATACCCCCATCCGTTAGTTCGATTTCAATACTACCTGTTTCTGATTCATCAACTTGAATAGTATTTTGTGGTAATCCAATACCTACATTTTGGGTGGCGAATACCGGAGTCTGAAGCATTCCTATGAGAGCTGTCAACACCAATAAGGAAGCTTTAATCTTCTTCATCCTGAAGAATTTGTTTTGTTTCACGCTTCATTTTCCTCCTACTTTTTACAATTTGAAATGCTGCATATCCAATAAATAGAAATGGGAGTGCAGTGAAAAATAATTCCCGGAAGGACATTAATTCGGCTTTTACATTTTTCGCTGTAGATTCCTTATACTCGATTCGTTCTCCAGTAACAACAAGTCGATGGGTGTTAATTCCATATGGTGTACAAGTTACAAGTGAAACAAGATCTTTACCTTCCTGAATTTGCAGATTTTCTACATCTTCAGGTTCAATTACAGTGATTTCTTTCACCTGATATGCCAATTTTTGATTGCATACTTCTAAGAAAAAAAGATCTCCTTTATCAAGTTCATCCAACCGAGTAAATAACTTTGAGTTTGGAAGTCCTCGATGACCGGTAAGGATACAATGCGTATTCTCACCGCCGATCGGAAGACTGCTTTCTTGTAGATGCCCTACTCCATTATTTAATACTTCATCACTTGTACCGTGATATATTGGAAGATTAACACTAATTTTCGGAATAGAGAGTGTCCCCATCATGCCGTACAAAGAAGATGAAAAATTCAACAAACTGTTATAATTACTTTCACTCAAAACATCTTCTTGAATGGAATCCACAACAATTCCATGTAGCTGCCATAGCATTTCATTATATTTTTTCGCATCAGCTAATTCCTGATCTAATTCATTTGTATCTATTTTCTCTATTTCTTTTTGATATGTAGCGACAGCACTTTGTTGATGCTGTCGCTCATAGATACTGCTTATCAATGGATAAGCACATAGAACTAAACCAAGAAGAAATAGAAATCTGGTTCTCCTTTTTTTCTTTTTTCTTGTTTTAGTTACTTCTGGATTCATCCTCTTTTTTCTCTTTTCTAGAACGAAGAATTGAATATGTAGCAAGAATCGTACCTGCACCTAACATAACTACCATAGCAGAAGAACCTGTTATTGGAAGCTTTTTCCCAACAGTATTGATAACAGTCAAGTTTGCTGACCCTGCATTTACATCCGTATTTAAATCTGTGTCAGATTCTACATATGAACCATTCAAAAATTCTTTTACGTGAGCTGTTGCTTCTAATTTCTGAAGAGTTTTTTCTGTTGCTCCATTTCCTTTGATATAGTTATTTCTCTCATCGGTGAATGTTGCTTTTACATTCAATACAATTGGATCAAGAAGTTTTCTATATCCGGTTGGCGCTTTTGTCTCTTTCAGATAATAAGTTCCACTATCAAGACCATAGATTACAAAAGTTCCATCCTGGCCAGATACCATTTCAACTGCATCTGTAGGCGCAGATCCACCGGTATGATCAGATCCTCCTGTACTATCACGATTAATTACGTTATATCCGTTGTCAGTTTTCTTTACGTACACTTCATTTTTACAATCTTTGTCAGAATAGAGACGGAATTTTGCTCCTTCAAGACGAAGATCATGGTTATTGGTTTTCAGTACATCTAACTGATAAGTAAAGCATACAACAGTATCCCATGGAGTAAATCCGGTACTTCCATCACTGTCATGATCTGGATTATTTGAAAACTCCAAGCGTACATCATTCTCGAATCCTGGACGACCTGTATCTGCAGCTGCATTATCATTAAGTGTTGCATTGTAAATCAGAACAATCTTCTGTCCATAAGTATTTTCATTCAATGCGGTTGTGTTATCAAATTCCCGGTCAATAATTGCTTTGATATCGCTGATTTCAACAACAAAGGTATCCCCGTTTCCTGGATTTGTATTGACTGTAAATTCTGAAGACTTCAATGTATAACTCTTTGAAGATTCATTGGATGTTGCATAAATTTTAATAGACACAGAATCCTTATTAAATGTGAGAGCAGAGTCCATTACATCATGCCATGCATAATAATAGGTGTCATATCCATTGGCGTTTGGCATATTAGATTCATACTTATAAGGTACTGTTTGTCCAATTTCATAATCTGCAATATCATTCCATCCATTGTTTCCAATTGAGTCCTGGTTATCATCTTCCTGAATTTTTTTGATCACTGAAGGATAATCGGACTTAATATTTACATCTGCTGTTGGATTGGCAGTATTAACGATGCATAATGATGCTGCGGAATGTGTTCCTTCTACATCAGATACCTCATCTACAAGGTAATAACCATATTCAAGTCCTCCGATTACAACAGAGTTATCGGATTTTGTAGCAGAAACATTAACGGTATCTACGGTTACTTTGTCTTTTACCATCTGTGTTCTTAACGCTTCAACAAAATAACGGTAATCACTGTAAGAGCCTTCGACAGTCTGATCCGCATAAGCTCCTTCAACCTGATTATGGTTTAATGATTGAATATAATCGATGACTTCATATTCTGTAACATTAGCTGCAGCTTTCCCAATTTTAGGTCCAACAACAGCTTTTAATGATGCTGCATAAGAATCGTTAAATGTATAATTGATAGATTCTCCGCCATCAGAATTTTCAGCGTTGAATAATTTGTATACATTGAATTTTTTTCCTACCAGTGTCTGACCACTATTGCCCTGAATGGTAATGCTAGCCTGCCCTTTTCCGAGATCGGCAACACCCTGTGGTGTTTTGTATGTATTTTGTGCCTCTGCGGCATATACCTGTAATGAGCCAAATGAGCCGGAAACTGTTGATGCGCTGATCATTGTTGCCATAGTTAATGCAAACATAATTTTTAATGCTCTATTTTTCATCATGTTCCCCTTTACTTGTAATCTTTTTTCCTAAATATAACGGTTACTCCTATCATTAATGCTGCAAGTATCAGCAATAATGTAATACTTGATCCTGTCTCTGGAAGTCTCATTCCTGTTGTATTGATAATAGTCATATTTGCAACTCGATGTTCTTTAGTTCCAGTTACGGTAAACATTCCTTCAGAATCTGTTGTGTACCCTGTTCCATTGACATAGAATGTAAATTCATTGTTTACAGGTTCACTATGTACACGAATTTCGTAGATGATTGGTTGACCAGTCACTGTATATGGAAGTCGATATCCATTAGGTGCTTGTGTTTCTTTTAGATAATAAGTCTTATCTGTTTGGATTCCATCAAAAGAAATTACTCCAGTATCGTCAGACGTTCCACTTGTAACTTCCTTTAAACATTCCGCATCAGAATATAGTGTGAATTCTGCACCTGAAAGAACAGTACCTTTTTGATTTTGTTTATGGATTTGCAATTCAAACGGAGCAAGCTTATCTTCTACTATCATTGAGATATTTCCTTCTTCTGTTACATCAAATGTTAATGAATCGTCTAATTTAGATTTCAAAGTAATTGTGTTATCTTCAGCAACAGTGAACTCTACGATATTCTCATTGAGAGCATATCCGTTTGGTGCTGCTATTTCACGGATCTTATGATTTCCATAAGTAAGCCCCTTGATACTTAAACATCCATTTTCATCTGTCTTTAATATTTCTGTTGTGCCATCTGGTCTTGTATGTTCAAAAGAAGCTTCTGGAATTACCAGGTCAGTTCCTGCCTGTTTTTTTACAAGATCCAATTTCAGGATATTTTCAGGAATTTTAGGATAATTGTATGTAGTTACACTTTCTGACGTACCATCAGAAGTTATTTTTCGCACAAACACTTCGTTATTAATCAGATATCCTTCAGGGGCCTTTGTTTCCTGAATTGTTATGGTTCCAATTGGTAATGAAGGTGTTCCAGCTTTTGTTGTGTATAAAGAATCTCCAGATATCAAATATTTTGTGTCGTACTGACACCATCCATCTTCATCTGTTGCAAATACCCATGTACGTTTTGCCGTTTCTCCTGAAGCTGCGGGATCTGTATCATATAATCCGTCATAAAACTTCACAGTGAATTGTGCTCCTTCAAGAGATGCACTTCCTTGAGGTTTATTTTTATTTGTTTCTGCATCTATTTTCCCTAATAAGACACCTACAGGATCCATCTGAGGAAGATCTGTACAGGATAATACTGCTGTACTTCCCGCTGAAACAGTTACAGTATATGTTATTGGATCCAATGCAAAACCTTTTGGTGCAGTTATTTCTTTTATATAATAAGTTCCGGCATTAAGAGATAATGTATTGGAATTTCCATCTGCATCAGTAGTTAAAGTGCCTACTTTAGATGCCCCTGACAGTGAAGAGATACTGTATACACCATATTCTGCGCCTTCCAAGGAATAACAATCACTACCATCTGTCATATCTGGCAATGAAGAAGCTTTTTTTAATTTAAGTTCTCCTTGCTGAAGCGTATTGGTAAGAGTACCAACCCATCCCGCTTCATAGGAACCTTCCCATGACATTTTCCCTATATAGCCAGGGACTGCTTCCTCTTGCGCCGTGTAATCATAGATCGTATCACCATCTGTACGAATCAGATTATTCCATGTCACTTTCCAGTTCCATTCATTATTACTTGGAGTAATATTGGCACTACCAATAAGAACTCTTGTTGAATTTTTATTACTCCACCGATACAAATTAATTTTCACACTAGATGGACGAAGATTATATTTATTGTTCTGATCATTCCATGTCTTTTGTACTGTCAGACTTGTATAGGTTTTTGGTGTGTATACGGAATACATTAATCGCTGTGTACTTCCACCAGTTGTTACGCGATATACTTTAAAAGTATCAGGAACAGATGCACCTTGTTCTACTTTATAAATTAGATCAGACATTCCACAATTGATTGCTCCCTGGGAATGAGCTCCTGACATTCCAGTCGAAGATAATCCTCGGACGTAATAACTAAGTGCCAAAGATGTGGCTACACAGCCTTTGTTGTAGTCACTGAATATGTTTCCCGGACCAGTATATCCATAATACATAACTATTCTGAGCCTATTATCTGTGATCAATTCAGGGGACCCAGTTGCATAACCTACACTTGGCGTTGACAGGTCATGTTCGCAGCACATAGCCGGATGTCCGTCAACTTCAAAGTATCCGACAATATTATTTCCATATGTTACCTTTTCGTACTTCGTCACTGTCAATGGCATAATCCCATTATTGAGATCAATAGCTTTCACAAGTGGTGCTACTCCAAGTTGTGATAATTCTAAATCTGTTTTATCTTCGTAGTAATCCTCTAAGAGATAACCATCATCATCAACCCATGCATCCAATCCCATTTCATGAGCAAGATTAAATCTTGTCTCTTTTTGGTTATCTTCTACAACGGGATCTGTTTCTGATAAGTTTGAATCTTGATCTTGTTTCTCAAATATAGGTGTTATCTCAATATCCTGATCCGGCATTATAAACGTAATTTCTGAGTCACTAATCGTATCCATATTCACATCTTCTTCAGATTTCAATTCAAGAAAGATATATCCCGGATCTTCAGATACAATCAGATTTACTTTTTCTCCCGGAGCAAATTGGTAACTTTCTTGTTCCGGAAAATCCTTTACTTCTACACTTCCCCCTTCACCTGCAGAAATGGTAAGAGTCCTGGTTTGAACAGAAGAATTACCATCAGCTTCTGTTGCATATACCAGATTGGAAGAAAGTGAAGTAATTAATATTATGGCAGTTAATATCATTGAGAGTATTCTGCCGCGCTTTCGCATTTTCTGCTTCATCTTTTCTTTCCTTTCCTGAGTTTTGTTAAACTTATAATTCTTATTTTCACCCCCTAGACAATATGTTGTGATACGTCCTTGCTTGTCTGACCAGATGATATACCAGACGTACCGTATTATATGCAAAGAGTCATTGAAAATAAAAACTACTTTCAATGACTCTAATTGCTTAAAAAAAAGATCTTAAAAATTAAGATCTTTTTACTCCTGTTACTATTTACTTTGTTGCTCCACAGCTACATTTATATCCTGTTGTTACAGTTTCTGTCCAAGCATCGGAATCTTTTACCCATTGCTGCTTATACTCTGCCGGATGAGTTACTACATTCGTTCCTGTCTGTATCTGCTTATATTCTGTACGCCTAGATGCATTTTCTCCATTTAGTGCATGTGCTTTTAGGTGTGCATCATAATCGGATGTAATATCGACTCCACAAGTATTGCATATTTCTTTTTCTATTGTTTCATACACTGGAATATATTCTGTCCATTCATCACTAACTTTAACTGATTCATAATGTCCTGTTTCTTCATGATTTACTGTTTTTGTCACTGCAACCCAATTATGTGTATGACTTAGTTTTGCTGCTGATGAAGAAGAACTTCCTGATTCACTTGCTCCAGAGTTGTTTGTTTTATTTGATGAACTATTACTTCCTGAAGATGAAGAATTACTCTTACTGGAACTATTAGATCCGGATGTTGCGGAATTAGTTTTCTTCGACGTCGTTGTTGTTTTTTTATCCTTCTCTGAAGTTTTTGTCTCTTTTGAAGATGTAGAGGTTTCATTTTTTGATTCCACTTTCTGTTCTTGAGAAATACTTTTTTCAGTTGCTACATCTGTCTCCTTATCTTCAGATTTTTTTTGTATCGTTTTTTTCTCCTCTGAATTTGAAGTTATTGTATCTGATGTTTTTTCATCATTTCCTTTTTTAGAATTATTTTTTATAGTTGATGATCCATTTTGGGTCTCTTTATCTATTGTCGTTGCAACTTTCTTATCTACAGTTGCTCCAGTATCTTGGATATTAATTGCATAACTAACACCACCAATGCTTAATACTAATACAAGGCCTGTACATATACCGATTACTTTTTTCTTATTGTTTTTACATGTTTCTTTTAATTTTTCCACATAATTTCTCCATTTTCCCATAATGGTCCTCCTCATTTTGATTGAGATTCCTGTTCCTTTTTCCACATTCAGATTAATTATATCAAAAAAGTCTCAAAAGATATACAATCAGATCCACATCGTACACTGATTTAGCCGCAACTCGTGCTACCTTTCGGATTCTAATTTCAGGTACTGCTCTTTTTCCAACACTGTTATAGCAACAGCGGAATAATATCACCTAATAAATCGAAGTGCTATTAATAGCACTTCAAGGGTTGAAAAAGTATGCTTTTTTGCCCCATTGTAAAATTGAATATTATTTAAGGATAATGTTATGCAAATAGTATATATCTTTGCCAAAAAAACTCTTGATAAATTTCTTAATAAATGGCAAAATAAAAGGGACAAAAAAGTATACTTTTCTGTCCCTTAATATCAGTTTATATTCAATCGATAAATATTTCAAGCTTTTTTTCTTTTATCGTAGAAATTTTCTGATTATTGTAAAATTGTGAGTAGTCGATACACAGATTATTTAACAGAGAATTATATGCCCGTAGGGCAATCCCCTTGTTTTTGATTTAGGGATAAAAAGTAGCAACTATGGATTTTTATAGATTAAGAATTTATAAAAAAGAGAGATTTAATTCTTGATAAAGTCTCCTATTTTCTCTCTATTTCCAAGACTTATAGTATTGTTCACATAACCTAAAATTTGAATATATTATTTTTATTCTTCCTCAAAATTTGAATTCCATTTATTCCATTGGTTCTAAAATTTGAATATGAAAAAATATAATATCTCAAAATTTGAATAAAAATACAATAAAAAAAGAGAAACGAAAATTTTTTTAACTCGTTTCTCTTTTTTGACATGAAAAATTTCTGTTTTTCTCTTTTTTTTCAACCATAACAAGACCTAAGCTATTTCTTAGATCTTCTAGCAATTTATTCTGTTTTATGCCATTCCAAGTTCTTCCCGTAACAATTTATGATATAGAGAAGCTTTCAATCTACGTTTCCATTTTGACCGCCTTGGAATACTTGCATTCATAACTTCAATCATCTGTTCAAATATATCTATAACGTCACAAAAACTGTTCTGGATTTCTTTTCTGTATCTACTAATCACAGCCAGAATATCTGCAGCTTCTTTTTCATCCTGTTCTTTTATTCGATTTCTTCTGCAGGCAATGTTTAACAGATGTCTGTTCACTTCATCACTTTCTGTTCTTGTAATAGAACTTGAGAACTGCTTTCGAAGTGTAATATAATACATTCCTTCTTTTAACCCTACATAGAAGTATAACTTCAAGAATTTCATATACTTTTGAAGCGTCCTGCCTGTTACTTGCAGAAGCTCTGTGTACTTTTCTATAAATTTCTTCCTTGTAATTCGGTAAGTTCTCATACTGCTCGCAGTATTGATATTGACCAGATCCATCACCAATAATTTTTGTGCCGGTTTTAATTTATTCCAATTTATATCCCGGAATAACTTCATATTCGTTCTGATATACTTTACATTCCCAAACTGGTAATCTTCCTCTGTATATCCAGAAAAATCATTTCCAATCAATGTAATATCGTAATCCTGTTCTTTTCTTTGGACAGAGATTACCCCTTTTGTTTCCAGAGAACGCTTACAGTCATAGAATGCCTGGGTGGACATCCCGGTTACAGCCATCATGTCACGATAAAAAACTCCGCGGGCAACTCCTCTATTATCCTGCACATAGGTAAGAGCAATAAGAAAATCAATCTCATTTCCCGTCAAATTCTTTTCGAAAAATGTCTTAAATAATTCAAGTTTAATACGCTGCATTGATGTCCACCTCCCTTCCATTCTTAATTTCTATCAATAATAAAAATAGGATCTATGCCATGCATACACCCTACCTTCATAAATCTTTTACATTCTTTTCCTTTTCTAACTTGAAAAAAAAGCTTTCGTATGTTACTATCTTCATGAAGGTAAGGGTTGTGCAGAAATGTATATATCACCAAAATTTCATACAGCATTATCTTCAGGATATCAAATGGAAAATAATTCCTATTTTTAAGAGATGAGTCGCAATCATCTCTTAAATTTTACCCTTGTTTAGATTCTAACAACTAAGATACTACTTGTCAATTACGAAATCTAAATGAATAGGGTTGTTTCATGAATCATTCACCTCCATGGCCATCTACTGTCCATGTCATTGCGGTTTCGATTGACGTATCCGAACTACTTTATTCTTTAAAAAAGCGCAAACTTCCCCCTGTTTAGGATTACAAATTTTTTCAAATTATGGTATGATGTTTTCATAAGTATTCAGAGGTGTGCTACCTCTCTGAATACATATGTTTCAACAAGAGTCAGGTTGTCAGAGAATTCATCTCTCATTTCAGTTGGTCCTGGCTCTTGTTTTTTTGCCATGATTGCAAGCCTTAAAATGTTGTAGGCAAATTTTCTTAAAACCGCCATATTGTTCTTGCTGTTTCTTGCAGCAGATCTGTCTTCATGGAAAAGCTCATCCAAGACATGATGCAGGCTGTTTTCTATTCTCCAATGATTTCGCATTTTCTTCTTATACCATTTTTTCTGACGATAGTGCACTATTTTTTTCCTTTTTTCAATGTTTTTACAAGACTTATGCTATAGATTATATAATATACAATTTGTATAATTTTTTCTATAGAATCCAAAATACCCATACTATATAACTCCTTTCCAAGAATTGAATTTTCAGGTCCGGAATAATATGGTATTTGGGATCGTCTGAAGATTTTCCGCTTTAAATATATATGGTTTTCAATCATTTTACTATATTTTGTATATAACCAATAGAACTATATGGATATATAGATATTCACTATTTCCCCATCTAATCTCTAAAAGTATATAATCACTCAACACACTCTTTGTTCGGAACTAAGTTCCGTTTTCATCTATATTGATTTCATGAATTATTTTTTGCTGCTGAATTGAAAAATTAAATTCCAGTGAAAAAGTAAATTCCACTACTATTTAAAATTTATTGAATTAACGAGAGATTTTTAATTAAATTCTCTCGTTTTCTGCTATAATTGATGTAACTTATCGAAATTTTCTTGATTTCAAGGCATGCTAAACGGGCCACTGGAATTCTGTGTGCAAGACTAAATTCCACCAGCCTCATTTAAAAAATGTGAAAAGCTAACATCCAGTCTGACAGCAGATTTCGATTAGTTGATTAGTGGTTAAAGCGTATCAGCTTAGGCGTTAGATTGACTTCGTCAGGTGTAATCGGCTTAAGCTGAAATGCTTTGAGAACATCTTCTCCCAACGTTTCAAGCGCAACATTATACGGAGTTCTACCGTTTAAAATTGCTCTAGGTGTAGAGTTGATGTGATTTACAATAAGATTTACATCCCACTGTGTAAGAAATTCAAAAGAAGTTCCTTTTGGCAAAACCATTCTAAGCAGCGTATGAGCCTGCTCAAGAGTTCCTTTTTGTCCACTGCGCATTGGATCGCAATAGTAAATATTGGTTCGTTCTATTCCGTTAATTCCTGTTTCTAAGGCATTAGGGTCACTGAACTCAGAGCCCCGGTCAGTCAAGATGTTTTCGAAAACAGAAATAAATTCAAAGGTTCCCATACGTTTTTCTAAACGATCAAAAACAGCTCGCACAGCACCTTTTGTACAACGATTAAGGAGAAATGCAAGAAATAATTTTTCCTCTGTAAAAATCATTGTTAATAGTGTTCTTTGCGAATCACGTGAGGATTTTACAGTGTCCATTTCAACAAAAGAATGGGCCTGGATGTCAAGAGAACGAAAATCAGCATAGGTTCTGTTAATAAACACGGTACGGTCTTTGATTTGGGTTTTATGACACTTGCGTGGCTTAAATTTAGGTTGTCGTTTTAAATCGATATTTCGGGCAGTAAACAGGCCCTTATCGATATATGTGTACATGGAGCGAACAGACATTTCCAGCTCTGGATGATTCGTTAGGATTTGATAAGGTGATTGTCCTTGTTCGATCAAAGGTGTAATGATTTGATCCTTTTGATGTAACTGCCGTTTTGTCATATTTATTCCAGCACGAGAATCACTTAATAATTCACGATATTTATGATCAGCAAACCGAGCGTCATAGCGATATTTGTGTGCGATAGTACAGTGATTGATTTTCTTAGAACATCCATTGCATACATAAGGAGCTTTATCTAGTCGTTTACACCGTTCTTTTTCAAAGTCTTTGCATGTTTGATTGCAAGTAGGACAAGACGTACACTTTATGCCACAGAGTAAGATCTTTCCACAGGCATTCGTTTTCTTGCAATGATAGCGATGAATGCAAAAGTTCTTTGCGTTATAGAAAGTACCTTTATGATACCAATCGGATACTCTGTGGGAACGAACTTCTTTAGAAATCGTAGTAGGGTCTTTGCAAAGGAAAGCAGCAATGTCTTTGAATGTAGTTCCCTTTGCTAATTCATTTTCAATATAGATTCTGTCATTTAAAGTAAGGTGTTTCTGATTTCCAGGTATATATTTACTCATAATAATTCTCCTTCTACTGCTGTCAGAAGGAGCTATAACAATAACATTATTATATGAAATAGTAAATATCTACTGTGTTAGAGTAAATTCCACCGCATAAGCGGACGGTGGAATTTAAAATTTCATTTTGGGATTATTTTTTGCTTAAAGGTATATACTTGCATTAACCATCCCTATGTGCTACAATGTAGATGGTTAAGAAAAGATGTAAGTGCCACGTAGGCACAAAAAAACCACACGAAGTACCAGTTCGTGTGGTTTTCTCATTTTATACGGTTGAGTATCCGTTTAGGCTAATTGCTGCTATTTTTTCCCATCTAGCCATTTGCAAATATAGTAAGATACAATACTTGCTCCGAGGGAAACAAGAAAAGATGTAAGCATTTCCACCGTAGACACCCCCTCCCTGTTGCCAGATTGGGTGCAGCAACGTAAATTATTATATCACATCATTATTCTATCAACAATCAATTCTTCACCATTCAAATTGTTCCTCTTGATTAAGTTGTAAACTTTTATTTAAGTTTCTACTTAATTCATCAATCCGATCTAAAGCCTCTATTTGTGCTTTTCCCAAGATGTGAACTACACTAGAGATATCTTTATTTTTATCATAAATCCGAAATGCCTGTCTATATTTTCCTTTTGCACTAAATGTAACCGGAAACAAACCATTATTTATTAATTGCTGATTTAAAATCATTCGTCCAACTCGTCCATTTCCATCTTTAAAAGGATGGATTCGCTCAAATTGAATATGTGTAAGTGCTGTTTTTTCTAAAATCTCTTTTACTGAATTTCCTTCAAAATTAACACTTTTAAAAAATGATTTCATTAACTCTGGGACCTTTTCCTCACTTGGCGGATAATAGACAGCTTCCACCAGATTTCCTACATATACCGGTCCTGTTCTATAGTTTCCGTCTGTTTCTATAACTTCCCCATTCGCTTCCTGAATCCAAGCTTCTGTAATTTCTCTTTTCTTTAAAGGAATCATTTGTTTCTCGATTGCTTTATACAAATTTTTTGCTTCCTGGTATTCTGTGTATGTGTGTCCGGATCTTACCTCATCATAATCAATTAAAGAAATTGTTTCATCAAGCGACAATGTATTCCCTTCCAACGCATTGCTAGACCAACAGAAACGATAGGAGAAATCTTTGATAAATGGATCCATAATCACAGACTTATCTCTCACGCCCTTTACTAATTCCAATTTTTTCTCTATTTCTTCATATAATTTTTCATTATTAATCAACGCCATATATTCACTTTTCCCCCTTTAAATATTTTTTCTTATATGTGAGTAATGTACTTTTCGATATTTTCAAACTTTCTGCAAATTCTTTATTTGTCATATTTTTTCCATTTTGATTCCATTTTATAAGAAATTCTTTTTCTGTCATTTTAACCGGACGTCCAATTTTGTCCCATTCCCCTCTGGCTTTCAATGCAGCATAACCTTCTCTCTGTCGTTTTTCTCTCTTTTCCATTTCAATTTCCGCACACGCTGCAAAAACTTCAAGTAATAAATTATTAATCATATCCATCATAAATTCTGCCAACGTATTGTCCATAGCATCATAGTCAATCAATGTTGTCGGAATCTCCAGAATTAATACTCTTACTTTCTTTTTCTTATAAAAAGCCAATTCATCTAAAATATCTTTTTTTTTCTTCCTAAACGATCTAATTCATGGATAATCAATGTGTCTCCAGCTTTTATTTTCCGCCTTAATTTCATATACTCTGGCCGCTGTAAATTTTTCCCCGTAATTTTATCTACATATATTTTTACTCCTGTCATATTTTTGTCTTCGCAAAATTTTTTTATTGCAATAATCTCACGATCAGGATGCTGTTCTTTTGTAGATACTCTTGCGTAGCCATATATCATTTTCTTCTGTCCGTACCTTTTTCTTATTTTTTAATCTATACGACAAATAACTATTTGTCACAATAGATCTAATACAATTTAGACACAATTTGATTTCCAGATCTTATCACAGCTTTTTATAAAGTCTTTTTTGATATCCAAACGACGCTTTCATTTAAATTGTCTATACAATTAGAAGCTCCACTCAAAATTTATTCCTATTTCTTTCCCCCTAAAAATACAGTAATTCTTTATTGCCTGAATCATCAATGTATTTCTTTTGACATTTAGCTTTTCTGCCTGATCCTCTAATTGTTTTAATAACTCTTCCTCCACATACACTGTGATAGCTCCATCACGTTTAATATACCCCGGTGACGAGAACGCCTCAATTGATAATAGCACATCTATTTTTCCATCCATAGTAAGAAAATTTTCAAATGCCCATTTATCATGTAATAGAATCGGATAATCAATTTTGTCTTTAATCATTCTATATGCATCAGCAACTTCTTGAGGTGCTGTTATTTTCACCACTTTTTTCATACGGCCTGTTCCTTTTATTATAAGGGTGCTATTAATAGCACCCTCTACTAAAATTCATTGATTTACGAAAAGATTTTTTCCAATGTCCTTATCCTCTTCAGAACATCCATGTACTCATCTTTATCCATAATTCTTGGATTATTCTTTAGTGATTTACGAATATTTTTGGTCAACTTTGTAAATTCTTTATCATCCAATGTGTATGTTTTCTCTCCATCTGAAGATGCTCCATTTTTAAATGACTCAACATCTTTCTTACTAATTGGCTTCTCATTCTCAGATTTTCGATGCTGTTCGATCAAACGCTTCTGATCTTCTTCCTTCATCGATGCAATTTCTGCAGCTACTGCAATATTAGCTGTTCCCTCTTTTACTGCTTCTTTTAATTCTTCTGTTCCGTTGTTTGCTACTTTCGAAATTTTTCCTACCTGAGCAGGTGACACATTTAATCTCTCAGCTAATAACTCCCGACTCTTTTTTCCAGTCAATGATTGAGTAATTCTTTCTCCGGTATCGGATTCATAGGTAAATTCACCAATTCCAGCTGCTTTCAACTTTTTATAAATTGGCTCCAGCTTTTCTACTTCAAATAAATAATCTGCTTCTGAATATTTTCTTTGTCCGGCATTTGTTCCAGCAATTTCCAGTATTTCTTTTTCTTCATCTGTCAGTACATCGACATTGACCTTCAATTCTTTGTCTCTGATAATACATGGAATATCCATGTCCCATTTTCCCTCTGCAATCAGCTTATCAATTGCAGTTAATCGTCTCTCTCCTTCAATCAATTTGTATCCAGATCCATTCGCTTTAATCCCCAACGGCTCACGTAGTCCCATCACATATATAAGATCCGCTAAATTATCTATATCAGAAATGGAATACTCATTTTTAGGATTTTTATAGATTTCATTTCTTGGCACATACACTACCTCCATGTTATTCTTGGCCAAGCTTTTTGATGCTTCATTTAGTAATCCAGCACCTGTATTATTCATAAATGATTTCAACGCTCCCATTTATACTACCTCCACAAAATCAATATAATCTTCAAGTTTTTTTCCATCATATTTCTTTTTTAATTCTTTTAATTCTATTAACTGATCGTCATTGATTTTTCCACTATTCTTTTTACTTTTTAAAGTCTTGATTCTATTCATCTCTTTTTCAGCCTGAATATATTCTGTATACTTTTTCGAAATCTCTGATTTGTCTATTTCCATCATATAGCGTGTTAAAAACAGATAATCAATCGTTGCTGTTCCCTTCCGCTTTTCATCTAACTCGCACAATGGTTCTTGCACCCATGATGTCTCTTCAACCATCCTATTATTTCTAACAGAAATTGGTATTAATGTGATATCACCCATGATTGCTTTGAAAATATTAATTGCCTGCTTGGATACTTCCTTATTTTCTTGATACCGTGTAAAAAAAGCTCCTGTAATATGTAATCTTGGACGATAACTTCTGACCATCCGGACAACATTCTTAACTGACCTAGCCCCCATAAGAGAACCTGCATCTACTCCCATCGGAATATATACCTCATCCGCAGCTACCAATGCATTAATATTAAGAATTGACAATGAAGGACTACAATCTATGATACAGTAGTCATATTCTTCATCTATCTTATCCAACTGATTTGTCAGTTTAAACTGCTGTGGTACGATTTTATCGGCCTTGATTGTTTCCTCTGTCTCTGCAAGACTTAAATATGCTGGAATCACATCCAGTTTGGCATATTTAGTTTTAGAAATCGCTTCATGCGGATCCAATTCTGTATCAAGCAATATATCTTGGACAGATTTCTTCTGTTCTGCCTGACCTGTCAGTAATTTAAAATAATCTATTTCAGAAAAAATACTAGATGAATTTCCCTGCGGGTCAATATCCACTAATAATACTTTTTTTCCAAATACCTCTGCTAACATATGACTTACTGATGTTGCTGTTGCGCTTTTTCCTACGCCACCCTTTAGATTAAAAAATACAATTCTTTTCATCACTTTTCTCCTTTGATTGATTATTATTTATTACACTATAATTATACTAAAATATTAGTAATCTTTCAAGAATTTACACTTTGATTATCCACTGATTTTTCTTTTTTATTGTAGCATAAAATACGGGTGCTATTAATAGCACCCGTAAAATATCTTCTTTTATATTTCCTGATTTGATAGATCTTCCCTTTCCATATTACGCTCGTTTTGTAGCATTTGATCATGTTCGATTATATTCTTCCATGCTTCATAATCCTTATGCATTGAATTTAAAAATTCATTCATACTCTGATTAATTTGTTGTTTTATTTTACTAATATTTCCTATCTTTTGACCATTTCCTAATTTTTCAATTTCATGCATATAAAGATTGGCTGACAGAATATTCCCATTCTTTATTGACCTACTAAGCCACACTCCAGCAGACTTCATATCTCCGGATAGCAGATACATTTTCCCTAAATAATACTGCGCATAAGAATGGTCTTGATTTCCGGCTTTTTCATACCAACTAGCCGCTTCTTTCAGATTTTGTTCTACTCCAATTCCTTCCATATATATTTTTCCAAGCATATATTGCGCGTGCCGGTTATTCTGATTTGCTGATTTTTTTAATTCTTCTATCGCTTTAACTGTATCTTGCTTAACACCAAGACCATTTAAATGAATTATTCCTAATCGATATTGAGCATATTGGTTTCCCTTCTCTGCAGATTTATTAAACCAATGCACTGCCTTTTCAAAATCCTGATCAATATCTTCTCCATTCATATAAATTTTTCCCAAAAAGTATTGAGCATATTCATTCCCTTGATTCCCAGCCTTTTCCATCCAATGGACTGCTTCTTTAATATTTTTTTCTACTCCCCATCCTTCCATGTAAATCTTTCCGATTATATACTGAGCATATTGGTTGTTTTGATCAGCAGATTTTTTAAATTCATTCAAAGCTTTATATACATCTTGCTTAACACCTAATCCTTTCAAATACATATTTCCTAACTGATATTGAGCATATTCATTTCCCTGATCTGCAACCTTAGAATACCATTTTGCAGCTTCATTGTAATTTTGTTTTACGCCTTCTCCATTAAAATATGATTTTGCAAGATAATATTGCGCATACTGATTTTCTTGTTCTGCAGCTAATTGAAACCATTCTGCAGCTTTTTCTAAATCTTTTTTTACTCCATCTCCCTTATAATATGCTTTTCCTAGTGTATATTGTGCAAGTGAATTTCCCTCTTCTGCTAACTCACTTATTAATTTAACCCCTCTTTGTCTATCTGCTTCTTTTCCTGATAAATAAATTTTACCACGCATATATTTAGCCATTTCATATCCACGCTGTTCTGCTCTTTCTAAATACAAAATAGCCATATCAGAATTTTTTTCTGTTCCTATCCCATAATAATACATATTACCAATCCGATATTCCAATTTAGGGTTGTTTATTTCTTTTTCCATGACAAGAAATTCATTAAATGCCTTTTCATAATATTGATTTGACAATTCTAAATCTTTTGAGGTTCCTGATCGTTTCTTTACCAATGTTGCATACTGATAATCACAGAACGGATTCTTTTTATTTTCTCTGGATACCCCTTTTTTGTAATGGATGTAGGCTTCATTTTCATTCCTATTTTCTTTATTGTAATAATAGATATTTCCTAATGAGTATGCAGCATATATATTCTGTCTATCCTCTGCAATTTGATAATATTTTTTCGCGCTTTCCACATCCCTTTCAACTCCATATCCGCGATCATAACATTTTGCCAATTTATATGCTATGGTTCCCCTTTGACTTTCTTTAAGATTTCTTCTTTGATATATTTTCTCCCAACCTTCTTTTGCCTTTCTATAATATTCTTCACTTTTCTGATTTTTTTCCTTTTTGTAAATTTCAGCAAGATCAAAAACCGCAAGAATATTTCCTTTCTCTGCCTCTTTCTCATATAATACTATTCCTTTTTCCGGATCAGCCTCTTGTATTTCAGACCCATAAAACGTTTTTCTTGCTTCCTTGTAGGCTCTAGTCCAACTGCTATAGAGCTTCTCTTGCTCTACTTCCAAAATCTCATTTTCTTCCTGTTCTATTTCCAGAACAGGTTCTTCTATTACTTCTTTTATTTCTGGTATATTCAACACTTCCTGTTGTTCTTCTTTTATTTCTTCTCCAAATATTCGCATTTCCTCTAAGATTGCATTACCAAGCCTTTTATGCAGCTCTTTTATTTTTCCTGTATAATATTCATTTCTCGAGTTTCCATATGCTATCATATACTTTGCACTTTGAATTTTTAATAATCCATTAAGTCTTTTTGCATCTTCTTGGTGGTATACTTTAATATACAGATCTGATAGTTCATCTAAGTACGGGCGAACAGGTTGCATTATACTTTGACCATAATTCCACATATTTTTAGGACACTCTGGTAACATCTCATACACCTGAAAAAATTTTAATCTTAACATAGGATCCACTCGAAATAGAACATTTTTCTTTGCTTTTACAATCTGATCACGTATTATACTATTAATTTCAATATTAATATCCTTCTGTTGCATAATTTCATTTGTAATAATACTCCTGCATAATTTAATGCTAGATGCTTTAAACATTCCAACATACTCATTCGTTGTTATATGTTCTCCATTTTTATCGACTACCGGCTTTTTATGTACTAATTTGTTTTTTTCGTTACGTTCAATCTCATATTTCTTATAATTTTTTCTTTTCCTCATTGGGATAATTTCTACCGTAGCCACATGAACATGAATATTATCAGTATCATAATGTATTCCTGCGGACCATAAAGCATGCTGCAGTCCTTCATTTGCAAGCATTCTATTTACACCTTTTCGTATTACTTCTCGCATTTTGGCCTCATTTAAAACATCTTTCTTCATGTTATAAATTCCATATTGATCCAACCATCGATTATCAAATGATATCACTGTCTTCCATAAGAGACTTCCATTTTTCTGCGCTGTTTCAAATAACTCCTTTAACTCAAGAATATCTATTTCATTCAAATTATCATTATCTTTCGTGAACAGACTATCTGTTTTGGCAAGATAATCATTATACACTCTATATTCTTGCTGTTTTCCCTGTTCCTTATTCATATAATCAATATAACCTGAATAGTTAGATGAATGCGGTACTTCAAACTCTGTAATAACATTAACTCCTGATACTATATCTCCCATATTTCCCCTTTTAAAAATTTAGGTGCTATTAATAGCACCTACTTATTTTCTCTTCTATTATCTCGATACTGCTTTTTCTTTCTTAGTTTTTTTTCATGAATTTGTTTTGATTCTGTAATGACATTATGCTCTACTGCCCCAGGAGACACCACATGATTAATATTAGGAATGTTGAATAATATCGTATTAATAACATCTATAAGTATATGACTTTTCTTTTCTGTCTCCTTGACTGCATATTCTATTTGATTCAGTCTCTCTGCAAACTGCTCTTCTATCTCATTCAACACAAGTTCCGTAATCTTTTCCGACTGTGTTTTCTCATTCTCATAAGATTCTATAATATAACGAAGAGCTGCAGCCTCTGTATTGCATGCAGCATTCTCCTTCATTACATTCTTAATAATTTTGATATGAGTATCACTTAGATCATATAACTTCTTCATCTTTTTTCCCCTTGATTATCAAGGTGCTATTAATAGCACCTACTTTTCTGCTTCGATAATCTCGATTGCCCTCTCAAGAATATCATTCTGATACTTTAACCTTCCCATTAATTCATGAACCAAATTTTGATACTTTTCATCTATTGACTTAACCTCAGGCATTAATGCTGCTTGTGTTAGAAGAATCCTCATATATTCTTCTCTACTAATCTTTTTCTTTTTTGCTTCTTCTGTCAATTTACTAAGCACATATGGTTCCAAATTTCTTATTTTCACATCACTCATAGACACTTTTCTCCATATATCATTTTTTTCAATTATTATATATCCACGAACATTTCTGACCCCAAGGAATCCCCAGGCACTGCCTGGGCCCCACGCTTGCGTGGGGTCAGATTCTCCTTATGCTCTTTCGACACTCAAATCTGTATTGATTGTCAACCAATTGATTAAAGTGCAAATTGCATTTTTTCAATAAAAATTATACTAATATTTTAGTATAATTTCAACTTAAAAGGAGTATTCTGATCCACAGAATACTCCACTTATATTTTTCTTACCAAATGGATTTGACACGTTTGTCAAATCCCCGATTTTTTATGCCATTACTATTTTCCCATTCTGAATACAATAAACATTATTGCTTAAAAAATCATTATCTGAGACATAGTTCTCATTGATTTCTTTCACCATACGTTTATAACTTCTAATCGGCATTTTTCCCCCTTTCACAAGAATTAATTCGTGAATCGATGATGGTAGAACAATCCATCCTTCATATTTTTGAAGTACCGATGGTATAAGAATACTGCTCGCACCATTAATATGGACACGGTTAGTTACAACATGCATGGATAAGTTCTCCTCTGATTTCTCACGTTCACATGGGATATAACCTGGCATTAAATTTTTAATTTCCTTTTCTACTTCCTCGCAGTAGATTTCTTTTTCCATATTAGCAATCGCAATTTCCAATGCTCTTTCCTTTGTCAATCCAAATCGTTCCAACATTTTTTCTGTCACCACCATATTTGCTGTGTCTCCCCTATTCTCGGTTGGAATTTTCACAGAAAAAACAATCACAAAATCAAGATAATCAAGATATGCCTTTTTTTCTTGTTGTAATTGATTCTTAGCATGTTCAGAATAAAAATGAACAATTAAATGATTTTTGAACCATGTAGGTTCCAAAAAGTTTTCATACTCAATTTTTTCTAACTCTTGCTGTAAATCCACAAAGAAACGAAGATACGCTCGTGCAACCGTCTCATCAGACTCTTCTAAAATAGATTCATCATAAACAATCAGTGTCGTCTTATACTTTGGTGCATTCAAGTGATACACATAATTTTGTACTCCATTTCTCCATTTAGACCATGTTTCTACACGGAATGGAGCACCCATTCTTTCCAACTGTACATTAATCTGTTCCTCTCTCTCCTTAAATTTGTTCATTTCGAACTCTCCTTTCTGCACGTATTTCGTGCTATAAAATATGTTGTATGTAGAACTCCCAATGTTGGGATGCACTACTCTTTCTTTTTATCGTCCTGGAGTTTCTGGACGTATTCCAATTCGGAATGCTCTGCAGCTATTCTGTTTTGCATGGGCGCCTAATAAACCAGAATCCCCATACTGTAAAGGACGCTCGCGCTTGTTATATCCTTTACAGTATGGGGATTTTGGTTTATTCTGCACGATTGCAAGACGGAATGACTGCAGGACAGACCGATTTAGAAATGTTCAGGTAAATCCTTCAGGACGATAAAAAGAAATCCCCCTCCTTTTAAGGAGGGTCGGGGTGGTTATTTTGAAGAAAAGCATTCTGCTTTTCTTCCGCTTTTCTCCCTGGGAGGGGGCAGGGAGAGGGAGATCCGGAACGGATCGGAAGAGGATCGGAATGGTACATGTAATTTTTTAATATCTCAATATTCCTATATATTTTGATACTTCATGTTGAATCTATTTTACAGATTATTCTAATCCCACTATTCAGCTCATTGGTACTATTAATAGCATCTTTATAGTACCTCTATAATATCATAATTAAATATAACCTCTTCTGTGCATCGATTTGCGCGCCGGTCAGACTGATATTTTTCAGGATAACTTTTTGATAGATAAAATAGCAAGAATAAATAAATGCAAGCGGCGCGCACACGTCCTTGGTCTTTCCCTCTCACTACAATAAAAAAGAAAAAAATTATTGCGATTCATAGCACAACACCACCAACTTCTCGTATCTGGCTATTTCTATTCTCTTTTTTAAATTAATAAAATGTCCATGTTTTATTGTAATTAATTCTAATTAATTAATTAATTTTAATAAATAGTTGCGTTTACGGTTGTTATATGCTATAATAAATACATAGAAAAGAGTAGTTCCATACAGACGAAAGGAGATTATAGTTATGGGAAATTTCGCAGTATCTGCATCAGATGAAATTATTAGTCAGGGAAATTCATTACTGGAAAAATTACAACAACCAGGTGATAAAAAAGGCGATACGCTAAAGCACTTATTTGAGATCGTCGAAGCAAATCTTGATAGTGAGCAGATGAAACAAGGTAACGTAGATGTTGAAGCTCTTGATGCATCTCTTAATAATATCCGCTCCATGTTTGTTACATCCGTCAGTGGAAAAGAAGAACTTAAGGTCTCCTATCAAACTAAAATTGACAATATCAAAAATCTGAAAGATAAGCTCGAAGCAGAACTTACAGAAAAAATTACAGAAGCTAGAGAAGAAAAAGCTCTTGCAGAATCAAAAACAGAAGAGGCTGCTAGAACTATGGAACAGGCTTTAAAGGATAAAAAAGTTGCAGAAGAAAAAGCTGCATCAGCAGAAGCTCTGACTGCAGAAACCAGAAAAAATAATGATACTTTACAGTCTGAGTTATCCAAAGCCAAAGAACAGTTATCCGGATATGACACTTTGAAAAAATCAGAATTTGAAGCAAAAATGGAAGTGATAAATCTCCGTCATGAATTGGAAGAAAAAGAAAAAGAATATAGGGATGCTTTAAATGCCAAGGATATAGAATGTAATCATCAGATTGAACAGATTAAAGCCACGGCAGAACTGGAAAAAGAAAAAGCATTGATCGCAAAAGAAAGAGAAATGAACGAAAAAATCCGTGAACTTGATCGGGAAAATGCAAA
>OIYE01000308.1_pt1 | contig 46996 bp, 64 predicted proteins | sample 1588091 | NCBI WGS metagenome assembly OIYE01 (sample SAMN03283265) | human gut metagenome | biome: human-associated habitat; material: feces | host: Homo sapiens | place: USA | collected 2013 | reverse complement strand
TGCGTGCGTGCGTGCGTGCGTGCGTGCGTGCGTGCGTGCGTGCGTGCGTGCGTGCGTATAACCAGTATGCTCCCTGCCGCCATTTTTGTCAAGCCCCTTTCTAAATAAAATTATACAAATGTAATTTTACCATGAAAGCGGCTGATTTTCAATCTTTTTCCAAGAACAAAACAACAACATGCTATAAATGAGAATTCTAATTTTGGCTTTTGCATTTTTTAAATTGTTATCTTTTTGTTAAAATTAGCACTCTCATATTGACAGTGCTAATTTATGAGCTATAATATAAGTGTACCTTGAAAGAGGCGCAAGGATTCCGGGTTTTCCGGAGCCCATCTGAAAGCAACCAAAAGGCTTGCCGCAGAAATGCGGTGAACCGGACAGCAAAAGCTCGCAACAGCCGAGAAAAATTCCAGCCATCTACGAGCCAATTATGATTGGAGGAATGACTTATGTTGTCTAAGCGTTTTGGTGAAAACCTGTTCGATGAAATGTTTGATGATCCGTTCGAATTGATGCCGATGTTCTCACGTCACAACCCGCTGTATGGAAAACATGCAAAGGCTTTGATGAAGACCGACGTCCGGGAAAAGGATAACTCCTATGAACTGGATATCGACCTTCCGGGCTTTAAGAAGGATGAAATCCAGGCTCAGATTTCAGATGGCTACCTGACCATCAGCGCAAGCAAGGGCCTTGATAAGGACCAGAAAGACGACAAGGGCCGGTATATCCGCCGTGAGCGGTATTGCGGAGAATGCAGCCGGAGCTTCTATATTGGTGATGGCATTACCGAGAAAGATGTTTCCGCTAAATTCGAGGACGGTATTCTGAAGCTTTCTATCCCCAAGAAGGAAACGAAGGCTTTGCCGAAGCCAAATCAGATTACCATTGAATAAGCGATCAGAACAAAAGGAGACAGTTCTTTGCGAACTGTCTCCTTTTGATTTTCTTATCTTTTTATTTTGGAACGATAAAACAGAAATTTCTGTACTACGTTGCTTGATAGAAATTCTTGCATTGTGATACAATGATACCAGTGATTGTGCAAGACAAATGCGAATAAATGGGAAGGATGGGGTATGATGCAGCCATTAACCGACAAAGATTATGAATTGATCGCAGAAGCGCAAAGGGTCATCCGGCTGAATTACGACGCAATCCACGAAAATCATACAGTAGGTGCGGCAGTACGCAGCAAGAGCGGAAAAATATTTGCCGGCGTCAATATGTATTCCATGCACGGCGCCTGCGCGGAGCAGATTGCCATCGGAGCTGCTGTCACACAAGGGGAACGGGACTTTGATACGATTGTTGCGGTAAGAGGCAAGGATGGTTCGGAAATTATCCCGCCCTGTGGAAACTGCCGCCAGATCCTGCATGATTATATGCCGGACTGTGAAGTGATTCTCTCCGTTGCAGGACAGCATGCAAAAATCAAGGCGAAAGAACTGCTTCCGTTCTCCTATACCTTTGAGGGCTGACTAAGCTTTTATCCTGCTCGGTATAAGCCAGCTCCTGCACAGCAGTTTCCGTGTCTATTCCATGCCATTTTCAGCAGAAGTTGAAGAAAAACAATGTTTACTTTTTCATTGTACTGGAAAGGCAAAATATTCTCCGTTAAGATTCAAGAAACTTTGACTTGAATTTTAAAAAAAGCATATGATATAATGAATAATGTAAATAATAGAAAGCGCGTATAATGGTTCAGCGTGAAATCGGAATGATTTCACGCTTATTTTTTACGAAAAGAGGAGAATCAAAATGGAATTTTACATGAAATTACCCCGCAGCAAAAAGGAATTTGCTTTATTTATGGGCATTGTCTCCATCATTTCAGTCAATATCATTGCCCCGCTGATCACCTTTTTTGAAGCCGGTTTCCACCTGTATGTTTATCGGGATGTGCTCATCGTCCTGCCGTTGATTTGGCTGAGCGTCATCGTCGTTGTCCTATTGACCTACATCCCCGCAGAAAAGATGACGGCAAAAATTGTTTCGAAAGGAGACAGTTTTAACGCTCATATTGTAGTCAATATCCTGTGTACAGTATTGATGATGTCCGTTCTGCTGACTGTCATAGGCACCTGGATCGGGACACGTTCTGTTTCATGGGAACCCATTCAGATGTTCTTTCACAAATGGCCGCGTAATTTTTCCATTTCCCTCTTTGTAGAAATGTGCATTGCACAGCCGGTTGCAAGGTTTGCGCTCTACCGACTCCATTTGCGGCTGGATAAAAAAACAAACGGCTGATGCTTCTGTTTGGCGGACATGCTTTCGGCATATCCGCTTTTTTATAATTAAGACGACAACAAATTTCCTGTTCTAACTTGACAAATGCAGGCATATATAATATATTAGTATTTACTTAATTACTTAAATAACAAAGAGATTTTTGGAGGGTACTTATGACAAAAACACCCCGCGTTTTCCAGATCGGCAAAGAGTGCGTCGCTTGCGGCACCTGCGTCCCCGTCTGCCCGAAAGAGGCGATCCAAATCAGATGGGGCGTTTCCGCCCATGTGGACGAGGAAAAATGCGTCGGCTGCGGGAAGTGTGCGAATGTATGCCCTGCGGCGGTCATCAACATGGTGGAAAGGGGCGGTGCACTGTGAAAAGCACAAGGAAAAAGAGGTGGTCGGACTACCTTTGGATCGCCGAGCTGTGCTACCTGTTTTTGGGGCTGTTCAATATCCTGTTCGCATGGCTGGGGATGCTGTTTTTCTGTATCCCGCTGTTCGTCGCCATTTTCGGCGGCAGCAAAGCCTACTGCAACCGCTACTGCGGGCGCGGCCAGCTTTTCAGCCTGCTGGGAGAAAAGCTGAAATTGTCCCGGAACACCCCGCCGCCCAAGTTTCTGCGCAGCCCGTGGTTCCGCTATGGTTTTTTAACCTTCTTTATGGTGATGTTCGGCCTGATGCTGTTCAGCACCTACCGGGTATTTACCGGCGCGCCCCTTTCGCAGACGGTGACGCTTCTGTGGGTATTCAAGCTCCCGTGGCAGTGGGCGGACGTGAGTTTTGTGGCCCCGTGGATCGGGCAGTTTGCCTTCGGCTTTTTCGGCGTTATGCTCACCTCGACGGTGCTGGGCCTTTTGACAATGGTATTGTTCCGGCCCCGGTCGTGGTGCGTATACTGCCCGATGGGAACCATGACCCAGGGAATTTGCAAATTAAGGAACGGAAAGAAGGCAAAGGAATATGGAAGAACAGGCAAAGAAAATAGCGGAGCTGCTGAAGCTTCTGGCGAATGAACACCGGCTGCTGATTTTATGCGCACTGCTCAAAGGGCGGCTTACCGTCGGTGAGATTCATCAATATACGCCGAACATCACCGCTTCCGCTCTGTCCCAGCACTTAAACCAGATGAAGATAGCTGGTATCCTCAGTTCCGAAAAGCAGGGCATGAATGTGTTTTACTGGATTGAAGATGAACGGGTGATCGCCCTGATAGAAGCCATCAAAAAGGAATACTGCAAAGAAGAAGGAGAGTAAAACTATGAAAATCACAGTCAATCCACAAAAATGCCCGCAGAACCACCGCTGCCCGTCTATCGCGGTCTGTCCCAAAGGGGCTATTTCACAAAAGGACATTTACTCGCTGCCGGAGATCGACGGAGAAAAGTGTATTGTCTGCGGCAAGTGCATGAAATTCTGTCCCAAGGACGCGTTTGAAAGGGTATAGTCTCTTGTTCATATATGATGTTAGAAAGGATCTTCCCATGATGAAAATTACAGAAGCTCTAAAAGCACGCAGAAGCTATTACGCAATCAACCGGGAACTGCCCGTCGCTATCGACCGGGTGATGGATATGGTTAAAGAACTCACAGAACTTGTCCCCGACGCCTTTAACATGAAAAGCGGCCGGGCAGCCGTCGTACATGGGGAAAAGCAGGATCAGCTCTGGAACAAAATCTATGACGTTTTTGAAGGAAAGGTTGCCCGAGAAAAAATTGACAGCTTCCGTGCGGGCAGCGGCACCATTCTCTATTTCTACGACAGGAAAGTAGTAGAATCGCTTCAGAAACAATATCCGCTTTATGCGGATAATTTCCCGGTATGGGCGTCCCAGTCCAGCGCCATGCTGCAACTTGCTGTCTGGAGCGGACTGCGCGAGTTAAACATCGGCGCTTCCCTGCAGCATTACAATCCGGTAATCGACAATGCGGTGAAAGAACTCCTGCACCTTTCGGGGGACTACGTGCTGGTGGCAGAGATGCCTTTTGGCGGGATTGTAGAAGAACCAGCGCCAAAAGACAAAGAAGAAATTGAAAAGCGTGTTTTCTCCGCTTGCTGATGAACGCACGCATACAGGGTTACAAGAAAAAGAGAGACGTTCTATTGATAGATAGGACGTCTCTCTTTTGTTTCCGTTATTTACCGGCCTTTCCGGAACACGGAAATCGTGTGGGCGATAGTCTCTAAATTTTCTTGCCCCAACAGATCTTCCGCTGCTTCTGATTGAAACGAAATGTCTTCATTCTGGTTTTTTGCGGCTTCTTTCGTTGCAGGGAGAGCCCTGCTCCACATACAAAACCAAAGCTTTGAGGAGATTCATTTCTGCGCTGTCCCAGAAGTGGTCTCCCCTTTCATCTCCTGTATTTTTAATGATAACATCACAAAAAAGCTGTGTCATCAGCTCATCGCCTTTGATTTCCGAAAGGCAGGCCCAGGAATCCGAGTGTTCCGGAGATACCAGGTTAAAAACGCGGACAGTATATTCTTGTTCCCGCAAATATTGGCTGGTGGTTTCGTATAATTCAGATTTCGGATCGCAGATAATCAATGATTCCCCCTGTGCGGCAGCCTGAAGAATGCGGTTGATACAGTACTCGGGTCTTCATTGACCCGCCGGCGCCATACACGGCGATATTTTTATTGAGGCGGCTTTCTTCCGGCACACAAACATATTTACCGTTTAATGTTCCAAGAATAGTGCCGGTATGCTTTTTCAGGCTGGAAGTCAGTTTCAACACTTCCTCCGCTTCCTTTTCAGACATAAAACCCGATGTTCCGTAAGTTCCTTTTTGGAAATAGATAAAATTCCGTTCCTTATCGTATTCTCCAGTGTCCCCATATCCCATCCGCATAACCATGATAATGAGCAACACCAGCACGCTGATACATATGAGGCCGCCGATAATCCCCCATATGGCAAAGTGAATAGCGCTTCAAAACTGGCCGACAGGATAAAAGACGGCATCTCCGGTGCTGTTCCATAGCCAGGTGTGCCGCCAGCGTTTTTCCATACGGTGTGGTTGCGGATAAACTGCGCGATGTACCCTCCGCCGTAGAGTAAGGCAAAAAGCAGCGGCGGCAGTCCAGAAAGAATCGAAAACAATCTTTTGCGTCTTATGGACAAAACCTCCTTTTCCATTTTTTAAGCCAATCGTTTGGAATTGCGCCCTATCTTCACAGCATTTACGAAGCGCGTCCATCTGGAAATCAAAGCAGATGAGCCTGCCTGTCCCACTCTGAAGCCGGAGTGCCGTATCGAACCTCTTGATACGGGGCAGGCCGCAGGTGCAGGCAAAAAGAACAGGACAGCCGTTGTCATCGACGGCGTCGTTTTCTATAGGCACCCCTTCGTCCTTCTACCACAAATCCGCCAGCGGAAGGGCTTCCAGCTTTTCGGACAATTCCGCGCTGCACATTATTTTCAACAGCTTCTCTCCCTTGCGATCATCGGTGATGTAGTAAAAATGTTCGCAGCTGCCGTCAAGGAGAAAATATTGTTTGCCGCCGTCACCGGTAAGGATAGCCTCCGCTAATTCCATGCTGTCTCCCAAAAGCAAGCCCTTTACAGCTTCCGGTTTGTATTGCTCCGGCGGACACTCCCGGCAAAGGATTGTCTGCATCAGAGCCTTTGTACGCATCTCCGCCCGGTACTGCCATATCATCAAGGAGTCTCCCAAGTTATATACCACAAAAGCGGTGTTTTCGGTGAGCAAAACGCCGACCGAACGGGCACAGCCACTCACCGGGATATATAATGTAACTAATGCCGTCTATGCGCTTGTATGATGTGCGAAAATTAGCATAGCTGCAAAGGACGGTATAATAAAAAAGTCCGGGGCTGCCGCCAAGGCAAATACTCCGGTCTTTCATAAGGGTTTGTACGAACTGCCAATAGATGCGGCAGCGTGGATCATCCACGATCTGTTTTATTTCTAATTGATATTCTGACATAAGACACCTCCAAAATAAAAAAGGTCCTGCATTAAAAAATGCGGGACTGCGTACGATGATCTATCCAAAACAAAAATAAAGTACCACTTCTTTTACTCCGTAAAATATTGTATATTCAAAAGCCGTGTCTTACTTTACCTGCAAGACACGGCTTTTGAACTAAGAGCAACCCTTTTCCATATAGACCATGCAGAAATTGGCGTAATTTTTCACGAAAAAATTCCAAAAAGCTTTGATTTTATGAGGTTTTAAGCCTCTTTACTCAGCCTAATGGCTTCATCGTCGGGATTAGAATCGCCAACCCTTTTTCAGCTTCCCATAACTTGATGTAGGCACTCAACTGCGCATATTCCCTAACTTTTTCAATGCTTTTACTTCCCATAACTTCACGCACCTTTTGTTTCAATTGGCGTAAGCGTTGGCGTAAATTGGCGTAAGCCTGCCGTGTTGTTGAAATACTCTCCCAAATCATTAAACTCTTTCTGCTTCAAATCCTTTGTGACATCAGCATAAATGTTCATTGTGGTTTGTACATCAACATGACCAAGGACATCCTGAATGACCTTGATATTCACACCGGCTTCGCAAAGCCTTGTGGTAAATGTGTGCCTCAAGGAATGGCAACTGAAGTGAGGCAGCAATACCGGCTGATCCTTTCCTGATGCATGAGTAAGAACATCATCATTACAATCCCGTATCATCCGGCGAATGGCTTTGTTCAGCGATCCTTGGTGCTGGGCTGCTCCGAAACGATTGATAAATATAAAATCGGTATACCCCTCAATCGAGACATTGCATTGAATCCCGGCAAGCTTCTGATATTCTTTCTCCATTAAAAAAGCTTCCCGCACAAAGTCCAGCATTGGGATAAGCCTCTCACCAGCCGCCGTTTTCGGTGTATTGATACTAAAATAGCATCCATTTTCATCACCATGATTATAATAAACCAATGTGTGATTTACACTAATTTGTCCCTCGTCTAAATCAATATCACACCATCGGAGTCCGGTTACTTCTCCAACACGCATTCCTGTACCCAACATAACCGCGAAAACAGGATACCAATGTTGATAAACCGGATTCTTCTTTAGGAAATCAATAAAGAGTGCTTGTTCCGCCACCGTTAAAGCTCTGCGTTTCTCACGTTTGAATTCGTGCGATTGCTTGAGTTCCTTTAACATATTATCCGTCGGATTCATTCGGATGATATTATCATCCACTGCTGTTGCAAATACCTGATGTAAGACATTGTGAATGGTATCTATCGTCGATATTTTCATAATCCGGTCATCAGCCAGTCGATTGTAATAGCGTTTGACATCGGATTTTCTGACTGCCGTGATCTTATACTTTCCCAAGCTCGGTCTGACGTGCAGGTTATACATATAGATGTAATTCTGAAAGGTATTATCCTTCAGACCTCGCTTCAAGGTACACCACAGCTCAAACATATCGTTCACCGTAATACGTTTGTTTTCGACCTTGATCCCATCCCGTTTGTCACTGATTATTGCTTCCTCTTGTTCACGAAGTTTCTCCAAAGTGGCGGCATAAATCGAATGACGCTTTCCATCAGGACTTGTCCAACGGTAATCATAGGTGCCGTTCTTCCGCTGGGACTCTCCTTCACGGAGTTTGATGCGAGACTTATCGAACCTCTTTGCATCCTTATTCTGTTTTTTATGTGCCATAACAGTTCTCCTTTCTCATGTGAGAAAAACGGAACTGCCTATTTGACGCTTAATTATAGCACATTTACGCCAATTAGACAAGTACCCTTCCCACACGAAAACATTACTTCGCAAAAGCCCCCCAGCTCAAATGGAATATGCTTTACTGATAAATTCATCAAATTCCTTCCGCTTGATCATACGCTTTGTTCCAACCCACAAAACGAAATCACATCTGTCACTGTCAGACAATCTGCGGATGGTGTTCATTCCGATTCCCGAATAAGCCGATGCTTCTTCCACGGTTAGTGTTTTCTTTTGCCATATCGGTATTTCTTTTTTAGATTGAACTATGGCTTCATCCAAATTCTTTCGTACAAATAATCGTTTGCCTCCTACGAATACCAAAAGACACCTTTCATCGTTCTTTGTAAGCTGCCATAATTCTTTTATGCTGATCCCAGAATATTCTGCTGCTTCTTCAATTGTAAGGTAGCTTTTTTCCCAAACGGGAACATCCCTATTCGCCATGATTATTCTCCCTTCTTTTCATTATTTTTAACGTCCACCCGGCGCCTGCAGCGAACAGGTCCATAGAAATTTTATCTCCCCGTCTTCATTGTGACCGGGCCGCGAGTTACGGAAGTATCATTATCCCTAAATCACGTCATGGCGAAATGCGGGAGCCACCCGCACATTATTACTCATGGTTCTGCTTGCCAGGCAGACGGATAGGCGCTCGGCGAAATAGGAATGTGCCGGTTCTGGACTATTCGATTGTCAAGGTACATCAAGATATGGGGATATCTTTACACAGACAAATACGAACCGTTTTATCATTCCATACACTTCCCAAATGAAAAAATATAAAAATAATCGGCCCCGGATATACCGAGACCGACTACTCCTAAATTTTGAACTTTGAAATATTAAGAGCAATATGCATGAGTATGTACTGTTTTAGATCCTCATCCAACCGCCCATATAAATAGCTGTTGTTTTCAATCAGCGGCATATATAACTCAAATAACGTCTCAATATCCGCATGATTGCCTGCCACAGCACCCTCTAATATTTTTTTGAACTCCTCTGGTTTCATTCGCCATCACCACCTTCCAAAAGGCGGGAACGCAGCTTTTTCAACGCAATACATCTTTGGTTGCGCACATATTGAAGCGAACAGTTTAACCTCTTTGCCGTTTCCTGCTCAGAGAGCTCCTCAAAAAACAGCAGTTCCATAACCTGGCGGCGTTTCATCGGAAGCTCCATAAATGCTTTTGCAAGACGCTCCTCCTCAAAATCATATGGGTTAGGCTCCCGAAATTCGCGCAGCCACACACTCTCCGGCTCCTCAACTACCATATAGTTTTCCGGAATATCCTCCAAGGATAAAAAATCCGGCTGCCGTTTGAGTTTGCGTACATAGTCCAATTTAGCATGCTTAATTACAACTTCGAGCCATGCGGTAAATTTGGCTCTTAATTCATCCGCTCCGGGATCATTCTGCCGGTGGTTCAATTCAATGCCTCCTTTTGAGGCACACCACCAAGGCAAGAACAAGCAAAGGCATACCTTGACGGCATGCCTTTGTTTATTTCTGTTACCTAATTACTTGTTTTGTCAAATCATTAGGATCACCTCCTGACGGTCAGATAACAAAAAACGACCATACTACACTTTCGTGTAGCATAGCCGTTCAATTAACGTAAATGATGAAATGGCAAGGTCAGTCCGATAGAACTGACAGCTTAACCAATACTACTGCTGATTAAATTTTTCAAGGGAATCAATGTAATGTAATAACGCCTCACACGCAATAATTCTGCGATCCATAGAATATTTTTCGATCCGTTCCGCAATTTCTTTCAAATAAATTTTCTGTGGATCGGCGTAATTCTCCTTCAGGAGTTGATCAACTGTAACCGACAGTGCATTTGCAATTTTAACAATTGTTTCGAGGCTGGGAATACCCCGACCATTCTCAATCTGACCAATATGGCTGTTACTGCAATCACATTTTTCCGCTAAATCCTCTTGACGCAAACCTTGCATCAGTCGGAATTTCTTGATATTTTTGCCTATAATAATGTAGTCCACTGTTTTTCTCTCCTTATACTTAATATTTTAGCGGACTCCATAGCAAAAATGAAGAATGTACAAGTGTGATACACGCACCATATATGTGATTATGGTGCTTTTTCATATCATTTTTCTATTATTAGCGCAAATGAGCCTGCTTATACTGTCAGCAGACTCATTTGTATTACATGAACATATCCAAATTATCCAGCATCTGCGCTATATCATCTTCCAATGCTTCGGAAGTCTCACTCGTTGAAGTATTTACTGCGTTTCCGGTTATATGAAGTTCTGAGATTTTTTCTTCTACAAGCGTTCGGATAAGCTGCTCTATTTTCGCAGAATTATATGTAGACGAAACTTTCACTTCTATTTTACAATGACCGGCTTGCAGCTCCGGGTGAGAATCCAGATACTCATTCAGTGCCGCGACAATAATCGTACTTTTCCCATTTCCCAACTTTTCTAATAGTTCACCGGCACGGATCTGTTCTTCGCTTTCCATACCGAACTGTAATGTATACCTGTATCTACCGTCTTTTTTCACCGTTCATCCCTCCGTCCCATCACAGAGGACGTTGAGACATCTGCACTCTTCCAAGCATTTCATAGCCCAAAGCATTTGCGTTCGGGGAACCAATGAAATCTGCCTTTGCAACCAAAGGTGATTTTTCCAAAAATGGTCTGAGAAGAATGCTGCCGCCACCGATGAAGACCGCCGGATTAGAACGAAGATCCACCTGTAATTCACGAAGCTGGTTCAAGATTTCTTTCGCATGGAGAGATGTCGCGCCACGAATCGTCTCCTTGACTTCTTCCGGCAAAATCGTCTCCTGCCCACTGAGGACTGCGCTGATGTGCTCGTCTTCGATACGCATATCATGCTTGGAATTCACCTTCCGGATAATCTCGTTGTTCATGGTGATGATACCAGTTTCTAAAGACCGGCAGAACTGAAGATCCGGTTTGCCATTCTTCAAAAGCAGCACATCGGTCGTATATCCACCGATATCGACGACAAAGACGCGCAGCGTATTGACAACCATACTGCTCTTTGGGACTACCGCAGCATAGGCTTGCGGAAAGACCATAACCTTATCAATTATAATACTGTATGCTTTTTCTTTGAACACAAACTTGATCGCACCATTTCGCTTAAAATACTGAGCGAATCTTTCCTTGAGAACGCCGTAATGTTCGGGCGGCAAGCCAACAGCCAACTGAATTTGCTCCACCGGGCTGTACCTCCCGGAGCGTTCCAGCTCTTTTGCAATGGCAAAAAGCGTCAGTACAAAATAACGGTCATCCTGCGTCTTGTCGCGCATATAACTGAATCGTCTTCCGCTGAGAGTCCAAAATCTTCCTTCGTATTCCAGTATCTCATCTGCCATAGGCGGTTTGACAGTGTGTTCTGATAAGCCGGATACAAAAGACGAATCGGGTGTCTTCACCGCATAGTTTCCATGATCAATTGCAATTAACATATTTATCGACCTCCTAAAATTATAAGCTATTGCCTACTCAATAATCATTACACGAATAGGCGTGCGTATTTACAACCCCGCATACGCATTTGAAAGGAAATAAGCACAGAAAAATGGGGTGAAGCATTCGCCTCACCCCAAAAGGATTACTGTGACTTTTGTTTCTGAAAGAGATACTCCCAGATATAGTCATCAAGTCCCTTGTAAGTTGGATCCCATAGATATGTTCCGTAGCGGAAACCCATATCACCAAGCATCTGCAGTAGATTGTTATAACCATTCTGCACATTATGATTGCTGGTAAAATCCATATCAAAGGCTGTTTTGATTTCGACCAGTCCTTCACTGCGCAGTTCCGTCAGCGCTGCTTCGAGCTGCGTCAGGCTGTTGACTCCGGGAACGGCTAAAACGGTTAGTCCTGTAAGAGCGTTAATCACATCTGCTTTCATCGGACCTTCCGTAAGAATTAGCATAGATCGCACAGAACCAACGAGATGAGTCCAGCCTTCTGCTTTGCACCCATCCTTTTCTTCGGTACTGGAAACCCACCTAAATTTTCTTTTTTGCACATTATCCCGCCGGATCTGAAGTCCCTGGATCCGACCTTGCCTATCGCGGACCGGTATCAGAATGCCTCTTTTTTCATGAACGAAGGTCCATGAACCGTTATCATCCCGATAAAATCCGGGAACACCGGCAAGATATAATCCGTCTGATTGCAGCTGCTTTGCTATCTGTGTCATACCAACCACAGGCGTTGTCTTATAGCCCAAGCGCTGTATATCCGTTTCTGTCAGTCCACGACCCAGCAGATTATCCTTATGATCAGGTGCCAGCGACAGTCTGGAGAGCAAGGCGCTGTAGGTTGTATGTCGTGTATCAACATCGGTAAGCGGACATTCCTTCACTGTGATTTTCTGAGCAAAATGTTTCGGACGAGGTTTTTCTTCCGACACACCGATCCGTTCTAAGATTGCTTTGCGCACTTCATCGCGTGGCACACCAGTATATAACGCATACAAATCGAATATCCCTCCGGAGATTCCGCATCTCGGGCAGCGAAAAACTTCCTTTTTCAGATTGATATTCATATGCTTTTTTCGCGGGTTTTCATCACAGCAAGGGCACTGCACATAATAAGAGCTTCTACCAGAAGGCGGATACGGTATCCCAAGCAACAGGATAATGTCCCACATACGAATTTTCTCCATACAGCCTCCTTTCCGGGGACGGTGAAAAAATCACCGCCCCCTCATTTTCTAAGCACATTACGCAGTAACCTGCTGCAGAGCATATTCACAAATCAACTGAGCAGCAGCTTTTATTTCCTCTCCGCCAGTAAACTTCGTTGCACACCATTTGACCGCATTCGGCTCTAACTGGAGCACCTCACCAAGCGTTTTTCCGCCAAACTTGGGAATCGGGCAAACCACCTGCATAGCTCTTGTGAGTTTTTCTTCCTGAGTCAACTCAGGAGATGCCGACGGCGGCGTGCCGATCACGGTATATTCGTCTCCAGACTGACTTCCGCTGTCCTCTGTACTTGCAGCATTCGAGGTGGGTACTATCTCGGTCTGGAATTCATGTTCGCTCCCCAGTTCATCCGGTGCTGTTTCTTCAAATTCATCCCCCGCCATAGAAAACTGTAAACCAAAGCCTGCATTCCTGAGCGCAATCCCGACCGCAGCCGTCTGTGCCCACTCACGAGGAGAAACAGAGGGCTTATCAGGCAAATATCCACGGGATGCCGTAGCCTCTGCCAGATAGCATTCCGGTCCATCCTTGTAGCTGGGATATACCCGTGCAGTGGCAACAAAGCAATCTTTTGCGGGTGTTACCTGTACGGCAATTCTTCCATCCGGATATTTCATACGAAACCACGCCATCTGGATCATAACCGGGAGGCGCTTATGCACCTCATTGGTTTGCAAATCCGTATAATCCACCGCAAACGGCGCCGGATTAAAGCCGTCCACCTTATTGATATTTTCAATTTTGGCAAGCATAGCTGCCTTATCATTCGAGTTGTTCTGACTCATGTTGAAGCCTCCTTATAAATTGATATAGGTATTCCGGTACTGCATCCATACAGGCAGAATCGTTTTGATATAGGTGCTGATACTGTTTTTGTACTGATCCTGCGTACCCGCCGAAAAACTGGAAAAGCGTTTCCGGCCATCCAGTGCCACCTGCTCAAAAGATTGATAAGCCGTTTCGCGTTTTTTCTGTCCGACCGCATCCACTTTAGGTCCGAATTTTCTTTCATTCAGAGCAAATCGCACATAAGCATCCACGATTTGAAAATGGAATCCCATAACCCGGGTATCCATCGTCACCGGAGCCGACTTACAAAAAGCCTCAAAGGTTTCTAAAACGCAGATGCGGTAATTGATCTCCTGCATGAGCAAAATCTCCTCAGGCGGGAGACTGTTCGCAGCGAGCTGCGCGCGAATGTTGTTTTGCCGTTCACGATACTGTTCTAAAATCGTTGCCATGATGTTTTCCCCCTTAATTCTTAATCGCAAAGTCTTCTTCCGCTTCGGCCTTGGTAAGACTGATAATACAACCGAAAGCGCGATCAAAATCCTTTTGGGTTACATAAAGAGAGGTTCCATCCTGATAATCGAGTTTGACTTTATCGCCCTCGTAGCTCCATTTTTCCAAATAAACTCTGTGATCCATAGTGATCTCCTTTCAAATCAAACCGGCTCCTGAAGGCGTTTTGCCAAGCAGGTGCCTCGTTTTTCCGTGTCGGTTTTCTTGATAGCCATGCACAAAGCACGCCGTTCACCGACAATTGTTACATTTTCTTTTCCACGGGTAACAGCGGTATAAACCAGGGGACGCGACAGCATTATGTAATGCGCACTCTGAAGATTGAAGACGACGGACTTAAATTCTCCGCCTTGTGATTTGTGGACGGTACAGGCATATCCAAGGTCCAGCATATCCAGATCGCTTGAATCATACTCCTTTACCCGCTCATCACCGAAATCTACTGTAATCGTAGTCTCATCACCGCAGCAGACGATTCCTGTGATATAGCCAAGATCCCCGTTGCTCACATCTTCATAATTTTTGTTTTGCATCACTTTGTCTCCGCATCGGAATTTACGCATTCCTCGTATAACTTCCGGCTTAGACTCATCCGGCGGGTTGATTTTTTCTCGTAAAAGCTCATTGAGTGCATTGACGCAGGTATCCGTTTTCTGCCGGAAGGGTGAAAGCAACGCCACATTATCAATCCCATATTTTGCAGTTTCCTCCAGATACAGATCAACCATTTTTCTCGCTGATTTTGAAATACTTGCCGAATTGATAAAATGAAAATCATCTCCGTCCTCCAGATTGAGGTTGCCGTGCCGTATCAATTTTGCGATTGTGGCGATTTGACTTCCTGTTGCCTGACGGTATACTTTATCCAGCCTGACAACAGGTACTACTTTGCTCGCAATCATCTCGCTCAGTACAGCGCCCGGACCTACAGACGGCAGCTGATCGGCATCACCGATAAGAACCAGCTGTGCGCTGGTTCTGACCGAACTAAACAGATTTCTTGCCAGATAGATATCCAGCATGGAAACCTCATCCACCAAAATCAAATCAGCGTCCAGCGTTTCCGATTCGCTGTATTCACCATCCTCATCGGCAAGTAAACCCAGCGCCTTATGCACTGTTGAAGCAGGATGTCCCGTTGACTGCTCCATACGCCTCGCTGCACGTCCGGTAGGAGCGCAGCATACAATTTCACTCATGGGATGATAACGTCTGTAAATACCAATCAAAGCCTTTTGCAGCATCGTTTTTCCGGTACCGGGGCCGCCGGTGATAATGCTGATTCCGCTTGTGAGAGCAGTTTTTATCGCTAACCTCTGCTCAGGCGCCAAACGAATATTCAGCTTCAGTTCCTCCCGGTCAAGTTCAGCCTCTAAATCTCCATATGTATAGGAGCCTTGATGTCGAAGCTGATACTTAATCAGATCGGCAAGCTGCTTTTCCGCCATTGCGGTTCGTTCCCGATATACGAAGTTTTCGTATGTTTGCATCCTGCCTTCAGAAATAAGTCTGTTTGCACGAGTTGCAATCATCCGATCCGTAAGCTGAGGTGTTTCCAGCGTTTTACTGCAAGCCTTGATGAAATCTTCCTTTGCGATGCAAAGATGGCCATACCCTTCAGCGTTTGTTAAAGTGTATAAGATTCCCTCATCCACACGTTCCGGCGAAAGCTTGTCGAAACTCATACTCATTGCGATTTTATCAGCCGTCTTAAATCCGATACCATCAATTTCACAGAGCTTATATGGATGATTTTTTACGATATCCAGCGTCTCCTCTCCGTATTCCTTATAGAGCTTAACGGACAGGTTCGGAGTGACACCATGCGGTGCCAGAAATGCCACCACATCACGAGCTCTCCGATTCGCAAGATAGGAATCACATATCTTTTTCAGTTTGTTGGGAGTAATGCCGGAAATAGTAAGTAATTTTTCTGGCTCCTTCTCCAGCACCTCCAAAGCCATATTCCCGAAGACATCATAAATGTGTTCCGCCGTTTTCGGTCCGATCCCTTTGATTTGCCCTGAGGAAAGATAAGCAATAACGCCCTCACGGTCAGGGATAATGACCTCATCATAGCTCTCTACTTCAAATTGAATCCCGTGTTTTGGATTCTTACTCCAATGTCCGCGCATTTCATAACGCAGTTTATCCGATGTTGGCAGGCAGTACCCGACCGCCTTTACCTCGTTAATTTGATTACCGCTGCTGTCCTTGATGTTTTCACACGGATGATATATGGCAATCATAAAACTGGTGATATCTATCATCCCGACATTCGGAGGATAAATAACACGTCCAAATTGACATAACAATGCATTTTCCCCTTTCTTTTGCGAATAAAAAAACTCCTGCAAGCCACAGCCATATGCTGTGCCTCAGGAGTTTGTTGTGAATCGGCTTTGATAGTTCATTTGAACATCGCCGCCTTTTCCATATAGGATTCCGGATTGACAAACGCCATCGGAAAATGCTCACGGTCCAGCTTCACGGATTTTTTGTTTCCGCTATTTTGTGTAACCAGCTTCTGCACCTCCAGATATAAGCCTTCGTCAAAAACAATGATCGGCATACGCATCAGCGCCGCATGAGCAATTTCGCCGCGCATCCCGTTGCTGAGTCTGGTACCACATACCAGCATCACCTCGCTTTTCTCCAGAAGCTCCAAACCGAATTTCAGAGCGAGCGCCCTTTCAGACGGTACCTCATCACAAAGAAGCATCGGCAGAAAAGCATGGGGAGCACTTGCATTCATGTTCATTCTCTTCATAGCGTAATACATATAAGCTCGTGCTGCGTACATATTTTGCAGAATCTCATCCTGCTTATCGGCACTGTACGGAGAACAGATATAAGCCCTTTTACGGCATTTGTCCTCTGCAAGAAACTGATAAGCCAGTTCCTGCTGCCAGTAGTCATGATAAATATTTTCCATAGAAACAGTCCTTTCTTAAATCGGTTGTACTGAGACCTTGACCTTCCGGCTCTGTGTGGTCTTCATAACATCGGGCAAAATCGCCTGATATCTTTCCTTCAGAACCTTTGAATCCGGTCTGGTGGTTGACTTGGTTACAAAATCAATGAGGAGCTTATCGGTTGTTGTGGTGAGAACACCATGCTCATGCTCCTTCATGATCTCTGCAATTCGCACGCTGTGTGCTTCGATCTCCTTTTCATAAGTTTTGATTTCTTGGTTGCATTCGGTAATTTTACCTTGCAGCAACGCAATTCGACGTAATGGACTCTCGTATTTCGATGAGAACTCGATTGTGGGCAAACCGCTTTTGCTTGCACCATAAATACGGGCAAGCGATTCAAGAGCCAGCTGCGGCGCCACACCTGACATTGCCGGTGGTTTATCATGCTCAAGACTCCAGATCCATTCATCTAACCGCTCAAATATCATATCTTCTTTTGCTTTGTCACGGGTGATGTCCGGGATCGCCAAATCATTATCCGGGTTGTTCCCCCAGATTGCCGAAAATGAACCGATATTCACATCAGCCACAGCCAGATAAAAACGCAGCTGCAGCTCATAGTACAGTGGGATCGCATCATCCGCCCACTCATCAGCCTTATGATAGGTACAGCTTTTGCATTCCAGTATACCGGGTTCACCATCGCTGGCACGCTCAAACCGCCTGTCAAAGTTGGCAAGCGCATACAGATGATCTGCGTGCTGATACAGGTTGGTATCTACATAAACTCGATTCCCGGTTTTCTTCGCATACCAATGGGCTGCAATCGGTTCAAGCAGATGTCCCATCTCCAGCTGATTCGCATTGCTTTTTGCCGGAGGTTTCATTCGTCCCTTCTTAATCATCCACAGTTCAAGAGGTGTCATCCAGGGCGATACGCCAAAGACGGCTGCCACATCACTGCCGCCAACCGTATAAGGAATGTTACCTTTCGGTCCATGCATACGGGCCGCAAGCCATTCCTCATTTGTCATTCCCGCAGTATTGCAAAGGATAATCGGTGCTGCCATCAGTAACTCACCGCCTTTGCAAGATCGTAATCGCTCCATTTGAGTGTGAGCGCACGAGCCATATTCTCCTCAACAATAAGAAGTTTGCTCTCCGGGAATTTCTCGGTTTTCAGGATGAACGGAATTTCCTGCATAGCAAGGAAAACATCATGTGCTGTTGCCGCTCCGCCTCCATAAGCCATCTCAAACATGGATATGGCTTCCACAGCTGCTTTCTTCGGCAGACTGAGCTTCTTGCATACCCGCGTCATAGCGTTGACTGGAAAATCCAAATGAACCTCCAGAAGCCCCTGCAGCTTGGCAATGCTGTCTCCAAACTGAGCGAAAAGTTGATCGAGCGCATTTTCAAAGTCCGATATTTTGGACTGATGCCTGTGATCGACTGCAACGCAGCCACCGATATGAATCGGATGCTGCCCGCCCATAAGAAGCGCAGAAACCTTTGCGGATGCGACGCCGGTATCGGAAGTCATAAATCGGATTCCCGGAGTCAGTTTAGAAGCCATTGCCGTTTTTCCCTGCGATATCAATACCTTTGCATAAGTACCGAGAAGATCATCCTTCTGGTCCGGCATCGTCCATGATGCGCTGACTATTGAATGATCGCAATACCCGGTTTCAAACTGGTTGCCACCGAATCGATCATCAAGCTTTGTCTGTAATGCAGTAAGAAGCTCGTTAATCGGAAGAATGGAATAATCCACCTCATCGCCGGAATGAACAGCTGATACCTTTTCATCACGAATCAGCAGCAATGCATCAGCAGAATAAAGCTTCAGACATTCGTTCAACACCTCTGCCAACACCTCACGGCTAAGTTTTGGGAGTGCGGTACCCCCGATTTTTGCTCTGTCGAGCAAGCTCTTGTAGGCTGTCATACGAACCGGATACAATTCTCCGTCCACTCGCATTGCAAGCCCAAGATTGTCTGCCGTATCATCTACGGCCTCCTGCGTCGTTCCCAGTGCAAATGCGGAAAGATTACCGATAAGCGGTGAAGTCTTACCAAGAGATTCGATTTGCAGGTCTCTGACCTTGCTTCGGATCCATTGCGTATTTTCCGCCTGCTCCTCATGGTAATCGAGCAGCATCAGGTAGGAACTAAATGTGGTGTAGTAGTCGTCCTGACATTTTTGCATAATAGAATGCTCCTTTCTTAATTTTGACGGGGTTACCGCCTTGATATATAACAAAAAGCCAGCACCCCCGAAGGACTGCTGGCTTTATGCCCAAATGAATTGGCCGGAAACAAAAAAAGTGCCATTCGCAATTAAGCAAATGACACTTTGAATACTCTGTTAAACTGTGTTCGGTACATGACCAAACCTGATACTAATATAATTATTATAACAGATTTGTTCGCAATAGTCAATCCGCTGGGAGAAAAGAGCATTTTGCTTTTGAAAAAGGGATGCCGCCGAAACGACATCCCCTTCTAAAAATACTATGACGAAATTTCATCCGCTATTTTGATGAAAGCGTCAAGTCCCGGTATGACGCCGATCCGGCGACCACCCTCAAATATGCAGTGAATCGTTGATAGGTCATCCACCAGTTCGACAACACCTCTGATACCATTCGGCACAGGGTGCGGTTCATTCCGCATTGCTATCACCTTAATTTTTGTGCCTGCCGGGTACTTCTCTTTGTAGAAAGTCCGATAATCCTCCTCTGTGAATTTTACCATCTGATCCCTACCCGTAATATACTGGCAGTCAAACCCGCATTCCCTTTCAAAAGGGTAAAATACCGGTTTTCTGAAAAACCGTTTAATCAGATGCCCAGCTATAAGAATATCATCGTCATTATAATAAATCCATGTCACTTTCATTGTCTCTCTCCTTTATGCAGTTTTTCGGTGCAGACTCCAAAGCCCTCGTCCGTCATGACTGAAATGTTTTGGATTGCACTGCAGCGTCTGGCGGACCTTTTCTTTCCACCATTTGTTTGCTTGCGCTTTTTTGTGAGGTTCGATCTTTTCATAGAGAAAAGTGAGCGTAACCGGCTCTGCACACTGTTCCAGAACAGCAGCCACTACATCTCGCCAAGTTGCACCGGGCATATCCCGAATATCAATCTTTGCCTTCTTTGCCATAAGAACAGGAATAAGTATCGGTGAATCCTTACGCACGATCATCACATACTCGTGAAGAATCGGTATAAACCTGCCCGTATACTCGACCTGATCCGAAAAGCAATTATGCTGCGCTTTGATAATGATATTTTCCAGTGTGCCGGGCTTCATAATTTCGGCTATCATGCTGTACAGCTTGCCTTTTTTCTTGATGTCACCCATCAGGACCGCCATACGCCCTCCGTTCTCCAGTGCTGTATATTGCTTCATCATCGCATAATTCATAGCGTCCACAAAATCATTCCAGCTTCCTATGCGAGATAAGTCCAAGCGTTTCGGATCATATCCGTATTTCTGTTGAACCTCTGAAGCCTTATACATGACATCCGCATACTTTATGATATCCCAGTATGGCGGATGCCAGAAGATAAATTCCGGGCGCTCAGGGATTTCGCAGTTTATAATATCAAACCCGCTATGCAGATCATAAAGATGACTGCTGATTCCGAGCTTATCTGCGGCGGCTTTAGTAGTTCCGCTGCCGCACATATAATCGCAGATTTCGTTCGGCTTAAAAAAGCCTATTAAATCTTCGATCAGCTTTGGGGAACAGTTCCCACGATACCGGTTGTTTCCACCTTCGCCACGCTCCGGATAGGAGACAATGCTGGTCAGCGGCCTCGGTTCACTTTTATAAGGCATACTGCCACCTCCTACTCAAATGTTACTTCGATGTCGCACCCGTAAAACGAAAACGTAACAGGCTTCTCAACTATTGTAAGGAATACAAGAACTGTCCATTGCAATTTTGGATCGTGTGTTTTGACATAAGAAAGTATTGTGTCACAGTTAAAACCTTCCTCTTCATACACTTCGTTCTCATTCAGTCTTTGATTCCATTTTTTCATTTTGGAAACCAGTTCCTGTTTTGAAAGATTTGTTGTGATTTCCAAACAATATCTATCGACCTCTTCACTGCAAAAGAAGTCCAATTGTGCTTTATATGTATTCACTTTTTCCACCTCCATACATTTTTTGTTGGTTTCCTCAAGAAAACAATCAAAAAATTTATAATGGTTACCAGAATAAGAGAAATTGAATTTGTGATAAGGAACATCAGCCCCGATCCATGTATCACTAAATTAATTGCATACACTTCCATCAGCCCGATTCCAGCAATCATTGCCAGATATGTTTTGAGATTCAAATCAGCGCAGGATTTAGTGTGGATGATCTGAGCAATCTGCGGTATATAACCGACCGCCAAAATCACCCCTCCAGCCAACTGCAAAATATCAAACAAATCCATTATCAGTGTTCTCCTTTCCGAACCCGCCGCCGTTTTCATAATGTTTTATGATTTCCTCCCACGAATAGTCCGATTCAATCATCGCTTCGGTTCCATCATCGTAGAGGCGAAAACAGCCTTCAAGTTTTCCTTGCTTATGATAGTCCTGCACCTCTTTCCATGTCAGGTTTACCATGCTATCATTTTCTTTCAGATACTCATTCACAAGCTCATATGCAGCCTCCGAAACGCTCTCCCAGTATGCTTCCCAATAGGAATCGTTTTTGCCCAGCGTACTCTGAAGCCTTTCTGGAAAACGGGAATCCTGAATCATGCGCCTGTACTGTTCAGCGGTGAGTTTACCGAGCTCATCCCAGTCTGACACCTGTGATACAAAATCCTCCAACTGGCAGGACGCATTATAAATCCACCCTATTTCTCTGACAAACCGAGGTGAAACACATAGCTGCTGGGAGATGATTGCAATATGATAGTGATTTTCACAGTATTCACCGTCAATATAACATTCATAGAGGGAGTCTGTGGAATGTTCCACAAAGTTCTCCTTATCCGTCCATTGGGGAATACATCCACTTTCCTGTTCTTCTCTCAGCTTCTGTACCAATAGGCGCTTCGCATCATTGAAATCCGTATAGACCTCAGAAGAATTTCCCTGTTCGCCATCTACTGCCCAGTCTTCTAAAAGGATATAAATCCTCGGATGCTGGCGGCACTCTTTCAAATCGTCAAGTGGTTCCACCATAGACGGAGCCATAATGACAAAATCCAAAATGATGTCGTCAATGGTCTTCGGCTGGTCGTATAGGTCAGAAAAGACCTCTTCCAGCTTTTTTACTTCGCAGGGCAGCACAGGAACTTCAAAAGAGCAATACAGGTCCGGCGTTTCATTTTCTGTTTCCTTATCCTCTCCATCACGGATTTCCGTAATTGTCCCATACAGGCCCTCATACTCACTTTCCGGTGTTCCCACAATGGGAGCGCCAATAGCATAATTTGTGCCTTCATATTCAAATTCAGCACCGATTCGATTGATAATCATTTTTGTTGATACCTCCTATTCTAAAGCTTTATGGCAAACAGACAGCGAAGATCATAGCTCATCTCAATGGCTGTCATTTTGCAGGCTTCCTCCTCGTTTTCTGCCTCTATGATTGCAATAAACGGAGTCAGCTCCATATCATACCATCTGCCTTACCTTTCTGAATAACAAGCGAGCAGCTGAAGAAATTCCAGCTGCCCGTCGTTTTTTATGTATTATGTTTTTATGTGTGATTGGGCAGCTTCATAGTCTATTTTGAGATCGTTAAATCCACCCTGCATTCTATCACGCCGTCAGGTAATGAAGCTTTCTCTCGGCGGCACGGACAATCGACAAATACTCTGGTATCAGTTTCTTCATTTCTTCCTGAACTGCTTCTCCATAGTAATCGTTATATTCCAGTGTAATACTGTCTGCCGGGAGAATCGTTGCACCGTGTGCGGAGTCATAAACGCACGCGGATGGCTTAAAATCAACTGTAACCACATTCCGCCCTTTCTCATCATACAAATCCACGCTTTCCATACCCTCCTTGTTAAACATATCCAGGTAGCAATTCTTTGACCTCATGACTGTTCCATCATTGAATTGGAGAGTGAGGTCATAAGCCGTATTTTGGGTATTGATGATATTCAAGTCCTGAATTGCAGTTTCAAATGGACTTCCCATACTAAGCTCGAACGCGATTGCCCGGAGGCAGTCGAAGTTCAACGCCACTTTTCGGGAGAACAGGATCACTTTTTGAATCTCACTGATATATTGTGATCCAAGCTTATCCGTAAGGTATTCCATAATTTCTTCCGAGGAAGGATACTCAAAACGGAAATGGTAGTGGAATCGCCCGGGGCGGTTCACCAGATAATCGTTCAGCTTGGACAGACTGTTACAAGTAATGATGAAAAGTTTTTTTCCCTGTGATGTCCCATCAAACAAGCTCAAAAGCCCAGATTGCGGGTCACCCTCATTATCTCCAGGTCTGATGCTGCCAAAAGTTTTGTCAAATTCATCAAACAGAAAAATCGCTTCCTGCTCAATAGACTCAATGTAAGAGGCAATTCCCGGAATAAACTGGTCAACAATGATGACCGGGTATCCGTATTCCACAGCCTTTGCAGCCAAAATTCGAGCAAAAAGGGATTTCCCGATTCCCTTATCACCGCTTAAAATAATACCCAAGTTCCGCTCAAATTTCATAAATGCCTGAAATACCTTGTCAGCTTTTTCCGGATGAATGCCATAAACCTTTTCTTTCACTGCAAGATCTGACCGCACTTCCAGAAAAAAACCGGACATTTTTGCAAACCGAACGGTATAGGTTTTGGCTGGCAGCTTGTCATAAGCCTTGAGCGAGTCATCATAAATTTCATATCTTTTTCCGATACTGATTGCTTTCATAATTTCCATTCCCTTTCTTTGTTTTATAAAATAGATTATCTTTGATTTCGGAACAAAGAGAGTACATCCCCTGTCCCATCTCGCTTTATACCCTTATATGTCGCTTAACCACGCCGGTCAGCTTTGTGGGCAGTTGATTGAGGTCAGTAATATCGAGAAACGAATCCCCATAGATACGTTCGATATTCTGCTTGTCGCTGCCGATTGCTGCGGCAACGAAAATGACACCTTTCCGTTGGTACTCCTGCTTGATGCCACGGAGATCTTCCTCTGCAGCCGTTCCATAATACCCTGTATCCGCAGGTTGTCCGTCAGAAACCAGTATGAGAAGCTTGACCGCTTCCGGACGTTTTGCCAGACACTCAGCAACATAGCGAAGTGCGGCTCCGTCACGGTTACTTCCGCGAGCACTGATATCCATCAGCCTATACTTATCGTCATTGTCAAAGCCCTCAAACTCAGCATAAGAGAACAATTCCACGGAATCGTGCCCGTCATAGTAATCTGTCGAATGACCATAGACCATAACGGGGATCTCCAGACTTTCGCAAAAGTCATGCAGGATAATCGCTGCTGCTCGTGCATAGGTGCATCGGTCACAGGAACTCATTGAGCCGGATTCATCCAGCAGCAAGCCTACTGCCAGCTCCGGGATTTCATTCGGCAAGTTGTTTTTATAAAACACCTTACCGTCATTCCGGCATATTGCGTGTGCATCCAGACGGCGCCCCATAATAAGGCCGGTCTGTTTGCCCCCGCGCCGGTTTTCCTTCAGCTGTTTGATTAGGCTCTTTTGGAGCTGCCGAGAAATCGCTACCAATGGGTTGCATACTTCATCGTACTGCTCCACAAGTTCGGGATCCACCGAAGCAATACGGTTCACCCGGATATATACACCCTCGTGAATGTTTCCATAGGAAATGCTCTGGGCAGCATCGTTCAACTCCTGAATACGCTCACCCTCAAGCTCCTGACAAGCTGCGCTCTCCGCCATTTTATCAAGTATGCGGTCAATATCAGCTGCAGCGTGTTCATATTGCTCCCGTTGATACTCGTCGTTTCTTGTGGTAGAACCACCAATGGGATTTGATACCGATTCCGTTTGTTTCTGCGGGATTCTGCCGGTTTCGCCGGCTGAAACTTCTTGTTTTCCGGATTCCGGTGCAGAACCACCCGCCATAGCTTCGCCGGCTGATCCTCCTGCGGAACCTGAATCGCCCGCAGCTCCTCCAGACTCAGACTGATTTTCTTCATCTTCCGTATCAGTCTGGGGAGACTCGTTTTCCTCCTCGGATCCGGCAGCTTCCGCACGGGTTTGTTCTCGCGCAGAAGCGGTAGCCGATTCTTCAGAACCACCGGATGCTTCCGGAACCGGTGTGCTGTTTCCTGAGCCTGCGGTCGAACCACCGGCAATGGACTGCAGCACTTCTGAAAGCGTTTCTGCAATACTGCTTGCTCCACCGGCAGCTTCCGCTTCTTCTTGACGTTTTTTACACAACTCACAAAAGTCCTGAATGTAATCCCAGCAGCGTACCATGATAAGATTTATGACATTGAGCCGCTCTTTGCCGGAGCGAGTCATCAATCCTGCATCAATTTCATTGATCAGTCCAAAAACAACCTGCACACGCTCATCCGTAACCGGCTCGTCGCCATACTTGATTGTACCGAATTTGGCATAGGAAAGCATAATCTGCATAATGCTCTCAAAAATATGCCTTCCGTCATCTTCTTCCTTTTCAATCAGTTCCGTCACCGTAGATATCTCATTAAAATGACGTTCCCGCAGCGTTTCAAGACCATATCCCAACGTACCCGGGAAATTGCTCAGAATCCTGTTTTCAACATAGCCGTCTTCAATGATATTGGATATGTGCGCTGAAATGTAATGCACCATCTCCATATTCTTCGGATCCTCTTTAACGTAATCCCAAAATGCTTTTTCATTTCGGGCATCCGCAGTGGTCTTCAAATCAGGAGATTGTGGGTACCATCGGTATCGTTCAAGATAATTGTGGTAGGTCTGGCTCGATAAAAAGTCCGTATAGAGAACGTGTCCCAGCTCATGTGCAAACATCCCGCATACAATCTGGTATCGGTTCTCACGACCTTTGACTTTGGTAACAAGCGGATTTCCTGTGTTGATACGGATATGCATATTATCGGTTGCCGCTGTAAAACTGTCTTTCGGTTTCCAATACAGATTCACACGAACGCGGCGGTTATAATGATACCGCCTTGTCTGTGCTGCTGCCATATCTTCAAAATGTCCCGCCAGCATACGGGACGAAAAAAACTGCTTATCCGTGATTTTGCTGCGTTTCTCATTGAGACGCTGCCGCACTAATTTATGATTCACCCTTGCCATAATAGGGTAAAACCTCCTTCCTTATTTTTTATGCCGTAGCTCTGTGCCGTTTCGGAGAAAAGATAGGCTCAAGAACTGCACTGATCAGAGCCTCGCGATCAAACTCATCGGCGGTTGCTTTGCTGATAATGGTGTACTTCGCCGATTCGTAGATATCCCCGGTTATTTCGGCACTGATAATCCAGTCGATAAGACTTCTCATGCCGTAGGAACCATCGGTAATGCTGTTTTTTCGGCAGTATTCAGCGAGATCATTCACCACCTGCACCATTTGGGAAACCTGATATTCATCGGTTGCGCCGGTCACAGACATCGCACGCTGCGCCATCACCTCAGGAGTTGGAAGCTCAACGTCACGCACCAGACTCATTCTGTCAAGAACAGACTGGTTCATGCCGCGACATCCTTCATAGCTGATGTTGGTTGTCACCACCACTACCGCATCGGGATGCCGCTGAATCACCTCTCCTGTCGGAAGCGTAATTGAGCCGGACTGCTCCAAAAGAGAGTTCAGACCGACAAGCACACCCGGCTGGACGATAGTGGACGGCTCCTGAATTTCAATCACATAGCCATGCTTTAAGGCTTTGATGAAATCCGTTTCCACATAGCGATAGGTTTGTCCGTTACTGTTTTGATTTTCGACGGTCTTGGATAATTCCCGTACCTTCTCGGTCACCCGGTCAAGTACAATACCTATGCAATCCTGAGAGGTTGCCGCTGCGTTCTCCACACCTGTGAGAGCCATATATACCCCTGCCGGATCATAATCCATATCATCCAGATCGGGAAGCTTCATCAGTTTGGATACATTAGCATAGGTGATACCACCCATCTGCATCAGCGCCTCACGCTCAGCATCAAGCTGCGCATTACCTGTAGTTGAATTTTCGGAATCAGGGAAGATCATGCCGACAAAATCGAAAATCTCTGTATTCGCTGAACAGGTATATTTCATGTAGGGTAAATTTAATCCTGCCGCGATTGCTTTGGCACCCATTGTTTTGCCTGTGCCGGCCGGACCGCGTAACAAAAAATTCCTCATCTGCATGGATTTTCCCGTTGTTGCCTGGGCATGCTTGCAGATATCTACGACTTCTTTGGGGATGATGTACCATTCCGGCAAATGAGGTACCAAAGACACTTCCTGCGAGTTCAGGATCCGCTTATTCAGCCCATATCGTCCCACAAAGTCCGTATGCTCAATTACCGTAGCTGACGAATAGATCGGCGCCGGTCCTGTTTTAGCAAAGATTGTGAATTCTCCGGCCAGAACCGAAGTCGGTGCAAAGCTGCCGGAATCAAGGTGGGCCTGCGACACGCGCATCAGATTGCCTGCTTTATCCACATTGACCTTTACATGAGCTGCGCAGCTGTCGTCTTTGATACGGCGATAGGCATTGTCGCACATAAAAGCCATGTACTCCGTTGCTTTATCCATATCCGCATATCCACCGTTCATCTCATCCTGATACGCCTCGAAATTTTCCCGGAACTCGTCATCTTTCATCAGCAACGGGATAATAGCCATCATAACAGCTGCTCCATCCCTTCCGCTGTTGTTGAGGATGTAGTTCTCAAAGGTTTCCACGTTCTTATCGTACACGGTAGCCATGATACTGCCTGAATTGCTGTCATATACAACCAAATGGTAAGCGTCTGCGCTCACAGATGATTTATACTCCGCAACCGTGCGGTGATCAATGACTCCGACGGCGCCTTCGCCGCTTCCGCTCATACAATGACAAACCGCATGGACTGCCTTGATTACGGTTGCGCAAAGCGTGGATGAGGTGCCGTCACCATACTTGGATGATACCTTGATTTTCTTATTTGCAATAGTATCGAAGGGAGCCGGCAACGGACGACCGAAATTGAAAATGTTGTTAATGTATGTAGCCATACTTTATTTCCTTTCTGCACTTAGTGCGATAAATTTATTTTGATTCCCTCCGGAACACACTCGACATCATCCAGGTCAGCCCTTATCAGCTCCCGACAGATATCCGACCAACTCTCATGGTCCGGCAATTCATCTGCGGTCAGTATGATTTCAGTCAGCCCTTGTCCGATAGCCTCATTACAGCGTGTGTTCAGGTCAAAGATATGGGATTCCGCCCACTCAAAAGCAATCAGTTCATAGTTGTCCTTGGGTTTTGTTTTTGGTTCAGCAACATCAGCAGGTGTCTCGTCCTCAGCAAGCTCTGCCGGTTCATCTTTTTGAGCCGGGGCTTCCTGATACTGAATGCCGATTACCTTCAGGCTGCGAATTACAACCTTAGCACGACGGTATCCGCCGGCTCTGTTGAGGAGAATAAAAACATCCTCGCCAAGTTCAATCAGTCTGGGGGCGTTTGGTGCTTCCCATACCCATCTGGCCTCCGGATACTCAGCCAGTACAATTGCCGTAACCCGTTTGAGTATAAGCGAATATGCCAGCGCCATAACATCCTGCTCGGTTGGTTCCGGAACAGGAGCCGGCAAAAGGGGCAGGGGCTCAATTATTTCGACACGCTTTGAGGATAAAAACAGCAATCGAATTGCCGCTGCAAAAATGCCGAGAATAGCCAGCAGCAGAATGGGCCATAACCTGCAAACGAAGGTAAATAAAGCCAATAATCCGAGGATCACCAAAACCTCATAAGCAATCTGCCGTTTCCAGTCTTTTTTGTTCATCGCTGTCAATATCCTTTCTGTAAATTTGAGGCGGGATAAAAATGTGCAGCTGTCTGACAAAATCATCATCCGTCCTTCGTAGCATAACTGCTGCAGCATGATCTGTGCTGAACAATTTGCCGGGAATATCTGCGACACCCATCAACGCCTTTCCGAATACAGTAAATCCGGTGCAGGGCTTTTTGACCGTGAGCACACTGGTAAACTCAGTTGCATCCGTGTAAACAAAAACGCTGTACTGCCTTTGCGGAGCAATCGCAAGCAATATACTTCTGATTTCATCTTCCGTAAGACAATCCTTTGTTTTTCGCTTCAGAACAGCCTTGATTTTCGCTTTCTTTTCTTCATAAGAAAGACGCTTAAATTCCACGTTAATCATTTCATGCCTCCTTTCATAACGCAAAAAAGCGCACACGAGAATACGAATCGTAACTCATGTGCGCCTTTTATACGCCGGATTCAATTGTGCCCCTTCAGTTTTCGTCAAAAAACGAATTTCCGCCAAACGGCTCATAGCCGGTAAAGCCACCGTTTGTCGGTGCTTGGGGTGCTGCTGGTGCTGCTTCGGGTACCGCCGGTGCGCTGTTCGCTGCTTGATCGGTGTTCTGATTATCCTTAGACTTACCTCCACCGGAAGCGTACTCAATATCATCAAGAATGATAACCATAGCACTTTTCTTCTCATGTGTGTTACTGTCTTCCCAGACATCCTCATCAAGACGGCCAACAAGGTTGACAAACGAGCCTTCCTTGAGCTGCATCTTCTTGATACGCTCACAAATTGCACCGAACCCCTTAACGCCCAGGTTGATCCAGCGAGAGTTATCGTCAGCATTAGGATCATAGACCTTCTTACCGATCCGGAATCTCACCGCATCACCTTTCTCCGAAAACTTGATAGCTGCAGCGCCCTCAAATCCTCTGGAAATAACGACCTGTGTTGCAAAGACCTTTAACATAAGGTACTCCTTTCTGCAGGGATTACCTGCTTAAAAAATATTTATTTCATCCCGCTCTTGGCAGGTAGAAACCGAAGAAAACAAAAAAAGTGCCAACCAGCACTTTTTGTGCTAATTGACACTTTGTAAACTCTGATAACTTGGATTTCTCTTTGGAAATCTTGATACTAACATAAATATTATAGCACAAGTCTTCGCAATAGTCAATCTGTGGCGGAAAATCAGTTTCGGATAGTTTTTTCAATTTCCGTTTTTGCGAAGTCCAAAGCAACGACAGCTCTTAGAAAATCAAAGCGAAAAGAACCGTCCTCATTCATGTTTTCTTCGATTAGCTCCTGGATATCTTTCAGAAGTTCATATATTTTATCTTTTTCAAAACCTTGCATGGTTATGCTCCTTTTCTTATTTCAACGGCATAATAGCCATAAATCAAGTAACTGCCATCACGGTCATATACCGGCATCTTTTCCGATAAATAAAGAATGACCGTATCACCCACAGCCAAGCGCTTCATTCGCCCATGAGCCGAGACAGATAATGTTTTGCTTGATTCATCATCCTCATATTCTAATGTAAATCCCTTGATCCGCTTGCGAATCGTTGTCGTCTCAATATATTTGCATACACCCTGTACCGTAACATAGTTCCTTCTAACACTATTATATAGCAATAACCCTGTGTTTACAACGAGGAACCCGGCTAAAAGCAAGCATGGGAGACACAAATACAGATCCCGAAAACCAAAGAGAATTATGATGAAAAGCATAAGGAACAAAACAGAAACAAAAAAGCGTACAATTATCTGTTTCAGCAATGCTTCAGGTATCTCTTGAAACCGTTTTTTCATCCGTCCCACCTCACAATACAATTAACTGTTTTTTCCGTAGAAGACGCATCAATCCGGTAATTACCTCATCTCTGCATTCGGCATATTCCATCTGTATCTCCAGAATATTATCTGAAATGGTATCCTTGGTATAGATTCGCTCGATAAGACGCTGACGGTTATCGGTATACAGGATCTCCTGTGAGGCTTCAATTTTATGCTCAAAAAGATATACCAGTTCAGCAACACTCAGACGAACACCTGCATATTTCAGCCAGTTTAGGATCTGTTTCTCCCTGCTTTTAAGCAATGGCACACTTCCTTTGGTATCTGCTGGGCAGAAAACGCACCTGGTTGCAATCCTGTATTTACAGACATCCGCTTCATCTGTCTCCGCCTCTATCAAACCCATACGCAGCAAATGATCCGCTGCCTGCCGCTCTGCTACGCTTTCGACTTTTGTGAAATCAAACCGGCCGTTAAGCCACATCGCTGCATCGATCCCGGTTAAATTATATTCCTGTCCGCTGTGAAGCACATGAATCAGCTGCTCAGTCGAAGCTGTCCCCACGATCCCTTTGGATAAGTAAATCATCTTGATCACCTCATGTTCTATTTACTAACATTACACGAGTAGCAGGATGATTTTACAACTCAAGATCACGATTAAAGCAGGTACATCATAGCAACGCAAAGAATAATGACAAGAAGCACGCAGATTCCAAGTATAACAAGCCTTTTAATCAGCCTTTTATCAATCTCCATTCGTACTGCTCCATTGTCTTCCGGTACACGGTCTTCATAATAGCCGTCATATCCTATGTCAGACTCATCCGGATTTTCTGTATCAGGAATGGCTGACTTTGGGATCCTGCTATTCTTTTTTTCTTTCGTATAACTATCATCCTTTTTCTGCTTCTGCGGAACTGAAGGAAGCTGTTTACCGCATTCCACACAAAAAGAAACGGCGCCGTCTATGATATCGGCACCGCAGTAAGGGCAATATTTCATTTTGCTGCGCTCCTTTTCTACATAATGAAAGTGGACCTATGAGTATAGGCCCACTTACTGATGATAGAATTATAACATTTCTCTATTTATATGTCATCGGCTTTTCTGCGCCAACTTTTTGCCATTTTATAGGCAAAGCAAAAGGCGGCAGAATTTTTCACCGCCGCCCTTGCTCATTGTCAGAACATCTGCGTTTCGTCATGCTCCGACTGGTTTTGCTTTTGATACTGTCCCTGCGTTCTCTGAACAGGTTGAATCGGGTTTTGCGCATACCAAGTAGCGAGCCAAGCTTGATAGTGCATTCTCGTCATTAAGAAGAACTCACTCAACGACTCGAAGCTCATCATGACTGCGACATGGTTTTCCGGTTTATTTCCGAATTTGGGAACGATAAGCCCCTTTGCATCCGTTTCGCCCGGACCACTATCGGCAATAAAAAGAAAATCCGTCTTTTGTGCCGGTATCAGCTGAGCGACACGAGATAAGCTCTTGCCATCCTTTCTGGCTCGGTTCTGCTGCCTGAGTTTCTCCGCAGAGGTACCGCCAAGACACTGATAGAGCGGTGTATTATCCCCACTTTTCTTTTTATTCTGCAGCATATACCGCAGCTCGCCGCAATCCAGTTTACGGCACAGTTCCAGAAATTCATCCACTGCAATGTAGATGTGAATATTGTTGGTTTGCCGCTGACCTTGAGGCTTACTGATATCGTAGGTAGCGAAAGCGAAATGCACCCGTCCGATAGGGAATGAGTCATTTAGGCTCTCAACAAAACAGCTGCGTGCATCCTTACGGACAATTTGGTTGGTATTACGTTCTTCTGACATTTTATTTACCACCTTTTTTCTGCTTTTTTGTCGGCATCAGGCGCATAAAAGCAAGGATCTCACTGGAATGCTTCTCAAATTGCGGCATAAATTCTTTATCCGTATCATAGTCTAGATAGATGGTGAAAAAAATCAGGCTCCAAACATTATCCATGCCTTCCTCGCTTAAAATTTTCTCACCCTTGCGGCAGATCTCTCCAAGTTCACACAGTAATTGGTTCCATTTGATATAAAAATCATCCTCTAAGGGAATACCAAAATCTTCAAGCCATTCCCGCACAGTATGTGTTTCCGAATCATCACCGCATCCGGGTTTAGTAAAGATATATTGAATATCTGTTTTATCCAGTGCAGCTTTTTTATAGGGATTTATCTGGACGCATCTTCCGATAGGAAACATCGCGCAGACAGTTGGTTTTGCCTTATGTACGGAACACTTGTGATTTGCCATTAAAGGACATCTCTTGATCGAGCCTCTGGGCTTAATTCTGACAATAGGGATCCTTGAATTATCCCCGACATATGTTTCGCAATACCGGATAAACATATCTTTGGGTTCCATTTTCAATTCTTTTGCCATCCGATAGATATCCTGTGGGTTCAACAAAATGTCCTCTCGGTTGATACAGCATTTGCCACACATATCGCAATGGAATTTGAACGTATCATCCACACCAAGCGTTAATGATTTTAAGTTTTCCGCAATATATTTTAATCTTTCATCCATAATATAAAACCTCCAAAAAATAGTTAGAGGCGCCGGATATCCAGCGCCTCATTTTTTGTCTTACTGACATTGATACTTTTCAATCCCATACATCTCGGCATGGTACAAACTCAATCTGAATATCTGACGGTATCGGGTCATCCGGTTCGCCGTCAAATTCATTATTGTACTTCGTGCAGATATTCGGTTTACGATCCTTGCGAGGATCTACATCTACATACAATCTTTCGTTTGCCTCATAAACCGGTCTGCTCCAGCTATCGCGGCCTTTATAATTCAGGACTAATTTTTTCATTTTGATTCCTTTCTGCCATATATGGCGCATAGTATTTTGTGTCTTCGTCATCAGACCGATAAACACCGATACATACCCGTGGACCTTCATCCCGCTCCGGGTTGTATTCAACAAAGCAGATTTCTTCCTGCTCATCTCCTACGTCTCTTTCCAAATAGATATTGATTGCAGGAAAATTCTCGTCATCAATGGCTACTGCACGCAAGCAGGTACCATCCGGCAGAGCCAGTCTAATCGAAGGATACACCTCCAACCTGTCAGACTCATTTTGATTTTCGGACAAGGAAAACCGCATGGAATATTTTGCTCCGGCTGTATACCGTTGCTTGGCTTTTCCCAGTTCAGTCTGGAGCGCTGTAAATATCTGTTCCACCTGCTCCGACGTGTAATCATAACTGATACCGGACAAATTACCGAGAAGACGAATCATTTTGAGGATCTTGTTTACCCGCGCTTCCGCAAGGCGGTGAAATTTATCAGCCCTGGTTTCACCCTTAGGCATTGTTCTTCACCTTCTTCACCTTAAAATGAACCGGTTCAAACTTTTTCTTGTTCGCTTCCAGATATTTCTTGGCGTCATCACGGGTAAGAAATTTCCGCACATTGCCGAAATCCATAGAACGAGTAAGCCATAGTTTTTTTGCTCCCACTTTGACAAGAAAACCCTTTTCAGAATGCAGAACATAATACTCTGCTGCTTCATCAATTCCTTTTTGCTTGGTTATCGGAACCTTAATCACGTTTCTGTCATCGCTAAAAGTAATCCCGATGTGTTTCTGATCCGGAAAGCTCTTTAGCTTATCCATCAGTTCTTCAGTGGTACTCACCGCATGGCGCGAATAATCGGAATAATCAATCACCTGCACCCGGTTTCCCATCTGCGTATATTCTTCTACTGTACGGGCATACCGCATACCGCTGACAATCCAAATCCCAAAGCGCCCCACATCAAAGCTTTTTTTACAACTCATCTTTATACCGCCTCGATTGTTGGTATTTTCTTCTTCATAGGCATCAGCGATTTGATGAATTTCCTCGGGTGTAAAAATAAATCTGCCGGGATACGGATAATTCAAAACACTCCAATGTTTTTCCGGTATCTCACGTCCATGACAGCTGATGTCAAAACAATTTGACGAGCCATGATTAACCAAAGGAATATATCCGTCTCCAACCTTGATAAATGCTTTATCATAAAAAATCTCGCTGCTCATGCCGTCACCTCCCGTCCAGTTAAGTGCAGGTGGTAATTTGTATTGAGCGTCTCAAAACGGATCTCTTTTGGGGTAATCTTCTCCATACTCAGCACCCGGCTCGTCCTGCGTGTTCCGTCCGGTCCGGAAATAAAAGCGGAATCGCCGACTGCCAAAGGGCAAAGCAACACCCCGGTAATCTCAAGGTTCTTTTTTTGTGGATTCATATCCATGCTCCTTCCCACTGTTATGTGTTCTCTCCATGTTCCAGTAATAGACTTCATTGCATTTGATAACCCATTTCACAAGTTGAGGCAGTATTTCATCAAGACTTTTCGTATGCTCCTCATTTAGCGCAAACTGAATAAACTCCTGATTTTTCAAAATGCAGTTTCTGCAGCGCTCAACATCCTTAGGGGTTCCATACCGTTTCTTTTTCGGGATAATGCCCAGCAGATGAAATCTTGCAATATCGCTATAAACCATAAGCTGTTATCCTTTCAAAAAATAGTTAGCGGAGCAGATAACCTGCCCCGCCACTGTTGTCCCGGCACTATTCTGCCAGCATTGCTTCAAATTCCTGTTCGGTCAAAGTTGTCACACCAAGTTGCTGCGCTTTTGCGAGTTTGCTGCCGGCTTTTTCGCCGACAATCAAATAATCGGTATTTTTGCTTACGGAAGAACCGGGCTTTGCACCAAGCTCCAGAAGCTTCATCTGAATGCCGTCACGAGTGTAGTTCTCCATTTTTCCGGTAGCAACAACCGTTTTGCCGAAGAAGGGATTATTATTGTTGATATTCATTGTAGTTGTCTCCTTTACGAAATCAATTTTATCCAGCAGCGGACGCCAGAGTTTTGCTTCCTCCTCATCCGCATACCACTTATAAATGTTGTTGTGCATTGTCTCACCAAAGTCCGGGAGCTGCGTAAAATCAAATCCGGTCTTTATCGCTTCCTCAAAAGCCTCCCATGATCCGCCGAAATGCCGATCAAGATCACGACCTGCATGCCTTCCGACCATAGGGATTCCCAGACCGGCAATAAACTGCGCCAGAGTGCAGTGCCTGCTTGCTTCGATAGATGCCTGCAGACGCTCATACGATTTCACGCCGAATCCTTCGGTGCTGACAATTTCATCACGGTACTGTTCCAGTGCATACAGATCACCGAAGTTCTTGATCCAGCCGTGACCGATGAATTTCTCCAGCGTTGTGGCAGAAAGCCCTTCGATGTTCATACGGGTTTTCTCACAGAAATGATCGAACTTCTGAACCAGCTTTGCCGCACAGGAGGAGTTCTCGCAGTACAACTGCTGGCTGCCTCCGGGCATTGCATGAATCATCAGCGCGGAACCGCAGCAGGGGCAGCACATAGGAACATTAAGGCTCCCGCTCTTGGTTTTGTTCTCTGCAATCTGTGGGATGATCCTATTGGCTTTATACACCATAATCTTATCTCCAACGCCGAGAGCCAGATTTTTGAAAATGGTAAAGTTATGTACATATGCGCGGCTCACCATCGTCCCGTCAATTTTCACGGGCTGGAAGGTAGCCGTCAGACTTACCATTCCGGTCCTTGTAGTTGCAACGTCCAGTCCGACACATTCAGTTTCATAAAGTTCGTCCTCCCACTTGAGAGCAATCAGACGATTCTCATGATGCCCGGTTGCACCGAGGCTCTTACCGTACTGGATATCTTCATACTCCATGATAAGACCATCCACCGGATAGGCAAATTCTGCCGGCTTGAAGCTTTCAATAGCCTGCCGGAGATGCTGTGGATCTTTATGGATATCCATAAACACATACGGCACCACCGAAAACCCGTTTGCCTCAAGAAACTGCTGCTGACCGATTTTACTATGCGGTTCCAGATAGTCGCTGACCAGTTCAAAGGCCCAAAACTCCAGAAAGCGTTTCCCAGACTCATTAGGATCCAATGTCCGCACGCTGCCGGCTGCCAGGTTCCTTGGATGAGAATAGGGTTCCGTCAGACCGAGATTGATTTTCTCGAAGTTTGTCCATGAGATGACGCCTTCACCACGAACCTCAAACGAATCCTTTGTGGGAATCGTCAGCGGTACATTCATAAATGTGCGTACCGTATGGGTTACATCTTCACCGATGATACCTTCCCGGCCGCGTGTAATCGCCTGCTTCAGCTCACCGTTTTCATAACGGAGTACCAGCGTCAAACCGTCCATTTTCCACGATAAGATAACGGGATGTTCGCCTGCGAAGCGGATAAGATCATCCACGGATTTTGTCTTATCCGCAGAGAGCATCGGCTTTGTATGTTTCACCGGCACCAGTTCCTCCAGAATTTCACCGGATACCGTCTGGGTAGGAGAACCGGATAAAACCAAACCGGTTTCTTTCTCCAGTACCTGAAGCTCGTCCGTCAGCATATCGTACTCACGGTCTGTCATAATGGGATTATCATCCCGGTAGTATGCAACATCTGCTGCTTTGAGGAGAGAAACCAGTTCCTGCATCCTCTCTTGTTTTGATTTATTCGCACTCATCTTGTGCTTCTCCTTTCAGTATATTTTGCAAAGATACTGTTCTATTATTTGAACCCGCGCTTCAGCTTCTTCCGCAACAGCAGGTGCCTCACGCTCCAAATCAAGATCAATAATCTCTACGTCAAATTTGTTGGGACATGGCCCATATACATTTTGAACCATTCCTTTTTTAACCACGATAACAATCTTGTCCATAGTCAATGCCTCCTAAAATCCATTCCAAATAGGAATATTCCGGTACAGAAAGCACTCCGCGTCATTGCATTCTTCCGGCAACAAATCAGAGATTCGCTTTCTGCTGCGGGAAATAAACAATTCCGATTCTACGGGCGGATGCGGCGAATTATCCTGCAACAGCTTGTCTATCTTCAGTAATTCCTGATAAGTAACTATTTCGTGCTCCTTCAGGTACTTAAAGAAAAAGTTTCGGTGGAACGGACAAAAACAGCACGCCGATGCCTTTGTATCAAGTCCCCACACGTCCTTGATGTAGGCGTAGTTGTCTTTGCGCTCTAACATCATCTCAACAAGCGGAAACTTATTTACAAACATAGGATTTGTACTTTCTTTACACCTTCGCTTTTCTTCAAAGCCAAAGCCCATATGCATCTCATGAGCCTTCCTGTCCTCATCACGAAGCCTTTGCCACTTTTTGTAGCCAAGCAATTCCCAGCGAACATACTTTGAAATGATCTGGACCTTATAATCAAGTGTGCAGTTCCGTGGCATCTTGGATTTATGCCCATCCTGGCCGAGCGTCCACCAAGGAATGCTCACAACACGCTTCTTTCCGAAATTCCGCATAAGATCCTGATGCAAGGGAGCATCCAGCTTCTCATAGCGAATCCCAACAGAAGCGCAGGCCCTATGAACAAAATCCGCCTGCTTTTCCACCCACGATGGCTCAAATCCAAGGTCACAAAAAATAACCACATCATAGATCGGAACCTTGGGGTATGGGATCGGTTTTCCCGTATGCGCCGCATGAGCATTCTCACAGCTCATCAATGCCAGTGCTGTTGACTGCATTCCGGCACCGAAAGACAATATCTTCATATTGCATAACCTCTTGACTCGTTTGCCTCCGCTTCTTTTTTCTTTTCGAGTATAGCGGTTCTCCGAGAGAGAGGTAGGGCGATATGCGGAGTAATCCATTCTGACCATTCTTCCAGCGTTAATGTGTTTCCATGAATAACAACCGCCGGAATACGGTACATAAAAGCCTGAATATAGGTCATCCAAACACAACGAATATCAATATCCTGGGCAACAAACAAGCTCTTGTTCTGATAGTCGAATTGCTTTCGCTGCATTGCCCAGACTGCACCGATAATCATCGCGCCGGAGCCGCAGGCTGGTTCATTTATTGAAACATAACCATTTTCTTCGGCAATGTCTTCATCCACCGGATTGACTATTTGCCCCATAAATCTACAAATATAGTCCGGTGTGAAAAACTGACCTTTCCATTCATTGTATAAATTCAACGCATTATAAATCGCCCCTAAAACATCACAGGGTTCCTCCTTGTTTTCACTGATCGCTGAATACAAAAGAAGCTCCATGTGTGCATAAGCTGCAATCGTTTCAGGAGTCATGTTTTGAATAAGCTCCTGATAGCGCTTTTGATCCGCTTCTCTGTGTTCTGGATCTGAAGTTGCCCTCAAACAAACAGCTGTGAGTTCCAAGAATGTTGTAAAAACTGTATCCAGACCTTGTGTTTCAGACAACTTCTTTATTGCATCGATCAAGGCTTTTGCATTTTTGCCGTAAGTGTTACAAACAGCAGTGTCACTCATTTCTTTCCTTTTTTTCATGTCAAATCACACTCCTGTGTGTTGGTGATATAGGGCAGACATTCCGGGGAATAAAAGCTGTCATTCTCCTCGAATTCCATCTCCAATATGGAAATATCGGAGGCGAATCCAGCTTGTGTATAAACACCAATCTGGATAATCTGCATTCCTCGAAGATCATCCAACTTTCCATCAGCTCTTTCTTCACCAAAACAAATTCCCTTATAAAAGGCGCTGAAGCCCCCTTCCAGTCGTTTCACATTGCTTTCATCCCAATTCAACGACACATTTTCGCCAGTAACCAATTCGATCTCGATATAGTCAATGATCATATCCTTCAGTTTGGTAGTGGCGCGTAAATAAAGATTCATATGATTTTAATTCCTTTCTGCGTATTTGCATGAAAATTTGATATATAGTTACGGCAAGCCCGAAGGCTCCCCGGAAATAAGGTTGGGGGAACCTTTCGGCTCCGATCTATATAAAAAAAGCGCCCAAAGAATGATCGAACATTCCCTGAGCGCTCTTGTTGCCATACGGCCATTGATTCAGTTGTAAAAGTACAGAGGGAACACCCCTCCGTCTTTTTTGGTTCTGTGCTTCCCGTTAGAAAGCAGAAAAAAAGTGCCTGAAAGATAATCTCTCAGACACTGTGTAACCCGATAAACTTTAACTGCTCAATTGCAATTGCTGATACTAACATAAATATTATAACAGATTTATTCCCAATAGTCAATCCGCTGGCAGCAAAAGCCTCTTGCGCTTTTCTTCACTTGATTATCCCTAACAATATAAACCGAGCATTCTTAAACTCATAGCTGCAGGTGGATAAGGTAACGATGCGGCTGTCTGCAACTGGGCGAACAGGACTCTCAAAGCATGACTGCTCGATTGCACGATCTATCCACGCCATATATTCCTCATCAGACTCAAAATCCAAGTTCCACGCATCCGCATTTGCTGAAGCCACATATCCGGCGAAAAATTCAATGGTATAGTTTTCATCCGGCATCAGAAGATACCCACTGGGATGTGCTTCATAATATTGCTGTTCCTTATATTTTGTAAGCCCGGAAAACATAGAACCGTTTTTCATGTGATGCCCGTAAATAATGCTATGCCGGTCCGACAAATCCTCCGCCACACGGCTGTCAAGAAAAATACAGCCGGAACTATTCCATTTTCCTTCAAACAGATGCTTCAGATAATATTGATTATCCGTCCCCTGAACAACAGGATAATTGATTTCCGTCCCGTCAATCTGGATCCAAGCAACACAATCCGGGTTGATCTCCAGCAGCGATGCAAAATCTACAACAGGCCAAGCGATTTGGGAAATAGGCTCGCCCTCAGACTCAGACGAATCCGCAGGTTCCTCTGCAGTGTTTTGCGGCGCCTCAGGGATTTTCACATATCCTTTCAAGTCAGTATAGGAGCCGGTACCTTCATCATATTCTAAATATTCCCGATAGATCTGATACGCACTGAACGCCCCCGCCGATATAAAGATCAAAATCAGTATGGGAATAACAATTTTCTTTTTCATAACCACCTCAAAGCTTGTTAGCTTTTTCTTTCATCTGTTTTGCCGATGGGTTGCTGTAAATCAACGTCGTTTGCACATTGCTGTGCCCAGCTTGGTTTGCAACCTCGTGGATCCTATATTCGCCGCTATCCAGAGCATTGCTGCAGAAATAATGCCGCAGCATTTTCGGCGTAATCACCTCTGAATACTGGTTAAAAATCTGATTGATTCTGGACGGTGCCAATTTCTCAGACTGGCGGCTGACGAACAGATACGGACTCTCCGACCGACGGACCTTCAGATATTCCCGTATTGCATGGACGGTTTTATCGTTCAGATACACGGTCCGCTGTTTGTCGCCCTTGCCGACCACATAAATCTCCCTGGCCGTCAGATCAATCTGATCCAGCCGCAGATTGATGCACTCGCTCCTGCGGATCCCGGTATATGTATAGAGCGTTATGATCGCAAAATCACGCTTATTGCCACTCTCAAGCAGTCGCTGGCGGAACGCCTCCACATCCTTCTTCTCCACCGTGCAGGGATTTGCGTACTGAAGCTGCACCTTCATAAAATCATTTTTGAGTATGGTCAGTTCCGTCTGAACGCCGCTATCTATCAGAAATTCATTGTAAGCCCTCAATGAAGACAGGTGGTTATTGACGGATTTCAAATTGTACTTTTTGATGTTTCTCATATAAGAAATATAATCAAGAACATTCGCCCGGTAGAGCTGCTTCGGCTCGCTGCCAAAGCTGTCTGCACACCACCGAAGATACAGCTGCACCTTTTCACAATAACTCAATGCCGTATTTTCAGACTTGCCAGTGCTGCGCAGAAACTCGGAAAAATTATCAAGCATATTCATCGCCTCCCACTACTATTACACGAATGAGGCAGACGGGATACAACCAAAATGATTATGTTTAACTCATTTTCTAACCAAAAGTATTTGATTATGTTTAACTCGAAAACCGTTTCCTTTTTGTTCTGCTCGCCCACTTAAACATAATTAGCATTATGTTGAGGTCAAAAAACGGTTCCCTTTGAGAGCGAATATCTACAAGGAAGAAAACATTTGGTGACTTTTAAGCAAAAGCCCTTGATATTATTCCGCTAACTGAATATAATATATATAAGGACAAGCGAAAGGAGCCGGATTATGAACGTAATGTGAATTTTTAAATTCCAGTTTCCTAACCCTAAAATCATCAAATTCGGAATTTACTCTTGCACATAGTTTCTGTTACTATATCCATGGTTATCTGTCTGTCAGAAAGGATTACCATGAACAAAAATAAGAATACCATTCATAATCAAAAACATTTAACACTGACAGAACGAATTTATATTGAACAGGAACTGGTACAAGGAAGTACATTCAGCTCCATTGCGTCTATCATAGACAAAGACCCTTCCACCATCTCTAAGGAAGTAAAGCGCGCACGAATTATTGAAGATGCCAGATATACCGGAAAATGTCATGCCTGTCAAAACTATGGTGACTGTTTTCGGAAAAGCATCTGCGGCGATTGGTGTAAATGGCGTTGTCGTAACTGCTATAAGAAAAATCCTACACATGTCTGTCCCGATTTTATTCCCTGGAACTGCGGTCAGCTGGGCAAGCCACCATATGTGTGCAATGCCTGTGACAAGTATAAATGGTGCCCTCTTCCCAAAGCCTTATATGTCGCCAATAAAGCCCAGGCCTCCTATGAAAAAAAATGGACCGATTCCAGAAAAGGTATCAATATGACACCCGAAGAACTTCAAGAATTAAACGATTTGATCTCTCCTTTAGTCCTCAAAGGTCAGCCATTGAGTCATATCTTCGCAGTTCACAAAGATGAAATACCGGTCTGCCGAAGAACTCTATATAACTACTTCGACCAATGCGTTTTCAAAGCACGCAATATCGATTTACCACGTCGTGTCCGTTACAAAAAGCGTAAGAAACGCTCCGAGCCTCGTAAAAAGGATTACCAACAGACTTATCGTAACAAGCGCACTTATATTGATTTTGAACGCTTTATGGAAGCTCATCCGGATACTGACGTAGTTGAAATGGATACCGTCAAAGGCAGCCGTGAAAAAGAAAAATGTCTGCTTACACTTCTATTTAGAAGCTGTAGTTTCATGATTATTATTCTACTCCCTGACTGTACACAAAAAAGCGTCATCAAGGCGATCGATGACCTTTGTGAGACCATTGGAATCAGGACCTTTAAGAAATACTTTCCGGTTATTCTCACAGATAACGGCTCTGAATTTAAGAATCCCTGGGAAATCGAGAAAAACGAAGCCGGCACACACAGAACTTATGTGTTTTACTGCGATCCTTATGTTTCCAACCAGAAGGGGCGGCTTGAAAAGAATCATGAATATATACGTTATATCATCCCAAAAGGTCGGAGCATGTATAAATACACTCAGGAAGATATAAATCTCATGGCCAGCCACATTAATTCAACAGCCAGAGACAGCCTCAATGGTGCATCTCCTTTTGATTTGGCAGACCTGCTTTTGGACAAAAAAATACCGCTTTTAACAGGACAGCATAAAGTCTCCCCAGACAATGTCGTGCTAAAACCGGTACTTATAGAAAACAGTGTCAAAGAAAGAGAGATCCGTCATGAACAATAATCTTACTATTCCATACGACATTTTCCTGGATAAATACTTAGAAGTCCAAAGAGATATCGAATATTTGGAATATAAAATAGCATCATTAAATGAAGAACTTGATGTCTGGCAAAAGGCCTATGAAGACTATGCTGACATCTTAATGGAGCATGGTCTCATATAAAACACTCAAATCTTAAACACAAGAGCAGATAGATAACCACCAAAACTCATCAAAATTTTCTCCGAGACAGGTGGAATTTATTTTTGCCCAATTTTCTCCAACTGTCTGTTTGCCATGCAAACAAACAGACTTGGTACAACGAATTATAGCACTTTTCAAGGTACTTTTGTATAGGGTATCTTCAAAAAAGTTGCTCAAAATCGAAAATACGAGGCCAAATCAACTTGAACTGGAATTTAGTTTTTCATTTGACCGCCGGATTATGAAATTCATTACGACAACCGAGGCCGGTAAGAAATGGGATCTCTCATCTCGCCGCGTGGGCATCCTGTGCAGTGAAGGACGGATCCCCGGTGTTCAAAAAGCCGGCAACACATGGCTCATTCCCGATGATGCTGAAAAACCTGCGGATGCGCGTATTAAGAGCGGAAAATATATAAAGACAAAGAAAGAGGTAAATGGTGATGGCTGTTCCAACTAATATAAAGACGCTTCTCTCCGGCAATGTTGTAGAGTGGGCACGAATTGAGTTCAAAGAAACATGGGATGCAGAGGCATCGCTTAAAACAATCTGCGCTTTTGCCAACGATATAGATAACTGGGGCGGTGGTTATCTTGTTATCGGAGTAAAAGAAAAGGACGGACGCCCGGAAGAACTCATCGGCGTGTCCCCGGAAAAAATTGACGGCTACCTGAAGGATATGCTCAATAAATGTAAACGCATTCAACCTGAATATTTGCCGATTGTTGAAGTTGCAGATTATGAAAAAAAGAAATTTATCATCATATGGGCACCGGGCGGATATTTGCGTCCATATTCATCCCCAAAGTCTATGGCGAAAGATGAAAAAGAGCGCGTTTCTTATATTCGCAAAATGGCAAGCACGATAACTCCTTCAGAGGAAGAAAAACGGGATCTCTATACTTTGGCTAATAATGTGCCGTTCGATGACAGAATCAATCATGAAGCGGACCTGACTGATCTGAATTTAACCTTGATAAAATCTTATCTCAAAGAAATAAACAGCTCCCTTTATCGAGAAGCCGATAAAATGGAGTTTGTTGATTTATGCCGTAACATGAACATTGTCAATTCTCTGCCGGAATACACCAAGCCGAAAAATGTCGGTCTGATGTTTTTCAGCATGGAACCAGAGCGTTTTTTCCCCTATGCTCAGATAGATGTTGTGCAATTCCCAGACGATCTGGGCGGAGACAGAATTATTGAAAAAACCTTTAAGGGACCGCTGCATCAGCAGCTGCGTGAAGCTCTGCAATTTATCCAGAACAGTGTTATACAAGAGCAGGTTCTAAAACTCCCAGACCGAGCTGAAGCAAAACGCTTTTTTAATTACCCTTACGCAGCGATTGAAGAAGCTCTCTCCAATGCCGTATATCACAAGGGCTATGATGTCAGAGAGCCGATTGAGGTTCGCGTGCTGCCGGATAGGATTGAAATCGTCAGTCATCCCGGGCCGGATCGTTCCATCACGGATGAAGGACTGCGCACATACCGTGTGTTCAACAGACGATACCGCAATCGCCGTATCGGTGAGTTTCTGAAAGAAATGCATTTAACAGAAGGACGCAATACCGGTTTTCGCAAAATTTTGAATGCGCTTGAGCATAATGGTTCTCCAAACCCTATTTTTGAAACAGATCCGGAAAGATTATCCTTTGCCGCAACCATAATGATTCATCCTGATTTTCTTTATCAAAGTGAAGATAGAAATGAAGATAGAAATGAAGATAGAAATGAAAAAGAGCAGCTGGTTTTAGAGGCAATTTCTCGTAACCCTTCCATTACTATTGTAAAGATAGCAAATGAAACCGGGATATCAAAATCGACTGTGGAACGCTTGATCAATGCTCTAAAAACGAAAAATATTATCGAACGAAAAGGTTCAACCAAAAAAGGCACATGGATTATAAGATAATATGAGGGTGGTGAATAGATGCCGAGGAACTTCAAACAAGCAAGACAACTTAATAAGCTGAAGGCTATTGAAGCTGCGGACAAGCTCGGCGTTTCTCAACCCACTTTAAGTGCTTGGGAAGGCGAACGGAAATCGCCATCTGTAGAAAGCCTCGAAAAAATGGCTGATTTATACGGAGTAACAACAGACTATCTCCTTTGTCGTGATACTGGATTGGTACCCATCCCGGAGCAGCCGATCACACAGCAAATGCTGATGATCCTCAACGGGAAACCCGTTTGGTCTGCAAAACACGGGTGGCTACTTGTCAACGTAACAGAGAAGCACTTGATTTCATCGAATGGACAAACACTTCCGTTTGAAGAAGCTGACAAGCTCTACATTGCGCCGCCGCTTTTTTCAGAGCCTAAGTATCCGAAAGGGAAACCGCTATCCAGAGCAGAACTTGGAGAGCACTCAAATATTTGGGTTGAACCGATTTCCAGGGATACGGATCTCAGAAATGAGCTCAGAGGCTGGTATCATGTGAGAACCCATTTTGTTGAAAATGAGTATGGGAACAGATTGTACTTAGACACTTATGCTTCTAAATGGCTGGCATTTCAAAAAGAGATATAATTTCAAAAGCACCGATGATCAGTTCCCATCTGAACATCGGTGCTTTCATCATTTACGCTATTGAACTGGCTGCCATGCTATTCAATTTTGAAGCTGCAGCTGGCAATTCAAGCATGAATGTATAAGGAGAGATTTATAGAAATAATATCACCTCCGATTCAGCTTTAATTGTTCACACCGTCTTTTAACGCTTTACCAGCCTTAAAAGACGGAACCTTGCAGGCGGCGATTGTAACTGCTTCACCCGTGCGGGGATTTTTACCCTGACGAGCCTTGCGCTCCCGAATTTCAAAATTGCCAAAACCGACAAGCTGCACCTTGTCACCGTCAGCAAGCGTTTGTGCAATCGTGTCAAGCACAGCGTTTACGACCGCAGCAGCGTCTTTCTTGGTCACCTGTGCAGCCTCCGCCGCTGCATTGATGAGTTCTGTTTTGTTCACCATTTTCTCTCCTTATTTCAAAATCTTAAATTTACCGATGACAGGCAATTCTTTTGCTCTTCCGTTGGCGGCGTTCATAATGCCGATGACCAGCAACACCAGAAATACAATATTTACGAGTCCGAGGATTGTAGATATAAATCCGAGACGCCAAGATATTGAATAAAGAACAGATGACAAAATTCCCTGCACAATCCACCATGCAATTTCTGTGATCGCCAGTACCAAGCCCTGATTTGCATGGAAACGAGCAAATTTGCTTCCTTTCGCAGCAAAAATCGGAATCAGCACCAGCCAAGAGAGATATGCAAGAACGCCCATCACCTTGTTTTGCTCGATGTCCGCCTTATCAAAATCGGCAGTAGTATCGGCGGTTTCATTCAGAGCTGAAATTTTTGCCGAGTAATCAGTTTGAGAATTTGTCTGTGTATTGGGCTGAGCCTGCTGTGTCGAAGCCTCCATCGGCGCTCCGCATCCGGGACAGAATTTTACGCCGTCCTCTACCTTTGTTCCACATTTACCACAAAAAGCCATAATCATTTCCTCCTTTTAATTGAACGGCAGACTGCTTGTGCCGCCGTTTTCAAACTGTTTGAACTGTTCGAGAATATCGCCCCATTCGCCAATCGCACCGTCCGTCGCCTGATTTATGTAGTCCATCAGCGCGCCGCCCAGCCAGCGG
>OIYE01000306.1_pt1 | contig 47124 bp, 35 predicted proteins | sample 1588091 | NCBI WGS metagenome assembly OIYE01 (sample SAMN03283265) | human gut metagenome | biome: human-associated habitat; material: feces | host: Homo sapiens | place: USA | collected 2013 | reverse complement strand
TCTCTCTTTTCTTTTTTCTTAATTTTGTCCAATATCTATTGTAGCACTACACATAAAATACTTAGTGAAGAATAGCAGATAATTGACACATGATGAATAATATGGTAGAATGGAGTGTGTGCGATGTTACTCAATACATCTCAGTTAAAAGAGCTGTATAACAGATATGACAAGAAAAATAGTTCACTCATATCGATACCATTCTCAGCAATATCTGATGAGCCGTTAAAATTTTATAAATGGTATGCAGCTCTATTTCAAATCGAACTAAACGTCAAAGCGTTTGCTGATGTTGACAGCAAACAGATCATAATATATCAAGGATATCATCAATGCGATAAACGCTCAAAATTAAACAGCAATATTTGACATCACAAATCAATTGTGATATAATCTAGTTTGGAAAAGGTAAACTTAAACGGTAGGCGGTGTCCTCCCACACGGAATGATCTGAATATTGTCAGCCGAAAGGCTCAGGCAAAATAGGATATTCGGGAGGTGATAGAATGGACTTAGCTTTCTTTGTCTTGACTATCGTGCTGATTGTCGCTCTCAACGAGCTGATAAAAAGCATAAAAAAATAACCGCCCTCGACCAAAAGTTGCGGTTATTTTTTTACATAATCAAAAACTGAGGATAGCCGTCTATGCGGTTTACCTTTTCTATATATAAGTATACATCACTTTAAGATATATGTCAAGTCTAAAAAAGGAGGAAAACCATATGAAGAACACAATGGAAGCCATAGCCGCCTTGATAATCAGTGCGACAATGATAAGCATAACCGCCTGTGGCAACACAGACAACACATCATCAGCCCCTCCAAAGGCAACCACAACGGCTTCAAGCACAGAAGCTTCGGCAACTACCACAACGGAAGCCACACTGACCTCTCAGAGTGAGGAAACAACTTCCCTTTCGGCAACCACAACGGGAACGTCTGCAAGCACAAAAAGCACAAGCAGTTCTAAATCATCGACTGCTCCAAAGAACACTGCAAAGACGAACAGCTCTAAGGCTAGTAATGGTGGTACAGCGAATAATAATCAGAACTACAGCCACAGCACTTCAAACAACGGCTCAGGCAACAACAGCTACAGCAATGACAATAACAACAGCTATCAGCCACAGCAGACGGAACGTCAGACAGAAAGACAGACAGAGCGTCAGACAACCACAACGGCAAAGAAAACGCAAGCCCCGAAGCCAAAGCCGACTACAACTACAACTTCTAAACCAAAGTTTAAGCTTACTCAGAATGATATAGACAGGCTGAAGAGAGAATTGCAGGCATATAGTAATGACATTGCACGTCCTCGATTTCAGAATAATTATTCCGAATTTGGCTATTCTTCTGTAGATGAATTACTTGCTGATGTTGGTTGGATGAACCTTGATAATTCTTCTTGGGGTACGCCTGATACTGTTTCACCTGATACTTATTCCTCATATGATGAACTTTACCGCAAGGTCAAAGGTCACGTTGATGATTTATACACTGTAATACCGAAAGACGCACAGATAGTTATATATACTGAATGGCACGGTGACGGTTCGGCAATCAATTCAGACGGCAAGCCAGCGTGGGAGATATACCTCATATACTAATTAAAAAGAAATAATGAAAATTGAATACGAACTTTAAAGCAATTCGAGAATTTCGAGTTGCTTTTTTTTATTGCAAAAATTCAAGCCACACGGCTTTTCAGATAGATAAAAAATTCTAGGAGGTAAGGACAAATGAAAAGAAAAACGCTTTTCAAAAGGCTGAGCAGTGCTGCAATGGCTCTCCTGCTCAGCTTGTCGGCATTAACGCAGGGCATAACAGCTTCAGCGTTTTCAAGCACTAACAAAGCCACACAGGAGTGGCTCAATGAATGGAGCTATGATTTCAGAGGCTCAGGACTTCCAAACGGCTATGACATTGAAACGGGCAAGTCCAATGACACACACTTCACAGGCTACTGGGCAAGCTCAGTGCCGTATTTCTCAACATCTGACGGCAGCTATGCTTATTGTATCAACTTTGATAAGTTGCACACAAACGGAACAACCTCTAAACAGCAAACACTAGCTGACTATGTAAAGGGTGCTCACGTTCCTGACAGTATGCAAAGACAGATCAAGGAGTTTTGCATTTACAGCTACAAGGGAAAAACTCAGTACGGCTACTCAAAAGATACCGAGATATGTGCCTCAAGCATAATGGCTCAGGCTGTTTCGGCAAGATACTATGACGGCAGTTCAGCAAGCCTTTCAAGCAACGAAACAAAGCTGCTCAATGCCTACAGCTACAACGGCAGCAATGCAAGTGCTCATCATAAAGACCTTGTTGACTGCTATAAAAAAATGAAAGCTGAAATGGTTTCGCATTATGATATTCCAAGCGGCACATCTGTAAACAGTAATAGAACACCAACCTACAAAGCAAAATATGCTGTCAAGACAGGCAAGTGGACAGCCACAGTTAAGCTTGACAGCACACTTTCACAATTCAGCGTTTCAAAGCCGAACTCAGTGACTGTTACACGTTCAGGCTCAGATATGACTATCACAGCAGACAATGAGAAAGATCTGAAAAACGTTGTTTTCACGCTCACAAAGACAAAGGGCAAGTATGTTGAACACATAGACGAGTGTTCACCTCTTATCCTTTCGGGCGGCTCAGACGTTCAGGAAATGGTGGTTTCCTGCTATGAGGACAAAGACCCTGTAAAGGCTTATCTGAAAATAACAACACCAATAGGTTCAGCTCACCTTGACAAGAGCTTCACAGACTATTTCGACAACAAGCAGACAGGCACAGCGGATATGTACAAAGCCGTTAAGTTCCAACTTGTCTGCAAAATCGGTGACAGCTACAAGTTTGTAAAGGCAACTGGAAAGGACGGAAGCTACAGCTTCACTGACCTCGCTTCACAGGCTACAGACCTTACGCCAAACAATAAGGGTGATATTGATGTAACAGGTCTGCCAGAGGGCAATTATGAGTGGCGAGAAATATCCACAGCAGACGGATATATGATTTCATCAAAGAAAGCTATCACTGTTACCGCTGACAAGACGGCTACAACTGAGTTCATCAACAAGGCTTCTGCTCCTGACAAGGGCAAAATAACAATTCACAAGCGTGACGCTGAAACAGGAGCTGACCTTGAGGGCGCAAAGTTTGAAGTGGCAGCAGCCGAGGATATCTACGTCGGCAATGGTTACTGTATCTATCCAAAGGGAACAGTTATTGACACCATAACCACAGGTGTAGACGGCACAGCGGAAACAACAAAGGTTCTTTACAAAGGCTACAGCTATACAGTGACAGAAATTGAAGCACCAAAGGGCTATTCGATTTCTGATGAGCCAACACAGACTATCAAGCTTGTTGAACAGCAGGCTGAGTTCGTTGTAGATTTTGACAACGAGCAAAACACTATTCCTTTTGAGATAACAAAGACTGACATTTCAACAGGTGAGCTTATCCCTGATTGTACTTTTGAAATTCTTAATGAAAATAACGAACAGGTCATCACAGGAACTACAGACGAGAACGGCATTGCAAAGTTTCAGCTTGCTATAGGCAAATATTTCTACAGAGAGATATCAGCACCAGATATCTATGAAATTGATGATACTCCTTATCAGTTTGAAATAACTGAAAACGATGATATCGTCAAGGCTGAAATGACAAACAAGAAGAAAAGTGGCTCTATAAAGGTCACAAAGACAACAACAGGTAATCTCAATATCGAGGGCATTAAGTTCTTTGCAACAGGAATTTCTGATACAAACAAGGACTTGAAGTTTGAAGCGACAACGAATGAAAATGGCGTAGCAATGTTCGATAAGCTTGTTATCGGCAAGTATGTCATCACAGAGGACGGATCAACAGTTCCTGCGGCTTACCTCACTGCTGATGAGCAGGAAGTAACAGTTGAATACAACGAAACAGCAGAAGTCGCTTTTGAGAATATCGAGAAAACAGGTTCTATCGTAGTTCATAAGACTACTGAGGGACAGAGAAACATCGAGGGTATCAAGTTCTACCTGAGAGGAACATCTGACACAGGACGTGAGATTGATATTCCTACGGTCACAGACAAGGACGGCATAGCAAAGTTTGAAAATATCCCAATCGGCACTTACATGGTAATCGAGGACGAGGAAACAGTTCCTTACGGATATCTTGTCGCTGATGAAAAGGAAGTCAAGGTCGAGTATGCTCAGACAATAGACGCAACGATACTCAACGAGGAAAAGACAGGTTCTATCACTGTTCACAAGGCTACAGAGGGGCAGAAGAATATTGAGGGTATCAAGTTCTATCTCAGAGGTACATCTGACACAGGACGTGAGATTGATATTCCTGCGATAACTGATGAGAACGGCATTGCTAAGTTTGAGAACATTCCTATTGGTACATACAAAGTTATCGAGGATAAGGAAACAGTACCATACGGATATCTTGTGGCTGACGAAAAGGAAGTCAAGGTCGAGTATGCTCAGACAATAGACGCAACGATACTCAACAACGAGCAGACAGGCTCTATAAAGGTACACAAGAAAACTGCTGATATGACTAACGTTGAGGGCATCAGATTTATTCTTTCGGGTGTATCAGACACAGGCAGAGAGATAAACATTCCTGCGATCACCGACAAGGACGGTCTTGCAAGGTTTGAAAACGTTCCTATCGGCACATACACTATCACAGAGGACGGCAGCACAGTACCTTATGGCTATCTTGTTGCCGACTCAAAGCAAGTGACTGTAACATATGCTCAGACTATTGATACTGATATGGTGAATGAGAAAGCACCCGACACTCCGAACACAGGCGTAACGGACAATGACTCAGACGGCAGAACAGCACTTGGCAGCGTGGCTATCATTCTCGCAGGGGCTGCATTTTTTATGTTCAGCAAAAAGAAGAAAGATAATTGATACTGTCTGAAAAAAGACAGTAAAGGGGATTGATTATCATACATGAAGAAAGCCCCTGCAACTGGGCAGGGGCTTGGGAGGTAGTAATATGAATAATGAAAATGAACTCCATGATGTAACTTTTAAAATCAGGTATCCTAGCAAAAAGGAAAAAATTATATATGCGGTAAAGTCCATTTTAATAGATGAGTTGAATATTCTTGTTCAAAGTATTATCACAGCTGCAACATTATGCTTTCTTGCTGAAAACGGATGGTCTATATCTCAAAAAAACAATGTATTAATAGTACTTCTATTCGTTGTATTTTTCATTTCACAAATATTGATGTGTTTAAGAGTTTTAACAGGAAAATACACCTTAAAAGAAATTATAATTAGAGAAGTAAAAGAATGAGCATATTTAAAAGATTGGAAAATCACTATAAAAGTAAGAGCTACTTGACATATCATGCGGCTAATGAGCATGAACAACTGCTGTTATTTTATCCAAATTATAAAAGCACAAAGATATACGTCATACATAAAAGTGACGACTCTAAGTGGTTTGACCTTGGTTGCCTTGAAAGAGGCGATGATGAAAAGCTCGGTGTTTCATTTTATGACGGCTGCGATAACAATTTTGATAAAATGATAGCGAAAATGAAAGGCGTAGATAAGGCAGCTGAGGACTACAGGTTTACAATCTTTTATGACCCCGACACGGATACTTATTGGGTAGACAATTCATTAGAGCTGTTTTTTGAAAATCAAAAGGAAGTTATAATGACGTATTTGAAAGATAATGGGTATGATTTGATAAAAGTATAGCATATTTATGCGCATATTGCAAGCATTTAAAATAGAAGGAGCTTCTGCAACTGGGCAGGTGCTGGGAGGTAGGATAATGTGAACACACTTTTTTTGATTATATGCTATGTACTTGTAATAGGATCTTGGTCTTTGTTGTGGTCAATATACACTGGTGATCCTCTATATATTTGGCGAAAACCAATCGAAATTATTAAGAAAAAAGGAAAGCGTTTCAAGGTGAAATCATGAAGATACTCGATATCTTATTCGTTGTATTTGAATTGTACAATTTTGTCGGCTTGTTTAAACTAAGAAAAAGTGATAAAAAGGAAATAAAAGTGATAAAAGAACAAAAAGCCACAGAACACATGAATGAGGAGCTGATAAGAATGATAAAACTAAGAATACAGGGTTTACCCGATGAGGTCGAGAAGTTTTCCAAACAGCTGAAAAAGGACGGCTATCACTTTTTGATGGAGAGTGATGACTATCCGAACAGAAATTCGGAGTATGTAAGAAGATATGTGGAGGTAATGCTTGATGAAGATCAGGATCAATAGATCTTGCAGAAAACGCCGTCAAGGTCGCTACAACGGTATGGGACGCTGCCTTTGTATTGAGCCAAAGCGTTTATGCAATGAAAGCAAAAAGCTGATAGTTGTTGACCCTATGTCTAATGTCATAGTCGTGACAAAGGAAAAAGATTATGGAGCAAAAAATGAATGAGTATAGATACTTTATAGCAGACGATAACAAAACAGGAACTCTAATTTTCAGTAATGAAATAAAAGGCGAAGATATGCTGCTTCTTGTAGGATACGTTATCTACTTTTACAATGCAGCGTCCGTTGATGATATCGTAGACAAGCTTGTAACCATGTATGGCTTTAGTGTCAGGAAGGAACATATTACAGCTTTTGACCTCAACACTAATCCTGATACACCTTATACATACTATGACCTTATTGATGAGGGCGGCTATTGTGAAAGTGATGGATATATGTACACCGATATTGACAGAATAAAGAAACATTTTTCAGGAGAAAAATCACAGAAGATGTTACGCACTATCAGTCGATTTTCCAAAAGAACATTTTCCTAGAATCTGTTAGTATACAGTTGTAATATATTTTATCGTCCTGTTTGTTGATTTCCATTTTAACATAGAATGATATTAAACAGTTGAAACAATCATTATCCTTTATATTTATGTGTTCATATACTTTTTCAGACAAATATATGGAACAAATCATTGGTAACTGTCTTTGTGTTAGATTGAAAATATACAATTTATGACCATTGCGATGCTTTTTGCAACGGACTCTTACCTTTCCATAAAAGATTTTTAACTGATCAACATCAGCCTGAGATAATCCATTTGTAATACGTTTTTTAGGAATAGCATACTTAACGGCTGTGCGTTCAATTTGATTTTCAGTATTTGTAGAAACTTTAGATATCTTATTCTCTATAACAAAAGGATTCCGTGCAGCTTTCTTCTCTGAAAAACAGGATAATATAACAGCTTTAAGCCTATTTTGAAGTCTGTCCAGTGATTTTTCGTCATTTTCCAATAGTTCCAACTGATGATTTGTCGCTCTTTTGCATTTAAAAGAACAAGTGTCTGCGTGACTTTCTAAATTGCGGGTTGAGAAATAGTTAGATTTCGTTGTACATGAATTATAAGTCAAATGTGGTTTTTCACATTCAGGGCAGAAAAGATTATTCTTGATTTCATTATATAGATCTAACGAATTTGTTGCTAACTGAGTTACATCTTCAATAGACAGCATTTTTCTTTGTGATCCATTAATATAGAGTGCTTCTTCAAAAACCATATCTTGTCACCTCAATAATTATTTTAAACTATTTTCACATTAACAGTTTATTAATCACACATATTATAGCACATAATTTGAATTTATGCAATATAAAGACAAAATATGTGTCTAAAAAGAAAGGATGAGATTCTTGTCAAATCTTAAACAATTAAGGTTTACCATTTCAAGAAATGGTGACAAGGCAAAAACTGTTCTCAAAACTTCATACGATATTGTAAGTTTACCATACTTGCTAACATATGTTATGGGACTCTTTTTTGAGGAATATGCGAACGAAGGCGTTGGCTTTAGCACAAGTGAGCTTACTAATATGCTTTTGACTATGTACCCAAAAGATTTTGCGGTATCAGCGGAACAGGCGGATCTTGTTATCGATGATTTAGAAACATGGGAAAGAAATTGCAGTTCATATGATACCATAAGAACAATAAGAATTTTTAAGCCAAAGGAATTAAATCTTTCTGAAAAGCTATTTTGTGAATTAAAGAAACACTTCAAGCAGAATGGATTTCATGCCGTGTATGCCGAAACAAATGAAGAAAGCCTGATTATTTTTTACAGACCCAAAAGTAATCAAAGGGTATTCGGAATACGAAGAAACTGTTATTCAAAAAATGGCAATAGCATAGAAATTGGTCTTTTAATAAATGAAAACACATTTTTGTGGTTTAAGACAGCAGCTATCGTTTCCTATAAAAAAAATTTAAAATCGATATTCAATGATGTGATACAGGAAATAAATAAAATCACTATTGATGAAAAAGCATTGCCACAAGATATTTTTCTTAATCCTTATGTGGCGTGTTTGGAGTATCTAAGCAAATATGGGTATTCAATAAAAACTATAGAATGGGAGTAAAAGCAATGAAAAAACTCAAAAAACATTTCTTCTCAAAGCTTGCAAAACTACATAAAAGGAATAGTGATAGACCACAGATGTATAACTTGAAGGGAATATCTTCTGACGGAAAAGTTGTGGAGTTCCCGTATATTTCTGCTGATAAATGTGGAGTAATCAATATAAAAGGACTTCCCGTTGGAACATATAAGTTCACCGAAGTTATAAATGAAACACAACAATAATAATTGTAAACCTGAGCGTGTGAAGAAATTCATACACTCTTTTATTATATAAAAATTATGGAGAATATTCAAATGAAAAAGCTAATCAAGCGTAATTTCTACAACATCACTTTTATTATCGCAAATGCAGTCAACTCGATAATTGTTGTCAATAACAAAGCAGATTGGTCAATTTCGTCAGAGTATATTAGGGCAAGAATACTACCGATTATGATACTTCCTGCACTTATAGGAGTGATCTTTATATTAGCTGAAAAGAGAAAAGAATAAGGAGCTTTTGGAACGGCTGCTGTGATGTTCAGCTGAAAGAAAAAAGAAAGATAATTGATACTGTCTGAAAAGACAGTAAAAAGGGGATCAATTTATCTATACATGAAGAAAGCGCCTGCAACGGGGCAGGCGCTAACATTTTAGTGTGCTCTATTATCTGACTTTTCATTATAAACCCATGCCATTACATAAGGCAAATGGAGTAGCAGTAAAATAATCAAATTGGTAAATGAAAATTGTTTTATTACATAATTCAAAGAATGTTCCCACGAATTATGAACAGACATTATTATCAACAAGAAATATCCTATTAATAAACTTGGTAACACAAGGAGTAACGCAGTGTTACCAAAGTGAAGTAACTTTTGATATTTTTCGCCCACTTGGTTTATAAATGGTTTTTTATGTTCAAATTCTATTGAAAAAAACAAATAAAACAACCCCTTAAGTAGGACACTTGCATAGATTAGTATAATAATGAATTTGCACGCAGCAAAAACTAGCAACTCTACAAGGATATACATATCATATTCAGTATAAAGAAGCTGATTTAGTTTAATTTGGAAATTGTCATCCCATGTACATATATGTAATGTCAATATAATCAAGAATGCACCGAATTTGTTTTGCTTTGAAAAAGAATATAAATCTTTAATGTGTTCGTACACTATACACACCCCCTCTCCAACTATAATTATACAATAAAATTAATGCCAGTCAAGTGATTAAGGTATACTAAAAATGAACGAGAATAACCATACACCCATAAATTCAAGACTACTGATATTCCTACTGTTTATCAACTCATTAATGCTTGGATTTATTAAAGTGTATTTTAAAAGCAATACACTTCTTAAGACAAAAGTCGTTGTCATATGGCTTTTGATAAAAGCGGTTATTATACTTTTTAATGTAGGCTACATTAAGAAGAACATATACAATATGACACACAATAAAGAATACCAGACAAGTTCTATCGCAGTGATACGCAACACTCATTTGATGAGCTGCATATGTACTTTTGTGGCGTTCCTTATTATAAAAGTTTGATAGGAGCTGATAAAAATGGTAAAAGTACGCATAGAGGGTTTGCCCGAAGAAGTTGAAAAGTTCACAGAACAGCTGAAAAAGGACGGCTATCACTTTTTGATGGAGAGTGATGACTATCCTAACAGAAATTCGGAGTATGTAAGAAGATATGTGGAGATAAGGTTAAAAGAACAGAGTAACCTAGATACATAAGTGTGTCACAGTGACACACAACTTAAAATCGTAAACCTGAGCGTGTGAAGAAATTCATACGCTCTTTTTATATGCGAAAGGAGAAACAACATGAATACTGAAACGCCAAAGAAAACTAAGTTTGATATCTTGGAAGAAATCATGATAAGCTTTCAAGATGATTATGAAACAGATTATGCTCAAACCCATTGGGTGAAAACCTACAAAGAGCGGAAAGAGCGATTAATTCAGCTTCAAGAGTAAGAATGTGAACTACAAGCGAATGTAATTGATGACGCTCACGATCTGGGCTTTGTTGAAGGAGTAAGATATGCTCTCAACATCATGGATATGACAGACGCAGGAAAGAATAAGGAGCTTTTGGAACGGCTCTTAAATATTCTTGAAAAATAAAAGAGGGGGAACTTAAGTGGATAAGCACGATAAGTATGAAGTTGTAAAGCAAGCATGGTTTGAAATCAATGAGCATCTCAGAAACAATAAGCAGGATTACATTGAGTATCTCAAATTTTCCTCAAAAATGTATAAGCAGCCGTATTCAGACGCTGTGTTAGTATTCCAGCAGGATAGGAATGCAACAAAGATCGCTGAGTATAAGAAATGGGGACGACTGGGGCGATATGTAAGACGTGGTTCTCACGGCGTTGCTGTTTTTGGCAAAAATCACACTTGCAGATATTTATATGACGTCACTCAGACAGGCGGCAAAGAGTTGCCTGAGATGTGGACACTTACTGACCGCAATACAACTGAGCTACTCAATACGCTTAATAACCGATACAATATAAACGCAGGATCGGTCAAAGAATGTATCGAAGCAATGACAGCAAACAGTATTAATTCTGCGCCTATTGCTGAGTCAGTACAAAATGCAATATCTCAAATGGGACTTGACACAAAACAGGCTGAGGTATACCGCCATTCACTGGATTCTGTGGTGCAGTTCGTTGTTTCTCAAAGATGTAATCTTTCAGGTAAAATAAATCTGCACGCCGATGTTGATGTAAGCGCTCTTGACCTTATCAAAAATGCAAGAGATATGATTCTTTTCAGCAGAGCTGTTCAGCACGCTGCCAAAGACACGCTGTTTGAAATTGAAAAAGAAGTTATCGCAATTGACCACAAAAACGAAGCTCTTGACAATGCCAAAACCGCAAAGCAAGAAAGCACATCGGATAGGGTTGATGATATACTCCAAGACCTTATAAAGCTTAAGTTTTCGCAAGAACAGATACTTGCATTAAAACAGGCTGTGGTGGCAGCTGCACAAAATGGTGAACATAACATACGGCATTGGGTAAGCGTCCGATATTCGCCCGATGAACTGCGGCATATATCATCTTTATTGTCTGATTATTATGCTCAGAGTGTCATTGAGCAAACACTCGATCCAAAGGGCATACTCAATGATTACTATACATATGTAAATGAACTCAATGGTCGGCTGAAACTGTCAGATATGTTCTCTCACCATGATTATAGTGATGAACAAAAAGCCATGCTGCAGCAGGGCTTTTCTGAGGGAATTTCCATTACTGTTCTTAACGAGGTCGATGAACGGCTAACGGTAGACGAGATAAAAACATTCTTTGAGATGTTTCATCAGGCAGTTGACGGACAGATAGATCCACATGATGTTCAGATATATCTTGATAAGGCTGTAATAGAGCATTCAAAGCAGAACGTTCAAGTGGTTGAAGCTCAGGATAACTCTGTTGACACAAATTCAGTTGGAGTTGCCAAGAGTGAAAAGTCATTTGCTGAACAGGTCGATGATGTACTTGCAGGAAAGGCAAACCGATACAATGACTTGAAAGTATGCGATACACCTCAAATACTGCTTGACGTTGGCTGTGAGCAACTTCCAATGTTTTATACGAAACGGCATTTGCATGACGCTCTCAAGCCGAAAGGAAATACAGGTGAAAGCATACATTACCACGGATTGAACGCAGAACAAATCAAAAAAATGCCCATGTTACTTGAAAATCCCGTGATTATATATGATTCCCTTTCGAGAAATGATAGCATAATAATCGTAACATCTGAACTTGACAACGAAAAAATGCCTATCATTGCTGCTATAAAGCCAAATGGCAAAGCTAAATATGATTTAGAATTGGTCGAATCCAACTTTGTAATGAGTTTTCATGGCAGAAACAATTTTGAAAATCAAATTAATCGTGCCGTAGAACAAAACAAAGTTCTTTATTACAACAAAGAAAAAAGCCAAGAACTGTTCAGTGTGCTTGGGCTACAATTGTCCAAGGGCTTAAACATTCTTGACTCTAATATTATTATACACCAAAGTCGCAATATTGTCAAGGGTACGCAGCAGGAAAATATTGAATACAAGAATAATTCTGTTACTCAACAGGACAAAAAAATAGAACCATCAAGAATTATAGGTTTGGCTGAAAACCAGCTACGCCCTGCTGTTCCTAATAGCTCTACAAGCAGTATAACAGACTCCTCTGGAGTTGTCAAGAGTGAAAAAACATTTGCTGAACAGATAAATGATGTTTTAAATGGCGTATTCCCAAAATACTCAAATCTAAAGGTTTGTGATACACCACAAATTCTTGTGGATATCGGCTGTGATCGGCTTCCTATGTTGTATACGCAAAGGCATTTAAAAGACGCTCTACATGAAAAATCCCCGAACAATGCACATTGGCACGGCTTAACACTGGAACAGATATGTAATATCCCACATCTTTTAGAAAGCCCTGCCATAATAATGGACTCACTTTCTCCAAACAAAAGTGCTGATAAAAGTATAGTAATTTGTTTAAATAACGTTGATAATGATAATGCACCGATAATCGTAAGTGTTAAACCAAATGGGCAAGGCATTTATGAAATGGAAAATGTATCATCAAACTTTATCACAAGTATTTATGGAAAAGAAAATGGGTTTGCAAACTATGTTGAACGTGCTGCAAAATCAAATAATATTCTGTTTTGGGACAAAGAAAAAAGCCAAGCACTGTTCTCGTGTCAAAGGCTCCAATTGCCTGAGGCGATAAACAATCTTGACTCTAATATTATTATACACCAAAGTCGCAATATTGTCAAGGGTAAGCAACAAGAAAATAGTGCCGATATAAGTTCAAATGATGTTAAATCATTCACTACTTTATCCGAGCCTACGATAACCTGTGAATGGAGCGAAAGCAACTACTTTGAGGACGGCAAGACCTACAGTGTTGCAGAATTTGACACGCTCATGGAACAGGCTGACAGTGAAATGGTGGCAGGAGCAAAGGCTGCAATAGAGAAGTACGGTTCAGCAAAAGCATGGTATGAAGCAGACGCTGATGACGAATTCTCACAGTTTATGGGCTATGATAAGGTCAAGTTTACTATCAATATGCCTGACGGACAAACGATCACTGAACGCCAGGACGCAGGGGACGGATACGGCGGCGTTATTGATTTTCTGAAAAGATACTCAATATACAACTCGATCGTACCTGAGCTTGAAGCTGCAAAAGCCGCACATATGGCAAACCTAGTCGATGAAGTGCCTACACCTACAAATGAAACACAGCCTGAAATAGACAAGCTTTTGGGCAGGCTTAAGCTTGATTGTGATTACTATCTGAAAACAGGTGCAGAAAAGCACTTGTGGGCAGAAACAGTTGAAAAGCAGATAGCTAAGATCAATGAGCTGTATGAGAAAATGCCTGAAAACGCCTACTTCACAAGAGAACAGATAGACGATTATGAAAAGAAAATGCTTGCGATAAAAAATGGTGAGGTCGAAAAACCTATACCATATGAAACGCCTACAATCGCTGATAATGTTCTGTCTGAAGAAAAAAAGACAACACCGCCTGTTTCTGAAAGCGTTCCTATATCTTCTACATCCGATGAACAGATATCACTCTTTGAAACGCCGCAAGAAGATATCAAAACTGAAAAGGTAGAAAAGCCAAAGAAGAATGTCAAAGCAAGCACATACCACTTTGACCCTGATAATGTTGTTGTGGGCGGAGCTGCTGCTCGTTGTGACGCAAATATAGCTGCTATTGAAACATTGCTAAAAATAGAGAGTGAAAAGCGGCTTGCGACACCTGAAGAACAGAAGATAATGGCTAGATACTCAGGTTGGGGCGGAACTGCTCAAGCTTTTGTTGCAGATAATGAGAATGTTTCTGCTGACAGTTGGGGAGCAAGGCAGACTCGCTTAAGAGAGCTTCTGACCGCTGATGAGTATGGTGCTGCAAGATCATCAACACTGACAAGCTTCTATACGCCGCCAGAAGTCATAGACAGCGTATATCTTGCTTTGGAAAGATTTCAATTTGAGGGTGGAAACATCCTAGAGCCTAGCATGGGCGTTGGAAACTTTTTTGCAAAAATGCCTGATGAAATGAGGGCAGATTCAAAACTTTACGGAGTTGAGCTTGACAGCATTTCAGGACGAATAGCCAAGCAGCTCTACCCAGAGGATAATATCCAGATAAAAGGGTTTGAAAAAACAACATTCAAGAATAACAGCTTTGACGTGGTCATAGGTAATATACCTTTTGGAGATTATGGCATTGCAGACAAAGCCTATGACAAATACCACTTCAAAATCCATGACTATTTCGCTGCAAAAGCAGTAGATAAGGTGAAGCCTGGAGGAATTGTTGCCATTGTGACTTCAAAATTCACAATGGACAAGAAAAATGATAAAGCAAGAAAGTATCTTGCCGAACGCTGTGACCTTTTAGGCGCAGTAAGACTTCCCTCTGGAACGTTTAAAGATGCAGACAGCGTTACAACAGATATTATCTTTCTGAAAAAAAGAACAACAATGACCTCTGTTATTCCAAACTGGGTACACGTTTCAGAAACAGCCAACGGCATTCCTTGCAATCAATATTTTGTAGACAATCCCGATATGGTACTTGGTACTATGGCATGGGACGAGCGTATGCGAGGAAAATATGGTGCAGACAGCAAGGTAACGACCTGCTATGCAAACAGTGACGCTCCCCTTGCACAGCAGCTCATAAATGCCATTTCAAAAATAGACGGCGTTATTGATACTGTGGAAACTGAGCTTGACAATGGGACAGCTGAGATACTCCCTGCTGATCCAACTGTCAGGAACTTCACCCATACCATTGTTGACGGAGATCTTTATTTCCGTGAAAATGAAATAATGGTCAAGGTCACAGAAACAGGCAAATCGCTTGAACGCATGAAAGGGCTTCATACTCTAAGGCAAGCAACTATGGAGCTTATCAATGCCCAGGCTGACGGCTGTACTGATGAGCAACTTGCGGAACTTCAAAGAAAACTTAACACCGCATATGACAGCTTCAATGCAAAGTTCGGAAACATTACTGATAGTGCTAATTCACGCTGCTTTTCTAATGACGATGACTACAACACTTTAGCAGCACTCGAAGTAGTGGACGTCGAAAATAAGACAGTTGAAAAAGCTTCAATATTCACAAAGAGGACGATACTTCCAAATATTGCAATATCAAAAGTTGATACTGCACAAGAAGCACTTCAAGTGTCTATGGACAGATTGGGAAAGGTCAACATTCTCTATATGTCTCAGCTAACAGACACAACCCCTGAAGCAGTAATAGCTGATCTTGGTGACGAAATATTCAGAGATCCTGCCAAAATAAAAGATAATGACCCATATTCAGGCTATATAGAGTCATCTGAATACCTATCTGGAAATATTCGTGACAAGTTGAGAATAGCAAGAGAATATGCGGAACATATAGATGACAGCTATAACAAAAATGTAGAAGCTCTTCTAAAAGTCGTACCAAAAGACCTTGAAGCAAGTGAGATATCTGTAAGGATCGGTGCTAACTGGATCGATGTTGCAGACTACAACAAGTTTCTAAATGAATATGCAAAAGCAAATACATTCTTTTACCCAGTCTCAAGAACAACGCTAGGCGAATATAAAATAGAAGGGAAAAACGCAGATCACTCCATCGCTGCAACCGAAACATTCGGAACATCAAGGATGAACAGCTATCAGATATTTGAAAATCTTCTTAATCAGCGTGATGTCTTGGTTCGTGACAGACGAGAGAGTGACGGAAAAGTATGGTACGAGATAAATACAAAAGAAACACAGCTGGCAAAAGAAAAGGCTCGTTTGATGAAAGAAGCGTTCAGAAATTGGCTGTGGAAAGATATGGGCAGGCGAGAAAAATACGTTGCAAAGTATAACTATCTGTTCAATTCCATACGAGGTCGAGAGTATGACGGCTCACATCAGACTTTCCCTGGAATGAATCCATCAATAACGCTTAGGAAACATCAATCAAATGCAATTATGCGAGCAAAGCTTGGCGGAAACACGCTGCTTGCTCACGATGTCGGAGCAGGAAAAAGTTTTGAAATGGTTGCAGCTGTAATGGAGAAAAAGCGGCTTGGTCTAATAAATAAAGCCTGCGTAGTTGTTCCAAAGCACCTCACGTTGCAAATGGCGAGTGAGTGGCTGCGGCTTTACCCAAACGCAAAACTACTTGTAGCAAAACCAGAAGACTTTACAAAAGCGAACAGAAAACGTTTTATTGCAAGGTGCGTCACAGGTGACTATGACGCTGTAATAATGTCATTTACTCAATTCGAGCGCATACCTATGTCAGACGAGTATAAAGAGCAATTTATGCAAAAGGAACTTCACGATATCATTAGTGCAATATCTCAAGCAGGGCGAAAGGATCAAATCTCTGTAAAAGCCCTTGAACGGCAAAAGAAAAATATAGAAGAAAGGCTTGAAAAGCTCCTTTCTTCCCCTAAAGACTCATCGTTGTGTTTTGAAAAGCTGGGCTTTGACTATCTTGTATGCGATGAAGCACATAACTATAAGAACTGCTTTGTTTCTACCAAAATGTCAAATGTGGCAGGCGTACAGACAACAGCAGCACAAAAGTCAGAGGATATGCTGATGAAAACTCAGTATCTCAACAACAAGTACGGCTGCAACAATATACTTTTTGCCACAGGTACACCTATAAGCAATTCCATGGTGGAATTTTACGTTATGCAGCGTTATCTCAGACCAGATCTTCTCGAAAAAGCAGGATTGCAGAACTTTGACGATTGGGCAAGCACATTTGGCGAAGTCGTATCACAATTAGAGATAAAGCCTGCAGGAAACGGCTTTCAAATGAAAAATCGTTTCAGCAAATTCGTAAACATACCTGAGCTTATGCAGATGTATAAGGAATTCGCTGATATTCAAACAGCGGATATGCTGAAACTTCCTGTGCCAAAGCTTGAAACAGGCAAGCCGATAGTAGTGACCTCAAAGCCAGACGAACGTCAAAAAGCATACATGAAAGAGCTTGCCACACGTTCTGAAACGATACACAGCGGTACTGTCGACCCACGGCAGGACAATATGCTGAAAATAACTCATGAAGCACGCTTGCTCGGTCTTGACACAAGATGTATTTTCAAAGACGCTCAGCCTGCACCAGACAGCAAAGTGATGAAGCTTATCGATAACCTTGAAAAGAATTACAGAAAAACCATGGCAGAAAAGGGCGTACAGATCGTTTTCTGTGATATAGCGATCAACGAGGACGAAACACACTTCTCTGTGTACAAAGCTATAAAGCAGGCGCTTATGGAGCGTGGGATACCAGAGAAAGAGATCTGCTTTGCCGGCGACGCAAAGACAGACAAGGCAAGGGACGAAATGTTCAAAAGCCTGCGCAAAGGCGAAAAACGTTTTATCATCGCAAGTACCTCAAAGCTTGGAACTGGCGCAAATATTCAGGATAGGATCTGCGCAATTCATCACCTTGATATACCATGGAAGCCCTCTGACCTCACTCAGCAGGACGGACGTGGAATACGGCAAGGCAACAGATTTTCACAAGTAGGAATATATCATTATCTTACAGAGGAAACCTTTGACGCATACATGATGGGCATTATAACAAACAAGGCGAAATTTATAAATCAGATTTTGACCTCAAAAAGCCCTGCAAGAGTTTCAGAAGATGTTGACGAAATGGTACTTACATACTCTGAAATGCAAGCTATAGCGAGCGGTAATCCTATGATAAAAGAGAAAATACAGCTTGACAATGATGTTGCAATGCTGAAAACCCTTGAAGCAGAACACAAGAAGTCAATTTACAAAATGCAGGAGTTGGCAGAGAAAACTTTGCCGAAGCAGATAACACATTACTCTGAACTTCTCGCAAAATCCAAGAGTGATATGTCTAAATATCAGGAACAGCAGGCGCTGAACAAGGAGTTTGAAATGACAATAGGCGGCGTCAGATACGATAAGAGAGAAAATGCAGGAGAACAAATTGCCGTGGCAATGGCAAAATGTACTGCCACAGGTGAGCCTATAGAGCTTGGAACGTATCGTGGCTTTAAAGTCACAATAGAACGAAATCCGTCAGCAAATACATTTTTTGAGCTTGATACGCCTTGTATCGCTGTTCTCCACGGAGAGCTTACTTATTCATGTGACGTTGCCACAGATAATGGCGTGGGAAATGTCAGAAGAATTGAAAATCTTGCAGGAATACAGATAAATCAGAAGCTGTGTTCTCTTGAAGAACAGCTTGAAAAAGCAAACAAGGATCTTTCAGAAGCTCAGCAAAATATGCTCAAACCATTTGAGCATGGTCAAGAATTAGCCGAAAAGACAAAACGTCTTGAATATGTCAATGCACAGCTCAGCGGAAATTCTCAGAGTATAAATAATGCTCATGAAAGTGCTGTGGAATTTAGATTCCATAATAACAAATATCAGGCATTGATCGGCACAAAAAACAAATCAGAATGGTGTGATGTAGTATCAAAGGGTGGCAAACTCATCGCTGCGTCAGATACAAAGGTCTACAATCTGTCTGAAAAAGAAAGCGACCAGTTTCGCAGCTATGTTTTTAACGGTGACAAAATTGACACAGGCAAGAATAATTCCTTACTGGAAAAACTTAAGCCAAAGGCTCTTAAATTATAAAACATTGAGAGGAGGTGAGGGTATATGATAGACAGAAGATACGAATCAGGCAAAAGCTTTGTCATGTACTCTAAAGAGGAGCTTGAAGCCGCACGGCGAACAGATATGGTCACATTTCTCGAAAGCCACGAAGGTTTCAGCTTTAAATCGTCAGGCGGTTGGTATATAGGGATAGAGCATGACAGTCTTAAAATCAATCCAGACCGCTATACCTGGCACTGGTATTCAAGAGATCTGTTTGGAAAAGGTGCTATCGACTGGCTCTGCAAAGTTGACGGATATGGTTTCAGAGATGCTGTATCACGACTCATAGGGGATAGCTGCAGTATACGAGCCTCACCCGATTTAAAAGCCAATGAGCAGCATTATCCGAAAAAAGTTAAGAAGCCAAAAGCTGAGCTTACACCGCCTCAGCCTATGCAGGGCAAATGCCGTGAGCTTTACGCCTACCTCAACATCACAAGAAAGCTGCCTGCCGATATAATTTCATACTGCGTCAGCAATAAGCTTATTTATCTTGATGTAAAAAAGCGAGCTATATTCTGCGGCTACGATAAGACAGGAAAAATGCGATTTGCCGAGGCGAAAATCACAAATACCTTTAACAAATACTATCCGCAGAATATTGAAGGCAGCACTAAGGATTATAGTTTTTATGTTTCCGCAGTGCCCGGCTCTTATGGATATGACCCTGCAAAGATATATGTGTTTGAGGCTCCCATTGACCTGTTGTCACACGGCGCTTTAATGCAGCTTTCAATGAGAAAACAATGCTCAGCTATCGGTCAAGGGGACAAATACCGTCCTGACTGCTGGCTTGGCGTAAACAGAGTATCCCTTTCAGGCTGTTCTGACATAGCACTTAAGCAAAGACTATCTGATGATCCTCGTATCACACAGATAGTCTTTTGTCTTGATAATGACGAAACAGGACAGCAAGCAACGGAAAAGCTTATGAACAAATATTCACAGCAGTATACCGTTTCAGTCAGCATACCGCCTTACGGCAAAGACTGGAACGATACACTCAAGGCTGTGGTGTCAGCACATTCAAAACTAACAGATAAAACAAAAACGGAGGAATGAATTATGAAACTGAAAGAAAAAATCAAAGAAAAGAGCATAAAGCTTAGTGCTCGTATATTCGGAATTATGACAGCTTGTCTGTCATCAGCCATTGCAGCCTTTGCCGATGTTGAAACAGACGCAACCTCAGGTGTATGGGCTTCGGTCGCCACCTGGATCACCAAAAACAAAAATGGGCTTTCCATTGCAGCCAAAGCACTGCTTGGACTGTGTCTGGTCGGCGTTGTTATATGCCTCGGTGCAAGCGGCAAAAACGGCATATCCTCAGTCAAGGGATGGCTTATCGCTATCGGCGTGGCTGCTGCCCTGCTCGTTTTCGGTGACGCTTTCCTTGACTCAATATATGTAGCTTGATCTGCACGGACACATAATTGTGTGTGTCCGTAAAAGCGTTATTTTTAACGTTTTTACGGGCATACACAGATAGACAGAAAGGAGTATTATTTTGAAGTACATGAAAAGCAAAAAGGTATGGTATCAGCTTATATTCATCACCGCCATTGTTATGAGCGGCTGCGGCAGTATACAGGCTTGTGCAGCAGAACTGGGATATACAGGGTGTTCCTCAGAGATTTTGAAAATGGTAACAATAAAGAATCATTTTCGTGATCTGTTGATAAATATAGAATTTAACATACTGAGTTTTCTTTGTGATGTGATAGATTACTTTGATAAGGCTGTCAAAACATTACTCAAACTCAATTTCTTCGACTACCTGTCGGACGAATTCAGCTTAAGTCAAATGCAAACAATTATTCTGTCTATTATGAGCCTTGCACTCGTTTTTGGAGCGTGTGCTCTCGTGATATTCAGAAATAAGATCAAGGTGTCTGATTTTCTGATGAGTATTTTGGTTGCAACTATACTGCTTGTGGCTTTTCCGGCATTCATATCTTCTTGCAACTCACTTCGCAGCAAGGGTATAACAACAGCACAGAACATAAAGATCAATGATCAATCTGAACAAACAACGGTCGACAAAGACGGCACAGTCACTGTCGGAACATTGGGCAAGGATCTTCTGGCGTCGGGAATATATGACGTTGAAAACAGCGTTGATCTAAAGAAAAAAATGAATTACCTTGACACTGTAGGAAGTTCAGGAAATATAAAAGATATCGAGATAACTGGTGGTATTGCGCCTGATGATGATAAACCATGGACTACCTATTATATCACTGATGTAAATGATGTATACCCTGCCCAGAAAAAATTTAATGACCTGACAACAGAAAACATGATGTCACTTCTTGGTTTTGAAGATGAATATAATATTCTAAAAAATGCAAATGGCGAGCTTATACTAAGCGCTGATTATGGCGCAAATATGCAGGTTTACTGTTCTGTATACAGCACATCAGGCTCAATATACGGAAGCGTTCTGTCTGAAAAAGATTATGAAACATTTTTGTCAGCTTCTATTGGTGACGCTTGTCCTTATGGTGCTACACTTGGAGATCTGCATTATCCAGACGGCAGCAGGATAACAAATGTCATTAACTATAATACATATCTTCGTGACCTTATAGCAAACCACCCTGCTGTAGCTGCCGCAGGCAAAACGCAGGAGGTAGGAGCAAACGCACATACTGTTGAGGAAGCACTTGACATTATCAAAGATGATGTTATAAGGGAGCTTAACATAGCGGCAAATACAAATACCGCCAAAGATGCAGAACCAGTAAATGCAGAATATCAATCTTTTCCTCTTTTTGACGAGGAAGATTATGATGATCTTAATTCGGTAGAGCAGATCATACGCAGAAATATAACCAGCGGCTACACGGTTGACTGTTTATATTATTATCATATCGACTTCTGGTCAACCTTTGTGCTTATGCTTGCAGTGGCTATCTGCCTTATTTTCAGCGGAATAAAAATAGCAACTACGCTATTTGAAATAATGTTTGCACAGCTCATTACACCCTTTATCATAGCAACAGACCTTAACGGCTCAGGCAGAGCTAAAAAAGCTATCCAGAATATGCTGCTTTCAAACATAATTCTTATGATAGTTGTAATTCTTTTAAGAATATACATAGCCGTTATATGGGGCATAAAAGGTTCGGAATACGGCAGCAATTTTGCGGTAATGCTCATAGTTATAATAGCAGGCGCAAAGTTTGTTATAGACGGTCCAGAGGTGTTGACAAAGCTGTTTGGCATTGACGCAGGAGTTAAATCAGGTGCAGCCACAATGATGGCAATAAATCAATCAATGCAAATGGGCAGTTATGCCACAATGGGACTTGCTCGTGCAGGCAGCACAGTTATCCACGGTGCTGGAAGTGTTGCAAAGCATACCGCAAGCAGTGCTGTTGGTGCAGCCAAAGGCTTTGCAGGAGGAATTTACGGTGGCGTACAAGGAGGCTCAACTGTACCCGGAAAGATAGGAAAAGCCATAGGCGGTGCGTCGGCAGGTACTGTTGCAGGAGCGGTCGGAGGTGCTTTCGGACACACTGACGCAGGAGCAAAGGCAGCTTATGCAGCAACAAATCCAGGCTCAATAAAAGATACATTCTCAAATGCAAAAGACAACATTGCCAATAACGTAAAAGAGTCTGTAGGAGAGGGCTTTTCATCAGGCGGCGCAGGCAGTGTTTCAAAAGGTGCTGACGGAAAGGACGGCTTAAATGGCGCTAACGGCATGAATGGAGCTAAAGGCGACAGAGGTGCGCAAGGCGCAGCAGGCAAAGACGGCACAAATGGAACTGACGCAAGAGCCGATAACAACAGCGGAAACAGCAACAATAACAGCAATAATAACGGCACGTCTCAGCCTGCTCGTGGCAGTGGCTTTGACGTTCCGACATCATCAGGTGAAAATAGCAACAATGCCACTAGCAAGAGCGGCAACGGTTTGAATATTCCAAATCCTGCAAGCAGCAATACCGCCAGTGCAGGAAACGGCGGCAGCTGCTCTGACGCTCCAAAACCGACAAACAGCAGTGAGCCGAATAATAACAGCGGCAGCGGCTTCAATAAGGAAGGAGAAAACTAAGCTATGGGAGTAGTACCGAAAAAAACTAAAGCGGAGCAGCGTATATTTAGACACATAAACCTTACCAAAATAGTTGGCTTTATAGTTACTCTTTTGGTAGCCTCGCAGTTATCAGGAATGTTGGTCAGCTCTAAGCTGGGCATTCCTTTTATCATATTCTGTGGCGCAGTGTTTATTATTATGAGTGGCAAAAGCCCCTCTGACCCCTGCAAATGCTTTGCAGAGGCTTGGCTTGAGTGGCTCAGCTTTCTTATGACAAATAAAACGCTGCATAAGCACAAGGAAGGAGAACAAAATAATGAAAAAGAAGTCATCGACATTGAAAAGTAAAATCGAAACTTCCAAAGGCTTTGCGAGAGAAAAAAAGACCAAAAAGCTGAAAGATGATCCGTCAAGCATAATGTCACGTCTGTCATTTGAAAGCATACATAACGGAATAGTCGAGCTGAAAGTAAAAGGCAAGCCGCTCAAAATGGGCGTGCTTGCAGTATCGGGAATGGATATATTTGACCTTAATGACTATGACCGCAACACTGTTTTCAATAATTTTGCGAAAGCAACATTATCCATAGGCACAGGTCACAAGTATGTTTTCACATCAAAAACGCCATATCTTGCTAATCAAAAAGCTTTTATAAAATACAAAAGTCAGCAGAGCATAAACAGATATTCCGAATATCTGCTCAATGAACAGTACGAGCTGTTTGACAGCTTTGAGAGCAGCCATTTTGACAGAATGGCGTATCTTTTCATATACTCCGATGACGAGAAGAAAATCTATAACGGTGCACAACGTTTTATCAGCCATATGCGAGATATAGACGTATCGTGGTGTTCCGATGATGAAATAATCGTCACGCTTAACAAGCTTATCTGTCTGAATACAGAAAATCAGCAGCTATCTGAAAAAGGCAGCCTGAATGAGATTATTTTACCTGAGAAGATAACTTTTCGACCTAATTACTACAAAGTAAATGATGTATATGCACAGACGATAGTTGTTTATGATTATGCAGCGGAAATCGATGACCTCAAGCTGGCTCAAATGGTAATACAATCTGATGATACCATAGTATGGGATATAAGCATATCTGAAAAGGATAAAGTCATAGATGAGATAAGTGCATCCCTGCGTGAGTTAGAGTCACGAGGAGGAATTATTCAAGATGCTGCCGATAAGATAGATACAAATACCGAGTATCAAAAGCTTGAGATCATTTATCAGAACATAAAAAACGGCAATGAGCAGATATATTATGTTACGCTCAGGTACATTCTGAAAGACGCCTCACTTAGCTCCTTGAGCAAGCGTTCAAAAGAGCTAATCCATGAGCTGCAGCTCAGTGGTCTGTCTGCGTATATACCGACAAATACCACACAGCATGAGTTTCTTTCTGTTATCGATGATAAAAGCAACACTATTCAGACACCGTTTCCTGTTTTTGATACACTGTCAAGGCAGTTTCCTTTCTATTATCAGTCACATATCGATGATACAGGACTTTTCTTTGGATTCACGGAAACAGGCGGTTTGAATATTCTAAACACGTTTAAAAGGACAAAGACCCGTAACTCATTCGATCTGCTTGCGTTTGGTCTGAAGGGCGGCGGAAAATCAGTTACTTTCAAATCAATGCTTGAGGATCAGCTGCTTTTGGGCAATAAAGTAATGGTACTCGATATCGAAAGTGAATATCAGCCTATGGCTAAAGTTTACGGCGGACAGACAATAAAAATCAACAGCAGCTCAAAAATAAATCCCCTTCAAATATGCAAGGTAGTCGATGCAAGAGTTGATGATGAAATCTCACCTGAGGACGAGGCAAGAGAGAATTTTGCCACAGAGATGTCACGAATACGCACATTTATGTCTATGTATATACCTGAAATAGATATGTATACTATGGAAATCTTCATGGATCTTGTGACAGAATGTCTATCTGACAAGGGCATTTTCCCCGAAACAGATATAACACTTTTTGAGCCTGATAAGTTTCCCTGCTTTACCGATGTGAACAACAAAGTCACTGAAAAGCTGTCACAAACGGATTCACTGCCTAAAAGAAAATATGACGCATACTGTAATATACAAGTATACATAAAGCAGCTTTGTGGCAAGGGTGCATACGCCGGTATGTTTGACGGAGTAACGAACATTGATGTAAAAAGCAACGATCTTATCATCTTCGATGTTAAGAGCATCAGTGAAATGGCTGACAATGTTTATAACGCACAGTTGTTCAACATACTCACTATAATGTGGGCTACCATATGCAAAAACATAGGATATAATCAAAACGTTATCAATCCATGGGATATGCGAAACGTTGTGTGCCTTATTGATGAAGCACACCGTTTCATTTCCGTAAAATACCCTCAGGTAACGGAGTTTATAGAAAAACTATGTCGCCGTACACGAAAATATTTTGCAGGGCTATGGTTCGCAACGCAGTCGATACTTGACTTTATCCCAGACGGAAATCTTGCGGCAGCTGGCTCAATCAAGGTTATTTTCTCACTTGTCCAGTACAAAATGATACTCAAACAATCGCCGGAAAGCATTGAAATTCTTCATCAAGCCTTTCCTCGTTTTTCATATGCAGAGCTCAGAGAAAGCACAGCATTTGAACCGGGACAAATGCTTTTGTCGTTGGACTCGGACAGAGATAAGCTCCATTGCAGAAGAATAGTCGGAGCAAGACAGCTATTGTATATGGGCAATGCTCAGGACAGGATCGAGATCATACACAACTGCTTTTCTCATTATTATAATGAGCACACTAAGCAGGAATACGGTCTTATGCTGAGAAAAATGGACGCTGATTATTTCAGAAAATGCTTTCTTGCAGAAACATATTCTTACCTAAAAATCGAACAGCACATAAGCCAATATATCGACACTGTGATCATTCAAATGGTTGATAATATTATAAAAGAACTTCTTCAGGCAGCTGGAACGGAGGCGACAAAATGAAAGTAGTAAGTCCAAAAGCGAGCAGTAAGATATATAAGATATTCACTATTGTTACTGCTGTTCTGGCTGTTTTGTTTCTCACATCCAACAGTTGGATAGCCTCACTTACATACAAAAGCAAAAGCAACGGCTATAACAAAACAATGTCACTTAACGGCTATAATATCAAGGTGACAGACGCAGCGTATTACGACAATGTATGCGAATTTGTCATAAAGTGCCGCCTTTCAGGGTCTGACACTGGAGCTACATATCCTGAGGTTACGGCTGTAAATTTTGACGACGACCTTACAGATCATAAGTTCACAGCAGGCAATAAGTATGACGATTATTCAAGAAAGATCACAGTAAAAAATCCGCCGTCGAATTTCAAAATAATGCGTGTGGTTATTAAAACTTCTATGCCTGACACAAAATATGATGACGCATATGACGAGTTTGGTGAGAAGATACCGGCGCACACCGAAAAAGGGAAAACTATCACACTTAGAGTAACTATAGACAGAAAAGATATGCAGACCCACGCCGTGAAAATAGTTCCGGGGTACTCTGAGGAAAGCTCAAATGCGAACACAACAAGCAGTTTATACAACTCTGAAACATCTAAAATCACGAGCCAACAAGCTGTAGCAGTGACAACACAAGCTACAGCACCAACCACACATGATCTGAGTGAAAAGGCTGCCGAAGCATCTCAAACGAGCAGGACTACCACGGAGAAACGACAGCCTGCAACAGCAGAAATGAACACGCAGCCTGCCGAAACAAGGGATTGCAATGAGCCTGCATATGCGCCGCCGCAGACCACCGGCACGACACATAAAGAGCCTGCATATGCACCACCGCAAACCACAGCAGCAACACATAATGAGCCTGCACAAGCTGAAACCACCACAACACAGGCAAGGGTATATTCCATAAAACTCACAACAGAATTTGAGTACAATGACGTTCAGATCAAGATAGGCGAGCACACTCAGCTTCGTGCAGAAGTCAAACCCGATAACGCCGTAAATAAAAACGTAAAATGGGAAAGCAACCGTCCAGACATAGCAACAGTCGACAGTAATGGAAGGGTCACAGCAGTTGCAAAAGGCAAAGCTATCATATCCGCAGTAACAGAAGATAAGGGCTTGCAGGCAAGCTGTATGGTGACCGTCAAGGAATAGAAAAGAGGTAATAAAAATGCTATTTAACAACTCGTCAAATAAAATAAGAATCATAGGATTCTTGGTTTCAGAAGTAAAAATCATCAATGCCTATGCAATAGAATTTCTTATAGCCGTACCGAGAAAAGTCAAAAAAGGAGAGCAAGGATTTAATGATGTTTTCACTGTATATGCCAACGAGGCAAGCACGATCTCCTTTGCAAAAAATCATTTGCACAAAGGCTGTGTAGTAGTTGTAAAGGGAGAACTGAGGACCTTTACGGACAAATCAGTGAAGATATGCAGCAGTGATATAACCATTTCGTCACAGAACAAGTGAGGTGAAAACGTTGGAGAATATTCTTTTTGAATACCCGGTACGAGAAGAAAACGGTTCATTAGATGAAGAATTTCAGGTGTTAAAAAAGCAGCTAACAAAGCTTAAATATGCCGTGATGATATCATCTTTTTGTGCATTGACAATGTATTTTTTATCTGCATTTTTTGCAAAAGCAGAACTGATTTTTTATTTTCTGACAGCACTTTTTGTGTTTGTCGCAATGATAACAGGCAAGATTTTTGTGCGGTATCCTAAGCATCTTTTGCACATAAAAGCTACAGAAAATGAACTGCAGCTTGCTTACTATAAAGACAAAAAAAGCACACACACCTTTACATATAGTGAAATAGAAGAAATACATTTTGCAGATAAAAGTTATACGGCTGTCTGTATTAAACGTGAGGGCAGAAAGCCGATATTGTTCGAGCTGAATAAGGATACACCTGAGCAGGGCTTTTTCCTTTTTACTATTCAGAAAATACTGCCTGCTGTTTGCAAAACAAACAGCAAAGAGATAGCAAAAAAATATGGTGATGAAGCTGATTATTACAACAGAATTTACGAGGGGAATAATTAAAAATGGATATAAAAATAAGAAATATCTCTCCACAGGTCATAAGCGAGATAGACAAAATAGCCAAACAAGAGGGTGTTTCGCAAAACACCCTTTATAATAAAATCATTTCTGACTATGTCAAATGCAATGACGATTTTCTTATAAACATACTTCCTGCTATCGTTCGTGCGCTTGTAAACAGCGAGCTTGAACGCTTATCTGAGGGAGCAAAAACAACGATAAATAATGTGTATATTGCAGCACAAAAAATGATGAAAACAACAGAAAAAATTGATAATCTGCTTACAGAAACGCTTAAAAATTCAACAGAAAACTCAATTACAAATGATGAAATTTTGAGAATACTCGAAATTTCAGACAAAGATAATTCATAAATAGGGCGGTTTTGTTTACACAACAGAAATATATACAGATTATTACAGTGGCAAAAGTATATACTTTGGATATATTCTTACATAATAAGGGATATTTAATATATCCAAAAGATATATCGACCAAAAAAGCGGATATAAAAAGGATATATAATTGAAATGTCTACCAAAAAACGTATATCAAAAAGATATACTTATAAGTTGCATGGGGGTCATGGCAGCACACTTTAAACCTCGGTTTTACCGAGGTTTACAAACGGCGTGGGGGTCACGCCTTTATGCTCTTGAGCAACCGATTTTAACTTAGAGTAATAGAAATTAAATTCAAAATCAGAAAAGGACTGATAAAAATGCCTGTAAAAAAATTAATTACACTTACAGAGGAAAATTTTCAAAAACTGCAAGAGATACAACGCTTGCGAGGAATTACAACAACGAGCGGCTGCGTGACGGCATTGATAAATGACGCATACAATAGTGACCACGATAAAACCGCCGATGATACACAGCTGAGAGAGATCGCAGCAAGTGTAGATAAGCTGCTGATGATCGCACGAGAAAGCGAGAGTATGATATATCAGGAGCGTGACGGAATCAACACACTCCTGCATTTTTACGAGGTGCAGGAATATCAATCGGCAGACAAGCGACTGACAGACAGCAAGCCCCACGATGTGCTTAATAAGTCTGCTGAAAATTATCAGCAACTTGTGCACCGGCGATCACTCGACAAAGGTGTTTCGGCACTGCAGGATCAAGGCAATGAGGAGAATGACACTGAATGACCCCAAATATATTTCATAAATGCAAATTCGTGTACAGCTGGCGTATAAGCGGTGACGGCGGCACTGTGCTGTTTGACTTTCTCAGTTATATGCTGCGTCCAGAGGCGTTCGAGCCCAGCAAGCACGCTGATGAAATGGAATATGTATATTCGGAGTTCATACCAAACGAAAAGAGTCAGGCGAAGGATATAAAAAAAGAACGATCCTATGGAGCGTTTACAAGCACTAAAGATAATTTGACCGCCGCTAATCTGGATAAGATACGGCAGCAGGAACGAGCAAGCCGTTCAGAGGGCTGCCCTAAGTATGCAGGTGTTATATCATTTGATAATGCATATCTGCGAGAAAATGGTTTCATTGTAGGGAATCAGCTAGACAGACAAGCACTTGTGGACGCTGCACGAAAAGGCATTAACGCTATGATAGATAAGACACAAAAGCTTGATGCAAGCAACTGTTACTGGGTAGGTGCGATCCATGTAAACACAGGCAACGTACACATACACTATCAGCTTGTGGAATATCACCGGCTTGAAGACAGACGCATTACATACAAGAACAGAGGTCAGGACGATTTTGAGCAGGCAGCATTAGACGAACTAAAAAGAGTAATGACACACTGCATTGACAAGAGCATAGCAGCACAAGAGCTTACAAGATTTCAAAGAGATGTACTTGCTCCGAGCATCAAAAGTGAATTTGCAGGAAGTATTCAAAAAATAAATGCACTTATCGACAAGCTTCCTGATGACCTAAAAAACAGCGGCAATCAGTGGCGGTATGCAAAACAAAGTAAACCCATAAAAAACGAAATTCAAAGCTGCATACGGTCTGTAATATCTGAAAATACCACATTGAGTATTATGTTCGACACATATCTCCATAAGCTTGACGAAATACAAGCAACGTTGTTTCGCAAAAGGTACGGACAAAATTCAAGGTGGGCAAATTATAAAGAAAACGAGCTTAATGGCAAAAACGGAGACGGCAAAGACGGATTTTATTCACGAGTCGGCAATTCGTTTCTGAACATCTGCCGAGAATACTATATGACAAAGGACAAGAACATACAGATCGACAACAACATCCCAGAGCCGAAAACGTATCTGTCTGAAAAAGAAAGCGAAGGCTTTTCTGAGAAAAATGAGTCTGACTACAACAACGGTATTTCCTCGCAGAAATCAAAAGTGTATCTGTCTGAAAATAAAAAAGATGATTTTGAGGATGCTATGCCTTATGACTCTTTAGAAAACTCTGATATCCCTGATGATTTGGAAATGTACCTATCTTCGAGAAATCATGATGAGCTGTACGGACAAAATGCTCCCGACAACAGCGTGGATGTTTTTCCGCAAGAGCCTGAAGCGTATCTGTCTGAAAAAATAAATGATGAATTTGAGCGAACAATGCCTTATGGCTCTTTTGAAAACTCTGATATCCCTGATGAGCTGTATGAGCCAAATGTTCCTGACTACAACACGGATATTTTTCCGCAAGAGCCTGAAGCGTATCTGTCTGAAAATGATAAAAGCGATCAGGCAGTGGAACGTCTACGCATAGATTGGAGCAAGAACTATAAGCTTGCCCTCGACTATATGTACGGAAATGAACAGAACAAATCAGCAGTCATAAGAAAAGACCCCGAAAAAGCTTTTGAAATACTCTCAATAGAAAGCAAAAGCGGAAATATTCTCGCAACATATGACATAGGCAAGCTTTATGACAGCCAAATGCTAAAATCCAATGACGGCGATACATTAAGTCAGCAATATTACAGCAAAGCCTTTGAAGATTTTTACAAGCTGCTGTCCATAGTAAGCATGAGTGATGACAAACGTGATAATTGGACAAAATCCTATATCAACTATCGTATAGGTAAAATGTACGAATATGGGCTTGGCGTTACTCAAGACTATAACTCAGCCATAGAGCATTATAAGCTGTCTGAAAACAAATATGCTTATTTTGCTCTCGGAAACATATACAAATACGGCTCTGGTGTTGAAACAGACTATGCCAAAGCATTTGATTATTATATGCGCTCACTAAGCAGCAAAGGCGGAATGCCGTTCGCAAGTTATGCCGTAGGACAAGCTTATGAACTGGGACAAGGAGTAGAAAAAGACCTATCAAGTGCGCATAATTTTTACGCTGAAGCTTTAACAGGTTTAGAGAAAGTATTCACTAAAAACCATGACGATACTATCAGCTACAAGATAGGTATGATGTATCTGAATGGCAAAGGAACGGATATAGACCTTGAATATGCTGAAAAATATCTGCTGCTCTCGGCGGACTCCAATAACTATAAAGCACAATATATGCTCGGTAAGCTCTATCAGAGCGACAACAAAAAAGATCTTCAAAAGGCTGAAAAAGTCCTGATAAAGGGTGCTGAAAACGCACAGGATAAAACAGGATTGTGTGAATATAGTCTTGGCAAGCTGTATCTTTCACAAGAGAGATATGACAAGGCGGCATCATACTTGGAACGTTCAGCAGCAAAAGATAATTACTATGCAGCATACACTCTCGGAAAACTCTATCAGGAGCAATTCAATGACAATGCTCTTGCAGAAAAGCACCTTATGCACGCTGCTGAGCATAAGGATGATGTTATGGGAATAGCAGCGTACCGCCTTGGTAAATTGTATCTTTCATTTCAGGAAAAAAGAAAAGCATTGCAGTATTTCATCAAAGCCGCAGACAAGGATAATGTTTACGGAATGTATGCTGCAGGGAAAATTCTTCTTGATAGCAGAAAATCAACAGAAGTTTCAAAAGGAATACGCTACCTTTCATCAGCCGCCGATAAGGACTTTGAGCCTGCGATATACACTCTGGGCAAATATTATAGCTCATTCAATAATACAAAAGCTAAAGAATACCTTAAGCGTTCTGCGTTTGAATACAACGATCCAAATGCACAGTATATTCTTGGAAAAGTGTATCTGTCTGAAAATAAAAACGAAATGGCTGAAAAGTGCTTCCGTCAGTGCGCTTTAAATGGCAACAACAGTGGACAGCTCGCTTATGGTTTAATGCTGCTTCGTGATGGTCAAAAGAAAGCAGCATATCAATGGCTGAGAAAGTCAGCACGCTCAGGCAATGACATTGCTAAAAAGATAATAAGCGGTAAAAAAGCGGATATACCATTTGAGTTCAGACTTGCAGGCTGTATGCAGGCGCAGAGGACACTTCTTCATAAATCATCAAGTATGCTGCGCAACGCCCTTAAATCTGAAGAAGCAAAAACCGCACGTCTTATGAGAGAATTTGAGATCGAGCAGGAAATGGCGAAAGCAAAAGAACAATATCATAGCATATAAAGGGGAACTAATATGGATCTTGAAAAACTTAAGCGCATAAAAAATCTTATCATCGCAAAAATACTTTTTGTATTTGGTTGGATCTATGATCTTGCTATGCGTATTTTAAATGCGGTGAATAAAACACCTATTGAAAAAGACAAAGACCGCCGAAATGTCAGAATAAAACAATTTGCAATAGCTACATCGATACTGTATGTGATCTTTAACAGCATTTTTATTTACATCTTTAAAAGTATGCGCAGGGTAAGCCTTAACGGACGCTCTGGTGAATACACAAGCACTCACTTTATGCCGTGGAACATCATTGTTCCGTCAGGATTTATGATGTTCATTTTTGAAATTATCCTGGCAATGGTAGTAGGCTTGTGTATAACAGTAAAGCTCCATACTCTGTGGCGTATGAAGAATGACAGCAAGGACATCAAGGGTGATAATAAATTTATGGAAGATAATGAGCTTCTTGAACACTTTCAGGCAGTCCCTATGGATAATATAAAGTCAGCGGAACAAGCTGGTATGCTCATTGGTGAGAGCAATGGTATGTACTATGTTGAAACTGGCACATACAACACAATGACCGTAGGTGCACCACGTTCCGGCAAGGGTGAATGCTATGTGCTGCCAAGCCTGAGGCTTATGGCGAATGCAAAAGAAAAGCCCTCTGTTATCGTTAATGATATGAAAGGCGAGCTGCTTGAACTGACCTATAAGGAATTTGCCAGAAACGGCTACAAGATAGTTACTCTTAACCTTATCGATACTGACCGTTCGGACTGTTGGAACCCTCTTCAGCTTATTATTGACGAGTACCTCACAGCTAAACACGGCAACAATGACTTGTCGCAGACTTCAAAGCTCGTCAGCTCATTCGCTCACTGCCTTACAGACGATACCCAGAGCGAGGCTATATGGACAGACTCCGCAAGGTCGCTGCTCAGTGCCCTCATATACTATTTCTTAGATAAAGGCTATGAGAAAAATGATATGTCCTGCGTTAATATGTTCAGTATCACAACATTCTTTACTGAATTTGGAATTTACAATACTGTTATCGAGGACGAAAGCGGTAACAAAAAAGAAGTCAACGCACTTGATGAACTGTTCAATGCGCTGCCTGTGGGCTGTCTTGCAAGAACATCCTATTCAACGTCAAAGTTCTCCCAGGGTGATACACGTTCTTCAATATACACTGTTCTCTCCGCAGACCTTGAGATATTCATGACGGATATGGGTGTTCAAAAGCTGACATCTAAAAATGAAATAAACTTTGCTGACCTTATCAATGAAGATCAGCCTTGCATAATATATATGCTCGTTCCATATGAGGAAAAATCACGATACGTTATCGCCTCGATGTTCGCAGATCAGTCATTTTTGTACCTCGCAAAACAGGCAAGAAAGTATCCGGACGGAAAGCTGCCAAGGAAAATAGAGTATATGTATGACGAGTTCGGACAAATGACTAAGCTGCCTGATCTCAGCAGTAAAATGAATGCCTCACCCGGTGCTAACATTCTTTTCAATCTATTTCTTCAGGACTACGGACAGCTTAAGAAATATGAAAAAGAAGAAGATGGCATAAAAGGCGGCTGTAACATTCAGATATACATATTATCTCTTAATGGTAATACAAACAAAGCGTTTTCTGAAATGATAGGAAATGAAACAGTAAACTATTTGACCTTCAGCGGAAGCCTGTATGGATTTTTAGATCACCAAGGTGAACGAGTTGACAGCAAGGCGCTGCTCGATACAACACAGCTCTCAAAGCTGCCGTTCGGCACTGCTATTGTCAAAAAAATGCGATGTGAACCAATAAAGACCAATATTACACCATATCATCTGCTAACTAACAAAATGCCACGCATACCTATAGACGAACTGCCGATAAAATCACGCAACATTGACCTTTCCGCAGCAATGTATCCATATGACGAGCTTTGGGACAGTCTGGGCGTAATAGGTTATCAATACAGATTAGACAGCCTCAAAAAGACTGCTGAACGTGCTATGAATGACTACTATATGCAGCTAGGCAAGATAGACCAAATAAAGTCAGACGGCAGCACTGTGTCCGAAAGTATGTATAAGGCTGCACTTGAACTTGAGAAAAATGCCGGTGCGGCTCAACGGCAAGTCATAGAATATCAGCAACAGGTACAAAAGCTCAATGAGTTTCGTGCAAACGAGGCACGAAAGATCTTTGCAGAGGCATATGGAACAAGCGGCTCAGACGAAGAAGATGATTACACCGATCAGGACGAGCTCTATTTCCCAGGAGAATACCCGGACGATGGTCCGTATGTCGATATCACCGCCCTGCTATATAAGATCAACGGACTTGTAGGCAGCGAGCTTGGAGGATTTCTTTCAGATCAGAACTATGCCGCTGCAAGGGGCTACATAAAGAAAATACAGAAACGTCCTGATATACGCAGCAATTTTGTTGCCGATGAATGGGCGGCACTGGAACAATACATTAATAATGAGGAATTGAAAAATGCGAATACCTAACAGCTTTGTTACACGCTTTACACAGGCAGCCGACTTGAAGCTTGCCTGTGTATTTTACAGTCTTATTCACAGCAACACAAAAAGAAATCTGCTTGGCTATGAGATCACAGTCAAGCAGTCAACCCTTATGTCACTATGCGGTTGTTCGTTGTCAACGGTAAAGCGTACAGTCCGTTCTCTCAGCAAATGCGGTTTCATAAAATCACAGAAACGTCAAATGACTACACCCGGCAAGCTCGGAACATATACATACACTATTGATGCCGTATCTACAGCTTCTAAATATTTCACCATGGATAAAAAGCTTATGAGCAGATTGAATGGAAATGAATTCAGAGTTTATGCAGTGTGCTGTAAGCTGGCTGACAGCTCGCACAAGAGTTTTTTCCAAAGCTATAATGATCTATCTAAGCTTCTTGGCATGAGCCGTCAGGACGTTCTCAGGACGATAGAAAAGCTTGTAAAAGGCAAATTCATTCGTAAGAAGAAAATCAGAACTCGTGTAGGTGATTTTACAGACAACACATATACTGTCTGCATATATGTTCCTCACAGCAGAATAAAAAAAGCCCCCCGCCGCTCAAGCAGGAGGCAGAGCATTCATTGCTTTACAATGAACACACCCATTAAAAACACAAGTTCATTGTATAACAAAAAATCGGATTTGTCAATAGGTTTTAAGAAAAAAATGCGGCTTTCGGAGATTTTTTTCTTAAAAAGGGGTAGTGGGTAAAATGAACTGTCTATAACTGACCCATTCTTGATTATCTGTCTGAAAACAGATATTTGATGTTTCTGTATCTATACTTGAATTATTTTTTTTAGAATATGCACGCTTTTTATCAAATTTTGCCTTCTTTTTCAGACAGATATTGCTTTGCTGCTGTAAAAATCTCTGCTTTTGTTGTAATATATTATATATTCTAAAAACAAAGGGGATCATTATGACAACTATTGAAGAATTAATCAGCGAAAAGAAAGAGCTTGAAAGGCTTGTGGTAAAGCTTGCTGCGGAAAATCAGCAGCTCAAGGACGAGATTTCTGAGAAAAAGGCAAATGATATTCTATTTGCAGATCTGATCGAGCAATGGCTCAAAAACCGAAAAATGGCGGTAAAAATCAACACCTATGAGGCATATCGTTCACAGGTGTACGTGCACATCGTGCCATACTTTCGCAGCAAAGGCACAATGCTTTCAGAGATCACGCCCGGTGTGCTTGAGGAATATTATCTAGTCAAATACAACGCCGGTCTATCGGGCTTAACGATACGCAAACATCACTCGAACATCAAAATGGCACTTAGATATGCGGTCAAGAACGGTTTGACAGACCACAATGCAGCCTTGCTTGCGGAACTTCCCTGCACTGACCGTTACTGTGGAAATTTCATAAGCACAGATCAATTTGAGATAATTCTTAACAAGGTCAAAAATACTGACCTCTACACGCCTGTGTTTCTGGCAGGAACTATGGGACTCAGACGCAGCGAGGTTCTGGGTCTGCGTTGGTCAGACATAAACTTTGAAACGCAGACTATGTGCATACAGCATACTGTAGTCAAATGCATTAAAGATCACAAGATAACTTTGATGTTTTCAGACGTTCCAAAAACCAGAGCAAGCCGCAGAACCTTGCCTCTCCCCTCAGGCGTGCTCAGATACCTCAAGGAGCTTAGGCGCAGGCAGTGCGATAACTACACGGCTCATCGTGACAAATATTCACGAGAATATCTTAAATACATATGCGTTGACGATATGGGGCTGATCGTCAAGCCCGACGATCTGTCTGTTGGTTTCGGCAGGATAATGGCAGAAATGAATTTTCACTGCCGTTTCCACGATCTTCGCCATACCTGTGCGTCACTGCTTGTTCAGCACGGCGTTGAGCTAAAGTCCGTGTCGATCTGGCTCGGTCACAGCAGCATAGCTGTCACCAGCGATATATACACGCACCTTACATATCGTGAAAAGCTGAAAGTCGCTGAAACGATCGATGAGTATATGAAAGATGTCAATGTGTCACCGTGACACATTAGATAAGCGGCTTAGTTTCAATACGTGTTGACAAAACACGTACAATGTGATATGATAATTATAGGATATATTCAATATCGAAAGAAGAATAATATGACAAATTTCAATGATTTTCTTAATGCACAACTAACTGTTCCTGAGCTTAAGGCAGAATACAATTCTATAGAGCCTGAATTTGCAGTAGTTCAAGCGTTAATTGACGTCCGTAAAAAGAAAGGTATAACTCAGCAGCAACTTGCCCACCTTTCAGGTATTGCACAAGGTGATATAAGCAAAATTGAAAATGGAAATGCAAACCCGTCTATAAAAACACTTCAAAGGCTTGCCGCTGCTATGGATAAAAAACTTAAAATTGAATTTGTATAAAATAAAAATCCTTGGTGTGTCACAATGACACACTGTCTAGTGACACAAAAACGGAGTGATTTTAATGTCCAAAAATAAACTTGTTTCTCCTGTTCTCAAATGGGTGGGAGGAAAAAGGCAGCTGTTGCCCTCTATAAAGCTCATGCTACCTAAAAGGATAACCTCGTATTGTGAGCCTTTTGTTGGTGGCGGTGCTGTTTTGTTTGATCTGCAGCCTAAAAAAGCAATAGTCAACGACATTAACATCGATCTCATTCATGTATATACTGTTATAAGAGATGATGTTGACGCTCTTATCGAAATACTTGAAACCTATCCGAATGAGGAAAGTTTCTACTATGAGCTTCGTAATATTGATCGTGATAAATCAAAATACGATAGGCTTAGTGACATCGAAAAAGCGGCAAGGGTTATTTTTCTCAATAAAACTTGTTATAATGGTTTATATCGTGTAAACAATGCAGGAGAATTTAATAGTCCTTTTGGAAAATACAAAAATCCAAATATCGTTAATGCTCCTGTTTTGAAAGCCGTAAGTAATTATTTTAACTCTGCTGAGATAACATTCAGTTCAAACGATTTTGCATTATCACTTGAACAAGTACGGAGAGGAACGTTCGTATATCTTGATCCGCCATATGATCCAATATCAGATACCTCTAGCTTTACTGGTTATTCAAAAGGCGGTTTTAGCAGAGAACAGCAGATTAAACTTCGTGAGTGCTGTGATATGCTTAATGAACGTGGTGTAAAATTCATGTTGTCAAATTCTTCAACTGAATTTATAAGAGAACAATATTCTGATTATCATATAACAACTGTACAAGCCAAAAGGGCAATCAACTCAGTTGCAAGCAAACGTGGAGATGTTGATGAGGTAATAATAACAAACTATGAATGACACAGATAAACTTGAACATGAAACCAGGAATGACGCAGCATGGCATTTATTATTTGAAAAATACGATATTCTACATCAAATAGAACAAGAAGGGTGTTTTCAAATATCTGCTACACAAATTAAAGAGTTTCGTGAGCCACGGTTAATGGCAAAATTTGATCACATTATCAATTTGCCTAAATTATTCAAACAAAATAAGCTCTCCATACTTCCTATTACTCGTGGTGATTATATCATTTCTCATTTTGATGCGTATCATAAATTCGAGCCTATGTCACCCGAAGTAACAAGAATAAGCTTACCATACTACATTCAAAGTTTAGATGTAGACTCTATCACCAGTGAAGCAGTTGCTTTAAATTGTGCTTATGTGTCGGGCATAATAGCAGACTTTCTAGAAGATGAGCAACTTGTTCCAACTGTAAGTGGCAGAATGGGATCTGGTAACTTCAATTTTGAGATCAAAGATGTTCTATGCAATGACAAAAGAAACATTGAAGTACATAATTCTCAAATAGAGATAGATGCAGGATATGAGGGATTACAAAAGCTTGCACTAATTGAGGCAAAGCGAGATTTGTCGAAAGATTTTCTTGTAAGACAGCTCTACTACCCTTTCAGGACGTGGAAAGATCGTGTAAACAAAGATGTCAAACCAATTTTCCTTGTGTATTCCAATGGCATATTTCATTTATATGAATATCAATTTTCTGATCCAATGGAATATAGTTCACTGACACTTGTCAAGCAGAAAAATTATTCTGTGGAGGAAGATATGACTATTACATCTGAGGAAATCAATCAATTACTTGACAGTGTACCGATAATTGATGAGCCTGAAATATCATTTCCACAAGCAGACAGTTTTGAACGAGTAATAAATCTATGCGAATTATTAAACGAACACCCTATGACAAAAGATAATATTACAATTAATTACGCATTTGACGAAAGGCAAACAAATTATTATACCGACGCTGCTCGCTATCTTGGGTTAGTTGACAAGCAAAGGAATGATAGCATTACATTTTTCTTAACGTCAAAAGGAAAAAACATTTTAAAACTCAGCTACAAACAAAGGCAATTAGCTTTTTGTGAAGCTATATTATCACATAAGGTTTTTTCAGAAACTCTTAATTTATGGTTTAGTCAGGGAGAAATCAACAAGCATGAAATTGTTGCAATAATGAAACAGTGTAACCTATATAAAGTGAAAAGTGACGAAACATATTATCGTAGGGCTTCAACAATTAGAAGTTGGCTTGAATGGATCGTGGAATTATTATAACGAAAATACCCCTAGTGTGTCACGGTGACACACTAGGGGTCATTTTGCATTTATATATAAAAGATATATTCCCCACCATTAATTTCCGCAAAAGTATTGACAAATTGACAAAATGGTGGTATAATTAATATACAGAGGAAATTTAGAGGGCATAAAAAATCGCACCCTCTAAGGCTTATAAACTCCGCCAAGAATTTATAAGCCCAGCAGCACAGATGTTCACAGCAACTGTGGAGCTTTCAGAGAATGCTATCCTCGTGCTCTATTATAGCACGTTGGAAATAGATTGTCAAGAGCTTTTCACGATGTCAAACATCTGGAAAGCTCTTTTTGCTTTTAGCTGCTGTTTCAATCGCAAAAACTGCAGCTTGAAAATCGAACATCGTAAGTCCTCAAATAAGATTGAGATGAGGTCAACTGATGTGAAACACAAGCACAACAAGACATCGAGTTGTCTTTAAGTCGCTTAGAGCCATGACGTTCGTTACTGTTCAATCACGCCGATCAGGCATTCTTAACATTTCAGAACATGAACACGAGCCAGCCAGTAACAGTTAAGCTAACTGCAAGCCTATGTGCCGACGCCACTATGGATTAACATCAGATGATTCGCTTAAGCTCCACAATGTGCAGCTGCCTTGACAAGGTCTAAGAGCGAAACGAAACAAATGTCACAAAGTATATCCTAGCTTGTTACTGCAAGCTTTCATATATGCTCAGCAAGGATACTCTCAAAGATACTTGCTGAGGAAAGTCCGCATTTTATACGCTGTGGATTTTCCTCTGTAAGCATCGAAAATGATTGGTGCGCCAGGAGGGACTCGAACCCCCGACCTACTGGTTCGTAGCCAGTCACTCTATCCAGCTGAGCTACTGGCGCATTCAACTCTAATATTATATCATATGCAAGCCCCTTTGTCAATGAGTTAATGGAATTTCTCCGCTTATTTTACAGAATGTTCACATCGTTTCTTGTAGCTTCACACCTTTATCATCCCTTTAAATGCCATTGTTTTTCACACTTTTTGTCAATCAAGTGTTTGTAATCATTTGTAATACTTTTTCGGCAAACTGCTCTGTTTTTAACCGGAATTTTTGTAGATTATTTATCATTCTATGCCCTTGACTTATATTCTGATTGTGGTATAATAGTAAATGTTCAATATTATGTTATGACAAAAGCAGCCAACCACAATATATAGTGGTTGAGCAGGATAGAATGAAAGGAAGAGTATAGGTGAAGATAATAAAAAGAAGCGGCGCTGAGAATACGTTCGATAAGGAAAAGATAGAAAATGCCGTTGCGAAAGCTAATATCACTGTGGAGGAAAAGGATAGGCTCTCTGAGGGAGAAATAGGAGAGATAGCACAGAATATAGAGGACAAATGCTCTGAAATGAATAGGGCTATGGACGTTGAAACTATTCAGGACTGGGTGGAAGCCGATATCATGCGCCACGGCAAGTATACAGTGGCAAAGCATTATATCACATACCGCTATGAGCGTTCTATCGTCAGACAGGCTAATACTACTGACAAGCAGATACTTTCTCTTCTTAACTTCGAGAACGAGGAAGTCAAGCAGGAAAATTCCAATAAGAACCCTACTGTCAATTCAGTTCAGAGGGATTATATGGCAGGTGAAGTGAGCAAGGATATCACAAGAAGATTTTTGCTTCCTGACGATATAGTTGAAGCCCACGAAAAAGGTCTGATACATTTCCACGACGCCGATTATTTCGCTCAGCATATGCACAACTGCTGTCTTGTAAATCTTGAGGATATGCTCCAGAACGGCACTGTCATAAGCGAGGTCATGATAGAAAAGCCACACAGCTTCTCTACAGCCTGCAATATCGCTACACAATCTATCGCTCAGATAGCTTCTTCACAGTATGGCGGACAGAGTATCACACTTTCCCACCTTGCTCCGTTCGTTCAGATATCCCGTGATAAATACCGCCGTGAGGTAAAAAAGGAGTTCGCAGAGCTTAATATCCCTGCCGACGAGGATACTATAAATAAGGTAGCCGAAATGAGAGTAAAGGCTGAGATAGTTCAGGGCGTTCAGATGATACAGTATCAGGTCATCACTCTTATGACAACAAATGGTCAAGCACCTTTCGTTACTGTTTTCATGTACCTTGACGAAGTCCCTGAGGGGCAGACAAGAGATGACCTTGCGGCTATCATAGAGGAAATGCTCAGACAGCGTATCCAAGGCGTAAAGAACGAAAAGGGCGTTTATATCACCCCTGCGTTCCCTAAGCTAATATATGTCCTTGAAGAGGACAACATAAGAGAAGGCTCAAAATATTGGGAGCTTACAAAGCTTGCTGCAAAGTGTACCGCAAAGAGAATGGTTCCTGACTATATAAGCGAAAAGAAAATGAAGGAGCTTAAAGTAGACAAGAATGGCAATGGTCAGTGCTACCCTTGCATGGGCTGCAGAAGCTTCCTTACAACATATCTTGACGAAAACGGCAAGCCTAAATATTACGGCAGATTCAATCAGGGCGTTGTTACAATAAACCTTGTGGACGTTGCCTGCTCGTCATATAAGGATATGGATAAGTTCTGGAAGATACTTGATGAAAGACTTGAGCTTTGCAGACGTGCGCTTATGCTCCGTCACGAAAGACTTAAAGGCACTCCATCTGACGTTGCACCTATCCTTTGGCAGAACGGTGCATTGGCAAGACTTAAAAAGGGCGAAACAATCGACAAGCTCCTTTACGGCGGATATTCCACTATCTCGCTTGGCTATGCAGGTCTTTGCGAATGCGTAAGATACATGACAGGCAAGTCACACACAGACCCTTCAGCAACGCCTTTTGCACTTGAAGTTATGCAGCACCTTAATGACGCCTGCGCAAAGTGGAGAGCAGAAACAAACATAGATTTCAGCCTTTACGGCACGCCATTGGAGTCCACAACATACAAATTTGCAAGATGTTTGCAGAAGCGTTTCGGTGTTATCGAGGGTGTAACAGACAGAAACTACATCACAAACAGCTATCATATCCATGTTACCGAGAACATCGACGCATTTGACAAGCTCACATTCGAGTCTCAGTTCCAGGCTCTCTCACCAGGAGGAGCTATCAGCTATGTGGAAGTGCCGAATATGCAGAACAACATAGAGGCTGTTCTTGCAGTTATGCAGCATATTTACGACAACATCATGTATGCAGAGCTTAACACAAAGAGCGACTACTGTCAGAAGTGCGGTTTTGACGGTGAGATAAAGATAGTAGAAGATGACGGCAAGCTTGTATGGGAGTGTCCGAACTGCGGCAACAGAGATCAGAACACTCTGAACGTTGCAAGGCGCACCTGCGGCTACATCGGCACGCAGTTCTGGAATCAGGGCAGGACTCAGGAGATAAAGGAGAGAGTTTTGCATTTGTGATTCGTCAAAAAAACCCTGTAAAATTACAATTAACCAAAAAACCCAAAATTTTTTTTGAGCGATTTTCAAAAAAAGTGAACATTATAGCCGTTAAAACTCAAAACTCGTCAAAAAAATGAACATTATAGCAAGGAAAACTCAAAAACTCAAAACTGCAAATTCCAAAAATAATGAACATTATTACTGACATAAAACAGCAAACAGCATATAACTATCGGGGCAATACAAAATCGTATTGCCCTGCGTTGTATGTATGAAAGGAGCGGAAAATGAATTATTGTGAGATAAAGAAAACCGATATCGCCAATGGATCAGGAGTGAGGGTCACGCTATTCGTATCAGGTTGCAGACACCACTGCAAGGGCTGTTTTCAGCCTGACACTTGGAACTTTGACTACGGCAAGCCTTTCACAGATACCACCGCAGACGAGATACTTAACGCCCTCTCAAAGGGCTATATAAAAGGACTTACGCTCCTTGGCGGCGAGCCTATGGAGCCTGAGAACCAGCCTGAGCTTACAAAACTCCTCCGCCGTGTGAAAACAGAACTTCCCGACAAGGACGTGTGGTGCTACACAGGCTGTACCCTTGAAACTGACCTGCTTGCAGGCTCAAAGTCCCCATACAGAACACAGTACACAGACGAAATGCTGAGCCTTATCGACTACCTCGTTGACGGCGAATTTGTTCTCGAAAAGAAAAACATCTCACTGAAATTCAGAGGATCTGAAAATCAGAGGATACTTCATAAAAAAGACGGCATTTGGCTGCCTTGCGAAGATATGTAAAACAAAACCGCTCCCCGTGTTATCACGAAGAGCGGTTTTTTATACAAATTGTAGGGGGACGGCGTCCTCGACGTCCCATTTATTGACCATGTGTCATGTTCTTGACCTTACTTGTCAGACTTTGTAAAGAATATTGCCTTTATAAGCTGGATAACGAGCATAGAGCCAAAGCTTAGAATGTATATCCATGCAAACTGCATACCTGTCATGTCTGCTATCTTGAAAAGTCCCTTGAGTTGTGGAACGAGCAGAACGGAGTTTAAAAATACCATTCCAAGACCGAACGCCATAAGACCGAACTTGTTGTTGAAAAAGTCCTTTGAGAAGATAACAGGACCTTTTTTCTTGCACGAGAATCCGTGGAACAATCTTGCAGAGCAAAGCACTGCGAATGCCATCGTCATACCAAGAGCTGCGCTTGTCTTGTTTCCCATAAGGAAAGCCGAAGCTACTGCTATCGCTATAACTACGCCATACAATGCTATCTCGCCCAGGAAAGGACGTGTGAGGATAGATTCGTTTGCGTTTCTTGGCTTGCGTTTCATGACCTCTTCGGAGTGAGGTTCAAGACCCAAACCGATAGCAGGAAGCGAGTCTGTAAGCAGATTAATAAACAGCAAATGTATTGCCGCAAACGGAACAGGAAGTCCAAGCAGTGAGTTGAAAAGCACCACAAGAATTGCCGCAAAGTTGCCCGAAAGCAGGAAGAGTATAGCCTTTTTAATGTTCTCGTAAATGTTTCTGCCGTTTCTTATGGCCTTTACTATAGTTGCAAAGTTATCGTCTGCAAGCACCATTGAGGCAGCGTCCTTTGAAACCTCAGTTCCTGTGATGCCCATTGCAACGCCCACATCAGCCTGCTTTAACGCAGGTGCGTCGTTCACTCCGTCGCCTGTCATGGAAACTATACAGCCGTTTGCCTGCCAAGCCTTTACGATCCTTATTTTATGCTCAGGTGTAACACGAGCGTAAACAGCCTTGTCCTTTACAAAGTCAACAAGCTCTTCGTCTGAATAAGCGTCAAGCTCGTGACCCTCAACAGCCTTTGAGTTGTCGTCAAGAATACCTATCTCACGGGCAATAGCCGAAGCCGTAACGATATGGTCGCCTGTTATCATGACTGGCTTTATGCCAGCCTTGCGGCATTCCGCAACAGCCGCCTTTGATTCCTCTCTCGGAGGATCCATCATAGCAATAAGACCGACGAACTCCAATCCGTCCTCGTCCTCTGGACATACGGTATCCTTGTCGAATTTTTTCTCTGCAAATGCAAGTATACGCAGACCTTTTTCCGAAAGCTCTGCCACACGCTGGGTTATAACAGCCTTTTCCTCGTCGCTTGAAGTTATCCTGTTTATAAGAACGTCAGCCGCACCCTTTACATAAAGCACCTTTTCGCCGTCGATAATGTGCAGAGTTGACATAAGCTTTCTGTCTGAATCGAATGGTATCTCAGAAATTCTAGGGAGATCTTCCCTCACCTTGTCAGTGTCGATACCAAGCTTTGTGCCGAAGTTGATAAGCGCCGTTTCAGTCGGGTCGCCTATCTCAACGCCGTCCTTACAGCTTGAATCGTTGCAAAGGATCATGGCTCTTGTCATAGTCTTGACCTTTTCATCATCAAGATCAACAGCGTCAGTGTCGATTATCCTGCCGTCTACCATTATTTTTCTGACCGTCATCTTGTTCTGAGTAAGAGTACCGGTCTTGTCAGAGCATATTACAGAAACGCTGCCCAGACCCTCAACAGCCTGAAGTTTTCTTATGATAGCGTTTTCCTTTGACATCTTCTGCGTGCCAAAAGAAAGCACGATGGTAACGATAGAGCTGAGAGCCTCAGGGATAGCCGCAACAGCAAGTGCGATAGCGAACATGAACGAATCCATAAGCTTGCCGCCACGAAGCACACTAAGTCCGAAAACCACTGCACAGACAATAAGTATAGCAATGGAAAGCTTTTTGCCGAACTCGTCAAGCGTGTTCTGGAGAGGCGTTTTTCTCTCTGATGCGTTTTGGATAAGTGAAGCTATCTTGCCCACCTCAGTGTCCATACCAACCTCAGTGACAAGCATTTTTCCTCTGCCGTATGTGACAAAAGAGCCTGAATAAACCATATTTGCACGCTCAGCCAAAGGCTTTTCGCCCTCTATATCGCTCATATCCTTGTCGATATTAACGCTCTCGCCTGTGAGTGCAGACTCGTTCACCTGAACAGAAGCGCACTCTACGAGTCGTCCGTCTGCACATATCTGGTCGCCTGCTTCGATAAGAAGAATGTCGCCCACTGCGATCTCCTCAGAGGGAATAATGACCTTTTCGCCGTTACGAAGCGCCTTAGCTGTTGGTGCAGAAAGCTTTTTAAGGTTCGTCAGTGACTTTTCAGCCTTGACGGTCTGAACTGTACCCAAAATAGCGTTCATTGTGATAACAACGAGAATTACCGCACAGCTCTCAACGTCTTTCATGAAAGCTGAAACTATCGCAGCAATAATGAGTATAAGCACAAGAAAGTCCTTATACTGCTCTAAAAATATCATTGGAATGGACTTTTTCTTGCCCTCCGTGATAACATTTCGTCCGAACTTTTCGCAGTTTTTCACTGCCTGCTCGGTTGAAAGACCATTTTCACCTGATGAAAACTCAGTGTAAAGCTGGTCAATTTTTTTTTGATACTGCTTCATAAAATACCACCTTTTTTATTTTTTCCTGTAGTCGCTGCCGATATACCCTTCAAAGCCTCCTTTTCTCATAGGCTCAGAAAAATAAACGCATAAAAAATCGGCAAGACGTTTATTGGGTAAACTGCGCCTGTGGCAATTTAATCAATAAAAGTCTCGCCGTTTAGATATGCAGCGGTCCCTCATCGGAACGTATTGACGCAAACATAAACGGATCTCTCCGCCAGCTACTCTCTTTTACTATGAGGTTATTATAACCTATATTTTTGATTTTGTCAATAGTTTTTTATATATTTTATTGTACATTTGCAACTCATTTGCTTGATCTCATTTTCAAACACTTGTAGGTTTGTCAATCATATTGGACACTATTATTAAGAAATTCGATAGGCGAAA
>OIYE01000305.1_pt1 | contig 47164 bp, 56 predicted proteins | sample 1588091 | NCBI WGS metagenome assembly OIYE01 (sample SAMN03283265) | human gut metagenome | biome: human-associated habitat; material: feces | host: Homo sapiens | place: USA | collected 2013 | reverse complement strand
AACTTGATTTTTCGTTTAGTTAATGTTATACTGTAGGTAATCCTAATGAACGGAGTGCCGAAATGACTGTTAGCTATGATAAACTGTGGAAGTTGCTTATAGATAAGAAGATGAATCGAACCGACTTGAAAAACACGGCAGGAGTGAGCTTTAATGTTCTTGCCAAAATGAGCCGTAATGAATTTGTATCGTTAGAAAGTTTATGTAAAATTTGTACTGTCTTAGCTTGTGATATTGGAGATATAATGGAGTTTACCGAAAATGAAATTGCTTGATTTTGCTATTCAGACAACAAATAAATATATTGATGAAATGCCGAAGTCTCAAAGAAAAAAATATGGTCAGTTTTTTACGAGTAAAGAAACTGCTGTATTTATGGCTGAATTATTTGATGTGCCTGTGAACAAAACACGACTGCAAATTCTTGACGCTGGTGCCGGTTCGGGTATTTTATCGATTGCACTGATTGAGAGGCTGCAAGAAATCCCTCAGTTACAATATGTCCACTTAGTCTGCTATGAAAACGATTCTAAAATTATTGAATTGTTAAAGACAAATCTACAATGGGTTAGGCAGCATACTACACTAACATTTGATTACGAGATTCGGGAAGATAACTATATTCTAAGCCAAATGCTTGAATATAATGAAATGATTTGTGCGGATCCGAATCCGTTGAAATATGATATGGTAATCGGGAATCCGCCATATATGAAAATAGCAAAAGACGCTCCAGAGGCTAAAGCAATGCCAGATGTATGCTATGGTGCACCCAATCTATATTTTCTATTTGCGGCAATGGGAATGTTTAATTTAATCCCAAACGGCGAGTTGGTATATATCATTCCTCGTTCTTGGACATCAGGAGCTTATTTTAAAAAATTTCGTCAAAAGTTTTTGAACGATGGTGTCTTAGAGCATATCCACTTGTTTGTTAGCCGTGATAAAGTGTTTGAAAACGAGAGCGTGTTGCAGGAAACGATTATTATTAAAATGAAAAAGTCTACTGCAACTCATGAAAGTGTAACTATTACAACAACACAGAGTAATAGGGATTTTTCCAATAAAACGATTTTTGAAGCACCATATACTACAGTTGTTTCAGGCGAAGATACCTATGTTTATTTAGTTACAAATGAGCAAGAAGTAGAGACACTTAGGCTACTTAACAGATGGACAAATACATTGCCAAGTATTGGGTTGAAAATGAAAACGGGCTTAACCGTTGACTTTAGAAACAGAGAAGTTTTGCGTGATACAGCCGAAGATCAGGCAGTCCCTCTTTTCTATTCACAACACATACAAGATGGGAAAGTCATATTTCCTATAGGCAAGGAACACGAGTATATCGTTACAGATCAGTTGGGGTTATTACAGCCAAATGTAAATTACCTGTTTGTAAAGAGATTTACTGCCAAAGAAGAACATAGGCGTCTGCAGTGTGGTGTGTATTTAGCAAGAAAATATCCCGATTATTCAAAAATCAGTACACAAAATAAAATCAACTTTATTTGCGGCTTAAAAGAATTGTCGGAATGTGTTGTTTATGGGTTATATGTATTATTTAATTCTACCCTGTACGATAGCTATTACAGGATACTAAACGGCTCTACACAGGTCAATTCTACGGAAATCAATTCTATGCCTGTTCCGCCTTTGGAGAATATAGAACTGTTAGGCAAAGAATTGATAAAATTGCGGGATATGACCGAAATGGGCTGTGATAAAATTTTAAGGAGTTTCATTTATGAACAAAGTCGAGGAAGCAAAAGAAATACTGAAAGAATTGCAAGTGCCAGTTAAACAACAGGCGGATTTGTGCTGTTTTGTTTTATTGGCAATGGCAGATATAAAGGAACAAGATGAATGGTCGGACGCCACAAATAGTTGGATTCGTATTCACGACGTTATAGCATATACAAAAGAGAACTATGGCGTTACATATGCGGAGAACAGCCGAGAGACTTTCCGAAAACAGGCTATGCACCATTTTAGAAACGCTGCGTTTATTGAGGACAACGGAAAGGCAACCAACAGTCCTAACTATCGCTATCGTTTAACAGATGAAATGCTTTCTCTTATTCGTAGCTATGGAACAGGATATTGGGAATCAGAAAAGCAAAAATTTCTGCAATCTCACGAAACACTGATTGATCTCTATGCGTCTAAGCGTACAATGAGAAAAATGCCTGTGCAGATCAACGGTGAGGACTTTACTTTTTCGCCCGGCAAGCATAATGAACTGCAGAAAGCGATTATTGAAGAATTTGCCCCTCGCTTTGCGCCAAATTCCGAGTGTCTTTATGTTGGTGATACTACAGAAAAGGACTTGGTAAAGAATGTAGCAAAGCTACAAGAACTCGGATTTGCAATTACGCTTCACGATAAAATGCCTGATGTTGTCCTCTACTCTGAAGAAAAGAACTGGTTATACTTTATCGAATCTGTTACTTCTGTTGGACCGATGGAGCCAAAACGAATAAAAGAAATTGAAGAAATGACCACAGGCGTTACAGCAGGAAAGATTTATGTTACTGCTTTCCTTGATTTCAAGACCTTCAAAAAGTTTTCCGAAACACTTGCTTGGGAAACGGAAGTTTGGATTGCAGATATGCCCGATCATATGATTCATTTGAATGGGGACAAGTTTTTAGGGCCGAGAAAGTCTGAATAGAGGTTGCTATGGAAAAAATATGTAAAATTGTATATTTTGATGAAGATTCAGTCACCGACTATGTCCAAATCGTAGCTGGTGGCGAACTTGAAAACACAACAGAATTATTAAAATCCAAAGACGCTGAAGAAGAGCAAAATCTTCAAGCCAACGGGAAAGTGGGAATTGGTGGAGTTTTCAAGGCACTGTTGGGGTGGGAAGCTGGAGCATCTGCTGATATGTCCGCTGGTCTTTCTTTCAACAGTAGCAAAATGGTAAAGAATATTGTAAAAAACACTATTTTGACGGATTTTCTCAAAACAATAGAGGATGTCAGTTTAGGTAAAACAACTTCACGGCTGCCAAAAGGGACAATAAAGCAATTCAAAGGTTATAAGATCAGCGCAGAAGAAGATTCGTTATCCTATATGGTGATGGTATCTCCATACTTAAGTATGTTAAAAAACGGTAGTTCCATTCCAGCAGGGGAATTTAGTATTGCCGTTGACAAACTCGATAATGCCCTGAGACACGCAAAGGGGTATTATGAGTTTGTTGGTACAAAAGGTCGAAGTCGTGTGATTTTGCGTTTTAATATAAATTCTTTCCGCAATAATTATACAATTAGCGATTTGTTGAAAATGGATTTAAGTATCTATGCAATAAAAGTTGGTCGAACATCCCTTGAAAATCTTAATGTCAACAAGGAATTAGGTATGAATGTTTCTGTGATTCCCAAAGATAATCCGTCTTATGAGCCAAACACGGATACCGAGGTAACTACAACTTCCAGTCCTATATTAGATGTATTCGATGTTTTACTTGCAGGAGTTGAAGCGGATGACTGATAGAATTATTGTGTTCTATGGCTCAAAAAAAGATTTTGAAGAACTAGTTTCAAGAGAAACTAATGAGGAACAGGTTACAATACCGTTCATGGAACTAATTCAACATTACAACGCTCGATTACGTCCTAACGAATCAGGTGTGCGTGAAGCTGCTCTCACTCGTAATATAGGTGTGGATAATTGTATTGTTAGAGCCGACGATTACGGATCGGTTTTAGAGCATGTACTATCTAATTTTGTAAATGTTGTTACACTAAATCATGATATTGGTACGCTGTTTGTCCATAACCCACCGAGAAAAGTTAGAGATTCTCTGCGCTCTTCCTACGGTGATGAAATAGAATATTTCGGCACAAGGTATCCCGACTTGTCGAGAGAAAAGCTAAAGGAAGTCTACACAAATATAGAAGCTGATATTTTGGGTCAAAGCGTCTGCAAAAAACAGATTATTAGTGGTATGTATCGCCTCATTACAAAGACGAATAATAAACCTGTTGTTTTGATGTTATATGGGCCTTCAGGAGTAGGCAAAACCGAAAGTGCAAAAAGCATTAGTAAAACTATGGGCGGCGAACTTCTGAGAATCCAGTTTTCAATGATGCAGACAACGGAAGCATATAATTATGTGTTTGGTGCTGAACATTCCAAGGGAAGCTTTGCAAGAGATATGATGGCAAGAGAGTCAAATGTTATCTTAATTGACGAATTTGATAAAGTAAATCCAGCTTTTTACAACGCTTTTTATGAGTTGTTCGATGAGGGACGGTATGTGGACACCAATTATGATGTTAATTTAGGACAAGCTATATTCCTTTTAACTTGTAATTTCGGCAGTGAAGAAGAAATTAAAAATGTTCTGGGGCCAGCTATGTTCTCAAGAATAGGATGTTGCATAGCGTACGAAGAACTTTCTACAGAACAGAAGCAGACTATTGTTCGGAATTGGCATGAGTCTATTCTTGCTTCCCTTAAAGAAGATGAGAAAGAGGAAATTGAGAAAACAGATATATTGGACTGGTTTGTCAAGAACGCTGAAAGATATGATAATATCCGAATTTTGAAAACCAAATTAGAAAATGCCGTTTTTGACAGATTGGCAGAAGCATTTGTAATATCTGATAGAGAACAAAATAATTAGCAAAGGATGTGCAAATATATCTTGATTTTCTAAGCAAAATCGCTTATAATCTGAGTCGGAATATATTGCTATTATCCGCAGTTGCAGAGCGAGTGTTATCAATGCCGATAACAAAATGATAACATTAGCTTATATAGGCAGGATAATATGGATATATCAAATAATCAAAAGAACTATAAACACGACAGAGAATAATCTCTAAACAAAATTGATTAGTATTTGTCGAGTGGGAATAATATCAAAAGTCCTCAAACAACAGTATTAAGGCTTTGGAAATCTCATTAAAAATAAAGGGAGTGTGAAGTATGGAAGAAATAAGATGTCCTAAGTGTGGCGAAGTGTTTCAGGTTGACAAAAATGGTTATGACCAGATTGCACGGCAAGTACGTGACAAAGAATTTTTAAAGGAACTGGATTCCAGGCTTGAGAGTGATCTTAAAGTGATTCGCTTACAGAAAGATAAAGAGCTTTCCGAAAGCATCACACAAAAAGATATCGAAATTTTGCAAAAGAATCAAACAATTGCTGAATTACAAGCAAAATTAGATGCTAGTGAAACAGAAAAGAACCTCGCTATTTCCAAAGCTTTGGAAAAGAAAAATGAAGAACTGACAAAAGAAGAAAAAACATACTCTGAACATCTTTCTCAAAAGGAGTTGGAGATTTCTGATCGGGACAAACTAATTTCTGAACTTAAGGCAAAACTAAATGCCAGCGAGACAGAAAAGAAACTTGCTGTTGCAGAAGCTGTCGAGCAGAAAAATGCGGAACTTTCTCAGAAAGTCACAGAGATTGCTAATCTCAGGGGGGAAATCAAAAGTAAGGAAACTGAAAACCGTCTGAAGGAGCAGTCTTTGCAGAAACAATATGAAAACAAGCTCAAACAAAAGGAGGAACTGATTGAGTACTATAAGGATTTTAAGGCACGTCAGTCTACCAAAATGATAGGCGAAAGCCTGGAACAGCACTGTCTCACACAGTTCAATTCCATCCGAATGACTGCATTTCCTAACGCATATTTTGAGAAGGACAACGATGCAAAGACCGGCAGTAAAGGAGACTTTATTTATCGTGAAAGTAGCGAAGAGGGCACAGAGTTTATTTCCATCATGTTCGAGATGAAGAATGAAGCCGATACAACTGCTACAAAACATAAAAATGAGGACTTCTTTAAAGAATTGGACAAAGACCGCAGAGAAAAAGGCTGCGAGTATGCGATTCTTGTATCTCTTTTGGAAATTGACAATGAGTTGTATAACAATGGTATTGTGGACGTGTCATATAAGTTTCCTAAAATGTATGTCATTCGCCCGCAGTTTTTCATTCCAATGATTACATTGCTGCGTAATGCGGCACAAAACTCCCTGCACTACAGACATGAGCTTCAGATTGTGCGGAATCAGCAAATTGATATTTCTCATTTTGAAGAGAATATGAATGATTTTAAAGAAGGTTTTGCACATAACTATCGTTTGGCGAGTGAGAAGTTTGTTACGGCGATTGAGGAAATTGACAAGACCATAGATCATTTACAAAAGACAAAAAAAGCACTTCTTTCATCAGAGAATAATCTTCGTCTTGCGAACAAAAAAGCAGATGATCTGAGTATCAAAAAGCTTACAAAAAATGCACCCTCACTGAAAGTCATGTTCGACGACTTAAAACATGATGAGTAAATTGTTCGGTAAAAGTGGAATCCGCGACAACACAATGGCAGCAAAAAATCAGATACTCCAAATCTGACAGACAACTGAGATAATTAAGATACCACGAGCGATAAAACTTAACTTGAACTGGTTAAGATTACGATTCAAGAAGCAAGTGGGAATAATCACAGAAAGTCTGAAAATCCAGTGTTTATGCGGGTTTGCGGACACTGCACAAATCGTCGAACCGTTTTTGCAACAGATGAAATAGTTGCAGTCGGTTTTGCAGTAAACTAAACAGACAGGATCGTAAGCGAGAACAAATCGAGATGTGAAATTATTCGTTTTTTAGTTCGCAGGAACAAGCCAGTACGCTTTAAGGAAAAATTGAGTATAATGGTTAAAATACAGCCACAGAAAATTCGTACATATACATTTAGATGATCACACCTTAATACTAAGAAAACAAAATAATATATAGAATCAGCAGAAGGCTTTTTATAGCTTTCTGCTTTTTCATTCTTCGCAAGTATTACAGCGAAGCCATTGTACAGAGCGCAATTTCCATAATTCAGCTTGAAAACGGCGAAAAGACCGAATTTGTAAACACTCGAATCCGGTGGACGATGTTCCCAATATTTCAGAATTGTAATTGAGGGCAGAATTAAAACTTGACAAAAATAAGAGTCAGCGTATCATTCATTTCTAAGAGCTTTTACTCTCTCAACAAACCTGAGTACATCTTTCGGTGCATCAAAGCTGTAAAGCAGACCGTAAGGTATGCTGTAGTCCCAGTTTACCGGAATGGAAACAAGTCCGGGGTGAACCTCCTGCCAGCATTCAATAGTCAGCAAAACCTTTCCGGTTTCCGCACAGCGGTTGAATACAGATAAATCATAAAACTGCGGTGTGTCCTCAATGCGAATCTTCGGGTGATACCTTTGCAGATCATTGCGTATAAAATCGTTCACCCCCGAATCTCCCTGCTTTACCATCATAAGCGTTTCGCCGTATAGGTCTTGAAGGTCCATGCGGCTTTTTCTCGCAAGATGATGTTCCCGGGACACAGCAATCATTTTCTGGTATCGACCCAGCGAAAGAAAATTACAGCGGGAAAGCCACGCTTTTGAATCGCATACGCCAATCAGAAAGTCAAACTTTTTCCCCAGTTTCTCAATTTCCGAAAGTATCCCCTCATGATTATCCTCAAAAGGTACAAGATGCAGTTTATACTCGGGGAAGTCTTTGTTCACACAATACCAGATATCCATAAATGGCTTAGCAGGATTCAGCAGTGATGTGCCGACGCAAAAGGTAGTATCGTTTGCATAAACACTTGCCTTGGCCTCCGCAATGGATTTGCGGGAATAGTCTATCATAAACTTAGAATTCCGGTATATTATCTCACCAGCCGAAGTCAGCTGTACACCCGATGGAGTGCGTTCAATCAGTTTCAGCTCCAGATGACTTTCCAGTGCATTCATCTGTTTCATAATGGCTGTGGGAGAGATATACAACTGCTGCGATGCTTTTGTAAAGCTGCCGCAGTCAGCAACTGCGATAAACGTATCAAGCATATGGTTATACATACTCAGCCTCCGTATAGTATCAACTAATAGTTTATACTATAATAACATATCGGAGATTCCATGTCAAGCTGTCATGTGATATAATAAAGATACAATAAACAAAACACACGGAGGGATATGTATGTCAGATAAACTTGTAGCATCAAAAAGAAAACGTTAACTCCCAAAATAAAACGATAACTTACTATCGTTTTATTTTACCACGAAAATAACAAACAGCCACAGTGATTTTCTTCTCACTGTGGCTGTTATCGTTTGATAATTGCCGGAAATGTGCTGATTCCTCGACTTTTTTCAATAAAAATGCACCCAACGATTGTATCATTCGTTAGGTGCAGATATGCCAAAGAACGATTATTTTGATACAATGCACCCTTGAAAAAGCTATCGTTTTCCTGTGAGTAACTAACGTTTTCTTGTATGCACCCGAAAGGCTATCGTTTTCTTTTCACATTTTTGCATCAAATGGCGGAGGATACACTTACCGTAAAATTCGATAAAGCAGTTCTGAAATTGATATAATCGCTTCGATTATGTGTACTATATTCAGAAAATATTACTTGACATTTGCGAAGAAGCATGGTATAATTTAGACTGAAATTAGTCTAATAGGAGGGCAAAATGGAAAACGAATTGATATATCTGGATACATATGTACTCCAGCAAGATATGAGGATAAGATTACCTAAAAGCATATTATCAAATTTATCTGTAGAAAAAGGAAAAAGCAAGTTTTCTATATATATTGACAGGGCAAATAATCGGCTAATCTTACAGCCTGATGATACAATGGAGGATAATGGTGGCACAAACAAAAAGTAAACCTATCTGTATAGAACGTGCATGGGCGATGCCAAATAAAAATACATTTAAAATTAAACCAATAGAGCAATTGATTGCTGAAGCGGTAGACCTTTCGCTCCTCTGGATTGATCCGTTTGCAAATCAAAATAAAATAGCAAGCATAACCAATGACTTGAATACAGAGTACGACACAGATTATCATCTTGATGCTTTAGATTTTCTGAAAATGTTTGATGATGATTCTGTAGATGGTGTACTTTACGATCCTCCGTATTCGCCTCGTCAAGTTAGCGAATGCTATAATGATGTTGGCTATTCTGTAACATGGGATACAACGAAAGCGTCATTCTGGGGAAATCATAAGCGTGAAATATCTCGCATAGTTAAGATTGGCGGTAGAGTTATAACATTCGGATGGAATAGCGGTGGCATAGGAAATAAGTATGGCTTTGAAATCGAGAGAATTCTTCTTGTTCCACACGGCGGATGGCACAATGATACGATCTGTACTGTTGAAGTAAAAACACATGAGGGTTACTTTGATAAACCGAAAAAAACGCCATCAAAGTTAGGAGAAAAAACAATGCTTACTGAAAATGACAAGCAACTGATTGCGACTTTAAATAAACTCCCGATTGATTATTGGGATTTTCGAGAGGATGACACTAAAGAGTATACGCATGGGCTACACAATTATCCTGCAATGATGGTTTGCCCGATTAGCAGGAATATCATAAGACTCATGAAAGAAATACAGCCTGTTCATGCTTTATTAGATCCTTTTGCCGGCTCTGGAACAGTACTTGTAGAAGGTATGGTTAACGGGATTGAAATTGTATCTGGCAACGACATCAATCCACTGGCTTTACTGTTAAGCAAAGTCAAAACTACGCCTTTAGATAACAAGTTGTTGATGACCGAAGTAAATCAACTGCTCAAAAGAATATCGAATAAAAGAGAGTCTTATTTGTCAGTCCTTGATGGTGTTGATTCTTATTTCACTGATATTCTTCATCTGGATTTAACAGAAAAAAAAGGATGGGGCGATAAAGCACATACATATCTGAGGGACTACTGTGAAACCAATAAGATTGATATTGTTATACCTGAGTTCAAAAATATGGGCTACTGGTTTAGACCACACGTGATTTTAGAACTTGCCATCATAAAAGCTGAAATTGAACAAATCAAGGATAAAGATATCCGTGATTTTGTTTTTGTTGCAATGAGTGAGGCGATTCGCTTTGTATCCAACAGGCGTAATGGAGAGTTTAAGATGTTCCGGATGCCTGCTGCTAAAGTGCAAGCATTTAATCCGGAGGTTTATGTAGAGTTCAGAAAAATATTATTGCGAAATGTTTCTAAAATGAAAGATTTCTGCGAGGCACTTGATAATGCACATTCCGAATCGGACGTGTCAGTATTTAACAATAATGTATGTACGCTATCAGATGTTCCAGATGATACTTATGACCTTATCATTACTTCGCCACCTTATGGGGATAGTCGTACAACAGTCGCATATGGTGAGTATAGTCGGCTTTCTCTTCAGTGGATAAATCTGTTTTCTCTTTCTGAAAAGGAAATTATGAGCATTGACAAATCATTAATGGGTGGAAAAAAATATAGGAACGGTTTTGAATTCACCTTGTGCAGTGAAACTTTACGTGCATCCCTTGATGTTATTAAAGATGCAGATATTGAGCGTGCAGGAGATGTATATAGTTTCTACGTTGACCTTGATGCTGCACTTCAGAGCGTAGCACGAAAGACCAAGTCAGGTGGCTATCAATTCTGGGTTGTTGGCAACAGAACTGTGAAAAACGAACTACTTCAAACTGATGTTATCATAGCGGAACTGGCACCACAATATGGACTTGTTCCATTATATACTGTCGATCGCAACATCCCGAATAAAGTGATGCCGTCTCTCAATTCACCAACCAATATTACTGGTGTTAAAGGTTCGACCATGACTATGGAACATATTGTAATATTAAGAAAACAGTAATCAAAACCACCCCATTGAACGGGTGGTTTGCGACAGCTCTAAAAGGGCTTGATACTGACACTGCCCCTTAAGTAGGCTTGAAAAGATTTTCAACTGTATTTCACACACTATAGCTCACAAGTGAGCAAATTATTTGCCACTATACTTCGTACTGTGGCTGGATAATTATGTCAGTAATGATATAATAACAATATCGCCTCTTGTCATGGCAATACCTCCTTTGTTTTTTAGTTTGCTTGCCAAACCTTACTTAATTTATCAAGTAAAGTTTTTTCTACCCATAGCTAAAGATTTTTTGAACTCCCAGTAAAACTGGGGGTTTTCGTTACACAATAATTAAGGCTCCGTCAATTACGGAGCCTTGTTCGTTATAGCAACTCTTTTTTCTCATCAAAACAATCGTCTAACTTGCGTGGAGATACTCTGATTGCAGTGCCATTATCGTGTAACTTCCCTTTCTTTTTTCCGGAAGCATATACACCAAGTCTTATATCCATTTCAAGTTCTCCGGATTGTAAGCCCTCAATCATCCTGTCGGCACTGAATCCAGATAGGCTAATCGCTTCATCGTAATGAAAAGATTCTGAACCATCATCTTCGACTCTTACATCAGCCTGAACATGATATAGTTTTCCTGCAGGATACTTTTTGGCGAACGCTTTCCTTAAATCCTCCTCTTCCCAATAAACATCTTCAAGAATACCATCTTGTTTATGCTCTAAATATAGTCTGTCATCTTGAACAGTGAGTTTCATAAACTCCTCGCCGTTAAGGGTGTTGAAGCCAGCTCCATTAACAGTAGTATGTAGAACCTTAGCATTAGGATTTAACTCCATAGATTCTTCCGTTTGATAGCCATATTGGTTTCGTAGCACACTATTATTAACACCACGTTTAGCGGGAGATTTTGTAAATAAGGTCAATGAACTGCCAGAATCTTTTCGTGTTGCTTTCAGTTCTACTGAACCGAGATCCGCAGCTTGAATTGGATTCTCCTCAATTCCCAGTTCGTCTTCAAGGGTTTTGCCAATCCCCGTATCTCCGGCACGATGCGAAGGTATGAATCCTTTTTGTTCAACGCCTTGCATTGCTGACTGAAATGTATCATCGGATGTCAGGTCACCTGTAACTTTAATTCTTCTTTCAGCCATTTTTCACATCTCCATTCATTTTAGTTTTTTGACGACCTTAAACAAAAGATGTTGATCGTTTTCTTTGATTCTGAATCCAGTTCCGTGATCATGAGTTTGCCCGTCTTTTGCGCCGCCATGATACTGACCGATTCTGAGGTCTATGTAAATCTTTCCATGCTCTAAGAGAGAGACAAAAGCATCGTAGTTAAAACCAGATACTTCGTAAGCTTCGACAAATTTGAATTCTTCGTTAGCACCAGAACCTCTTGATTGAGCTTTCGCATAAACGAATTTTCCCTTATACTTCTTTTCAAAAGCCATTCTAAGTTGTTCACGTGTCCAATATGCATATTCTTTGCCATCTTCATCAATTATAGAAATCTTAGTATCATAACACGAAACTTTAAGGCTGTGTCCTGTATCGGCAATTGCTACATACCGATTGGCAGAAAGAGTTGAATGGAGAACTTTCTCATCATTATCATAGGCATCGCTGGAATACCCAAAGGTCATACGCAGTGTATTGGCTGCTCCCTTCGGTTGCGGAGTTTTAGTGAAAATGGTAAGCATACTATTTGAATCAAGCCTGCAGGATTTAAGCTCATAATCGCCAAAATCCGGTCCGTCAATATTGTTTTCAATAATGCCAAGTAAATCCTCAAGAGTCTTACCAATGCCAGTTGGACCTTGACGATGAGTTTTAATCCAACCCATATTGCAAATCTGGATGTACTTTTCGATGAATTCAGCCAATGTAGTAATCATAGATCATCCTCCTTGTCACACTGAACGATAGATAGTGAGAAACTGTATATTTTCATTATATCACATCTTCAAGAAAAAGTACAGCTTTTTTGCAAGATTTTCACATTAAAAAGTGAAACATGACCTTTTTGTAGGAGCTGGAACTATATAATATTCCTTTTTGCAGGGCGTAAAATTGCAAATTTGAGCAATTAAAAATAATTTTTGCATCTATTGACAAATGGTGCGAAATATGATATACTATATGCAAAGAAATGCAAAAGGAGGCTTCTGTATGTCAAATCATGAAAATGTATCTGATGACAAAATTGATGATAAAGATACCATTAGGGGTTTTATTGCTACTGCCTCTATGGGACTCACCGCAAAAGAGGAAATATCAGAAAAGTATCAATTTGTAGAATCTAAGATCAAGGACTTAAATTCTCGTATAGCTGGTCTTGAGGAAGCTACTGAAAGATGGGAAATGATGGCTGACTTGCAAGATTCAAGCGAAGCGTATAGAATTGCCGAAGAATATGGTACTGAAGAAGAAATTAAAGCTAAGTATAAAAAACTTGAAAAAGAACGTACTCAATGGGCAGGCTTTCTCAGCCAACTTGAATCCCTTTTAGAAAACTGTAAAAACTTCAACAAGACTCTTTGCTTTTCAAACATTCGTGAGTTGTTACGGCAAAAGCCTGATGTGAAGATCGGTCAGATTGAAAAAGAAGCTGGAATTCGTTTAGGGTATATGTCTCGACTTGAAAAGGAAGGAAATACTGCTGAACCAAGCATGGAGTTTATTGTTACTGCAGCAAAATTACTGAAAGTCTGCATTGATACGCTTATATCAGTTGATCTTACAGGATTAACCCCTACGGAACAATACATTGTCAGTTTCTTTGATAAATTGAAAACTGATACATTGCAGGACAGACTTAATTGGAACAGAGAAAGTGCTTTTAATCTTAACAGAATAGAGCCCGATTATTATGGAGTGATATACCATCCTCTATTTGCTGAAGAAACATTCTATGAAGAAACAGAATGTGAATATCCAGAAGAAGTGACTCGGATTGTTTTCAATTCAAAGACGTTCGGACCGCATACTTGCATAAACGGAGATTGTTTCAATTTGCGTTTGAAGAATGGTACAACACTTTATCTTATGGATATTGCAAAAAGCGTCCGTAGAATCAATGATCCTTCTGCATATGCTGTGGAAGCATGGATGTATGTTCCGCATAATGGTAGCCAGCTATTGGTCGCATCTCAAGACGATACTCCGATTGCTCCTCTCCTTGAAGCATTATTTTCTGTGGTCAAGGAGCGTATGGAACACCCGAAAGTTAACAATGATGTCATGTACGCTATTGACTCTTATATGAAAGATGATATAGAGGATGATACAGAGGATGATACAGAAGACACGCCATTTTGAGAAAGGAGAATTATGAATGACAAAAACAGCCATAAGAAATCTTCATAGTGACAAACCGATTCCACCTCGGTTCTGCGATGTTGTCATTGAAGACGGAAAGATTTTTCTTGAGAAGAAAACGGATAAGAAGCAGTTCGAAAAAATTCCTTGGGAAGATGTGGTTTACCAAGTAGAAACTGCAAAATCCGCACAAAAGTAAGTTATAGAAACTACCGCAAACTGCCCCGAATCTTTGTATCGTGGAGCTAAAGCCGGAGTTATCTACCAAGCCTTTTATGGGCAAAGTAGGTAACTCCGGCTTTTTGTTTTGTAAGACTATTTCAACTTCACATCAACTGCTTTAAGTATCCATCAACAATCATTTGAAAAGCCTCCTCCGGAATATCACCGTCCCTGTACTGTGCAATCAGTGGTATCATCTTCTTCAATATTTCGTTCAGATATAGAAATCTTGTATCGTTTCCACAAGCACAAAATTCCATATGTAAGTCGACTTCGTCTTGATCTGATAACTTATAATCGGAGAACCTTTCATAGTCCGGAAAGAAGAAAACGGGATATGTGTCATCAATTTCTCGTGGTTTGTGTTCCATTAAGCCATTACCATATTCCTGCTCATATTTTGTCTCTTTTACTGTCAATTCAGCAGTCCTCAATTTTCCAGCAGAGAGAAACTTTGTAATGAAACGGAAGGCATCACGTGGACTTGTACCTGCTGAATTTTCAGCTGGATTCCCTACAAGGCTATCAATAGATACTTCAAAGTACTGTGCAATTCTATATACCTGATCAAGAGTAAAACGTTTCTTTTCGTTACGATTCAATGCTTTGCTTACGTTAGCCTGCGTCATACCTGCAATTTCTGCGAGTTTCTGCTGCGTTATATTGTTTTTCACAAGGAGCATACGGATATTTTCTTCAAGTAACTGGAAATTCAATTCTGACATATTCATATTCCTTTTCGATATATTATTCCTAATTTGACATGAAAACTAAAGATTTGATTATATTATATCACATTTGATATAATTTTTTAAGAGGGCGGAAGTGATTTTACGCAAAATTTACAAAGTTACAAAAACCGTTCGTTTTAACCTCTACTTTTTCCATGAATAACGGGAGAGGTTGACTTTTCCGTCTATTTATGTCCCCAGTATGACGTTAAACTGCTGACTCATACATACTGACACCGGTTGCTCAACAGGCTGTGTGGGACAATAGAATAACAAGGCTGTCAATTTGAGCTTGACGGCTGCAAACCGAATGGAGTGAAATCCCTTCTGGAGTGCAGTCTGATTTGTTATGCCATTTTGCAGCCGGGCGATTCCTCCATTCAAGACAATGGAGGAATTTTTTTATGCCAATTTATGAGAAAAAAGCTAAAAAACTGAGAGTACGCAAAACGCCAGCCGCCAAAAGGACTACATACACCTATCCGATTTATGACGGCAGCACAATTACCCTGATACCGGGAAAAGACGGTATTACTGAAGAGTTTATTGTACTTCTGCATCATTTGGATGATGCAGAAGTACGCAACAACCTGAAAAACGGTCGTCCTGAACTGACCGCTGAAGAAAAGCAGGCTGTAAAGGAATGGGAAAACGCTCATCCCGGTGAGAAAGCACCAAGAAATTGGAATCTTTCCATTGACTATGTGATGTCTGATGATGAACATGATTCTGAGAAAGCCGCTATTGAAAATATTCCTGACGGCAGTGAAGTATCTCCGGAAGTAGAAATGCTCCGTGCGGCTGTTGAAACTATGTCAGAACGTCAGAAACAGGTTTATGAACTTCATTATCTGCGAGGTTTCAATGTGAAGGAAACCGCCGCAATCCTCGGTATGTCATCACCGACAGTTACTGCTCACAAAAAAAGAATTGTGGAAATTATAAAAAAGTTTTTTGAGGGGGCTAATTTTTCAGGCTGATCCGAGGACTGTATGGTGAGAAGGAATGATTCCCAATCAAAAAAAGATGAAGAGGTGAAAACCATGGACAAAATGTTCGAACTGATTAATTCTCTGAACGCACTGACGAAAGCAGTAACTGCACTGACGGAGAAAATCACAAGTGAGTATCTCAACACATTCGAGACCATCTACGATTCCGAAAAGGACGAGCCACAGGAAATCACTGCAAAGGAACAGCCAACACCTGAACAGCAGACTGTTACTTTTGTAGAACTCCGCAGCCGTCTGTCGGAGATTTCCCGCAATGGTCATACTGCTGAAGTCAAGGAGCTGCTCCGGAAATTCGGGGCAGACAAGCTCTCCGATGTGGCAGAGTCGGACTACACAGCACTGCTTGCAGAAGCGGAGGTGATTGCAAATGCTGGGTAATCACGCACTTCTCGCGCCCTCATCCAGTGCAATGTGGTTAGAATGTACACCTTCGGCTATGAAAAATGCCGCCGTAGCGGATACATCCAGCAGTTATGCTCAACAAGGTACAGATGCCCACACACTCTGCGAGTACAAGGTAAAAAAGGCTCTCGGACACAGGGTTCGAGACCCCACTGAAGATTTGACATACTTCGATGAGGAAATGGCGGAATGCAGCGATACTTACTGCGAATTTGTCATGGAGCAGGTCGAAACGGCAAAGCAGAACTGCTCCGACCCGCTTGTCCTTGTAGAACAGCGTCTTGATTTTACCCGTTGGGTGGCAGAGAGCTTCGGCACAGCCGACTGTATTATCGTAGCTGACGGTACGCTTACGGTAATAGATTTCAAGTATGGGCTGGGAATTTTGGTAGAAGCCGAAAACAACAGCCAAATGCGGATGTATGCCCTCGGCGCTCTCAATCTCTTTGAAAGCCTGTACGACATTCAGACCGTCCGCATGATTATTTTTCAGCCCAGACGTGACAACATCAGCATTGCCGAAATTACCAAAGAAGAGCTGCTCGAATGGGCAGAAAAAATCCTCGTTCCGGCAGCGGTCCTTGCCGCCAATGGTGAGGGCGAATACAAGGCAGGCAAACACTGTCAGTTCTGCAAGGTAAAGGCAACCTGCCGCAAGCGTGCGGAGTACAATCTCCAAATGGCACAGTACGACTTTGCCGTTCCTGATACACTTTCCGATGATGAAATCAGCATGATTCTCAATCGTGCGGACACCTTTATCGGTTGGGTAAACGATGTAAAAACATATGCACTTGAACAGGCAATCAGCGGTAAGGAGTTCCCCGGATATAAGATCGTGGAAGGTCGCTCCAACCGAAGATACACAAATGATGATGTCGTTGCGGCAGTTGTCACGGATGCAGGATATGACCCATTTGAAAAGAAGCTCATGGGCGTGACCGCAATGACAAAATTGCTCGGCAAGAAAAAATTTGATACCCTGCTCAGCTCTCTTATTGAGAAACCACAGGGCAAACCGACACTGGTTCCCGATTCCGACAAACGGAAAGCGTGGAATCCCACAGCAGAAGATTTTAAAGAGTAAAGGAGTTTTTATTATGGCAAAGATTATGAATCCGACAAAGGTGGTCACGGGCAAAAATACTCGCTTCAGCTATCTCATCGTAAACGAGCCGAAGAGCATCAACGGCGGCACTCCGAAGTACAGCGTATCTCTTATCATTCCGAAAAGCGATACCGTAACGGTGGAGAAATGCAAAGCGGCAATCAAGGCTGCTTATGACGAGGGACAGTCCAAACTCAAGGGAAACGGCAAGTCTGTTCCCGCACTGAAGATGCTCAAAACGCCTCTTCGTGACGGCGATGAAGAAAGACCGGACGACCCGGCTTACGCAGACAGCTACTTCATCAACGCAAACAGTGCAACAAAGCCCGGTGTCGTAGATGCCGACTGCCAGCCGATTCTCGATACCAGCGAACTTTACAGCGGTATCTACGGTCGTGCAAGCATTAATTTCTACGCATTCAATACCAATGGCAACCGTGGAATTGCCTGCGGTTTGAACAATCTCCAGAAGCTCCGTGACGGAGAGCCGTTGGGCGGTAAATCCCGTGCAGAGGACGATTTTGCAGACGATGACGACGATGATTTTCTTTCATAATTAACTGATACAGACGGGTGGGCGTTTGCGGTGTGAACCGTGGGTGGGTTCTAAGGAAGTGATGATATGGAAGTTTGGAAAGATATTCCCGGATATGAAGGGAAATACCAAGCAAGCACAGAAGGCAGAATACGGAGTTTGGATAGAATGATTCGTGGCAGAAGCCCCTATTCAAAGTCTTATTACTACCGTCCGATGAAGGGGCGCATTCTGCGTCCGGGGAGATTTTGCAAGAATGGTCATGTTTCTGTTGTTCTCGAACATGGTGGTATCGGACAGCCCGTCCACCAACTTATCATGAAAACATTTGTGGGTGATCCACCGGAAGGAATGGAAGTCCTCCATAACAACGGTGATCCTACTGACAATCGCTTAGAAAATCTCAGATATGGTACGAGAACTGCAAATATACTTGATGTGTATTGGCAGGGCGGACGCTGGCGGAAACTTTCAATCGATGATGTAGATGCAATAAGGTTTGGTCTGACTTGCGGTATAAAAGGCACTGAGCTGGCTGTTATGTTCAATGTATCACCGTCTACAATATCTTGCATAAAAAGGAGGAAGTCATTCTCATGGCTATAAGTACCTTGCTTTTGGATTTAGAAACAAAGAGCGATGTTGATTTAACGAAATCAGGTGTGTACCGCTACGCCGATTCTCCTTATTTCGATATTTTGTTATTCGCATATTCTGTGGACGATTCTCCGGTGAAGGTCATTGACCTTGCCAGCGGTGAGTCGCTCCCCGATGATATTCTTCATGCCTTGACGGACGATTCTGTCACAAAGCACAGCTTCAACGCTTCTTTTGAGCGCGTTTGCCTGTCGGTCTGGCTGAAACGCAATTATCCCGATATTTTCCACAGTTACAGCATTCCACAGGATTCTGTCGGCAATTATCTTAGTCCTGATTCTTGGCACTGCTCTATGGCAGCGTCCGCTTACCTTGGATTGCCGCTGACGTTGGCTGGTGTCGGCTCTGTATTGAAACTCGAACAGCAGAAAATGACAGAGGGCAAAGCTCTCATCAAGTATTTTTGTGTCCCCTATGCCTATGACGGCGATAAACCGCTGTTTCATGTTCCGTCCGATGCTACTGATAAGTGGGCGGTTTTCAAGGCATACAACAAGCGTGACGTGGAGACGGAAATGGGTATTGAGAGGAAAATAAGCCGTTTCCCTGTTCCTTATTTCGTGTGGAAGGAATACCACCTTGACCAAGAAATCAACGACCGCGGCATTCAGCTTGATTTGCCGCTTGTCCATAATGCAATTCGTATCGGCGATTGTGCAAAACAGCATCTTACTGAAAAGCTGTGCGAATTGACAGGACTTGAAAATCCAAACTCCGTGCAGCAAATGAAAGGCTGGCTGAAATCGCACGGCGTAGAAATAGAATCACTCGGCAAAAAGGAAGTGCAGGAACTGATAGATAAAGTTCCGCCGGAAATTCGTGAGGTTCTTTTGCTCCGACAGCAAACCTCCAAATCCTCGGTCAAAAAGTACTCGGCAATGCGAAATGCGGTCTGCTCGGATGGCCGTGCAAGAGGAATGTTCCAGTTCTACGGTGCAAATCGTACAGGTCGGGAAGCAGGAAGGATTATACAATTGCAAAATTTACCGCAGAATCATATTCCCGATTTGGAATCGGCACGAAATCTCGTTCTTTCCGGCAATATGGATGCTCTGGAACTTCTCTATGAGGATATTCCCGACACGCTTTCACAGCTTATCCGCACGGCATTTGTACCGAAAGCAGGCTATAAATTCATCGTAGCGGACTTCTCTGCTATTGAAGCCCGTGTCATTGCATGGCTTGCAGGTGAACAGTGGAGAATGGACGCTTTTGCTAATGGCGAGGATATTTATTGTGCATCGGCATCAAAGATGTTCGGTGTTCCTGTTGTAAAGCACGGCGTGAATGGACACTTGCGGCAGAAAGGTAAATGTGCCGAATTATCGTGTGGTTATGGCGGCAGCGTAGGTGCTATGAAGGCGTTCGGTGCAGACGCTATGGGACTTTCAGATAATGAGCTGAAGCAAATTGTCACAGATTGGCGGAAGGCATCGCCCAACATCGTACAGCTCTGGTGGGACGTGGAGAGGGCAGCTATCAAGGCAGTCGGCGGCAAAACGCAGACAGAAACACACGGTATCAAATTCAGCTATGAATCGGGATTTCTATTTATTGAACTCCCGTCCGGCAGACGGCTTGCCTATGTAAAGCCACGTATTGAAGAGAACCGTTTTGGCGGTGAATCTATTACCTATGACGGTGTCGGCACATCAAAGAAGTGGCAGCGGCTGGAGACATACTCCGGCAAGCTCGTGGAAAATATTGTTCAGGGTATAGCTCGTGATTTGCTGTTTTATTCCCTACAGACATTGTCTCACTGCTTTATCGTCGGGCATATCCACGATGAAATGATTATTGAAGCTGATAGACGAATGTCACTGCAAGTTGTCTGCGAACAGATGGCTCGTACACCGAAATGGGCAAAAGGATTAACTTTGCGGGCGGATGGGTACGAGTGTGAATTTTATAAAAAAGATTAGGAGCAGGCTAATTTTCAGCATATTTTTAAGGACTGTATAATGAGAAGAATCTTAGGAGGGTTTTGCTATGTTTTATGTAAAGGAAAATATCAATGACACTGTTGAAGTCAAGGTAGAGCTGAACGATGAAAATGTGTTCTGCACCTGCCCTGACTGCGGTAAGGAAGTATCCGTTGACCTGTCTGTTGTATTTGCAGACGGCATGGGCGATATGTATGGCACGGCAGTTTGCTGTTCTGCCTGCTCGAAGAAAAGAATGGAGGCACTGAAATGAAAAGTTTGATTCCTATGGACGATTACGGCGTGTTTGTCGATAAACATGACACCGCCAGAGTAGACAGCCGCTATGTGGCACAGTTCTTTGAAAAGGAACACAGAGCTGTCCTCCGTGATATTCGTGAACTTGATTGCTCGGAGGAATTTCGACTGCACAATTTTGTGCAGTCGGCATACATCAACGAACAGGGACATAAGCAGCCGTGTTACATTATGACCCGTGACGGTTTCGTCTTTCTGGCAATGGGCTATCGTGGTAAAAAGGCGGCACAGTTCAAGGAACTGTACATACGCCGTTTCAACGAGATGGAGTCTTTCATCAGAACGCTTGTATCGGCAAGGCAGGAATTTCCTCTGCTTACCGAGAATATCCGTCTTATCAACGACAACCCGAAGCCTTATCACTTCAGCAATGAATGCGATATGCTCAACCGTATTGTACTTGGCATGACGGCAAAGCAGTTCAGAGTGCTTCATGGTATTGAGAAAAAGACCAGCATCCGCCCATATCTGACGCAGGAGCAAATCAATATGCTTGAAGTTCTGCAAAAGGCTGATATTGGTCTGCTGCTGTCAGTTCCAGATTTTCAGACGAGAAAGCGTCATCTGGAATGGTATGCGGCACGCATAAAAAAGGAGCACGGCAATGGCAGATAAGTACAACGCAGAGGGCTATTTCAGCCCTACAGAACACGAAGCGTTCACCCGTCTGGAAAAGGAAGAAAAGGCAGTCCGCAAGGCTGCCGCCTTCCGACCCATTATGTATATATGCTCTCCTTACTCCGGAGATACGGAGAGAAATATCAAGAACGCCAAGAGATACAGCCGCTTTGCCGTAGACAAGCACTATCTGCCGATTGCACCGCACATCTATTTTACGCAGTTCATGGACGACGATATTCCAGAGGAACGGGATACAGCCATTTTTATGAATTGGGTGCTGATGAGCAAGTGCGTGGAGCTTTGGGTGTTCGGTGAGAATATCTCCGCAGGCATGAAGGCGGAGATTGACCGTGCGAAGCGTAAACACATGAGAATTCGTTATTTCACGGAAGAATTGGAGGAAAAGCTATGAAATTTACCCTGTATACTGCCGACTGTACCGGCAATGCGAAGAACACCAACTACCCACACCAGAAAGTCATTACCTCTGAAGCTGACCTAAAGAAGGCGGTCGCCTTCGATCATGTGTGCGCACTGTATGATAATTTTTCCCGCAGTGACACTAACTTCCAGCTCTCGGATGTTGTGCCGATGGACTGTGACAACGACCATTCCGACGATACGGACGAGTGGATCACGCCCGAAAAGCTGTCGGAGATGCTAACAGATGTGGCATTTGCGGTCACATACAGTCGTCATCATATGCTGGCGAAAGGCTCGGTATCCGCCCGCCCTCGTTTCCATGTATTTTTCCCGACAACGCCCTGCAAGGATGCAACATTTCACAAAGCAATCAAAACCCGTATCTACAAGGAACTTCCCTTCTTTGACGGCAATGCGCTGGATGCCTCCCGTTTTCTGTTTGGCTCGAAAGGTGAGGTGGTTTGGCACGAAGGGAGTCTGACTATCGAGGACTGGCTGACACTGATGAAATCGAACCGCAGCATTCCAGAAGGGCAGCGCAACAGCACCCTGTCCCGTATTGCGGGCAGACTGGTCAAACGTTTCGGTGTGACGGATGAAGCCCGTCAGAAATTTCTGGACAAAGCAGCCGAGTGCAATCCTCCTCTTGATGATACGGAATTGGAAAGCATCTGGAACAGTGCCTGCAAGTTCGGCAGCAAGGTTACCTCGCAGGACGGATATGTTCCGCCCGACCAGTTCGGACAAAATCCTCTCCTGCCGGATGATTTTTCCGATGTCGGTGAAGCCCGTACTTTCGTGGACTGCTTTGGCGAGGAAATCACCTTCACGGTTGCTACCAATTACCTGCGTTACAATGGTGTATATTGGGAGGAATCGGAACAGGCGGCGGTCATGGCGATGATTGAACATACCGATGCCCAGCTTTCGGATGCGGAAAGCAAGATGGAAGAACATTTATGTGCACTGGAAAAGCTCGGCGTTCCCAGAATGCTGGCAAAAGCGGGTGGTAAAAAGTTCCGTGATAGTTTGAATCCGGAGCAGGGTGCTGCATATGGGCTATTCAGATTTTCGGAGATATACCACGATTTCGTGATGAAGTATCGCAACATCCGAAGTCTGAATAACGCCCTTGATGCCGCCAAACCACTGGTACTGAAGCACCCGGAGCAGCTTGACGGGAATCCTATGCTGCTGAATACGCCCGGCGGCACTTATGATCTGACGAAAGGTATTAACGGTTGGAGAGCGACTGATCCTGCTGACCTGATTACCAAAGTGACAGCGGTCGTGCCGAATGAGGAAGGCAGGCAGTTATGGGAGGAAGCCCTGCAGGTGTTCTTCTGCAGCGACCAGAGTCTCATTGACTATGTCCAGATGATCTGCGGACTTTGCCTGATTGGAAAGGTATACACCGAGGCGATGATTATTGCTTATGGTGATGGACGCAACGGCAAATCGACATTCTGGAATGTAATTTACAAGGTGCTGGGCAGCTATTCCGGCAATATCTCTGCTGACGCCCTGACCGTCAACTGCAAGCGGAACGTGAAGCCCGAAATGGCAGAGCTGAAGGGCAAGCGGCTGATTATTGCTGCCGAGCTGCAGGAAGGTATGCGTTTGAATACCTCTGTGGTAAAACAGCTCTGTTCGACCGATCCCATTTTCGCAGAAAAGAAGTTCAAGGCTCCGTTCTCTTTTGAGCCAAGCCACACGCTGGTGCTGTATACCAACCACCTGCCGAAGGTGTCTGCCTCCGATGACGGCACATGGCGTAGACTGATCGTGATCCCGTTCCATGCAAAGATTCAGGGACAGGCTGACAAAAAGAATTATACCCAGTATCTCATTGACAATGCAGGCGGTGTGGTTCTTTCGTGGCTGATCGAGGGTGCGATGAAGGTGGTCGCTGCCGATTTCAAGGTAGACCGCCCACAATGTGTGTTGGATGCGATCGGAGCGTATCGTGACGGCAATGACTGGCTTGGAGCATTCATCAATGATTGCTGCGATGTAGATGCGTCCTATCAGGAGAAGTCCGGAGAGCTGTATAAGCGTTATCGTGAGTATTGCATAGAGAATGGTGAGTATGTCCGCAGCACGACCGATTTCTACGGTGCGTTGGAGCAGGCAGGATATAAGCGCAAGAAGCTGAACAGCGGAATTACCATCTATGGGCTTCAAATTCGTCTGGAATTTCTTGATTGACCTGCACTTTCATCATTCAAAAACGACGTAAAATCGGGAAAGTGCAGGTCGGTGAAACTCATATACAGACCTTACGCAGGCGAGAAAAAACATAGAATTTTCTTCCTATAGAAAGGTTTGGAAATGACATTCACCGACCTGCACTATTTCCCAGAAAGGTCGATTTTATGCGAGAAAAATCAATTGAAGAAAAACTGGTCGCTGCCGTAAAAGTACAAGGCGGTGTCTGTTGGAAGTTTACCTCTCCCGGAACAGCAGGTGTGCCAGACCGCATCGTATTGATGCCATTCGGCAGAATCGGTTTCGTGGAGGTCAAAACACCCGGCGAAAAGCCCCGGTCGCTGCAGCGACTTCGTATCAAAGCACTTCGGCGGCTGGGCTTCAAGGCGTTTGTGTTGGACAGCCCCGATCAGATTGGAGGGATCATTGATGAAATACAAACCCCATGACTATCAGAAGTTCGCTGTGGACTTCATCGAAACACACCCAGAGGCGGCAGTCCTGCTGGAATGCGGACTCGGCAAGACCAGCATCACCTTGACGGCGCTGAACGACCTCATGTTTGACAAGTTTGAGGTACGCAAGGTACTGATCATCGCCCCGATTCGTGTATGCAAGAATAGCTGGGCTGCCGAGATCGCCAAGTGGGATCACCTTGAGGGGCTGAATTACAGTCTGGTGCTGGGCAGCCGTGAGCAGCGGCTTGCGGCACTCCGGCAAAAGGCAGACCTCTACATCATCAACCGTGAGAATGTGCAGTGGCTCATTGAAAGCAGCGGAATGCCGTTTGATTTTGACATGGTCGTTATTGACGAGCTGAGTTCCTTCAAGAATCATCAGTCCAAGCGATTTAAAGCACTACGGAAGGTACGACCTTTCGTAAAGCGCATCGTAGGGCTGACCGGAACACCATGCAGCAACGGACTCATGGATTTGTGGGCACAGTTCCGTCTGCTGGACAAGGGTGAACGTCTCGGCAAGCGTATCGGACAGTATCGTGATGCTTATTTTACACCGGACTGGAACGGCTTCACTTACACACCGAGAAAGGGCGCGGAAAAGGAAATATACGGCAAAATCGCTGATATCAGCATCTCCATGAAAACCACCGACCACCTGACCATGCCGGAGCTGGTAACGACAGCGGATAGAGTGGAACTTGATGAGAAGGCTGCAGCAATTTACAAAGATATGGAACAGGATATGTGTCTGGACTTCGTGCGGGATTCCATTACAGCAGCAAATGCAGGTGTCCTGTGTGGAAAGTTGACACAGCTTGCCAGCGGTGCGGTTTATACCGATGGCGGCAACGTGATGCGGATACATTCCCACAAGCTGGACGCACTGGAAGATCTGATCGAAGCGCAAAACGGCAAACCTGTTCTGATCGCATACTGGTACAAGCATGAACGGGACAGCATCATGGAGCGTTTCGAGTGCAGAGAGATCAAGACCGATACAGACATTGCCGACTGGAATGCAAGCAAAATACCAATCGCACTGATACAGCCTTCTTCCGCAGGTCACGGGCTGAATTTGCAGTCCGGCGGTAGCACCATCATCTGGTACACGATGCCGTGGTCGCTGGAACTGTATCAGCAGACCAACGCCCGCCTCTGGCGTCAGGGGCAGCAGTCCGAAACGGTCGTAATCCACCACATCGTATCGGTGGGAACGATTGATGAAGATATCATGAAGGTTCTGGAAAACAAGGATAAAACACAAGCAGCAATGATGAGTGCAGTGAAAGCGAGAGTAAAATGAGCGAAGGATATGTGCCGCTGTCTGCGGCAATTATTGAGAGAGCTTTGCTGGACTACAAACAGGCATTGAGCGAAAAAGACGAAGGCACGATCCGCGAATGCGAGCGTTTCCTGCGGTCGCAGTGGTTTGCCTTTCTGTCCGACTTAGATGGTGAGAAGCTGATTGTTATGATGAAGGAGGAAGCAGCATGAAGGAATACTGGAACAAAGCGGAACGACTCCGCAAACGCATCAACCGGAAAATACATGAAATCCGTCTGCTGCGTCAGAGAGCTGAGGGTATGAATGGCAACGGCATCAGCGATATGCCAAAGACGGTATCTCCCGACCACAGCAAGATGGAAGGAACTGTATTCAAAATCATGGCACTGGAACAGGAGATACAGGAAACGCAGGCGGAGTATGATGCCCTGATATCTGACATGGAAAACCGCATCCGTCAGGTGGAGGACAGTGATGCACGTGACCTGCTTACCAAGCGTTACCTTGAATTCAAGCCGTGGGCAGTAATCGCTTCGGAGTTCGGCTACAGCGTACAGAATATCTACCGTCTCCATACCAAAGCCCTCGAAAAGTTGAGAGTTGATGAGAGTTCATAAAACTTGACTTACACGAGGATATGTGGTAAACTGTATAATAGAAGAATTATGTAAAGCCGTTGTGATCTGACCGCAGCGGCTTTTGTTATACCCGAAGGAGGTGTCGGCTATGCCGAGGAAGAGTAAACGCCCATGCAGTCACCCCGGCTGTCCGAATCTGACCGAGGACAAGTACTGCGAGGAGCACAAGTCTCTTCACCCCGACCGACCGTCTGCTGCCAAGCGTGGCTACGGCAGCAAGTGGCAGCGTGTCAGCAAGGCATACCTCCGCCGGCATCCTTTGTGTGTGCGGTGCAAAGCACAGGGACGGTTCACGGCAGCGACCGTGGTCGACCATATTGTTCCTCACCGTGGTGATCCGCATCTGATGTGGAATGAAAGCAACTGGCAGGCTCTTTGCAAGTCCTGCCATGACCGCAAGACGTGGACAGAAGACCGAAATCCCGTCTATCGGTATTGATTGTGTCTGAAATGCTGCCGGTGGGGGGATAAAAATCGCTAATTGTGAATTTTTTACAGACCGGCGTCCCCTCTTACGCACAAAAATGGGTATTCAAACACCCTATTGACCCCTCAGAGATAAAAATACTGAAAAACACTGATAACAGCTAAACTTTGCCGACTTTTGTAGTCGGCATTTTTTATGCCCGATTTTAAGTTTTGTTTGATTTTCTTTGATTTTTCGGAGGTGATGACATCATGGCGAAAGACGGTACAAACCGAGGCGGTGCAAGAGCGGGTGCAGGAAGACCAAGAAAGGCTCTCACCGAGAAGATTGCAGAGGGCAAAACAGCACAGGTCATGATGCAGCCTGCTGATATTGAGTCGGCTGATACACCGCCTGTGCGAGAATTCATGCAGGAATTACAGCGTGACGGCACAAAACTCCTTGCAGATGATGTGTATACAGAAACATATCAATGGCTGAAAGAACGCTCCTGTGAGAAGATTGTCAGCCGACAACTCGTGGAACAGTATGCCATGAGCATTTCCCGCTGGATACATTGTGAGCAGATTGTCACAAAGTACGGATACATTTCCAAACATCCTACAACTGGTGCGGCAATTGCCTCTCCCTATGTAGCGATGTCACAAAATTACATGAAACAGTAAACCAAATCTGGAATCAGATTTTTCAGATAGTCCGTGAAAACTGCTCTGTGGAATTTCAGGGCAATCCGCAGGAAGATATGATGGAAAAATTACTGAGAAGCAGAAAGTGAGAAATACATGAAAGCAGATGTTCAATTCTGGAGAGAACTGAAACAGCAGAGAAACAACATGACCAAACAGCAATACCGCACGATAAAAGGACAGGCTGTCAAAGGCAATATGGATGCCGCCCGAAGAGGTATGCTCAGAATTCAGCAGAGGAGGAATTACAGATGACAATGACCACAGAATTTCAGCTTGTTGACATCAACAAGTTAGTGCCTTATGCAAATAACGCTCGTACACACAATAAAGAACAGATTCTGAAACTCCGTTCTTCCCTCCGTGAGTTCGGTTTTATCAACCCGATAATCATAGACAAAAATTACAACGTCATAGCAGGTCACGGCAGACTTGAGGCTTCAAAGGCTGAGGGCATGGCGGAAGTACCTTGTGTATTTGTGGAACACTTCACGGAGGCACAGAAAAAAGCCTACATTCTTGCCGACAATCGTATGGCATTGGATGCAGGCTGGGACGATGATTTGCTTGCTGTTGAGATGGAAGAGTTACAGAATCTCGGATTTGACCTTGGTTTGACTGGTTTCGATGAATCTGAAATTGCTGATTTATTTGATACAAACAGCGGTGATGAAGTCAAAGACGATGATTTTGACCTTACCAAGGCACTTGAAAAGGCTGCATTTGTACAGCATGGCGATATCTGGATTGTCGGAAAACATAAGCTGATGTGTGGCGATGCTACTTCTGCGGAAGATGTATCTGCTCTTATGGGAGATACAAAGGCAAACCTTATTCTGACGGACCCGCCCTATGGTGTATCTTTCAAGAGTTCCAGTGGACTTACCATTCAGAATGACAGTATGAAAAACGAAGAATTCTACAACTTTCTTCTTGCTTCATTCAAGTGTATGGCTGACCACCTTGAGAAAGGCGGCTCGGCTTATGTATTCCATGCCGACACAGAGGGCTTGAATTTCAGAAAGGCTTTCATTGATGCCGGATTTCATCTTGCAGGCTGCTGTATCTGGGTGAAAGATAGTCTGGTGCTTGGACGCTCGGATTATCAGTGGCAGCACGAACCTGTGCTGTATGGCTTTATGCAGAACGGCAAGCATCATTGGTATTCAGACCGCAAGCAAACGACCATCTGGAATTTTGATAAGCCGAAACGCAATGCAAATCACCCAACTTCAAAGCCACTTGACCTTTTAAGCTATCCTATCGGAAATTCCACACAAGCAAATGGTGTAGTTATTGATACGTTTGGCGGCAGCGGTTCTACTTTGATGGCTTGCGAACAAATGAACCGCATTTGTTACACAATGGAACTGGATGAAAAGTATGCATCTGTTATTCTCCGCCGCTATGTTGAGGATACCGGCGATGCTGACGGTGTGTATGTTATCCGTGACGGACAGCAGATACCTTACTGTGAACTTGTAAAAGAGGTGGAAAAGCCTGATGAATAAACCTCTTACGCTCGGCAGCCTTTTTGATGGCTCAGGAACATTCCCCATGATGGCTATGCTTTCCGGCATCGTGCCTGTCTGGAAATCAGAAATTGAACCTTTTCCTATCGCTGTAACCGAAAAGCGACTGCCTTTTGTAAAGCACCTTGGTGACATCAATAGCGTCAACGGTGCAGAAATTGAACCTGTGGATATTATTACCTTTGGCTCGCCCTGTACTGATCTTTCAGTTGCAGGCAAGCGTCAGGGCTTGAATGCAGAGCGTTCAGGACTTTTCTTTCAGGCAATCAGAATCATAAAGGAAATGAGAGGTGCAACCAATGGAAAATATCCGAGATTTGCAGTGTGGGAAAACGTCACAGGAGCATTCTCCTCAAATGGCGGAGAAGACTTCCGATGTGTTCTTGAAGAATTCTGTAAGATTAAAGACACAGATCTATCTGTCCCTAAACCTGAAAAATGGACAAAGGCAGGAGAAATCATGGGTGAAAATTTCTCTGTCGCCTACAGGACGTTCGATGCTCAATACTGGGGCGTACCCCAAAGAAGAATGCGTGTCTACCTTGTCGCAGATTTTGATGGCGGATGTGCCTCAAAAATATTATTTGAGTCAGAAGGCGGCACAGGGTATTCTGCGGAGAGCTTCAGAGCGTGGCAAGAAACTGCCCAAAGTTTTGGAAACTGCTCTGAAGAAACGGGCTCAGGGCTGATGTTTGAGAATCATTCTCAGGATACCAGATACACAGGACCTCTTAATGTTGCTCAGACAGTTTCTGCAACTTATGGAACAGGCGGAAACAATCAGCCTTTTGTGGTGGAATCATCGGTTGTTCCTGCAACACTGAAAATACGATGTGGTCACGGAAATGGTGGACGTGGAGCGTTGATTCAGAAAAACAAATCTGCTACTCTTTCCTGCAATAACGACCAGACACTTTTCGTTCCAAAGGCATATGGTATCTGTGGAAAATACAGTAATTCTATGCTGTCGAACAATCCAAACAGCGGATTTTATGAAGCAGATACTTCAAGAACCATTGATACCAGCAATCAGTCACCTTGCAAAAATCAAGGCGGAATGGTAGTAGTTGAAGGAAACGGTAGCAGACCTTCACATCATGGTGACGGATACAAGGAATCGGAAACCATGTATACGCTGAATTGTACGGAAAATCATGCTGTATCGTATGGCATCGGCAGACCTGCCATGAATCAGGGATACAACGCACGATTCAGTTTTCAGGTGGAAGAAGAAAAATCTCCTACAATCGTTGCATCGGGGGCAGGCGGAATCGCTCATCCGAAATACTCCACAAGCAAAAATTCCCACCATACTGTTGCTGAAAAGGAAAAAGCAAACACACTTGTAGCATCGGATTACAAAGATCCGCCTGTTGTCAATGACAGCACTCCTGAAATTGAATACATCGTAAGACGACTGACACCCCAGGAATGTGCGTTACTGCAAGGTATGCCGGCTTGGTGGTGTGATGATATTGGCATTGAAAATCCGACCGAAGAACAGATAAATTGGTGGCAGAATGTTTTTGAAACATACAACAAAGCTGTCGGTAAGACCTGCAAACCAAAATCCCGTAAGCAGATTGAAAAGTGGCTGAAGAATCCGTATTCTGATAGTGCTGCCTATAAAATGTGGGGAAATGGTATCGCTTCAAGCAACGCTTTGTTTGTGCTGGCAGGAATCGCCTATTATGCACAAAACGAGGGGAAATAATTCTACATATCCCACACTTGCTATCTGTGCCATTCTGAGTTATCATGTGTACTACCAAAAAGGAGGTCAAACATATGATAATTGAATTTCAGCTTATAGGAGAAAAACGAAAAGAACTTGCAAAAACAATCAGCGAGATTATTGGTGCTCCTGCCGAATATCAGTTCATGCCGACTTGTGCATACAAAATTGGTGACTTTTACACCGTTACCAAAGAGGGTAATCTTGAAATCAGCGATTCTGCTGACAGCAAAGAGATTGATATGCTGATTAGTGAACTTGCAAGCAGAGGTTATGATGTTCCACTTGATGAAGAAGAAAACGGTCTGACGGTAGAGATGCCTTTGGAACTGGTTGATGATGCTACAATCGACAGGCTCAGAAAAATCGTAGAAAATAAGGGTGAACTTTTCAAGGCTGCATTCAAAACTGACAACCTTGAAATCGTTGCTGAAGCAGACAAGATTTGCTTTCCTTGGTTTACCGTTGAAAATGATGGTGATGCAGATGCCTACTGCACTTTCATTTCCATGCTCTGCGAATTTGCAAAGAATCAGAAACGTATCAACAATAAGCTTGAAACCAGCGATAATCCCAAATACACAATGCGTTGTTATCTCCTTCGCCTTGGCATGATTGGTGTAGAGTACAAGTCAACAAGAAAGGTACTGCTTAGAAATCTTTCAGGCAGTTCGGCTTTCAGAAAGGTAGCAAATAATGAAGTTTCCGAATAAAGCATATCTTGAAAATCTCAGAAAACAGTATCCCGTTGGGACAAAGATACAGCTGATTTCTATGCGAAATGAAAAATATCCCATTCTTCCCGGAACAATCGGTGAAGTTACCCATATCGATGATCTGGGTTCCATACACATGAAATGGCAGAACGGCTCTTCTCTTGCCCTGATTCCCGAAGTGGATTCTTTCAAGGTTGTGGCAGCCGAAAAATAAGGCAGAACCTATTCCATCGTACTGTATTTTACCATAGAAAATCAAGGAAAGCAAGACTGTATATTACACAATCATTTGGCGGATATACAGTCTGTTTTTCTGTTAATTTAGCCGCTTGATATGTCCTCCGTAATGCGGTAATATGTGATACAACGAAAGGGCAGAAAGCCCGAAATTACGGAGGAAAATACCATGAACGCTAAAACAGAAAGACAGATTGAAAACCTGAAAAATCAGACCATTGGGGTTGAAATTGAGATGAACCACATCACAAGAGAACGAGCTGCAAAGCTTGCCGCAGACTTTTTCGGAACAGGCAGATATGAATTCACAGCAAGCCGAAACGGATACAGCACCTGGTCAGCTTGGGATGCACAGGGCAGAGAATGGAAATTTCAAAAGGACGTCAGCATTGCAGGATGCGATGCTGAAAAGTGCGAACTGGTTACACCGATTCTTCACTACGGCGACATTGAAACCTTGCAGGAGCTTGTGAGAAGACTTCGCAAGGCAGGAGCAGTAAGCCACGCAGGGATTGGGGCAGGAGTTCATATTCACATCGGAGCGAACGGACACACACCGCAAAGCCTCAGAAACCTTGCAAACATCATGGCAAGCCACGAAAGACTGATTGCAGATGCTTTGAAAATCGACCAGTGCAGAATGAACAGATATTGCAGAACGGTAAACCCAAGATTCATTGAACAGCTGAACAAAAAGAAACCAACCACAATGGCACAGCTTGCAGACATCTGGTACACAGCAAACGGTGCGAATTACGGCAGAAATCAGCATTACAATGACAGCAGATACCATATGCTGAACTTCCACGCAACCTTTACAAAAAGCACAATCGAATTTCGACTTTTCCAGTTTGACAAGCCTACAGCAGAAAAGAAAAACGGACTTCACGCAGGACAATTGAAAAGCTACATTCAGCTTTGCCTTGCACTTTCCGAAATGGCAAAGGAACTGAAAACAGCAAGTCCAAAACCACAGCAAACGGAAAATCCAAAATTTGCAATGCGAACATGGCTGATTCGATTGGGACTGGTTGGCGAAGAGTTCTCCACAGCGAGAAGTTTTCTTACCAAGAACCTTGACGGAGATGCGGCTTTCAGATATGGCAGAGCCTGAAAAGGCTCGCACCTCAAAGGCAACGGGTGGCAACACAGCCGCCCACGTTGCTTTTGTGGATAGTTTTCCAACCAAATAAATCAAGCCAAACAATCCCGCACAGCCCCTGATTTTACAAAGTATAATCTGAACAAATACCACACAAGAAAAGGCACAGATATTTTGTAGATTTAGCGGGTTGCATTTACTCCGAAAAAGAGTTAATATGTGACTACCGCAAAGCGGAATCTACAAAAAGGAGATTTGAAATGAAAAGATATTATATCGCCTACGGTTCAAACCTCAATGTCCGTCAGATGAAATTCAGATGCCCCACAGCAAAAATCGTTGGAACGGCGGTTATTGGGGATTATGAACTTCTCTACAAAGGCAGCAAAACAGGCTCTTACCTTACCATTGAAAAAAAGAAAGGCTCAGTTGTTCCGGTTGCAGTCTGGGAAGTGACTGCCGCCGATGAACACAACCTTGATATTTACGAGGGCTATCCTAATTTCTACTACAAGAAAAATATGAAAATCAGACTTTCCGAAACCGGAAAAATGATTGATGCTTTTGTGTATATCATGCATGAAGAACGCAGGTTTGGAATTCCAACTTCTGCATATGTCAGCACCTGCAAATTCGGATACACCATTTTCGGATTTGATTTCAAGTACCTTGATGAAGCCTATGAAAAAAGTCTGAAAGGAGTTGCCAACAATGAAAAATGAAACCCCGACTGAAAGAACCTGCCCGAAATGCGGATGTGTTTATACTGAAGTTCCTGCACTTTCCAGAACTGATAATGAAACGCTGATTTGCTCCGACTGCGGAATCCGTGAGGCCCTCGAAAGCATTGGTATTTCCAAAGAAGAACAGGAAAAAATCATCAGCATTATTCACCGTAACACAGCAGAATAAGACAATGCAAGCCGCCACGTTTGGCTGTGTGGCAATTCAGGGATTTCCTCCGTAAATTATCCCATTTGAAGCAAAGCCCCACACAAGCCGACAAGGTGGCTCAGAAAGGAAACCCATATGAAAGTACTTATCGTTGAACCGAGAAAACGACCAAGAGAAGCTGAAATTGACGGCAGTCTGGAATCCATGCAGAAAACGGTCGGCGGGTATCTGCAAGCGATATACCCTTTTGAAGATGAGATCGCCCTTGTTTGTGATGACGAATCAAAGTTGAAATCCGATACGGAGTGGAACAGAGTGCTTCCTGAAACAGGTGACATCATAAAAGGTACATTTTTCATCACAGGTCTTGGAGCAGAAGATTTTACAGACCTTTCTCCTGAACTTATGAAAAAGTACAAACAGCGATTTTGGAATATTGAACTTTTCATTCCCACACCAAACGGTCTGATGCCGATTGCAATCAGGGACTGACAGCCCACACATTCGCCTGTAACGGCAAGTAAAACCGATTCCGAATACCTTTCCAATTTGAAAAGCAACGCCACAAACGCAAACGTGGCGGCTGCTTTTTTGCTGTCATAATCTACACAATACAGGGGCGATTTTCAAACTGTATATTCTGGCAGTTTAGCCGCTTGCAATTATACACACTATGCGGTAATATGTAATCACCGAAAGGGAAAACAACCAAAAAACCACGAAATACGGAGGAAAACACAATGGTATCATACGGAATCGCAAAGGCAAGAGCAATGGCAAACAGAGCAGATTGGAACGAAAGAACAGAAATCACAATGGCGGTCATCACTTGGTTTGATGCGGACTACGAATACGACCTTGAAATTGAAAACGAGGACAGAATGGACGATGAAGAGTTCACAGCATGGGTTGAGAAAAACGCAGAAGACCTTGCAAAGGCGGATGCTGAGGAAAATGAAACGATTTTTGAAGGCATTGACAGAATCGACTTCAAGGAAAACTACATCGATGACGATGCCCTTTTTGATGAGGAATACGAAAATGCCTGCGAATTTGAATGGGAGTGCATGACTGGAAGATAAACTTCCCTGCACTTTCCACACAGCCCCTAACCTAAGGGACTGTGTGGCTCGTACCGAAGAAATATAGTACACAAAATCTGAGCCATATATTTGTGCAGTATATTTTTTCGTTATGACTTGCTATCCTTGAATTTGTATGGTAACATGGTTACAATGGGAATAGAATCTCAATTACAAAAAAGCCCACCGGGGCATAAAAATAAATGATACAGACTTGCTTTTTGGCAGGTCTTTTTTGTTGAGGGAGGTGATGCAATGGCAAGATTTAAACCAACACGCTTTATGGCGGAAGATTCCAAATACAATAAAAAGGCGGCAGATTATGCTGTTTCCTTTATCGAATGCCTTAGTCATACCAAAGGCACATGGGCAGGAAAAAAGTTTGAATTGCTGGACTGGCAGGAACAGATTATCCGTGATTTGTTTGGAATCTTGAAACCGAACGGCTATCGGCAATTCAACACGGCTTACATTGAAATTCCGAAGAAAAATGGCAAATCAGAACTTGCCGCTGCAGTTGCCCTGCTGCTCACCTGCGGTGACGGTGAAGAACGTGCCGAAGTTTACGGCTGTGCTGCCGACCGCCAACAGGCTGCCATAGTGTTTGATGTGGCTGCCGACATGGTGCGAATGTGCCCTGCCCTTTCCAAGCGAGTGAAAATCCTGACCTCACAAAAGCGTATCGTGTACATCCCGACCAACAGTTTCTATCAGGTGCTTTCGGCAGAAGCCTATAGTAAACATGGTTTCAACATTCACGGAGTTGTGTTTGATGAGCTTCATACGCAGCCGAACCGAAAGCTGTTTGATGTTATGACCAAAGGTTCCGGCGATGCCAGAATGCAGCCTTTGTATTTTCTTATCACAACTGCCGGAACTGATACAAATTCAATCTGCTATGAAGTACATCAAAAAGCAAAGGACATTCTGGAAGGCAGAAAGCATGATCCGACTTTCTATCCGGTTATTTATGGTGCAGATGAATCGGAAGATTGGACTGACCCGAAGGTTTGGAAAAAGGCAAATCCAAGTCTGGATAAGACCATCGGCATGGATAAGGTGGTGGCTGCGTGTAATTCTGCAAAGGAAACTCCTGGTGAAGAAAATGCGTTTAGGCAACTGCGTTTGAACCAATGGGTAAAACAGGCTGTTCGTTGGATGCCAATGGAAAAGTGGGACAAATGCAAGGTTGCTTTTGATGAAGAGATGCTTGCTGGGCGTATCTGCTATGGTGGACTTGACCTTTCCAGTACAACAGATATTACAGCTTTTGTACTTGTCTTTCCACCTACTGAAGATGATGAACATTATTATGTTTTGCCTTACTTCTGGTTGCCGGAAGAAACACTGCCACTTAGAGTAAGACGTGACCACGTTCCATATGATATATGGGAACGACAAGGCTATCTGAAAACTACTGAAGGAAATGTGGTTCACTATGGTTTTATCGAAAACTTCATCGATGAACTGGGGCAGAAATTTCACATCAAAGAGATTGCTTTCGACCGTTGGGGTGCGGTGCAGATGTCACAGAATCTGGAGGGGCTTGGTTTTACGATGGTGCAGTTCGGGCAGGGTTACAAAGATATGTCACCGCCTACCAAGGAACTGATGAAACTGACTCTGGAACAGACCCTTGCCCACAACGGACACCCTGTTCTTCGGTGGATGATGGATAACATTTTCATCAGGCGTGACCCTGCCGGAAATATCAAGCCGGATAAAGAAAAATCCACAGAGAAGATTGACGGTGCGGTTGCCATGATCATGGCTCTTGACCGTGCAATCCGCTGTGGATGCGTTTCTGATGAGTCGGTTTATGATACGAGGGATATGCTGGTGTTATAGGTTTGATTATCTTTGCAAACTGGAATTTCTTGAATGGTCGGATATTCTCCGTTATGATCTTTTAAATATCCATTAATTTGATCTTGAGTAATATTCATATATGCAATTTGTGTGGAAACCTGCATTTCCTTATCTGTATAACTCATCTTCTCTAATCTCCTCCATTTCTTGATTAAATTCATCAATACTCATTTTCCAAATACCTTCCTCTGCTCCCCGTGCTACTTCTTCATATTTTGTGTTCAAAAAATGAATCAAGTCGGAATTGCAGGAAAGGGAGGGATACTCGCTATAATATTCTTCTACAGTTTTCTCATCATCCAACAATATAAAAGTAACTCTTAAAAAACGAGGATTTGTATCAGAAACAATACTTTTCATAAAGAAATATAATTCTTCATTACTATAGCAATCTAAAAAATCAGAAGATAGATACAAATCAATCTTTGGTTGAACGCTATATGCAGACATCTCATCATTGTATTCTTCAATTGTGATATTCGTATTCTTGATTTCTTTTTCTTTAAACGGAATGCTCGGAACATCTACATCAATGTAAAAATACAAATTGACATCGGCGAAGGTTTTTTCCACGATTTTCTTGTATTGGTCTCCAATGATCGATTGGATATAATCATCTTTTCCGCCACGTGTTTCAATCAGGCTATACACCTCAAACAATAAATCAGGATTATTTACTGGATATGCAATTGTTCGATGAGAATCCATGATAGTTTTCACTTCGAACTCTTCTCCATACTTTTCGTATAGCTGCTCTTTCGCAAATTTTGCTAAATCTTTACTGTCATAAATAACACAGCCTGTCAGCCAGATTGTATTTGTAAAAACAACAGCACATAAAGCTGCTATAGAAAAAAGATGATGAATGATGTTCTTTCTCACTCTTGCATTCTCACTTTCTGTAAAAATCACCGGAATTTTTGCGATGTAAATGGTTAATGCCCATCACATCAGCTGTATAGCATTTCATATTTTACTTTAGTATAAATGAGCATTTCCAGCGACTTGCACAAAAATATGTCATAATTTCACATGATAATCCCGTTTTTAATTGCAGAGAGAGCATAAATGGTTGGGAATTGTTGTGCAAAATGACGGTGCATGCTCATTTATAGTTACTTTAAATAAAATTTCACATTGTCATCAACCTACTCTCTCTTTTTGCAACGCAGCAATTCATGATTGCCGGAAAGGCTGCTTTAAATCAATCCTTTTTCAGCATCTTCACTTCTTCCGGCTCTTCCGGCTGATGGAAAAGCCAAAGGCAAGTTGAATTTGCTGTCATGGTAGCAACAACAAGGGCCAATGCTGCCATTGTACCGCCTACCCAGAACGGATGGTCTTCTGTCGTTTCGATAATCTCATCATTGATTTTAAGATAAAGTACTATTTATATTGAATAAAATTAGCTTGTTATTTATAAATATTAGGATTAAAAATTCTATTTCCTTTCAATGTGCTTAAGTCATTGAAATCAATATCATATTTAATTGCGTGCTTTTTTAAATCCTTTAAATTATAGTATTGATAAATATTTTCATACTCATCAATTTCCATACAAATATTATCTTCTGCAATTTCATGCTCATAGACGATATATATATCATTAACTTTTTGAATAGCATATGAATACCAATAATACTTATTTCCTTTTAGTATTCTTTTACGTATTCCAATCTGCTTACCTTTTTCAAGTTTGAGATAGTTTGCATTCATCTTGTACTTTCACCACCATACCCCAGATATTAGAATTTACCAAATTAACAAAGCACGATTTATAGAGTTTCTACCCTACATTCTGTTTAGTTTAGTATATTATACCACACCCCAACCCTCAAAGTCAAGAAAGGAGTGATTCTTATGGGTATTTTTACAGGACTATTCAAGTCCAGAGATAAGCCGACCAACAGCTATGATTCGCCGTCCTACACATATTTCTTTGGACGAGCCAACAGCGGTAAACGTGTCACCGACAGAACAGCCTTACAGCATATTGCGGTTTATGCCTGTGTGCGTGTGCTGTCAGAAGCGATTGCACAGCTGCCGCTTCATGTGTACAAATACAACGAAAATGGAAAGGAGCGAGTGCCACAGCATCCGCTTTACTTTTTGCTCCACGATCAACCAAATCCTGAAATGACCTCTTTTGTTTTCCGAGAAACCTTGATGTCCCACCTGCTGATTTACGGCAATGCCTATGCACAGATTATCCGAAATGGCAGAGGTGATGTTTTAGGATTGTATCCTCTGATGCCTGACAAAATGAAGGTTGACCGTGATGAGAAAAACCGCCTGATATACATTTACAGCCGTTACGATGAAGCAAATCCGAACCTGAAAGAACAGGGTGATATTGTTCTTTATGCCGATGAAGTCCTGCATATTCCAGGACTGGGATTCGATGGCTTGGTGGGATATTCGCCGGTTGCACTTGCAAAAAATGCAATCGGCATTTCTATTGCCTGTGAGGAATATGGAGCATCGTTTTTTGGAAACGGTGCTTCACCAAGTGGCGTGTTAGAACACCCCGGAGTGATCAAAAATCCGGAGCGTGTGCGTGATGCGTGGCAGAGAGCCTATGGTGGAAGAAACGCCCACAAGGTCGCAGTCCTCGAAGAGGGCATGAAGTTCACACCCATTGCAATTCCGAATAATGAAGCACAGTTTCTGGAAACCCGAAAGTTTCAGATTGAGGAAATCGCAAGAATGTACAGAGTGCCGCTCCATATGATCGGTGACCTTGACCATGCAACGTTTTCAAATGTGGAACATCTGTCATTGGATTTCGTCAAATACAGCCTTGACCCTTGGATCGTTCGCTGGGAGCAGTCCTTACAGAAAGCACTCTTGTCTGATTTTGAAAAGGGGCAGTATTTCGTGAAGTTCAATGTAGACGGACTTTTGCGTGGCGATTATGCTTCCCGTATGCAGGGCTATGCTACCGCAAGACAGAACGGTTGGATGTCGGCAAATGACATCCGAGAACTTGAAGATATGAATATGCTTTCAGACGAAGAGGGCGGAAATCTGTATCTCGTAAATGGCAGCTTTACAAAACTCGCAGATGCAGGTGCATTTGCAAATCAAAATTCAGAAAAGGAGGAGAAAACCGAATGAAGAAATTCTGGAACTTTATCCAAAATGAAGATACATCAGAAACGGAACTTCTGTTTAACGGTCCTATCTCTGAAGATACCTGGTGGGGCGATGAAGTGACACCTGCTTTGTTTCGTGATGAACTCGCAAAGGTCAGCGGAAACTTGACGGTCTGGCTGAACTCGCCAGGCGGCGATGTGTTCGCTGCAAGTCAGATTTATTCCATGCTGAAAAATCACAAAGGCAAGGTAACCGTGAAAATCGACGGCATTGCTGCCTCTGCCGCTTCTGTTGTGGCAATGGCAGGCGATGAAACCTTGATTGCACCGACTGCCCTAATGATGATTCACGACCCCAGCACTTGTGCTATGGGAAACAAGGCAGATATGGAAAAAGCTATCATCTTGCTTGATGAAGTCAAAGAGAGTATCATCAATGCCTACGAAACCAAATCCCACCTCAGCAGAAACAAGATCGCAAAGCTGATGTCCGATGAAACATGGCTCAATGCAAAAAAGGCTCATGAAATGGGATTTGTGGACGGGATTCTCTTTGCAGATAATAAAAAGTCCGTTCCTGAAAAGGAAAGTGAACTGAATGAGGAAGAACCTGAAAAAGAAGATTCTCTTACCGCAATGACCTATTCCAAATCGAAGAATCTATCTGCATTCTTATCCAAAGTATCTGCATCGGCAGAATCCGTTACAGGCACACCAATTGACCAGCTTGAAAAAAGACTGGCACTTTTGAAATATTGATTGGAGGAATTGATTATGACGATTAAAGAACTCAGAGAAAAGAGAAAGAAGGCTTGGGACACTGCCCGTGATTTTCTCGACAGCAAGAGAAATGCAAACGGCGTTCTCAGCGAGGAAGATTCCAAGACCTACGATGCGATGGAGCAGACCATTGTTGACCTTGGCAAAGAAATTCAGCGTTTGGAACGACAGGCTGAAATCGAAGCAGAAATGAATAAGGCAACTTCCACTCCTGTTCTCGGAAAACCCGCAACTCCGAATGTAACTGAAAAGACAGGTACAGCAAGCGACACCTATAAAACAGCATTCTGGAACAGCATCAGAAACCGCAATTGGATCGATGTCCACGATGATTTGCACATTGGCACAGACGCAGAGGGCGGCTATCTTGTGCCGGACGAGTTTGAACGAAAACTGGTGGAAGCGTTGGAGGAAGAGAGTATTTTCCGTCAGATGGCAACGGTCATTAAAACTTCCAACGGTGATCGCAAGATTCCGATTGTGACTTCCAAGGGCGAGGCTGTGTGGATGGACGAGGAACAGCAGTATTCTCTCTCTGATGATACGTTCGGGCAGGCATCGCTTTCTGCATATAAACTGGGAACAGCAATCAAAATTTCTGAGGAACTTCTCAATGACAGCGTATTTGACTTGCCGTCCTACATTGCAAAGGAGTTTGCAAGAAGAATCGGTGCAAAGGAAGAAGAGGCTTTCTTCGTTGGTGATGGCAAGGGTAAACCGACCGGCATTTTCAATGCAACGGGCGGTGCGGAAGACGGCACTTCCACCACAGGTGCAAGCATTACATTTGATGACGTCATGGAACTTTTCTACTCCCTCAGAAGTCCGTACCGCAAAAAGGCAGTGTGGGTGCTCAATGATTCCACTGTGAAGGCACTTCGCAAGCTGAAGGACAACACAGGTAACTACATCTGGAATCCGTCTGTGCAGGCTGGTGTACCAGATACCATTCTCAATCGTCCTTACAAGACATCCAGCTATGTGCCGGAAATCAAGGCTGGCAATAAGTGCATGGCATTCGGTGACTTTAGTTATTACTGGGTGGCCGATAGACAGGGACGCTCTTTCAAGAGATTGAATGAACTCTTTGCTATGACAGGTCAAGTTGGTTTCCTTGCAAGTCAGCGTTTGGACGGCAAGTTGATTCTTCCGGAAGCAATCAAGACACTCACCATTAAGAAAGCGTGATGCTATGATTACGCTGAAAGAGGCGAAAAACTATCTGAGAGTGGATTATGAGGAAGACGATAGTCTGATTCAGAATCTGCTTTCTACAGCAAAAAATCTGGTAATGGACGTTGGCAGAATGGACGAATCAGCATTTGCTGAAAATGAAGATACTGTGCGGACAGCGATGCTTTTCGCACTTGGTTATCTTTATGAAAACAGGAGTAATCCTGATTACAAAAAGCTGACCTTAAATCTTCGTTCAATTCTGTTTGCACAGCGAGAAGGTGTGATGTAATGGAAATCGGAAAGCTGAATCAGCGTATCACCATTCTGGAGAACCGAACAGTTGTGGACGAAATCGGAAACCATACTTCCAAGTGGGACGAGGTTTTCTCCTGCTGGGCAAAAGTCGGCGTGAAAAGCTCTGCCGAACAAGTGAATACGGGAGTCACCAGAGAAATACAGTCCGTGTCATTCCTTGTCCGGCAGAGTTCCTATCTGCTGTCTTTGAACGCCACAACACACAGGATTCTGTTCCGTGGACAGACATTTGATATTGTCAGTGTAAAACCCGACTATGAAAAAATGGACTATCTCACAATTGAGGGAGAAGTCCGAAAGGCAGGTACTCCCAGTGACATCTATTGATGACATGACAAGTGAGATCATGAAAGGCTTACAGGAATATGCTGACCTTGCCGATACAGAGGTGAAAAAAGCAGTCCGAAAAACTGCAACCGAAGTTAGAAAAGAGATATCTTCAAATGCTCCGGAAAACACTGGTGCTTACGAAAAAAGCTGGACAGCCAAAAAAGTCAGCGAGAACAGCCATTCTCTGCAAATGACGGTATATTCCAAGAACCGCTATCAGCTGGCTCATTTATTGGAGCATGGTCACGCCAAGCGTGGCGGTGGGCGTGTTGCAGGAAAACCGCATATTGCTCCTGCAGAAGAAAAGGGTGCGGAAATGCTTGAGAACCTCATAAAGGAGGCGTTGTCATGACCTATGAAGAAATCCATGAAATGATGCAGGAAACGGGGCTGCCTTTCGCATATCACCATTTTGCCGAGGGAGAATCTCCACAGCCGCCCTTTTTGCTGTTTCTCTCTCCCGGTGAGCATGCATTCGGTGCGGATAATACGATGTATTACAGCTTCAAACAGCTGGACATTGAACTGTACACGGATAAGAAATCACCGGAAGTAGAAAAACACATCGAGGAAATTTTAAGGCAACATCACATTTTTTACAACAAGACAGAAGCATGGATAGAGTCTGAAAGGCTCTATGAAGTGCTTTATGAAATGGAGGTTTGATTTTATGGCGAACAAGAAAAACAAGGTTAAATTCGGTTTGCAGAACGTCTACTGGGCAAAAATCAATGAGTGGGGTGAAGATCCAGACGGCAACAAAACTGTCCCGGCATATGGTCCGTCAAAGCATCTGCCCGGTGCCGTATCGCTTTCTATTGACGCAAACGGCGAAGCAGAGAATTTCTTTGCGGACAATGGTGTTTATTATGTCATCAACAACAATGCAGGATATACAGGTGACCTTGAAATCGCCCTTATAACAACTGAATTTGCAACTGAAATCTTAGGAGAAATCCTTGATAACAATGGTGTTCTGGTGGAAAAGAATGATACGGAACTTGCACAGTTTGCATTGATGTTTGAATTTCTGGGTGACAAGCACCACATCCGTCATGTAATGTATTGTTGCAGTGCGTCACGTCCTGCAACGGAATCTGCAACCACCGAAGAAAGCACAGAAGTCAAGACTGAAAAACTGTCACTGAAAGCTACTCCTTTGCCGACAGGTCTTGTGAAGTCCAAAACTACTGAAAGCACCACTGATGCAGTATATAATAACTGGTTCAAGATGCCGTATAACCCTGATACAACAGTCAAATCTTCTACAAAATCATCATAAGGAGGTATTGCTATGGCTATTCAGAAAAATATTACAATTGATGGGATTGAAGTGTCTTTTAAGGCAAGTGCTGCTGTGCCACGTTTGTATCGTCTGAAATTCCGCAGAGATATTTATAAGGACTTTGCTGCACTGAAAACTGAAGTCACTGAGGGTGATGAAAATAAAAGCGAAATAGGCATTGAAAGCCTTGAAGTTTTTGAAAATATCGCCTACATCATGGCAAAACACGCTGATTCCAATGTTCCTGATAACCCTGATGATTTCCTGGAACAGTTTAACACATTCAGCATTTATGAGATTCTTCCTCAGCTTATCGAACTCTGGGGACTGAACACAGCAACGCAGGTAGAATCTAAAAAAAACATCGCCAAACTGACCGCCCGATGACAACTCCGCTTTTTCTTCTGAGATGCAAACAGCTCGGTCTTTCTATGACCGAGCTGGATTTGCTTACTATTGGACTGATCAATGATATGTTCACGGAACGTGAAAATGATGAATATTCAGGGTGGAATGAACTTGCTTCTCAAAGTGATATGGATATGTTTTGATTACAAGTCATTTTCCTGTATTCTTTTTTGAGCAATGCCGTATACTTCTTCATCGGCTCTGGCACCAATTACAATAATCAGCATCTTATCATTTTGCTTGACAACTTTGTATACGACTCTAAGACCTGCACTTTTCAGTTTGACTTTCAGAAAGCCAGTTAGGTCATTGCCGTTTTTGTTTCCAAGCGGTTTTCCATACCCGCCTTCATAAACAGGAAGCGGATTTTGTTTCACTTTCTTGATTGCTTTTAAGACCAGTATTCTTTGACTTCCGTCAAGCGATTTTAAATCACTTTCGGCTTCCGGCAGATATTCTACTTCCCAATTCATTCAAATTCTACCTCATCAAAGTCGGTTAAATCATCGTCTGTGATTCCGAGTTCTTTCATAACTTGTTCTTCCGGAATTGTTTCTTCCGGATTGAATTTTTCCATTCGTTTTACAGCCAGAGTGAGTAAGCGGGCATCATTCACTTCATCCATCAGGCTGACATATTCATCCGGAGAAAGAAGTACACATTCCGGTGCATTGTTCTTCATAACAACTTTTGCACCGCTGTTTTTGACATCCTGAAAAATTTTTCCTGCAAGTCCACGATTGAACTGCGAAATAGAAATGGTATTTTGAATTGCTGCAATAATGTTCATACGCTACACCTCCACTTATAGTATACGTCATTTTTGCAGAAATGTCAATAGATTTGCTGATAAAAAAACTGATTATTTTATTTGAATCGAGGTGAAACCACAGTGGCAAACAGAATCAAGGGTATCACCGTTGAGATCGGCGGTGATACGACCAAGCTGTCCAAAGCTTTAGAGGGTGTAAACAAGAACATTAAAAACACCCAATCACAGCTGAAAGACGTAGAGAAACTCCTGAAGCTTGACCCAAAGAACACAGAGCTGCTTTCACAGAAGCAGAAACTTCTTGCTGACAGCATTTCTGCCACAAAAGATAAACTTGCAACGCTGAAAACTGCCGCAGAACAGGCAAATACTGCTCTTGCAAATGGTGACATCACACAACAGCAGTATGATGCCTTACAGCGTGAAATTGTCGAAACAGAAAATGAACTGAAACGTTTGGAATCAGAAGCCAAAAATGCAAATTCTGAACTTGCTAAAATCGGTGAGGCTGGACAGGTTTTGCAGAATGTTGGCGATAAAATTTCAGGTGCAGGTGAAAAACTTCTGCCTGTTACCGCAGGTGTAACTGCTCTTGGAACTGTTGCTGTGAAAACCGCCTCCGACTTTGATTCTGCAATGTCAAAGGTTGCCGCTGTTTCCGGTGCAACGGGTGATGATTTACAGGCTTTGCGTGATAAAGCCCGTGAAATGGGCAGCAAAACAAAATTTTCAGCAAGTGAAGCTGCCGAAGCGATGAACTATATGGCGATGGCAGGCTGGAAAACAAATGATATGCTGTCGGGTATTGACGGCATCATGAATCTTGCAGCAGCATCAGGCGAAGATCTTGCCACAACATCGGATATTGTCACAGATGCACTCACTGCATTTGGACTGACAGCACAGGATAGCGGTCATTTTGCTGATGTTTTAGCGGCAGCATCAAGCAATGCAAATACAAATGTATCTATGCTCGGTGAGTCGTTCAAATACTGTGCTCCGATTGCAGGTGCTTTAGGTTTTTCTTGCGAAGATACCGCTGAAGCACTTGGCTTAATGGCAAACGCCGGTATCAAGTCTACACAGTCCGGCACTTCCATGCGTTCCATTATGACTGCACTTTCGGGAGAAGTCAAATTCTGTTCTGAATCCTTTGGAGAAATGGAAATCGCAACCACCAATTCAGACGGTTCAATGCGAAGTTTATCCGATATTTTAGCAGACTGTAGGGTTGCATTTGATCAGATGTCCGAATCCGAAAAAGCGAGTGCCGCAGAAACTCTTGTGGGCAAAAATGCTATGTCGGGATTTCTTGCTCTGATGAATGCCGCACCTGCGGATATTGATAAATTGTCGGGTGCCATTGCAAACTGTGATGGTACTTCTCTACAAATGGCGGAAACTATGCAGGACAATCTCGCAGGACAGCTTACCATTCTGAAGTCACAGCTTGAGGAACTGGCTATTTCTTTCGGAGAAATTCTGATGCCTGTTATTCGTGACATCATCACCAAAATACAGGGATTTGTGGACAAGCTGAATGCCCTTGACCCTGCAACAAAACAGACCATTATCAAAATTGGATTGATGGCTGCGGCTTTGGGACCGCTTTTGATTGTTGTGGGTAAGACGATTTCTTCTATCGGAAGCATGATGACATTCATTTCAAAAATTCCGACAATGATTGCAGGGGCTAAGACTGCATTTTCAACGCTTGGTGCTGCAATTGGTGGTATTTCTGCTCCTGTGGTGGCTGTCGTTGCGATTATTGCAACGCTGGTTGCTGCCTTTGTGCATTTGTGGAACACCAATGAGGACTTCAAAAACAGCATTTTTTCCATCTGGGAACAGATAAAGTCTACCTTTGAACGTCTGACATTCGGAATCGTTGACAGAGTGAATGCATTGGGCTTTAACTTTCAGAGTTTCGGCGATATGCTGAAATCTCTGTGGAACGGTTTGTGCAGTGTGCTTGCCCCTGTATTTGAGGGTGTATTTCAGCATATTTCGGATATTTTCACCTTTGTGACGGATACTATTCTGAGCGTGCTTGATGTATTTATCGGCTTATTTTCGGGAAACTGGGAACAGTGCTGGAACGGTATCAAAGGCATTTTTACAGGTATCTGGGACTTTGTAGTCAACCAGTTCAGCAATATTCTGAACACAC
>OIYE01000301.1_pt1 | contig 48235 bp, 53 predicted proteins | sample 1588091 | NCBI WGS metagenome assembly OIYE01 (sample SAMN03283265) | human gut metagenome | biome: human-associated habitat; material: feces | host: Homo sapiens | place: USA | collected 2013 | reverse complement strand
CCATGCCGGGCACGATCTTATCGCAGTTGGGCACCAGCACCAGACCGTCCAGCTGATGGGCCATCAGCATGGTCTCCACGCTGTCGCAGATCAGCTCGCGGGAGGCCAGGGAGTATTTCATGCCCACATGGCCCATGGCGATGCCATCGCAGACACCGATGGCGGGGATCAGGATGGGGGTGCCGCCCGCCATCTCCACACCGGCCTTGACGGCATCGGCGATCTTATCCAGATTCATGTGGCCGGGCACGATCTCGCTGTAAGCGCTGACCACGCCGATCAGCGGGCGCTCCAGCTCTTCAGGGGTGTAACCCAGTGCGTAGAATAAGCTTCGGTTGGGGGCCCGCTCCGAACCCTTGGTCACATTGTCACTTCTCATGGTTTGTTCCTCTTTTCCTTATAGCAAAAGACCCCCTCCCAAAGGAGGGAGCCTTTCTTAGTTTTAAAAGCAGCTTTTGGCTGAACTCCTTCCGTCATCGCTTGCGCGATGCCACCTCCCTCACGGAGGGAGGCTTCACGCTGCGGTCAGACAAAAGGCTCCCTCTTTGAGGGGGCTGTCGCCGCAGGCGACTGGGGGAGTTAATTACTTCTTCAGCCAGCTCATCATGCTGCGCAGCTCTGCGCCCACCTTCTCGATGGGGTGTTCGGCCTGCATCCGGCGCTCAGCCAGGAAGTGGACCTTGCGGCCGCCCTTGGGGCTCATCTCGGTCAGGAACTCAGAAGCAAAGGTGCCGTCCTGGATCTCGGTCAGAACCTTCTTCATCTCCTTGCGGGTCTCCTCAGTGATCAGGCGCTTGCCGGTGCGGTAATCGCCGTACTCAGCGGTGTTGGAGATGGAGTAGCGCATCTTGGAGAAGCCGCCCTCGTTGATCAGGTCAACGATCAGCTTCATCTCGTGGCAGGTCTCAAAGTATGCCATCTCGGGCTCGTAGCCAGCCTCCACCAGCGTATCGAAGCCTGCGTGGATCAGCTCGCAGACACCGCCGCACAGAACTGCCTGCTCGCCGAACAGGTCGGTCTCGGTCTCCTCCTTGAAGGTGGTCTGCAGGATGCCTGCACGGCCAGCGCCGATGCCGGAAGCGTAAGCCAGAGCGATGTCCTTTGCCTTGCCGGTGTAATCCTGCTCCACGCAGATCAGAGAGGGGCAGCCCTCGCCCTCGGTGTACAGGCGGCGGACGATGTGGCCGGGGCCCTTGGGAGCGATCATGATCACGTCAACGTTCTTGGGCGCGGTGATGGTCTTGAAGTGGATGTTGAAGCCGTGTGCAAAGGCCAGAGCCTTGCCCTCGGTCATGTAAGGTGCGACCTGCGTGTTGTAGATGTCGGCGCACAGTTCATCGGGCACCAGCATCATCACAACATCGCCAGCCTTGGCAGCCTCTTCGACTTCCATGACCTTGAAGTTGTCGTGGGTGGCGGCGAACTCGGAGGCCTTTGCCCAGTGGGCAGAGCCCTTGCGCAGACCGACAACAACATTCACGCCGCTCTCGGCCAGGTTCTCGGAATGGGCGTGGCCCTGGCTGCCGAAGCCGATGACAGCAACGGTCTTGCCGTCCAGCACGCCGAGGTTGCAATCGGAATCGTAGTATTTCTTGATCGCCATGGTAGTAGTCTCCTTTTACTCTTTCCTGTTTTATTTTTATATTTTGATTTTTATGGAAGACTGAATTAAACCCCTCAGGCTCGCATCTGCTCGCCAGCTCCCCTAATAGGGGAGCCCTTGGCAGAAAGGGGAACTTGCAGGGCTTTATGCAACGCCAGAGCCGCCCCTACTAGGGGCGGTGGCAATGCGAAGCATTGACGGTGGGGTTTCTTCCCTTACTGCGGGCAATGGGTCCCGGGCAGGGGCAGCTGGGCTGCCCGCACCTCCTGCGGGGGCTTCTGCATGTGCTGGTGCATCCCGCCGCGCTCCAGTGCGGTCACACCGGTGCGGCACTGCTCAAGGATCTTGTAATCTGCCAGGATCTTGAGGAACGCGTCCACCTTTTCAGGGCGGCCGGTCAGCTCCAGCACCATGCTGTCGGGCGAAAGATCAATGATCTTTGCCTTGTAGATGCTGGCGATCTCCCGCAGCTCACTGCGGTTATGGACATCGGCAGCCACCTTGAGCAGCAGCAGCTCCCGCTCCAGCGAGTTCTCGTGGTCCAGCACGAACACCTGCCGGGTCACTTCCAGCCGCTCGGTCTGGAGGATGAGCTGGCTCAGCGCCTTTTCATCACTGGTGATGGTCACGGTGATGCGGCTGACCGCCGGGTCGTTGGTGGCGGACACCGTCAGGCTGTCGATGTTGAAGCCGCGGCGGCAGAACAGGTTGGACACCCGGGCCAGAACACCGCTCTGGTTGTCCACCAGCAGACTGATGACTCTGCGTTTGGATTCCATGGGTCAGTCCTCCTTATTCCATGATGATATCATTGATGTCGCCGCCGCCGGGGATCATGGGCAGGACTTTTTCGTCCTTGTCGATGATGCACTCGATCCAGGTGGGGCCCTTCTGCTTGAGGGCATCGGCAAATGCGGCCTGGAACTCGGGGAGGTTGGTGCAGCGGTAGCCCTTCAGGCCAAAGCCCTCGGCCAGCTTGACAAAGTCGGTGCGGCGGTGGGGGTCGGTCTGGGAGTAGCGCTTTTCGTAGAAAGTGGTCTGCCACTGGCGCACCATGCCCAGCACAGAGTTGTTGAAGATGACCGTGATGATGGGCAGCTCATAGCTGACAGCGGTGCAGGCCTCGTTGAGGTTCATGTGGAAGGAACCGTCGCCCGTGAACATGACCACCCGCTGCTCCCGGCCCAGCGCCATCTGCGCGCCGATGGCCGCGCCATAGCCAAAGCCCATGGTGCCCAGGCCGCCGCTGGTGATAAAGCCGCGGCTCTTGGTGTGGCGGATGTACTGGGCCGCCCACATCTGGTGCTGGCCCACGTCGGTGACATACACGGCCTCGGGGCCGCACTGGCTGCACACCTCGCCGATGACCTGATGGGGCATCAGGCGGGTGGGGTCGGACACGGGGTGGTAATCCTGCGCCTGCCACTCGTGGATCATCTTCATCCAGTCGGGGTGCTTCTTCTCCTCAATAAGGGGGAGCATCCCGCTCAGGACATAGCAGACATCACCGGCAATGGCAAGATCCACATCCACGTTCTTGCCCAGCTCACTGGGGTCGATATCGATCTGGATGATGGTGGCGTTCTTGGCAAAGGTCTTGGGGTTCAGGGCCACGCGGTCAGAAAAGCGGGTGCCCAGTGCGATCAGCACGTCACAATCCGCGACCGCCCGGTTGGAGGTGTAGCAGCCGTGCATTCCGACCATGCCGATGTTCATCGGGTCACCGTAGGGCACAACGCCTGCGGCCATCAGAGTATAGGTGGCGGGGATCTCCGCCTTGTGGATCAGGTCACGCAGGGGCTGGCAGGAAGCCGCGCTCTGCACGCCGCCGCCAAAATAGACCAGCGGGCGCTTGGCCGCGTTGATGATATCGGCGGCCCACTTGACCTGCTGTTCGTCGTAGGTGGTCACGGTGCGGATCTGCTCCGGCTGCTTGGGGGTGAACTCACAGACAGCAGCGGTGACATCCTTGGGGATATCCACCAGCACCGGGCCCTTGCGGCCGCTCTGCGCAATGCGGAACGCCGCACGCATGGTGTCAGCCAGCTCTTCTACCTTGCGCACCGTGAAGTTGTGCTTGGTGATGGGCATCGTGATGCCCTCGATGTACGCCTCCTGAAAGCTGTCCTTGCCCAGACCGGGGGTCGGCACATTGCCGGTAAAGGCGACCATGGGCACGGAGTCCATGTAGGCAGTGGCAATGCCGGTGACCAGATTGGTGGCACCCGGTCCGCTGGTGGCCAGCACCACACCGGTGCGGCCCGTTGCGCGGGCATAGCCATCGGCCGCATGAGAAGCGCCCTGCTCGTGGGCGGTCAGCACATGGTGGATGCGGTCAGAATTCTTATACAGCTCGTCGTACAGGTTCAGCACAGCACCGCCGGGGTAGCCGAAGATGGTGTCCACGCCCTGTTCGCAGAGGACTTCAACAAAAATTTGCGAACCATTTAACTGCATGGTAAGTTGCTCCTGTTCCTTTTCCTCTTACACTCTCAACAAAATTTCGCTCAGACACGTTACTTTTCGCATCTTGCATTCCGATTTGAACGTTGGGTCAATTATACTATAAATCGGGCCTTTGTCAATCGACGATTTGTAAAGTGAATCAGCCGAAAGATGAAGATAATTGAACACGCCCTTGCAGACGGCCTTCTCTGAGTGTATAATCTGGTAAAAACCTCTCCGTCAGCCTGCCCGGCTCCTCTGACCGGGGAAGCAGGAGCAAAGCACCGGAGAGGTCCTGTCAAGAGGAGAGTCTGATGATGCAACTTCATGAATGGAACGCCCGGCTCCACGGGCTTGTTGTTTTCCGTGCCCTGCTGGGCGACCCCGTTGTGGCAAAGCTGGCAGCGCTGACCGACCGGCTGGAAGCGGCTGACGATACCATCGCCCCCCTGTGCGATGCTGTGGCCGCCTTTGAAGCCGCCCTGTTTGCCCACACCACCAATCTGGGCGATTATCTTTCCAACGCCGTGCTGGAGACCGAGACCTTCTGTGTGCGGCAGGCCGCCGCGGGCCAGCTCTCCCCTGTGATGGAGGCCGCCCTGAACAGTGAACTGAACTTTTTGCAGAAGCTCTGCGGCCTGACGCTGGACACGCTGCTGGAAGCTGCCGACCGGCAGAACCGGGAGCTGGCGTTCCTGCCCCGCTGGGAGGCAAGGCAGCTCGACCTGACCGCCGCCTACAACCAGCGGATGCGGGAAGCCGGGAAGAAGGGCTACGGCATGTTTGCCAAGCACCACGTGTTCACGGTGGAGAACGGCCAGCTGGTGCCCGTGAAGTACCCCGACCCCCAGAAGCTCAGCGAGCTGCCGGGCTACGAGAAGGAGCGGGAAAAGGTCATTGCCAACACCCGCGCCCTGCTGGCCGGTTCCCCCGCCAACAATGTTCTGCTCTACGGCGATGCCGGCACCGGCAAATCCAGCACGGTCAAGGCCATTGCCAACGAGTACGCCGCCGACGGCCTGCGGCTGGTGGAGGTCAAGAAGAACCAACTCTACCAGATCCCCGACCTGATGGATCAGCTGGCGGCCAATCCCCTCAAGTTCATCCTCTTCATCGATGACCTGAGCTTCTCCTCCAACGATGACAACTTTGCCGCCCTGAAAGCCATCCTTGAGGGCAGCGTGGGCGGCCGGGCCCGGAACATTGCGGTGTACGCCACCTCCAACCGCCGCCACCTCATCAAGGAAACCCTGACCGACCGCACCGGCGACGACATCCACGAAGCTGACACCCGGCAGGAGCTGATGAGCCTTTCCGCCCGGTTCGGCCTGACTGTCACCTTCCAGCGGCCCGAGAAAGCCCGCTTTGCCGCCATTCTGGAAGAGCTGGCAAAACAGCACCACATCCAGATGCCCATGGAAGAGCTGCTGGTCAAGGCCGAGGCCTTCGCCATCCGCGCCGGCGGCCGCAGCCCCCGCGTGGCCAAACAGTTCATCGAACAGTGCGAGAGCGGCGTGCAGAAATAATGTTTGCTTTTTTGTTTTTATGGATAAGAAAAAGCGCTGTGCAGTGAGATGACTGCACGGCGCTTTTTGCTGTTTTGAAAGAAAACTGCCGCCGCAGGCGGCGGATGAGGTAGTCAGAAAATCAAACGCGCTCGGCCACCAGCTGGAAGCCCTCTTTGGTGAGCTCCTGCCGGATCTGCTCGATCTGGGCATGGTCGCGGGTCTCCAGCGCCAGCTTGAGGAAGCAGCTGGAGATGGGCATGTTGGGGTCAGAGCCGTCGTGCAGGACAGAGACCACATTGCTGCCGCAGCGGGAAACGATGGCGGCCACCCGCTCCAGCTGGCCGGGCTTATCCTCCAGCGCAATGGTCAGGTTGGCCTTGCGGCCGCTCATCACCAGACCACGGGTGATGACGCGGTTGAGGATGTTCACATCGATGTTGCCGCCGGAGATCAGGCAGACCACCTTTTTGCCCTCGATGGGCAGCTTGTGGAACAGCGCCGCTGCCACAGGCACCGCACCGGCCCCCTCGGCCACCAGCTTCTGGTTCTCCATCAGGGAGAGGATGGCGGCGGCGGTCTCGTCCTCGCTGACGGTCACGATGTCGTCCACATATTCCTCGCAGAGCTGATAGGTCAGCTCGCCGGGGGTCTTGACCTGAATGCCGTCCGCAAAGGTGGCTACATTTTTCAGGGTCTGATACTTGTGCTCATGCAGGCTGCGGTACATGCTGGGGGCACCCTCGGCCTGCACACCGTAGACCTTGACCTCGGGGCGCAGGCTCTTGATGGCAAAGGCCACGCCGGAGATCAGGCCGCCGCCGCCCACGGGCACGATGACGGCATCCAGATCGGGCAGCTGATCAAGGATCTCCAGACCGATGGTGCCCTGACCTGCGATGACCTGTTCGTCATCGTAGGGGTGGATGAAGGTCATGCCGGTCTCGGCCTGCAGCTCCACGGCCTTGTCGTGGGCATCATCATAGGTGCCGGGCACCAGACAGACCTCCGCGCCCAGGCTCTTGGTGTTTTCCACCTTCATAATGGGGGCACCGTCCGGCATACAGACGATGCTCCTGATGCCCCGGCGGGTGGCGGCCAGAGCCACGCCCTGTGCGTGGTTGCCGGCAGAGCAGGCGATCACGCCCTTTTCGCTCTCCTCCCTGGAGAGCTGGCTGATCTTATAATAGGCTCCCCGCACCTTGAAGCTGCCGGTCACCTGCAGGTTCTCGGTCTTGAGGTAGAGGCGGCAGTCCTTGGAGAGCTTGGGCGCTTCAATCAGGTCGGTCTTGCGGGCAACGTCCTTGAGCACAAAGGCGGCGTGGTAGATCTTATCCAGAGTCAGCATGACGATACTTCCTATCTTCTATCCTTGATTTTTGCGTGTGAATATGCATCCCAGTATAAATTAGCAAAAGTATTTTGTCAAATGAACGTATTTCAACATTATGTTTGCTGGGGTGACCGCCAATGGCTACGCCCGGGCAGGCGGCAGCCCTGCGGCCCGATGCACGCTCCACCTGTGCCCATGCCGTGGGAGCGGTTTCCCCTGACCCAAAACGCCCCTCTCCGGCATCTGTGAGACCGGAGAGGGGCGTTCTCGTTTTTAACCTTTCATCGGCACAAATCCGACCAGATCCTTTACGACCTCGCCGCCGATGATGAGCCCGGCCACCGAGGGCACAAAGGCGTTGGAGCCGGGGACCGAGCGCCGGATGGTGCACTTGCGCTGGGTTCCCGGGGGGCAGATGCAGTGGTTCTTGCAGCTGATGGAATCATCCTCGATGGGGGTCATGGCAGGCTCTTTGGAGTAGACGACCTTCAGGTGCTTGATCCGCCGCTTGCGGCACTCGGTGCGCATCACCTTGGCCAGCGGGCAAACGGAGGTCTTGTAGATATCCGTCACCTCAAAGCGGGTGGGGTCCATCTTGTTGCCTGCACCCATGGCGCAGATGATGGGGGTACCGGCCTCCTTGGCCTTGACCACCAGCGCGATCTTGCCGGTGACGGTGTCGATGGCATCCACCACATAGTCGTACTGGGTGAAGTCGAACTGATCCTGCGTTTCCGGGGTGAAGAAGATCTTGTAGGTGGTGACCTTGATGTTGGGGTCGATCTCGTGGATACGCTGTTCGGCCACATCCACCTTGTACTGGCCCACGGTCTTGCGGGTGGCCACGATCTGGCGGTTCAGGTTGGTCAGGCAGACCTTGTCATCATCAATGAGGTCCAGCGCACCCACACCGCTGCGTGCCAGCGCTTCCACTGTGTAGCCGCCCACGCCGCCAATGCCAAACACCGCCACACGGGAATTGTGCAGCTTTTCCATTGCTTCCTTGCCCAGCAGCAGCTGGGTGCGGGAATATTGATCCTGCATAGATACTTGCTCCTCCATTTTACACTGTGCCGTTCATTTTACCGATTCGGCACAGCTGCTTCTGTTTTACTTTATCACTTTCCTGCGAAGCGCCTGAGGGGTTTATTCCACCGCCACAATCGTGCCGCCCCCCAGCACAACATCCCCCTGATACAGCACCACGGCCTGACCGGGCGTGGGGGCACGCTGGGGCTGGTCAAATTCCAGCCGGAACTGCCCCTCTCCCGCCGGGTAGACGGTGGCCGCCTGCTCGGTCTGGTGGTAGCGGGTGCGGGCCGTGACCCGCAAGGGCGCGGTCAGCTCCGGGATGGCGATCCAGTTCACCTCGTCGGCATAGACGATGCGGTCAAACAGGTTCTCCTCCGGGCCCACCGTGACGGTGTTGGCCTGCATATCCTTGGCGCAGACATACACCGGCGCACCCATGGCAAGGCCAAGGCCCTTGCGCTGGCCGATGGTATACCGCACCGCACCATTGTGGGTGCCCACCTTTTTGCCGTTCTCGTCCAGAAAATCACCTGCCGGGTAGTGCTTGCCGGTGAAGTCCTCCATGAAGCGGGCGTAGTCGCCGTCCGGCACAAAGCAGATATCCTGGCTGTCGTGCTTGTGGGCGTTGATGAAATGCTGCTTTTCCGCGATCTCACGCACTTCGGCCTTGTGCAGCCCCCCCAGCGGCAGGCGCACATGGGCCAGCTGCTCCTGGGTCAGGTTATAGAGCACATAGCTCTGATCCTTACCCTCGTCCAGACCCTTTTTCAGCAGCCAGCGGCCGGTGGCCTCGTCCTGCTCCACCCGGGCGTAATGGCCCGTGACCACATACTCCATGCCATGGCTCTCAGCCCAGCGGAGCAAGTGGTCGAACTTCATATACCGGTTGCAGTCGATGCAGGGGTTGGGCGTGCCGCCCATCTCGTATACCCGGATGAATTTTTCGATGATTTTCTCCCGGAAGTCGGCGGTGAAATCCAGCACCTCATAGGGGATATCCATCGCAAAGGCCACCTCGGCGGCATCCTCGATATCCTTTTCGGAGCAGCAGGTGTGGAAACCGGACTGCCCCAGCGTCTCGTTGCGGGTGAGCCGCATGGTGATGCCGGTGCAGTCATACCCTGCCTGCTGCATCAGCCATGCCGCCACCGAGCTGTCCACACCGCCGCTCATGGCGATGAGCGCCCCGGGGCGCTTCGTGTTCTGTGCTTCTGTCATATCGTCCCTCATTCAATAACACACTAAAACAGTAGTATAATACTACCGCAGCTTCTTTCTCTTGTCAAGACGCAGAAAATTGGGCCGCCGCAGCCAGCAGCGCGTCTTTTTCGTTGGGTGTCTGCCCAGTGATGACAGCCTCCAGCAGGGCGTTCAGCACCTGCCGCAGACCGGGGCCGGGTCTGACCCCCGCCGCCATCAGGTCACGGCCATTCACGGCCAGCTGGCTCACCCGGCAGCAGGCATTTTCTGCTGTCAGCCGCTCTGCCTCGGCCCGCAGGGCAGCAAAGGCCACGGCCTGTTCCGGATGCCGGGCACTGCAAAGGGCGGTCAGGCGTTGGATCGTCGGCAGCTCATAGCGGCCCAAAAGACGTTTGGCCTGTACGGTCAGCGTGGTGTTGGGGGTGCCGGGAGTTTCTCCAAGGACCGTCCGCTGGGGTGGGACCCTGTTGCCGCAGGCAATAGGGCGGGCGATGGAATGGCCCGATTCGTGTCCGAGGAGAAAGCTCCCGGCACCCCCTCCAGCTTCCCTTTCCAACGCTGTCACCTCATCTGTGAGCGCGTTGGAGCATTTCAGTTTGCGCAGAGCTTTGCGGGCACCGGCTTCTCCCAGCGGGCAGAGAAGGGCCGCCAGCCGGGTGGGCACGTTCTCCGCTGTTGGTTCGATCCGGTCGATGGTACGGCAGAGTTCCGCAAACCGTTCCGGCTGTTTTTCCGGTTCCAGCTCCGGCAGGACAACGGCCAGAACGGCGGGTTCCAGATAGATTCCGGGCCGGGGTGCCGCCAGCAGCTTGAGCAGTTCTTCCTGGATGCGCTCCGCCGAAACGCAGTCCAGATGCGGCCCCAGTGCCCGGGCAGCAGCACCGGTGGCTGGGTCGATGGCAAAGCCGAACCGGGCCGCGAACCGGTAGAGCCGCAGGATGCGCAGCGCGTCCTCCTCAAAGCGGCGTTCCGGCTCCCCCACTGCCCGCACGAGATGGGCGGCAAGGTCGTCCCGCCCGCCAAAGGGGTCGATGAGCCCTTCCTCGGCACTGTATGCCATGGCGTTGATGGTGAAATCCCGCCGGGCAAGATCCTCCCGCACATCCGGCACAAAGCAGACGGCATCCGGGTGGCGGCCATCGGAGTAGGCCCCCTCGGTGCGGAAGGTCGTTGTCTCATAGAGCCTGCCGCCCTGCTTCACCGTCACGGTGCCGTGCTGCAGGCCGGTGGGGATGCACTTCTCCTCCCCGAACAGCGCCATCACCTGCTCCGGGCGGGCGCTGGTGCAGAGGTCCCAATCGTGGGGGTCCAGCCCCAGCAGGCTGTCCCGGACACAGCCGCCCACAGCGTAGGCCGCATGGCCCGCCCCATGGAGCGCATCCAGCAGCAGGGCTGCACCCGTGTCAAGTTTGATCGTTGTCATGTTGCTTCCTCGTCATATTGCAGGATGATCTGTTTGCCGTCAAAGCCGCACTCCGCCGCCGGGAATACCGCCTGCGCATTGGGCAGGGCGGCTTCCGGTTCAAGGATCATGGGCGAATAATGCATCAGCCAGAACCGGCGCACGTCAGCCTTTTTTGCAATGGCCGCACCCTGCGCAAAAGTGCTGTGCCCCCACTGCTTTGCCTGCGCCTCCTGCTCATTGTCGGGGTAGGTGGCATCGCAGAGGAAAAGGTCGGCGTTCTGCGCGGCCTGTTCCAGTGCCGGGCAGGGAGCAGTATCACCCGAGAACACGAACCGCAGACCCCGGCGTACCGGGCCCAGCACATCCGCGGGAGCGACCACCGCCCCGTTTTCCAGCGGGATGCTCTGGCCCCGCTGGAGCAGCTTCCATGCAGGCACCGGAATGTTCAGTGCCCGGGCCTTTGCAGGGTCAAAGCGGCCTGCCCGGGGCAGGTCGAGCCGGTAGCCCCGGCTGGGCACCCGGTGCCGGGTGCGGAAGGGCGTAAGCTGCGCCCCCGCAGGCCAGCCGGAGGAGAGGGTGGTCAGGTCGATGGGGTCTGTGTCCAGCTGCACAGCCCTGACCGGATACGGCAGCGGCCCGGCCAGGGTGCGCAGGGCGGGCCAGACCTCCCCCAGTCCCTCCGGGCCGTAAAGGGTCAGCGGGCGCTCCCGGCCCTGACAGCCCAGTGTCTGCAGCAGGCCCGGCAGGCCGAAGATATGGTCGCCGTGATAGTGGGTCAGGCAGATGGCATCCAGCTTCATCAGGTTGACTCCGGCGCGGCGGGCCGCCGCCTGCGTGCCCTCGCCGCAGTCAAACAGCAGGGCATGGCCCCCGCATTCGGCCAGCGCGGCGGTCAGGGCACGGTCCGGCAGGGGCATGGTGGCCGCCGTGCCCAGCAGTGTAATGGTCAGCATAACAGTTCCTCCGTGATTTGTCGGTAACAGTGTACCACATTTTGCGCCCGCACACAATCGGCACAGCCCGGCATAGGATGGCGCAGAGCTCTGATACAAAGGGAGGTTTGACCATGCAGCGCAAAAAAGTCCCCGCCGGGCACCACCGCTTCGGGCTGGCCCGGCTTGTTCTGGTCCTGGCACTGCTGTTTCTCGTCGTGGCGCTCACCGCCGGGCTGGCGGGCTGCCTGTTCCAGCCCGTACTGGCCGCCCGGGGCACGCTGCTGTTTCTGCCGGGGGCGTAAATTATTTTGTGAAAATCGCCCCCTTAACTTCAGGACAATGACGTGATAAAATCCAGCCAAACCAGTGAGAGGGCATCCTGCCCGCCCCCGAGAGCAGCCACGCCATCAGCGCCGCCAGCGACGAGGCCCTCAAGTGCAAGGGGACCGGCGAGGAAAAGACCATCGTCTTTGGCCTGACCGGCACCGGCTACTTTGACATGGTGGCCTACGAGAAGTTCCACGATGGCCAGATGAGCGACTACATTCCCACCGATGCCGACCTGCAAAAGGGCTTTGACGGTATTCCCCGGTTCCCCGGCAACGAGATCTGAGCCGATACTATAATTACTATATAATAAAGGAGAAGCGCGCTCCCGATCCCGGGAACACGCTTCTCCTTTTCTGCGCACCATCCTCTGCAAACAGAAAACCGCCAGCGTATCTCTACACTGGCGGTCTTTTTATGGGCGCGGGTGGATTACGCAAGCCGCGCATCTAAAAAAGCCCCTCAGGGGCTTTTTCCCCCGCCGGACTGTTCGGCGGGTCGATGCTGTTCGAATCCACCCGCCTAGCCTCCGGGAAGGTTATTACAAAACAGAAACTCCAGTACCCGGTTCGGATACTGGAGTTCTTGGTGGGCGCGGGTGGATTCGAACAAGCTCAACTATCACAATTCGCTGGATGCGCTTTGAAATTGTGATGGATTCATGCGCATTTTTTTGAATTTCACCAAAAATCAATCATCGGCTATCACAACCATTTAGGAACAAAAACGGGTTACAAAGTGGGTTATTTTGCACGCGGAGAATACTCTGCCAGAGCATCTGAAACGGCCATTGCTGCCGTGTCAGCCCTGCCGTCAACGGCGTGACTGTACCAGCCGTAAGTATCCATACTTTTGCTGTGCCCTACCATGCGGCGCAGTTCTGCCGGGGACACGGCATCCTCGATGATGCTCACAAAGGTGTGCCGTAGCTCATACAGGCTGACCGGCGGGTCAATACCGTTGCTGCGCTGGTAGAGTTTCCAGAAGTTGTACAGGCTTTGCTCGTTCCTCAGGGAGAAGATAGAATCATCTCCCCGAAGAGGCCGCTCCTCTTCAAAGGCCCGCTGCTGCAGCTGAGCGTGGAGTTCCGCAGCCGCCAGCGGATGCAGGACCACCGTGCGGATAGCGTTTTCGTTCTTGCCGTGCGTTTCCTCATCAAAGGTATTGATGGCCCGGGCAAGATGCAGCCGGTTGCCCTCCATGTCGCCCACGCGCAGCCCCAGCAGCTCCCCGGGGCGCAGGCCAGTCAGGACTGCAAAGCGATATGCATGGATATTGGCATCCTGTTCAACCTTGCCACGGACGATGCGCGTATCCGTGGAAAGCAGGACCCGCAGCGCGTCCGGCTGAAGGATCTTTCGGCCCTTTGGACGTGCTCCCCTGGGTACTGTGAGACCCTCGTCCTCTGGCCGCAGGGCGGTGTATTTGTGCTGCCTTGCCCATTTCACAAAGCTGACTTCAACCGCCCGGATTCCCTGTAATGTTTTCTTAGAGAGGTTTCCCCTGCTCTTTCGAGTGGCCTGCGGGTTCATGCTGCCTTCTTTGTATGCCCGATTCAGCACGTCCTGCAGCATTCCCGTGTTCAGGTCTCCGATGCGCCGCTCTCCAATGATTGGCAGGATGTAGTTCTGTCCGAACTTCTCCACCTGCTGGGCATAGCTTGTGCCGGCAGTGGCCCGCACCGAGATCAGATACTCGTTCCAAACCTCCAAGCAGCGCTTGGTGGTGCTGCAAATGCCCTCATCCAGCCAGGCATCTGCTTTTGCATTTGCTTCCCGCTGGCCGGTACGGCCCGGCTTTGCGCTGGTGAACGTCTTGCGCACGCCGTCCTTCTGCACCTTGATCTGCCAGCGGTTCTGGTTCGGCAGCCACTGGGCGGTGTTGGTTCGCATTCCCATAAAAAATACCTCCTTTGGGGTACACTTTGACAAGCCCGCCCAAAAGAGGTATAATCGCAATGTCGAGTGTGCGATGCCCTCTTCTGGGTGAGCCGCTTATCTGAACTCCCTCGGTGTTGGTAGCACCGGGGGAGTTTTTTTATTTACAATCAGTTGTTCGTACGGTAGATAACCTCCAAGCCCTGATTCGGGTGATAAGACCAGGTAACTGTCACATCATCAAAGCTTTCCTTCTGGCGGCCATCAATTGCTCGTGTATTTGCCATTTCTTTATAAAGCCATTCTGGCAATCCAAGTGCTTTGTTGGTCAGTTTTACATGCTCCAAGCCAGTTTCATTAAAGATAATCGAGCCGCCTTTCATGTTAAGCGGATTATTATCAATCGTCATATAGGAACCATCTTCAGCAACTGAAACCGTTACGTCATTATAAAGATCATAAAACAGTTTAAAATCCGGTGCCGTTCCCTTCTTATAGAAAGTTGGTGCTATATCCTCATCCAGAGATATGAGAGTTTCCTTTCCATCTTCATTTACAACCTTCCAAGTTGCCAGAATAACAGGTGCACCATCATCGGCGAACCGTTGAACTTCTCCCTTAAATGTAACGTCCTGATCATTGAATACGTTCTTGTAATAGTCGTATAGACTTTCTTTTACAGCCGCATACACACGCTGCCCATTTTCCACAACGGAAAAGCACTTATAGTTTGTATTTGTTTTTTCAACCGAGTATGTAAAATAATATCCGAAGTCCGTATGGCCTGAATAGGCCACATAATCGCCTGTTTTGTACTGCACTCCCTCTGCAAATGCAGACATTGCAAGTACAAAACAAAGTACCACCATCAACGCCATTGAAACTATTTTCTTTTTCATACAAAAGGCCTCCTATGTTTGTTTATATTTCCGTCAGCGCGTATAATTCTGCGCTGCACTCGTCGAGCTTCGTTTTAGCATTATCGCTCATATATGACAGATATGGTTCAAATGCCCGATGATATTTTATTGCCCAGTTCTGCTTTGCTTTGGGCGATTTTAAACTTTCTATTTTGTTCCGGTATTTTTCTTGTGTACGCTGGACAATTTCATTAACGGCTTCTTCTCGAAACGTCAAATCCAGATATTTTTCCAACGAGGAAGTTGTAGTTACTTTCACGCCATACTTTTTACAATCTTCCAGCTGTATTAAACGGCCAACACAAAAATCATACCGCATAAAGAACACCGACGGTTCTGTGGTAGAGGAAAGAATCTTAGCACTTTCCTGAGCCTGTTTAAGAAATTGCGGTGCTAATATTTGAGCGTTCATGCGAGAATCAACCAAATCCATCGGGCCCATCCATTCGGGGTTCGGGGAATATCTGGACGGCTCTTCCGCCGCATCCATTGCCATCTTTCCGACTACCTTTGTAGCCTTTTTCAGCCAACCAAAAACGCCCATGCGGTACCTCCAACATCAGATATCCCGGCAGAGCCCCACGGCCTTGCCTTCAATGACAACGGCATTCATATCTTCCCGGCTGAGGATGATGCTGCTGAAAGCCGGATTCTCCGGCCGCAGTTCAATGAAATTCTCGTGCAGATAGACATGCTTCAGGGTGGCCTCTTCCCCGATCCGCACAGCAGCAATCTCGCCGTTCTCCACCTCTGGCTGGCTGCGAATCGCCACCAGATCACCATCGTGGATGCGGGGTTCCATGCTGTCGCCCTTGCAGGTCAGTGTAAAGGTGGAGTGCCAGCGGGAAGGCACGCACACCATTTGCTCGATGTTCTCTTCTGCTGTGATGGGCGTACCGCAGGCGATCCGCCCTACAAGCGGCACCACATCCATGGCAGGCATCGGCTCAAAGCCCGGCGGAACGGTGGGCTCTTTGGATGCAGCCGGGGCAGGCTGCTCCTCCCAGCCCATCAGATAGGCGGGAGACACTCTCAGCCGTTTTGCAATGGCATCTACTTTATCTGTCGGTATGTTTGTTACAATGTTATTCTCATACTTATATACAGCTTGCTTTGATACGCCAATGTAGTCAGCAAGCTCCTGCTGGGTTACGTCTTGCTCCTGACGCACTTGTCGAATGCGATCACCTACAGTCACCATGAGCACCTCCTTTAATATCTATAGTATAGCAGATAAACTGACGGTTTACAATATTTTTAATTGAATTACCAAAAATAACTTGACAGGTTACAGATATGGTGTTATCATACTCGTAACCTCACAAGTTACATCGAGGTCGTTTGGAGGTGAAAACGTGGTAAATGTCAATTTACTCAAGTCGTACATGGTCAGAGCGGGTTACACCCAGAAAAAATTGGCTCAAGAGCTCGGGATTTCGGAGCAAACCTTAACTCGTAAACTCAAGAAACGTGTCTTTGGCACGGACGAAGCCTCAAAGATTGTAGAGCTTTTAAGTATCGACAATCCGCAGGCTGTATTTTTCGGCCACTGAGTAACCTGTGAAGTTACATCAAAGGAGGTGAACAACGTGAACGGCAACAAAAAGCCCAACGAACCTGTGAAAGAGGAACGCTGGGCAGAGAGGAGAAAACTCAAGTGCTGTGCTATAAGTTGATTCTGATTCTTTGGCTGGTCGTGACTTTGTGCAATCTGCTTGTCAGAAAGGTCTCGCCAGAGCTTTCCGGTTGGTATCCGGCATACTCCATCGTGGTTGCATTTCTCACGACTGCATTTCTTTTGCGTCTCGCATCCTGACAACGATCTTATTCAAAAGCTCAACTTTCATACTATGAAGATCCTGTGTCGCAGAAGTTCGCTTCACCAAGCGTTCCAATGATAGCATATCTTCTCGAAGCTCTTTTGAAGCGTAATACATTGCCAGTGCAGAGTGAGAGCCAAATTCGCTCAGATTTTCGAGTGTTTCAGATTGGACAGCCGCACCCGCCGCACGAATGTAGCCTTCGTAGATCTCGCGTTCGCGCCGAACCCGTTCTTCGCGTTCTTGATGGTCATATTCCATTTGTTTCATCTTTTGCTGATGCCAATTGTTAAAGATTGCTGTCAGCATCGGAGAAACCAAAGCGCAGAGCGAAACGACCATTGCTACTAAACCAGACCAGTCCGAAACAGACATACCGGTATTTTGTTCCACTTTATCACCTCCCTTCGCGCCCAAGTATACCGCAGAAGGGAGCCGCCAACAAGGAGGTGAGCAACGTGAAAAAGCCTTATCTCAAAATCAGTCGTCTGGCAGAAGACCAGGATCTCAATCAGGGCGCACTTGCGGCCCTGATTGGGGTAAGCTCCAACACGATGACCGCACGGCTCAAGGGGACACAACCTTGGAGGAGTGACGAAATCGTCATCATCTGCAGAGCACTACACATCCCGCAAGAAAAAATCGGGGAGTATTTCTTCCCGGCAATCGCAAAGGAGGAAAAGACCGCATGAAACCTTACACCCTTGCATCCGAGCGGGCCGCAGCGCCCACTGGATGCGCGTACATCGCACCGCTGTTTTGGAACAAGTGGTTCCGTTGGGGCGGTAGTCAGGCATCTGGCTGCTACCAACTGGGCGGACAAATCAAGGATGAAAGCCACACCGGGCTGCAGATTTTTGCTGATGGCGAATGGCACCCGGTCATCGGATGGGCATTGGACGACTGCAGACCCGCAGTCAATTGTCTTCAGGAGGCAGGAGCATGAATATCAGCCCGAACGCTCAGTTAAAAATCCAGCTGGGGAAGGATGGGAACCCCAAGATTTATGCCTGCGGTACAGAGACGGAACAGAAAGCCCTTTGCGCCGCTCTGATTGCCGGGATTTGCATAGATCAAAGAAATCCGGCAGCATTGCTCAGCATAGTGACTACTGCCGCAGACCTCATGGACAGAATGGAGGAATCCCCCAATGAAGATTAAATCCCGCGTCTGGTACTGGCTGGCTGCTGCCAGCGGTGCTGTAAGTCTGCTGTACGGCATGGGCATCGAGGGCGGTGCACAGCAGGGCAGCTCCATCTCTGACAGCCAGTTCGTCACGGCCCTGTGCCTGGTTCTGGCAGCGGTGCTGTTCCTGCGTCTGGGCTTTGCCGCACAGGATCGTGAGCAGAACGCCCGCCGCCGCTATGGCCGCATCAACCGCACCCACGCCCGCGCCGAAGAGCCGGAGTACCGGCAGAACCGGAGGGGTGCATGAAAAGCAAATGAGCCCGCCCGTGCTGGTAACACGGACGAGCCAAAAGGGTGATGGTTTGAACGACTCCATCCCCTTGATGATATCACATCAGAAAGGATTTTACAAATGAAAGGTATTTTAGCCGAACCGGGCAAGGCCCCGGTGATCGCCAGCCTGCCGGACAGCCTATGGGCCATTGAGAACCGGCTGGGCACGCCCTGCGAGATGATCGTGCTGCCCCGCACCCCGGCGGTGCTGTTCGTGGGCCGGTACGATGGCCCCATCCAGCCCGCCAGCCTACTCAACCGGAAGTACCGGGGCCGCCAGCTCTATGGGCCCATCCTCTGCTACGGCTGGAAGGGCAACAACATCCAGCCCATGAGCAAGGATGTGCAGACCGAGATGCTGGACCGCCTGAAGGGCACGGAGGTAAAGGTATGAGCGAGCACATCATCGGCCAGAACAGCAACGATGTCTACTACGCCTATTTCCGTGGGCGGTTCTGGCGCTGGGACGAATCTGCACACGTCTGGAAAGAAAGCCATCTGCTGGCCCAGAAGTTTGGCAAGGCCAAGACCGCTGAAAAGCGGCTGACCCCGGAAGCGTTTCTGACCAGCGACGAGTTCATCCCCATGGATGACTACGAGCTCCCCGAGCAGATGCTGACGGCCCTCAGGGAGGCCAAGCCCTGCAAGAATGCACCGGTAGACCCGGTGGAAGAGGAGCCGGAAGTCCCCGGAACCCAGACGGCACAGGAAAAGCCCCTGACCACCGTGCCGGATGCGATGCGCCCGGCGTTCGATTATTCCGGCCTGACCGACCAGACCGTGGAAGACCTGCATTTTGCGGAGAACGAATACCGCCACGGCAAGCAGATGGCCGAGCGCGGCCTTGTCCACATGGGCAATGCCATTGCCGCTGCCCATGATGCGCTGTGCGGCACCGTTGTCGCACAATGCGACAACGGTAAGTTCGCCAAAAAAGAAGATACCTTCCGGGCGTGGTGCGTGTCCATCGGCATCACCAAGGATACCGCTTACCGGCTGTTGCAGGTCTCGGCACTGCTGGACGGAAGCAGCCCCCGCCAGCAGAAGATCCTGAAGGAGCTGTCTCCCACTCTGCTGTATGCCGTGGCAAAACCAAGCGCCCCGGCAGAGCTGGTGGAGCAGGTTAAGAGTGGTGACATCACCACCAACAAGCAGTATCAGGAAGCCCTTGCCCAGATCAAAGCCGAGAAAGAGCGCGCCGATGCTGCCGAGACCCGCGAGGAAGAGGCGCGGAAAGCTGCACACGAGTACCACGAAAAGTACGAGGAAGCCGCTGCCATGCGGGCAACGCTGCTGGATCAGCAGGGTGTCTACATTGCCGATATTGACGGCCTGAAAAAACAGAACGCCAAGCTCCAGCAGAGCTACCACGATGCAGACGAGAGCCGTATTGCGGCCAACCTCCAGCGCCAGAAAGCCGAAGCTGAACGCGACAGGGCCGAAGCCCGCGCTAAGGACGCGGAGAACCAGCTTGCAGGTTCCCGGCAGATGGCCAAAGCGGCCAAGCTCCGGGGCGACAAGCTCAAGGCCGAAAATGATGCACTCAAGAAACAACCCATCACCGCCGTGGTGGACGAGGAAGAAGTGGAGCGCCGGGCAAACCAGCGGGCCCATGATATCGCCGAAGATTTAGCCGCCGAGATGACCGCCGACCTGCGGGCACAGCTGGAACAGGCCGCTTCCGGCAGTGAACAGGATGCCCACAGCTCCTATGACAACGTGCTGCTGGCCGACCGCTCTTTCCAGAACATCGGCAAAATGGTGGTTCCGTCCCTCCGCAGGCTTCCGCCCGAACAGCGGGAGCAGCTGACCAATATGCTCGTTCACACACTCGGACAGATCCAAGGGGAGGTATCCAGATGTCTGTAACCATCACGGCCCTTGAGGCCGAAAACGTCAAGCGCATCAAGGCCGTTGCGCTCACCCCCGCCCCCACCGGGCTCACCCTCGTGGGCGGCAACAACAATCAGGGCAAGACCAGCGTGCTGGATGCCCTTGCCTGGGCGCTGGGCGGCGACCGCTTCCGCCCCAATGCCGCACAGCGGGACGGGGCCGTGGCTCCCGCCCATCTCAAGGTCACTCTTTCCAACGGCGTGATCGTGGAGCGCAAGGGCAAAAACAGCACCCTGACCGTTACCGACCCCACCGGGCGGCGCAGCGGCCAGCAGTTGCTCAATGCCTTTATCGAGCCGCTGGCCCTTGACCTGCCCCGCTTCATGGAAGCATCCGACAAGGAGAAAGCAGACATCCTGCTGCGCATCATCGGCATCGGCACCGAGCTGCACGTCCGGGACATGGAGATCAAGGCGCTGTACGACAAGCGCACCTTCACCGGCCAGCTGGCCCAGCAGAAAAAGCACTTTGCCGAGGAGCTGATCTCCTACCCAGATGCCCCGGAGGAGCCCGTCAGCGCCTCCGACCTCATCCGCCAGCAGCAGGAGATCCTGGCCCGCAACGGCGAGAACCAGCGCCTGCGTCAAAATCTTGCCGGGCTGGAAGAGAAAGCCCGTGTACTGGCAGATCACCGCACGCAGCTGGAACAGACCCTTGCACAGCTGGTGAAGGAGCAGGACGAAGTGAATGAATCGCTTTGCACGGCCCGGAGATCTGCCGAGAACCTGCAGGACGAATCCACCGCAGAGCTAGAGGCATCCATCCGGGGCATCGAGGAGACCAACCGCAAGGTCCGGGCCAACCTGGAAAAGTCCCGCGCCGAGGATGAAGCGGCCCGGTATGCCAGCGACTACGACAAGCTCACCGAAGCCATCACCCAGAAGCGGGCTGACCGCATGGCCCTGCTGAACGGTGCCGACCTGCCCCTGCCTGAGCTGAGTGTGGAGGACGGTGCCCTTACTTATAAAGGAAAGCACTGGCGGGATATGTCCGGCAGTGACCAGCTGCGGGTAGCCGCCGCCATCGTCCGCCGCCTGAACCCGGACTGCGGTTTTGTGCTGCTGGACAAGCTGGAGCAGATGGACATGACCACTCTGACCGAGTTTGGCCGCTGGTTGGAAGCAGAGCACCTGCAGGCCATCGCCACCCGGGTCTCCACCGGCAGCGAGTGCCAGATCATCATTGAGGACGGCATGGTAAAGGATGCCGAGCCGCCTGTCACCGAAAAGCCCCAGCCCAGAAGCTGGACGAAAGGAGCGTTCTAAATGAGCAAGTATGCCATCACCGTCGGGGTGCAGGATTCCCCGGTCAAGACCGTGCTGTATGGCCCCGAGGGCATCGGCAAGAGCACCTTTGCCTCCCACTTCCCGGACCCGGTGTTCATCGACACTGAGGGCGGCACCAAGCGGCTGAACGTCAAGCGCCTGCCCCAGCCCACCAGCTGGGCCATGCTGCTGGACGAGGTAGCCGAGGTGCGCAGGGGAAATATCCCCTGCGGCACGCTGGTCATCGACACCGCCGACTGGGCCGAACGGCTGGCCATTGATGCCGTCTGCGCCAAGGCCAAGGTGGACGGGCTGGAGGGCTTCGGCTACGGCAAGGGCTACACCTACCTGAAAGAGGAGTTCGGCAAGCTGCTGGACGCGCTGGAAGAGGTGCTGAACACCGGACACAATGTTCTGGTCCTTGCCCACGCGGCCATCACCAAGTTCGAGCAGCCGGACGCTGCTGGCTCCTACGACCGCTGGACCATGAAGACCACCAAGCAGGTGGAACCGCTGATCCGGGAGTGGTGCGATATGCTGCTCTTTGTCAACTATCAGACCGTGGTGGAAAAGAGTAGCAGTGCTCCCAACGCAAAAAACAAGGTCACCGGCGGCCGCCGGGTCATGTACACCACCCATCACCCCTGCTGGGATGCCAAGAACCGCTTCGGTCTGCCCGACGAGATGCCTTTTGACTACGCCGGCATCTCCGCCTGCATCCCCGGCACCGCACCTGCGCCCGCACCGAAGCCGAGGCCGGACCCGCGCCCCCAGCCGGATGCCGACATCCTGCCCGCGCCCGCCCCGCAGCCAGAACCGCCCGCCGAGACGGTGCCACAAGCTCTGCTGGTGCCCGACCTGATCGCACTGGGCGTGCCGGAAAAGCTGGCTCCCCTGATGAGCGCAAACAACGTCACACCGGAAGAGCTGCAGGCTGTGGTGGGCAAGCGGGGCTATTTCCCCGAGGATATGCCCATTAAGGATTACCCGGCTGATTTCGTAGAGGGCTGTCTGGTGGCCGCATGGCCCCAGGTGCTCCAGATGGTGCTGGACAGCCGTGACCTGCCGTTTTAACAGGCTCCCTCCCTGAGGGAGCTGGCAAAGCCGTAAGGCTTTGACTGAAGGAGTTACCCTCTCACCGGGCCCGTCCGCCTTGCGGCGGCGCAGCCCCGGAGCTCCCCCGAAGGGGGAGCCAAGAATCAAAGTATCATAAAGGAGAATTACTATGGCTGATATGAACAACACCGCCGACCGCGCCCTGAGCTGGGACGACGAATTTACCAACGAGCAGCAGGAGTTTGTGCTCCTGCCCGAGGGCGATTATGCCTTTGAGGTCATCGGCATGGAACGAGCCCGCTTTGAGGGCAGCGCCAAGCTGCCGCCCTGCTCCATGGCAAAGCTGACCCTGAAGATCTTCGGCGGGGCCAAGGGTGACACCACCGTCACTGACCGGCTCTACCTCCACACCAAGACCCAGGGCCTGCTGGGTGCTTTCTTTGAGAGCATCGGCCAGTGCAAGCGCGGTGAGACCTTCCGCCCCCGCTGGAACGAGGTGGTGGGTGCCCGGGGCTGGTGCCGTCTGGGCATCCGGGAGTACACCAAGCAGAGCGGCCCCAACGCAGGTAAGACCGGCCAGAGCAACGAGGTCACTCGCTTCCTGCCGCCGCCGGAACCCAAGGCCGCACCCGCTCAGGGCTGGACACAGGGGGCATTCTGATGGCGAACATCCAATCCCTGCGTCCCTATCAGCAGGCCGCCCGGGACAGCATCCACGCCCAGTGGGAGCAGGGCCGTCTGCGCACGCTGCTGGTGCTGCCCACCGGCACCGGCAAAACCATCGTGTTCGCCTCCGTTGCCGCCGATCAGGTGCGTGCCGGGGACCGGGTGCTCATCCTGGCCCACCGGGGCGAGCTGCTGGAACAGGCAGCAGACAAGCTCCAGCGTTCCACCGGCCTTGTCAGCGCCGTGGAAAAGGCAGAATCCACCTGCCTGAACAGCTGGTTCCGGGTAGTGGTGGGCAGCGTGCAGACCCTGCAGCGCCCCGCCCGGCTGGAACGCTTTCCCCGGGACTACTTCGGAACCATCATCATTGACGAGGCCCACCACGCCATCACCGACGGCTACCGCCGCATCCTGGACTACTTCGAGGGTGCAAAGGTGCTGGGTGTGACCGCCACCCCTGACCGCGGCGACATGCGGAACCTGGGCGAGGTGTTCGACAGCCTGGCCTATGAGTACAAGCTGACTGATGCCATCAAAGAGGGCTATCTGTGCAAGATCATGGCCCAGATCATTCCCCTGCAGCTGGACATCTCCGGTGTGGCCCTCAGCGGCGGCGACTACGCCGTGGGGGAACTAGGCACGGCGCTGGACCCGTATCTGGAGCAGATCGCCGCTGAGATGGTGCAGCGGTGCAGGGGCCGTAAGACGGTGGTGTTCCTGCCCCTCATCAAAACCAGCCAGAAATTCCGGGACCTGCTCAACGCCAAGGGGTTCCAGGCCGCCGAGGTCAACGGCCAGAGCGCCGACCGCAAGGAAGTGCTGGCCGACTTCGATGCCGGGAAGTACAACGTGCTCTGCAATTCCATGCTACTCACCGAGGGCTGGGACTGCCCCAGCGTGGACTGCGTTGTGGTGCTGCGGCCCACCAAAGTCCGCAGCCTGTACAGCCAGATGGTGGGGCGCGGCACACGTCTGGCCGAGGGCAAGACCGATCTGCTGCTCCTCGACTTCTTGTGGATGACCGACAAGCACGAGCTCTGCCGCCCGGCAGACCTTGTGTGCGAGGACAGGGCCGTGGCCCGGCAGATGACCGAAAATCTGGCAGAGACCGGTGCGCCCGAGGACATCGAGGAAGCCGCCGCCCAGGCCTGCGAGGACGTGGTGGCCCAGCGGGAAGAGGCCCTTGCAAAACAGCTGGCCGAACAGCGCCGCAAAAAGGCAAAGCTGGTGGACCCGCTCCAATACGAAATGAGCATTCAGGCCGAGGACCTGTCCGGCTATGTGCCGGCCTTTGGCTGGGAAGCCGGGCCGCCCACCGAACAGCAGACCTCCGCCCTCGAAAAGCTGGGCATTCTGCCGGATGCAGTGGAGTCGGCGGGCAAGGCCAGCCTTTTGCTGGACCGGCTGCACAAACGCCGGGACGAAGGCCTCACCACACCAAAACAGATCCGCTGTCTGGAAAAATACGGCTTCCAGCATGTGGGCACATGGAGTTTTGAGCAGGCCAAACACATGATCGACCGCATTGCGGCCCAGGGCTGGCGGGGTGTGCCCAAGGGTGTTACCCCAAGCACCTATACGCCGCCCGCCCCGCCTGAAACACCCGCATGGGATGTATGGTAACGCAGATGAATGATGAGATTGAACTCAAAGAAGCATTGGACTTCATTTCCCCGGCCTCCCTGACTTATGAGGAGTGGACGATGGTGGGCATGGGCCTCAAGGAAGCGGGCCTGCCCGTCACCGTCTGGGAAGCATGGAGCGCCCGGGACGGGGGCCGCTACCACAAGGGGGAGTGTGCCCGGAAGTGGGAGAGCTTTCACGGCAGCACAAAGCCTGTCACCGAGAGCAGCATTTTCCAGCTGGCCTACAGCCACGGATGGAGCGGCCCCGCGGGCCACGCGCTGGACTGGGGCGACGAGCTCACCACCGGCTCCTCCAGAACGGAGGGGCAGCTGGTGGACCCCCGGTGGGTAGAATCCCATGACCTGGCTCTGCCTGAGCAGTGGGACCCAGTTGACCAGCTCAGGCGCTACCTGCAGGCCCTTTTTGAGCAGGACGAGCACGTGGCCTATGTGACCGAGAGCTTCATGGCCGACGACCGCCGCCGCCCCACCAGAGGCTGCTGGGACCGCACCGCAGGCCAGCTCATCGCAGAGCTGGACACCTGCGGCGGGGACATCGGCAAGGTGGTGGGCGACTGCGACCCCGAGGTGGGCGCGTGGATCTGCTTCAACCCGGTGGACGGAACGGGCCGTAAGGATGCCAATATCACCGCCTACCGCTACGCTCTGGTGGAATGCGACAACATGGATCTGGGCAGACAGCAGGCCATCATCAAGCAGCTGGAGCTGCCCTGTGCCGCCCTGGTCTACTCCGGCGGCAAGAGCGTCCACGCCATCGTCAAGGTGGATGCCCCGGATTACACCGAATACCGCAAGCGGGTGGATTACCTCTATGCCGCCTGCCAGAAGAATGGTCTGACCCTCGACCAGCAGAACCGCAACCCTAGCCGCCTTTCCCGGATGCCCGGCATCCTGCGCGGCAGTCAGCGGCAGACCCTGCTGGAGACCAACATCGGCAAAAGTTGCTGGGACGAGTGGCGGGACTGGCTGGAAGCTGAGACCGATGAGCTGCCTGAAACCGAAAGTCTGGCTGACGACTGGAACGACCTGCCGCCGCTGGCCGATGCCCTCATCACCGGGGTGCTGCGCAAGGGTCACAAGATGCTGCTGGCAGGCCCAAGCAAGGCGGGCAAGAGCTTCGCCCTCATTGAGCTGTGCATCGCCATTGCCGAGGGCACGCCCTGGCTGGGCCGCTTTTCCTGTGCCCAGGGCAAGGTGCTGTACATCAACCTCGAGCTGGACCGGGCCTCCTGCCTGCACCGCTTCAAGGATGTGTATACTGCCCTCGGCCTGCCCCCGCAGAACCTGCGGAACATTGACATCTGGAACCTGCGCGGTGCTTCCGTCCCCATGGACAAGCTGGCCCCCAAGCTCATCCGCCGGGCGGGTAAGAAAGGCTACACCGCCGTCATCCTCGACCCCATCTACAAGGTCATCACCGGTGACGAGAACAGCGCCGATCAGATGGCAAAGTTCTGCAACCAGTTCGACCTTGTCTGCCGTGCGCTGGACTGTGCCGTGATCTACTGCCACCACCACTCCAAGGGTGCCCAGGGCGGCAAGCGCAGCATGGACCGCGCCAGCGGCTCCGGCGTGTTTGCCCGCGACCCGGATGCCATGCTGGATATGACAGAGCTCACCCCCACCGATGCCATCTTGGAACAGCTCCACAACAAGGCCGCCTGCCGGGTGCTCAAGGCCATGCTGGACAAGCGCGGCCATGCCGATGCCTACGGCCCGGACGATGCCCTGAGCAAAAGCCGGATGCTGGCCATTGCCAAAGAACACCTTGGCATGGCCGACTTGCGGGCCATCGATGCCCAGATCGCAGCCGCCCAGAAAAAAGCCGACAGCATGACCGCCTGGCGCATTGAGGGCACCCTACGCGAGTTTGCACGCTTCGACCCTGTGAACCTCTGGTTCGACTACCCCGTCCACAAGCCGGACACCGGCCTGCTGGAGGATCTGCAGCCGGACAGCGATTACAAGTCACTGGGTACCCGGGGCGCATCCAAGCGCTGGGGCAATAAGGACAAAGTCAGCAAGGACAAAAAGGCCGAGCTGGACACTGCCTTTGAAGCCTGCATGATGGATGGCGAAGTGACTGTTTACAGTCTGGCCGAGTACATGGATCTGAAGCCCCGCACCGTCAAGACCCGCCTGAAGGATGACGGGCGGTTCTGGATCGACGGCGAAAAAGTCGGACGCAAGGAACCCGGCAGCGCAGGTTAAACGAGTTGTATATTTTCAAATTACAATCTGTTATAAAAATGCAGTTATAGCCGCTATTTTGCACGACAGCAAAAACTGCAATTTTGCAGTTATAGCCGCTATGACTGCAAATTTTGCAGTGCAAAATAGCCTATATATAATAGCTATAACTGCAGCATGTGTGATGGGGTCTCCCAGAGGATGGGGCGAACGCAGCCCCCATCCCTCCGGGGAACCCTCCCCATCACGTTGGCCGAACAAAAAGAAAGAACGAGGTGAAACGAACGTGCAATTTTTGCCCATTGCTCAATTTTTCCTGCCCATGAAGCCGCCCACCACCACCCACAACGCCAAGGAGCTGCACGCCTACATGAAGGGCGGCAAGCCCTGTGCCGTGCTCCACGACAGCGCCGAACTGAAAGCCGCCCGGGCCAAGCTCCATGCCTACCTGGCACCCCATGCGCCGAATCAGCCCGTGCCCGCCGGGAAGCCAGTGCGGCTGGTGGTCAAGTGGTGCTTTGCCCCCGAGGGCCGCCCGGACGGCAGCTGGCGCACCTCCAAACCTGACACTGACAATCTGGAAAAGGCCCTCAAGGACGAGATGACCCGCCTGCACTTCTGGCACGATGATGCTCAGGTGTGCAGCGAGATCGTGGAGAAGTTCTGGTCGGACCCCTGCGGTGTGTTCGTGCGTGTGGAGGTGTGGGGATGACGGATTACAAAACGGTCAAGGCATGGTTCCAGCAGTGCCGGGACGGCGCTGCCGCCGTGAAGGCCCAGAAGCAGAAGATCCAACGCATCCGGGATGCTGCCGAGAAATGCACCCAGAGCCTGAACGGAATGCCCACGGGCGGAAGTTCCGGTGATAAGGTCGGAGATGCCGTTGCCCGGCTGGATGCAGAGGAACGGGAGCTGAAGCAGATGGAGCAGCGCCTTGCACTGCTGAGGATGAATGCCACCTGCAGGGCCTACACCGGGGCCGTAGACCCCGAGACCGTCCGGCAGGGTGACTGCATCCGGATGTTTTACATCGAGAACAAGCACCAGCCCGCCATCGTGGAAGCTCTGGGGCTGTGCGAAAATTCCGAGGTCTCAAAGATCATCCGCCGGGGCTGTGAGCGGCTGGCTCTGCTCTGGGATACACTGGAATGATTCCACATCATATCCATCCTGCATCCATGTGCAAAACACCCCATTTGTGATATTCTGGGTACAAGCGGAACCGCGCAAAGCGGTGCGCCGCTTCAAAGCTGCCTCCTGAGTACCTCCATAATGAATTGCTCCTTTTGGACCTTTTGCCGCTTAACAGCATTTTTCTCCTTCTTGTGCTTTGCGGGCTGCTTTCAAAGATCACACTTGCCGTTCCGGGCTGTCCCGGGGCGGCTTTTTTGTACCCTGACGACGAGAGAGGTGGTGACGTGTCGAATGAAAAGAATCTCATTCCGTTCAATGAACGAACGGAGAGCGAACAGAGAGAGATTGCCCAGAAGGGCGGTATTGCATCCGGTGCGGCCCGCCGCCGTAAACGGTCCATGCGTCAGGCGGCTGACTACTACCTGAGCCTGCCGGAGACCGACCGCCGCCGGGTAAACGCCATGCTGCGGGACCAGATTGACCCGGAGGACGTGGACAACCAGATGAGCGTGGTCATGGGCATTGCAACCGCTGCCAAGCAGGGCGATGCCAGGGCAGCCAATGTCCTGCTAAAAATGCTGGGTGAGGAGACCGCACAGGAAGATCCAGGCGCGGATGCTCTGGCAAAGGCCAAGGAGCTGCTGGGAGGTGTGGACAGTGCCATTGACTGAGTTTCAGGAGGAGTACCTGCGCAACTGTTCCCACCGGTGGAACGTCAAGACAGGGGCCACCCGAAGTGGCAAGACCTACCTGGACTGCGCCGTGACCATCCCGAAGCGGATCTGCGCGGCTCGAGGCGAGGGCCTGCTGGTGCTCATGGGCAACACCCTGGGCACACTGGAGCGCAATGTGCTGTCCCTGATGCGGGAGCTCTGGGGCCCCGACCTTGTAGGTGTGATCCGCACCTCGGCAGCAGGCAACGTGGTACAGCTGTTCGGCAAGAAGGTCTATGTCCTCGGCGCTGACAACAAGAAACACATCGCCCGCATCCAAGGCGCTGCCTTTGAGTACGTCTACGGTGACGAGATCACCACCTGGGACGAAGGCGTGTTCCAGATGTTGAAAAGCCGCCTTTCCTGCCCCCACTCCCATTTTGACGGCACCTGCAACCCGGAAAGCCCCACTCACTGGTTCAAGAAGTTTCTGGACAGTGACGCTGACATCTACTGTCAGGCGTATACCATCGACGATAACCCTACACTTCCGGCCCAGTTCGTGGCCGATCTGAAAAAAGAATACACCGGCACGGTCTACTATAACCGCTTTATCTTGGGGCAGTGGATGGCCGCCAACGGCGTGATCTACCGCCTGCTGGCCGACAGCCTTGCCGCCGGAGATGGGCGCTTTTTCTGGCCTGTGGGCAAGCCGCTGCACCCGTGGCGGGTACGCATCGGGGTGGACTTTGGCGGCAACGGCTCCAAACACGCCTTTGTGGCAACGGCCATCCTGCCGGGTTATTCCGGCGTGGTGGGGCTGGCTTCCCAGCGCATCGACCCTGTGGCGCAGGATGCCGACTTTCTGGCCGACCGACTGCTGGAGTTCTGCATGGCTGTCTTTGCCCGCTGGGGCGAGATCCAGTTCATCTTCTGCGACAGTGCGGAGCAGACCCTCATCAATCACATCCGGGCCCGGCTCCGGCGCTGCAAGCTCAACTGGCTGGCCGACCGGGTGGAGAACAGTGCCAAGATCCGCATCAATGACCGCATCCGCCTGACCTGCATCCTGATGGGCGGCGGGCGGTTCTGGCTGCTGCCGGAAGCTGCCACCCTCCGGGATGCCCTTGCCACGGCCCTGTACAGCGGAAAGCACCCCGGCGTGGACGAGCGGCTGGATGACGGCAGCACCGATATCGACACATTGGACGCTTACGAGTACACCATCGAGCGCGATTTCAAGAGGTTGACCAACACATGAACATCACCGCATTTCTGAACTACCTGAACAAGACGCGCGGGTGGGCCATCGATGCCGACTACTACGGCCACATCGAGACCTGGCGGCAGTGGTGGCAGGGCAGCGTGCCCAAGGTGCACACCCGTGCCGCTGAATACGCAAACGGCACCAAGAAGCGCCCCATTGCCTCCCTGCGGATGCCGAAACGGGTCTGCGAGGACTGGGCAAACCTGCTTCTGAACGACCGCACCACCTTCCAGATCAAGGACGCTGCCACCGCCCGGTATCTGCTGGGCGATGATGAGCAGCAGGTGGGCGGCCTGCTCCGGGAGCTGCACTTCTGGCGCAATGCCAACGCTCTGGTGGAACAGGCCTACTGGTCCGGCACCGGTGCCTTTGTACTGAGTGCCGAAAACCTGACTGTCGTGAAAGGGAAAGCTGTCCCCGGCCCGGATACCCGCCTGAAGCTGGACTATGACCCGGCTTCCTGCATCCTGCCCCTGCGGGTGGAGCGGGGCATCGTGACCGAAGCAGCCTTTGTCTCCGAGTGCATGATGGAGGGCAAGCCCGCGGTCTATCTGCAGACCCACACCGGCAATGAGACCCGGCGCACCATCCGCAACGAGTGGTTCCGGGTAACGGATGGAGTTTCGGGTGCTCCGGTGTTTGAAGCGCTGCAGGCCCCGCCGGGCACGGCAGAAAGCATCACGGTGGAGGGTTCCCCGCCCTGGTTTGCCCTGTTCAGCCCGGCAGCAGTCAAGAACCTTGACGGCGGCACAGGGCTGGGCATGAGCGTCTTTGCCGAAGCGTTGGCCGAGGCCCAGGGCATCGACCTTGCCTTTGACAACTACCGGGAGGACATCCGGCTGGGCCACAAGAAGATCTTCTACTCTGCGGACATCTGCCGCAAGGTGGTGGACCAAGAGGGCGTGGAGCACTCTATTCCGCCCGATGACGATGTGCAGAGCCAGTTCGTCACCCTTCCCCAAAAGGAAGGGAGCCTCGACCAGTCCAGCGAATACCACGAATACAACCCTGACCTGCGGGTGGAACAGAACCACAAGGCTGTGCAGGATATGCTGAACTTGTTCAGCTTCAAGTGCGGCCTGGGCTGTCATCGGTACAACTTCGAGCTGGGCAATGTCACCACGGCCACCGAGTACAACGGCAGCCGTCAGGATCTGGTGGCCAGCGCCAATAAGAACCAGATCCCTATCGAGGGGGCGCTGGTGGGCATCGTGCGGGCCATCCTGTGGGCGGCAAAGAACCTGCAGGGAGCGGCGGTGGACCCCGAAACGCCCATCTCTGTGGACTGGGACGACAGCTATGTCACCGATGCCGAGACCCGGATGAGCCAGATGCGGGACGATGCCCTGAGCGGCCTTTTGCCCCGGTACAAGTATCTGTCTGCCCGGTACGGGGTCAGTGAAGAGGATGCCCGCAAACTGGCGCAGGAAGCTGCTGACGAAAACAAACAGCCTGAGTTGAGCTTCGGCGGGGGCGGCTGATGCTGGCCCCGGACTATCTCGACCACGCACCCGACCGGCTGGTGCTGCTCTGGCAGCAGGTCGAGGACGATATCCTGCGGGACGTGGCCCGGCGCATCTCCAAAATGGACACCATGACCCCCACGGCCAACTGGCAACTGTGGCGGTATGAACAGACCGAAGCCCTCCGGCAGGACGTGGTAAAGAAGCTGGCCCGCTACACCGGCAAGAGCGAAGCCGAGATCCGGCGGCTCATGCAGGAAGCGGTCACCCGGGCCATGGAGGCTGAGGACGAGATCTACTACCACTACGGCAAGGAGCCCACGCCTTTTGCCGACAATGCCACCCTGCAGGCCCTACTCAATGCGGGTTACCAGCAGACGGCGGGGACCTTCCACAACTTGACTGCCACCACGGCCAACACCGTCAGCGGCCAGTTTGAAGCCGCCCTCGACCGCACCCATCTCAAGGTAAGCAGCGGTGCGTTCGACTACAAGAGCGCCGTCAAGAGCGCGGTGGACAGTCTGGCCGACACCATGAAGTACGTCACCTACCCCACCGGCCACACCGACACGCTGGAAGTTGCCGCCCGCCGGGCGGTGCTGACTGGTGTGAATCAGACCGGTGCAAAGCTGCAGGTGGCCCGGGCCGACGAGATGGGGGTTCAGTTCTTCGAGACCACGGCCCACGGCGGGGCCCGCCCTTCCCACGCTGAGTGGCAGGGCAGGCAGTTCCACCGGGGCGGCGCTGTGGACTACATGGGCAAGCATTACCCGGACTTCGAGGCCGCCACCGGCTACGGCACCGGCGCAGGGCTTTGCGGCTGGAACTGCCGTCACACCTTCTTTGCCATCTTCCCTGAGCTGGGTGCACCGCCTGCCTGGACACAGGCAGACCTGGAAGCCCTGAACGCCCGGGACATCGAGTACAACGGCGGCAAGTACACCCGATACGAGATCAGCCAGATGCAGCGGGCCCGGGAGCGCACCGTGCGCAAGTACAAGCGCCGGTATCTGGCTGAGGATGCCGCCGGGGCCGATACCACCGCCAGCGCGGTAAAGCTCCGGCAGGCCCGTCAGGAGCTGTCTGACTTTATCAGCGCCACCGGCGGCAGGGCGGACAGCGCCCGCACCAGCGTGGCAGGCTTTGGCAGGAGCGAGGCGGGCAAGGCCAGTTATACAGCCCGAAAGCAGGAACGTTTTGATTCTGCAAATGTGGAATTGCAACAGATGCGTGAAGCTGGTACAATAAAGGCGAAAGGCAAGTTGATTGAATCGCCGCCTGCACCCAATGAAATCAACTTTGCGAGCGAACACGTTCTGCAGCGCTGGGCAGAACGTGGCATGGGGCCGATGGATGCCGAACGCATTATCCGCTCTTCCAAAGTCGCAATGTCCCAGCGTAACGGAACACAGACCTGTTACTATTCCGAGTATGGTTTTGTTGCCATTGGGCAGAATGGCAATGTTTCCAGTATCGGGCCGCTGGATGAGGGCGGTCAAAAATTGATGGAGGTGGTTAAGAAGCATGGTATTCCGCACTAACGATACAGCAAAGCCGGAAGAATGGTTTTGCCCTATCTATAACCGCAAAATCGACTGCGGTTTGTGCTTTGAGGTCTCCAATATTGGCGATGATACTCTTTGCCTGAAGGGTGACGATAAGCCACCTTGCAATTGGGCAGAAGCCCATAAAACCTGCCTTAATTGTCCCCGTTATGCCGACTGGGACTGACCAAACCTAATACCGCAAGCGTCTTTGCCCAGCCGGGCAGGGGCGCTTTTTTCATGCCGTCTTAGCTCATTCTGGAAGAGCGCCGGTCTCCAAAACCGGAAGCGGGAGGTTCGATGCCTCCAGACGGTGCCATCGCAGAGGGCAGTGCGTACCCTGCCCACAGCCAAACACGGACGGAGAACCGTGTCACCAAACCGTGGTTTCACCAACAGAAAGGAGTTTTTCCACCATGAAGCGTGAAGACGTGAAGAACAAGATCCCCGGCATTACCGAGGAGCAGCTGAACTGGATCATGGCCGAGAACGGCAACGATGTCAACCGGGAAAAGACTGCCGCCGAACAGTACAAGACCCAGCTGGAAAACACCCAGGCTCAGCTCAAGACCGCCCAGGACGGCCTTGCCGCCTTTGACGGCAAGAAGAAGCCCGAGGAGTACGAGGCCGAACTGGCAAAGCTCAAGGGCGATATGCAGGCTCAGGCTGAGGGCTTTGCCTTTGACAATGCCCTGAACACCGCCATTCTGGGAGCCAAGGGCCGCAGCGTCAAGGCGGTCCGGGCACTGCTGGATCTGGATGCCCTCAAGGGCTCCAAGGACCGTTCCACCGATATCTCCAAGGCTCTGGAAGAAGCCGCCAAGGCGAACCCCTGGGCCTTTGGCGAGGCGGAAGAGGGCGGCGCTGGTTCCGTTCACGTTTCCAGCGGCAAAGAGCACGGCACCCCGCCCGCCGGTGACATTGACCCCGTGACCGCTGCCTTCAAGGCGATGAACCCCGATATCAACATTGAATGAGAGAAAGGATATTCTTATGGCACATGAAGCACAGGTCCGCTATTCCAATCTGGTCGACCTCAAGCTGCGCAAGACGCTGGTGAAGAAAGTCGGCGTGATCTGCAACAACCGCTACGAGGGCAGCCCCAAGGCAGGTTCCGTCAAGGTTCCCGTCCGTGACACCGAGGTTGTGGTGAACGACTACGACAAGGCCAAGGGTGCAAAGCAGACCAGCGGTGACACCACCTACCTCACCGTCAACATCGACCACGACAAGGCCGTGAATGAGATCATCGATGGTTTCGATGCAGAGAGCGTTCCCGGTAATCTGGTGGCTGACCGCCTGGACAGCGCCGGTTACTCTCTGGGCCTGCAGATGGATTCTGACGGCTCCGTGGAGCTGACCACCGCAGGCACTGCCTTCGGCAATACCACTGCCCTGACCGAAAAGACCATCTACGCCAACATCGTGGATGCACGCACTCAGCAGTCCTCCATCGGCGTGCCCACCGCAGGCCGCTGGCTGCTGGTCTCCCCGGACACCTACGGCCTGCTCCTGAAGAGCCCCGAGTTCATCAAGGCTTCCGACCTGGGCGATGCAGTTGTCCAGACCGGCGCTGTGGGCAAGATCGCAGGCTACACCGTGTTCGAGGATTCCACCCTGGGCGAGAACGTGGAGTATGTGGCCGGTCATCCCAACTGGTTCGCCGTCATCGATGAGTGGGCCGTTCCCGTCCACCTGCAGGATCTCTCCGGCTCTGGCGATTTCATCGGCGCATCTGCCGTGCAGGGCCGCAAGGTCTACGCCTACAAGGTCACCAAGGGCCAGACCATTCTTGTTAAGAAGAAGGTCGCAGCATAAGGAGGCCGCCATGCTTTACTGCACCTACGAACAGTACCAGACAGCAGGCGGCACGCTGGACGAGGCCGCCTTTGATACGCTGTGCGCCCGGGCTTCCCGGCTCATCGACCGGCACACCTTTGGCCGGGCAGAGCCCCACGCCAGGGCCTGTGCCGGGTGCGCCGCCCTGCTGGCCGATGCCTGCGTCCAGATCGTCGATGCCATGAGCGCCGCACAAAGCGCCTGTGCCGTGCCCGGAGCTTCCAGCGTGTCCAACGATGGCTACTCTGTCACCTTCACCAGCGGGGCGCTTTCCGAGCGGCTTGCAGCGGAAGCGCAGGGCATCCTCTCCAACGCACTGGGCAGCGACCCCCACGGCCTGCTGTATCGGGGGTGTTTCTGATGCAGTGCAGCGTAACTGTGGTGAACCTCATCCACGACACCGCCACCGAGACTGACCGGCCTGTCTGCCACGTCATCCCCGGTTGCAGCTGGCGGGAGAAGCTGGACACCTCCGGCGGCGATCCCCAGCGGACGGTGCACATCCGGCTGCCCCCTGCCGCCGGGTATCTGCCCTATTTCCAGTGGGCAAAGCTCCCGCCCGGGGAAAAGGCGGCACACTGGACGCTCAAGCGGGGCGGCAAGCTCATCTGCGGCGCTGTCCGCAGCCTGACCGAGGCCGAGTATGCTGCCCTCGAGAAAACACACATCTGCTGCACGGTGGCGGCGGTCTCCGACAACCGGGAACCGCTGCTGCCGCATTTTCATGTAGAGGGGAGCTGAGGAAATGAGTGCACCCGTTATTGACCTGAAGCTCAGGTTCCGGCCCGGCTTTCAGGCCGAAATGGACAAAGGCTTCCAGAAGGTCCAGTATGCGTTCTCACAGCAAGTTGCCAAAGCTGTGGATTCTTATGTACCCTTCGATACCGGCACGCTGAAGAACAGCGTCAACCAGGCATCCGACTTCAAAGGCGGCAAGCTGGTCTATAACACCCCGTATGCCCGGCGGCAGTATTACCTGCACACGCAGGGGCAGGGTCTGCATGGGGAGAACCACCTGCGCGGCTCCTACTGGGGCCAGCGGGCCATTGCTGACCACAAAGACGAACTGGTCCAGTTCGCCAAAAACGCTGCCCAAAAAGAGCTGGGAGGTGGGCCGTAATGCACAAAGCGTCCATTACGGCCCTGCGGGACTGGCTCAAGACCTGTCCACTCATCGCCGAGGAGCAGGATGCCACCGGTGCGGCCTTCCGCATTGCCGGGCTGGAAGAGGAAGCCACCGCTTTTTCCATTGAGGACAGCCCCACCGACCCCATTGTGGAAAGTTACATCTCCGGGCGGGATCTGGCGAAGAACTACCTCTTCCTGTCCCGAAGGGAGTTCGGGGAGACCGATGTGCTCACCATTGAGAACAGCGGCTTCTTTGAACAGCTGGCCGACTGGGTAATGGAACAAAATGACTGCGGCATCCTGCCTGATCTGAGCAAATGCGGGCACGGCAAGGAAGCCCAGAGCATTGAAGTCACCTCCACCGGCTACATCGTCACCGACGGCTCCGGAAGCTGCAAAATGCAGATGCAGCTCCGGCTCGTCTACTATCAACCCAAACTTTGAAAGGAGACCATCCTATGACTGTTTCCGAAACCCTGGCCGCGCTCAAGACCAAGAAGGGCATCGTGCCCAGCGCGGACTACACCGGCACCGAAAAGGCCGATGATTTCATCTTTGCGATCCAGACCGATGCCTCCACCCAGACCAAGGAGAGCGACTGGGTCGTGTTTGCAGAGCGTGTCAAGGAGCACTCCGGTGCCCTGAATGCTTCCACCGAGGACGTGGCCTATATCCGCGCAGGCACTGTTACCGAGAAGGGCGAGACCCAGCGCACCTTCTCCCTGAACGGCAACCGCTGCGTGGGCGACCCCGCGCAGGATTTCCTGCTCTCCCACAAGGTCAAGTTCGGCTCCGGCACTGAGGTGGTGTTCCCCTATATCTACTTCAGCGCAAAGACCGGCAAGGGCGAGAAGGGCGCAGCTGCCTTTATTGTCACTGCCGATGCCAGCGGCTCCGCCAGCAACTCTGCAGGTTTTGCCTGCGACGTGAAGGGTGTTGGCGTTCCGGCTGAGTTCAACTACCTGACCCTGACTCAGGCCGACACGCAGTCCACCAAGGCTGCCAAGGTCTGATAACAACACCACACCGCCCTCGTTCCCCGGTGAACGGGGGCCCTTTTTGTAACAGGAGGACTTCTATGATCATCAACGGCATTGAATTTGATTTTTCCACCCTGAACGCCAACGACGTGGATCGGATGCTGGCTGCGCAGACCCGGCAGCAGGAACGTGCCCGGACGGAGGGCCGCCGCTACACCCCCGAGAATGATTACCCTGCCTGGCTGCGCTTCCAGTGCCGCATCTTTATGGACTACCTGGACGAGGTTCTGGGCGAGGGTGCTTCTGAGAAGCTGGGGCTGGACGGCAGCAACTTCAACGCCTGCCTGACGGTCAGCAGGGTCTTTGCCGAGGCCATGGCCGCAGAAAAGGCCAGTGTCAGCGCACTGATCCACCCCGCCGAGGAGCGGGCACAGGTTTCGGCAGCACAGGCCATCCCTGCCCCCATGAACCGTGAGCAGCGCCGGGCCGCAGCCAAGGCACATCCCGCCGTGGTGGATTTCCGGGCACAGGAAGCGGCAAAAGCCGCCCGCCGTGCCCAGCTGAAGGCAGAGCTTGAGGCACTGGACAATGCATGACCTGCTGACGGACACCCTGCCCACCGAGTGGGAGGGCCGCGCCATCGACCCTGACTTCCGGCCCATGATCTGGCTGCTGATCCGCACCCGCCGTGCCAAAACTGACGAAGACAGCGCCCGGATGATTTGTGAAGCCGTTCAGCGGTTCTTTGTAGAGCCGGTGCCCGGAGTGCAGTACCAGGAAGCCTTTGAATCTCTGGTGCGCTTCTGCCAGGGCGGCGGCCCCGAGGACGAGGAGCGCACCGGGACTGGCAGTAGCAGCGACCCACAGGACGAGCCCGTGCTGGACTACCGGTGCGATGCCGACTACATCGTGGGGGCCTTTCAGCAGGCCTACGGCATCGACCTGACCGCCGACAAGGTGCACTGGTGGCGCTTCAAAGCACTGCTGCACGCCCTTCCGCCGGAAACACCGCTGGGCAAGATCGTGGAGATCCGGGGCAAGGACACCTCCGGCATGGACAGGGCCGACAGGGACTACTACGAGACCCTGAAAGAGCGCTTCGCCCTGCCGGATGGACTGAAGGGGGTGAGGCGGAACGAGACCCTGCAAGAGCACGAGGACGCTTTCCTCGACCGCTTCGGCTGATTCCCGCGCCCCGGTGCCCTGCCCCTTCTGCGGCAGAGCGCTGCCAGTGTGGGCGGCTCCCGAGGCCTACGCCCACGGCCTGTGGGTAAAATGCAAAAACCCCGCATGTAAGCGGGAGGTAGAAATCAAGTTATAGCAGCCTGTGCCCCTGTGCCCGCGCTCCGAATGAGAGGTGGACACAGTGGCATTTGATTTTAGCGTTACCGGCAACACCAAGTTGGACACCAGCGGCTTCACGCAGGGTGTCAGCAGCATGACCGTCGCCGCCGGAACGCTGATCGCAGACCTGGTAAAGACGGCCAGCAGCCAGCTGACGAATCTTGCCCAGAGCGCGATCCGGAACGGCTCCATCTACGAGACATCGCTTGCCAAAGTCGGGACCATCGCCGATCTTGGCAAGCTTTCGATCCAGAAGCTGGGCAGTCAGATCACGGACATGTCCAACACCATGGGCATTGCGGCCACGGATATTGCCGAGGCTACCTACCAGGCCATCAGCGCCGGGCAGGACACCGCCAACGCTGTGGCCTTTGCGGGGCAGGCGGCAAAGCTGGCAGCCGCCGGTTTTACCTCCACGACCTCCGCCGTGGATATCCTGACCACTGCCCTGAACGCCTACGGCTTGAGCGCCGACCAGGCGACCCACGTTTCGGATGTGCTGCTGACCACGCAGAACCTTGGCAAGACCAGCGTAGACGAACTTTCTTCCAGCATGGGCCGTGTCATCCCGCTGGCTGCTGCTTACAACGTCAGCGTAGAAAACCTGTCCAGTGGTCTGGCCGTGATGACCGCCAACGGTATCGCCACTGCCGAGGCGACCACTTACACAAAATCCATGCTGAACGAGCTGGGAGACACCGGCTCGACCGTAGGCAAGATTTTACAGCAGCAGACCGGCAAGAGCTTTGCCCAGCTGAGTGCTGACGGCAAGAGCCTGGGCGATGTGCTGCAAGTGCTGTATGACAGCGTGGGCGATGATGGCACCGCCTTTGCCGGTCTGTGGTCCAGCGTGGAAGCTGGCACGGGTGCCCTTTCCCTGGTGTCCGGCGGCGCGGATAAATTCAATGGCGTGCTGGGCCAGATGGTGGACAGCGCCGGAGCTACCGACACCGCCTACCAGACCATGACTGACACCTTCCAGCACAGCATGGAAAGCCTCCAGACAACGGCAGAGAACCTGAGTATTGACCTGTTCGAGGCCATGGAGCCGGGCCTGAAGGAAGCCGCCAACTGGGGCACCGACTGCCTGAATACCCTGACGAGCGCTCTGAATGAGGGCGGCCCGGCGGCCATGCTAGACGCAGCCAGCGGCATTCTGGAAAATCTGACCGCAGGTGTTGTTCAGAAGATTCCCGGGCTGGCATCGGCAGCAACGCAGGTCATCACCAAGCTGGTGCAGTATCTGGCTGACCATCAGGACGAGATCTTCGATGCAGGCATCCAGCTGCTGGAACAGCTCATCATCGGCATCACCGACAACCTGCCCCAGCTGATCACAGCGGCAGCAGAGCTGATTGCCAAGTTTTCTGCCGCGCTGCTCTCCCACCTGCCAGACCTGCTGAACTGCGGCGCGGCTCTTCTGACCACACTGGTGGACGGCATTCTCCGCAGCATTGAGAACCTGGGCGAAGCCGCCCTTGCCTGCATCGCAAAACTGACCGGCGTGTGGGACGGCAGTATGGATGAGTGGGGCCACATCGGCGAGAACATCGTCACCGGCCTGCTGAACGGCATCACTGGGATGTGGGACACGCTGGTGTCCACAGTCAAGGGCAAAGTCAGCGGCATGGTGAGCACCGTCAAGAATGTGCTGGGCATCCACTCGCCCTCGAAGGTGTTCACCGAGATCGGCGAGAACGTCACGCAGGGCCTTGTCAATGGCATCAACACCGGGGCTCCGGCAGCACAGGAAGCCATCCAGAACATTGCACAAACCCTCAACAACTACGGCCCGGATTTTGCCACCGTAGGGGCCACTATCACGGAGCAGTTCCGCACCAAGCTCACCGAGGGCTGGGCGCAGATCCAGTCCGACATCCAGACGGATGCGCTGGGGGCCATCGAGACGCTGGCAACGGCCCTCAAGGATGGCGACCTCGAGAGCCTGGGCCTGTGGGCGGCCAGCTACTTCTGGCAGGCCTGCACCAAGGAACAGCAGGCGCAGATCAACTCCATCGCTCTGGGGGCCCTGAACCAGCTGGGCAGCGCTTTGAGCGGCGTGTTCGGGAACCTCTCTCAGCTGGCCATGGGGCTGGTGGCGCAGTTCGTGCCCGCCGCAGCCAGCGCCACAGCCGGGCAGACCGCCCTGAACGTGGCCATGGACGCAAACCCCATCCTCTTTGTCATCTCCCTCATCGGGATGCTGGTGGGTGCCCTACTGAACTTCAGCGGCAAAAACAAGGATGTGGCCAACGCTTTCCAGAATGTCTGGGCGGGCGTTGAGGACTTTATGAGCTACATCTTCGAGGGCCTGATGCGCATCGTGGCGGCGGGCATCGAGGGCTTCATCATCCTCATCAATGGCCTGATTGCGTCCTATAACAGTGTCGCGTGGCTCTATGGCGGCACCATAGACTACATCAGCAATCCGGCCTGGGACTATGCCAACAAGATCGCTGCTGACCGCAAGGCCCGGCAGGCCGAGCGAAAAAAGCAGCAGGAAGCTGCCAACAACCCCAGCAGCTCCGGCACTTCCACCAAATCCCAGAAGGTCATCGAGAGCATGACCGACACCAGCAAAAACACCAGAGCAGACGGCAGCACCGTGACCACCAAAGTGCTCACCGAGAAGCTGCAGGATGAGACCGGCAAGATCACCCAGCGGGTGACCAAGACCGTCACCGAGGCAGGTACCAAACTGGTGGACGGCGTGGAGCGCTCCTACAAGACCGTGACCACCTATGTGGACGGAGTCCAGACAAAGGTGGAGCGCAGTTTGGATGACATCGCTAAGACCACCACAGGCACAAAACCTGGCTCCACCACGCCGACAGCCCCCACCCCGGACAAAGACCTGACCGACGCGGTGGAGGCCAACACCGAGGCCCTGCTGGCCGCAAACAGCAAGTTGGCCGAGATGGTGCGGCAGGCCAACACGCTGGTGCTGTCTGACAACATGGCCATCAGCCGGTCTGTGGCCGCTTCCGGCACGGCACAGGTGGCCGCAGCCGCTAACAACTACCACCGGGAGGGTGACACCACCATCACCCAGAACATTTACAGCAAGGCCCAGACGGCGGCAGACCTCCAGCGGGAAGCACGCTGGGAAGCCGACCGGGCCAAGGCCCAGAAACGATGAAAGGAGGGCTCCACAATGCCATTCAGAAAAGACCATTTGCAGCTGGTCACGGATGCCGGGGCCACTCTCGACATCGGGTGGGCTTACGGCACGCCCTACTCCCTCGACCCCATCAATGGCGTAGACGTGGACGTGCAGACCGCGCAGGGCGTGAACCAGGTGGGCGTGAGCGTGGAGCGCCAGAGCGTGGCCGGGGTGAGCCGTGAGCTCATCATCCACTGCCACAGCTCCCACGGCGATGCGGATGCGGAATTACTGCTGGAAAAGCTGCCCTATTTCACCAGCGGCACCATGTACTTCGAGGATAAATACTTCTGCCGTTTCGTGCTTTCCAAGACCCCCTACACAAAGAGCATCCACCCCTACCCGGTGCTGGACTTCATGCTATTCTGCCCGAAACCCTTCTGGTACGACCTGACCGCCCAGAGCTTCTGCATCAACGGCTTTGTGCCCAGCTTCAGGCTGCCGGTGAATTACTCCAAGCCCCATCGGTTCGGCGTGCGCACCTCCATCGGCTGGCTGAATGCCTATAACCCTGGGGCGCTGAGCGTGCCCTTCACGGCCACCCTCAAGAGCGACGGCGCTGTGGTCAACCCGTGCGTGCTGAACATCCTGACCAGCCAGAGCATCCGCATCCTGACCACCCTGACCCCGGGGCAGGTCATCGAGATCTACCGCACCACCACCGACAAGCTGGCAGTCAAGCGGACAGAGGACGGCACGGAAGAGAATATCTTTTCTTTGCTGGATGAAGATTCTGACCTGCTGGAGCTGGCCCCGGGAGACAACCTGCTCAAGGCCACCGCCGACAGCGGCGAGACCAGCCTGCAGGTGACGGTGCGCTTCTATCCCATGGTTTCGGGCATTCTGCCGGAGGTGGTAACGTGACGCTGGACGTTTTGGATGAACTGACCCTCGCCCGGCTGGGCCGGGTGGAGGTGTGGGTGAGCCTTTACTGGGACGAGCCCTACAACACCGAGGGAAGCATGACGCTGGAAGTCAGACCCACCGAGGAGAACCTGTCCCTGCTCCGGGAGGGCCGCTGGCTGCGCCGCAGTGACAGCGACGTGCCCATGCGCATCTGCCACCGAAGCAACGAGAACACCGACAGCAATCTGGTGGTCACCGGCTTCCCGGGGACATGGATCTTCACAAAACGGGCCTGCACCGCCATCGTGAAGAACGAAAACGCGGAAGCCGCCATGCGCAGGCTGGTCAGTGCAATGCAACCATGGCCCAAGCTGGAGCTGGGCACGCTGGTGGGTTTCGACACCACCTACACTGCCCAGACCTCCGGCGGCAGCATCATGGACTACCTGACGACCATCGGCGCGGCCTGCGACCTGGGCTTCCGGGTGCGGCTGGCAGGCAAGAACGCAGACAAGAAGCTGCTGTTCGAGGTCTACCGGCCCACCGCCGACCCCAACAACCGCTTTTCCACCAAGTGGGGCAACCTGCAGCAGGCCGCGTGGGCCTTTGGCGACAGCGACTACGCCAACGTTGCTGTGGTGCAGGGCGCTGGCGAGGGCGAGAACCGGGCCACCGTCACCGTGGGCCTGACCGATGTCACCGGAGCCGACCGGCGGGAGCTCTATGTGGATGCCCGGGATGTGCAGCCGGACGAGGAAAAGGGCGAGACCACCAAAAGCCAAGCCTACCTCGAGCGGCTCATGGCCCGGGGCACCAACAAGCTGCTGGAACAGCTCCGCACCGGCTCCATTGAGCTGACCATCGATGCCGAGGGGCTCTCCCCTGGTGACGTGGCCTTCTGCACCATCCCGGAGCTGGGCTACAAGGCCACCGTCCGGGTGGCCGATGTCATCACCCAAAGCCAGAGCGACAGCACCACCCGCACCGTGCGGCTGGGTACGCCGGTCTGGCGCAAGCTGTAAGGAGATGATCTTTTGAGCAAAATCGTTTTATACCCCGCCAACGGGTTCGACTTCGATGCCGCAGACGTGGCGGCCTACCTTGCAGGCCTCACCTCGGGCGTGTTCAGCTCCGCTGAGGACTTCCCGGTGACAGCCGCAGGCGGGCTGACGGTCACCGTGGGCGCGGGCCGTGGCTGGGTGCACCCCAGCCGTTTCACCGGCTACTCCATCACCAAGCGGGAGAGCGACACCCTGACCATGCCACTGGCCGACCCGTCTCTCCCCCGCATCGACCGCATCATCATGCGCTATGATGCCGGTGCCAGAGCCGCCAGCCTGCAGGTGCTGCAGGGTACGGCATCCAGCACACCTACGGCCCCCGCCATCTCCCGCACCGAGCTGATCTACGACCTCTGCCTTGCCGAGATCACCCGCCCGGCAGGCTCCACCAGCATCACCACGGGCCAGATCACTGACACCCGGCTGGACGAGGCACTCTGCGGCATCGTGCGAGACGGTGTGACCGGCATCCCCACCGACGAGCTGCTGGCCGCTGCCCGGGAGCGCATCAACGCACTGGAGGAGAAAGCTACCAGCAGTGCCGCTGCCGCCAAGGACAGCGCGGAGGCAGCCAAGAGCAGCGAGACCAAGTCCGCCGCCAGCGAGAAGAACGCCAAGACCAGTGAGACCGCCGCCCAGCGGGCCCTGCAGGACACGAAAACGGAGCACATCGCCGCCTTGCAGGATATCGCACGGGCCCGCACCACAGCCCTGACCGACGTGGCCAACTCCACCGGGGCAGCCACCACCGCGGCAGAAAACGCCACCCAGCAGGCCACCGCCGCTGCGGGGAGCGCTTCCACCGCCGTCACCAAGGCCGGGGAAGCATCTGCCAGCGCGGGGGCGGCAAAGGCCGATGCCGACCGGGCAGAGAAAGCCAGCACCGACGCGGCCAATGCGGCCACCAATGCTGTGAGGCAGGCCAAAGAAGCCGGAACCTTTGATGGCCAGTCGGCCTATGCGCTGGCTGTTCAGCTTGGATACACCGGCAGTGAATCTGCCTGGATCGCCAGCCTGAAAGGCGCAAAGGGCGACAAAGGAGATACCGGTGCGCAGGGCCCCGAGGGTGCCACCGGAGCCACCGGCCCACAGGGGCCGCAAGGGCCTACCGGTGCAACGGGAGCCAGAGGTGCCACAGGCGCAACCGGCCCGCAAGGCCCGGCTGGTGCTTCGGCGGTCTATACAAGTGGAACCTATTATGTGCGCTATACCGATGGAACGCAGATCTGCTGGGGAACGGACATGGATAGAGTGTCTTTTCCTGTTGCCTTTGCAAATGCAAATTACTCTTGCATTGGGTCGCTTCAAACGCAGTACCCGGACGGTAAAAACCTTGGCTTTACTTCCAAAACAACAACATCTATGTACATCAATGTTTCCGGAAGTTGGGAGTATGTCAACTGGATCGCCTATGGCCGCTGGAAGTGAGGTGAACGCAAATGGAGATAAAACCCGGAGCAAAAATCCTGAAGCCGGTCATCACGCAGGAAGCGTGTGATGCCTATTCTGCCGTTGTGGATGCCATCAACGCCCACAATGCAGCGGCTGCTGTTGGCGAGGCTCTGTGGAGCATGGACGACCAGCCGGAGGCTTACGTTGTGGTGGAGGCCGGCACGCAGCCTGACCCTGCCGATGCACCGAAGCCGACCCCTACACTGGAGGAGCGGCTTGCTACGGTGGAGAGCGCCCAGACCCAGATGGCGCAGCTGCCTGAAACACTGGCTGCTTTGCAAAAGGAAAACGAGATGCTGAAACAGTGTCTGCTTGAGATGAGCGAGACTGTCTATGCGTAAAATCACACAAAAAATCGAAAGGATGGTAGTATTTATGATGGCTACGTTATGGGCACAGGAAATCATGTCTGCTGAGACTATGGAGGAGGCAAAGGCTCTGTATGAGCGCTGCCCCCGCTTGCTGAAGGAGAAGGTCAAGGCGATTCTTATCAAGAGCGGCTTTGAGGAAATCACACAGTAAGGAGGACGCTATGGCTGAAATTATGGATGTCTCCCGCTGGCAGGGGAGCATCGACTGGGACGCGGTGAAGCGCAGCGGCAAAATCGACGGCGTGATGCTGCGGGTGCTGGGCAGCAAGGGCGGCAAGCCCTACGTTGACCCGGCCTTCGCCCGCAACTACGCCGAGTGTGCCCGGCTGGGCCTGCCCGTGGGCGGCTATTACTACACCTGTGCGGTCACGCAGCGGCAGACGGAGGAGGAGCTGGCCGCCCTCAAAACAGCTCTCCGGGGCAAAACGTTCCAGCTGCCCCTTGCCATCGATGTGGAGGACCCCCGCCTGCGCTCCATGGCCCCCGCAAAGCTGTCCGCCCGCGTGGCCGAAGCCGCTGCCCAACTAGAAGCGTGGGGGCTGTATGCAATGGTGTACACCTACACCAATTTCGCGGATACCGCCCTCGACATGGCAGCCCTCGCTGCTTACGATCTGTGGATCGCGGACTACCGCGGCAAGCGCCCCACCCGCCGCCACGGCATGTGGCAGTACACAAGCAGCGGCAAAATCCACGGCGTGAGCGGCCCGGTAGACCTGAGCCATGCGTATAAGGACTACGCCGCCATCATCCAGCGGGCCGGGCTGGGGCAGGTCAGGTGGTGAGACCGATGGCAAGTTATCTGATTTCAGATGCACCATACGCACCCTGGCTCTCAGAGGTTCTAGCTACACTGGAAGAGCACAAGATCGACCGCATCACCGTAGCAGCGCCTCTGGCAGATGGTGAGGTGTTCACGGGGTACTACAACATGAGTACCCAGGACAAGGCCCTGCTGGCATCCAATATCCAAGCAGATGCCGTTCTGGATGCGGTGTGTCACAACGGACAGCGCATCCAGCAGGCGTGGGAAGATGATGAGGAGGGGTGAGACCGATGTGGCAGTTTATCACGGAGTATTGGGCCGGGTGGCTCTGTGCTCTGATCGGCGGCGCGATCCTTGCCGCCATCCCCAAGATCAAGGCCCTGTGGGACGCGGTGCTGGCCCTGCTGCACGACCGCATCTATACCGAGTGCTACCGTTTTATGGAGCTGGGGTACATCACCCGCGACGGCCTGCGCAACCTGAATTACCTCTACAAGACCTATCATGTGATGGGCGGCAACGGCACCGGTACGGAATTGTACAAGAGAGCCTGCGCTTTACCCATCCACGACTGAAGAAAGGAACTGACAATATGAACGCACACATCACTGGGAACAACACCCCCGCCATCCCCGCCGCGACCATCGCCCGCACTGTTGTGCTGGCACTGGCCCTCGTCAATCAGCTGCTGAGTGCAGCAGGCAAGCCGGTGCTGCCCATCGACAGCGCCAGCGTAGAGCAGTGGGTGACGGCTGGCCTGACCACCGCTGCCGCCATCTGGGCATGGTGGGAGAATAACAGCTTTACTCCCGAGGCCATCCGCGCCGATGAGTTGCTGGATCAGATGCAGGGGAAGATCAAGTAAGAGTACATAGCAGCAGCCCCGGGGAGCCTGATGGTTCCTCGGGGCTGTTTTCTTTTGGCATATTTCGGCATATTCCGACGCATTCCGCATTATCCGGCACATTCTGACATTTTCCGGTTAAAGTTGGATAGAAAGGATGTGTAAACTATGCCCGACGTGAAAATTTCGGACTCCCCTGCCCAGCTGGATCAAATCCTCCGGCCACTGGGAATCACCCGGAGCTCAAAGAATTACCGTGTTCTCTGTGACTGCGTGGCTCTGATCTGTGAGCAGGAGGACCGGCTGGAAGCCGTACAGAAGGAGATCTATACCCCCATCTCAAAACAGCGGCACTGCAAGTGGTCCGCCATTCAAAGTGCCGTCCGGCGTGCAGCAGAGAAAGCCTGGGCGCTGAACCCCGAGGGCGTTCAGCAACTGGCTGGCTACCCACTGACCGGTGCACCCAGCGCGGTGCAGTTCCTAGAGATGCTTTACAATGTCGTGGTGAGAGGGTAACGAAAAGGCTGCCATGCGAGTGTGATGCGTGGCAGCCTATTTTTGCTGATTTTCGCATAGTTTCCCGCAAAAGTGGGTTTAACTGTGGGTTACAGCAAAAGAAAAGCACCCAGAAACTTACGTCTCTAGGTGTTTTATCTTGGTGGAGCGAAGCAACCCAAATCCGAACCATTGCCCTCTGAGGCATCTTTGGCGGCAATTTCATTGAAAGAGATGGTTTTTGTGCCGTCTTTGTAGTTGAATGTAATCAAAACTTTTTCATCATAGAGATAAACGGCGTTCACAAATGTATTGATAAGCGTTTCCCGGTGGCTTTTTACGTTCGGGTCGAGCTTGCGGAACCGGGTCAGCCAGAAACGAACCTGATTTTCGCTCAACCGTGGCCGAGCGATTTTTTCTTCGGCGATCCGAACCTCAAGTTCTTTCTGCTGGGCTTCCAGTTTTTCCAAACGCGATTTGGTGGAATTGGTCAGCACTCCTGCTTGGATAGCGTTCAGCATATTCTCGATGCCATTCTCTACCTCGCGCATCTGCTTTTCCAGCAGAGGAAGCGTGGTGTTTTCCTGATCCTGCAACTCCATGACCTCTGCAACGATGGCATCAATCACGGCGTCGTCCTGAATCAGCTTCATGGTTTCAGCCACGACCAAATCTTCCAGCCATTCCTTACGGACGGTCTTTTTCTTACAGGTCTTGAAACGCTTAGCAGTAGAGCACTTATAATAATGATGAACGACCTTGTTCCGGCCCGTGCCGCACTCACCGAACATCATGGCACCGCACATTCCGCAGAACAGCTTGGTGGTAAGCAGGTAATCGTCCTCGGCTTTGTGGCGGGCAGGAGCGCGGCTGTTCTTTTTGATTTTCAGCTGCACTTCCTCAAACAAATCCTTGTCCACGATGGCCGGGATGCTGTCGGGCATCACAATGTCCTTGAAGTGGTTTTCTCCGATGTACCGTTTGTTCGTCAGCAGCGTCTGAACACTGTTGTAGGTGAACTTCTGGTTGCGGTTGGTGGTCACGCCACTGTCGTTCAGCCAGTTCATCAGTTCCTTCATGGTCGCACCATCGTTATACCGCTGAAAGGCTTCCACTACAAAGGGAGCTTTCAAAGGGTCGATTTGAAAGAACTTCTCCTCGTCCACCTTGAAGCCAATGGGAATCGTGCCGCCGTTGTACTTGCCTTTCAGCACATTCTCAGTCATGCCGCGCACAACTTTTTCAGAAAGCTCTGCCGAGTAGTATTCAGCCATGCCGGTGAGCATACTCTTGACCATGATACCCG
>OIYE01000242.1_pt1 | contig 55126 bp, 53 predicted proteins | sample 1588091 | NCBI WGS metagenome assembly OIYE01 (sample SAMN03283265) | human gut metagenome | biome: human-associated habitat; material: feces | host: Homo sapiens | place: USA | collected 2013 | reverse complement strand
ACAGTGCTCATAGTAAAAGTCCCGGCAAATACCGGGACTTTGTCTACAGTCTGAAACAGCCGTATCATGATCGATACGGCTGTTTTATTCTTATCTCATATTAAATTAAAATGCTTGTCCTACTGAACGATTCTTCTGACACCCCATACAGCTCTGTAATCAGCATTCCGCACATTGATTCCTGTGTCTTTGCTTCCTGCATGAATGATCTGGTTATCTCCAATGTAGATCGCTACATGTCCTACACCGTTCACTACCTGATAGCAGATCAGATCTCCTGGCTGCTTCTCATTCCATGATACTGCTGTTCCTTCATATCTCTGTGCTGTTGAACTGTGTGGCAATGAATATCCAAAATGTTTATATACCTGCATCGTGAATCCAGAACAGTCAACTCCATTCGTAAGGCTTTCTCCACCCCATACATAAGGATTGCCTCTAAACTGCATTGCGTAATCTACAACACTTTGTCCTGTTGCCGTTCCATAAGTTTCCCATGTATCTTCTTCCGGTTTTGATTCAGATAGATACTGTGAACTTACATAACAATAAACCCCACTATATCTTACCGTTGTCCATCCAGATCGTTCTCCATAACAGGTGATCTGTGTACCCTTCTTGTATGATCCTGCCTTTGCTGCACGTGTCGATGCTTTCTTACGGATCGTCAAAGAACTGGCTGTTACATATCTTGTATATGTCTCTGTTGTTATATTCGCTGCTTTCTGGGCTGTTACAACAACTGGTTTCTTCTTTGACAGATATCTTGTTGCGATATATCGATAATATCTTCCATATTTGATCTTCGTATAAGATCTTTTCTTCTTGTAGCAGCGAACCTTTGCTGCTTTCTTGTATGATCCAACGATCTTTCCCTTATTTGATGCTTTTTTACGAACCACTACGTTATTGGCTGTTACATATCTTGAATAGGAAGCATATACATCATGTGTATGTGAACTCATGGATAAGACCACCATACAACATATACTTACTACACAGGAAATGAGGATTCCAGTAGTCTTTCTCTTCATATTTCCTCCCTTTAGTTCCATTTTTTACCGACTACTTCTAGTTTACTACCTCATTTTTCATATGTAAACCATTTCGTAATATTTTTTTCATAAATTCTTATGAAAAATGTACCTATTTGCAACATTTTTCATCGTTTTGAATCGAATCTTTGATCGTCTGCATGGACAAGTCAATCGATGCGATCTCGTCCGCACATCGTTTTAATTCGGAGCGGATCATTATTTCGTCCTTAATATTTTTCTTATACTTCATCTGGTGTTCAAGATTTGCCCAGAAATCCAGCGCGATCGTGCGGATCTGAATCTCTGCATTTAAGCTCAGGTCGTTCAGATGAATGATCATATGATAGCTTCGATATCCATTTGGCTTTGGATATGCAATGTGATCTTTGATGTTAACCACTTCTATATCATTCTGTAAAGTAATCCAATCTGATACTTTGTAAATATCATCTACAAATGATGTGATCACACGGATTCCTACTGCATCATTTACTTTTGAAACCGCATTTTCAGCATTTGGTTCTTCCCCCTTTTTCAAGAGTTTCTGCTTCATGCTTTCCGGACTTTTGATTCTAGAGCTGCAGTATGCGATCTTTTTCTTATTTTCGTTTGTTTCAAACTGGGTGATCAGATTCTTCAATTGTTCTTCTGCTTTTAATAAAACCGGATACTGTTCTTTATAAAACTCTTCGTATGTCATAAATCCTCCTGTTTTTCATATCTTTAAGATAACCGTGATCAAAAGAGAGTTCCCATCTTCACTTGATGCCACGATCTTCCCATGATGTGCTTCAACCACAGCTTTTGCGACCGATAAGCCAATGCCATAACCGCCGGTCTTGGAATTTCTTGATTCATCCGTTCTGTAAAACCGGTCAAATAAATGATCAATATTTTCTTTTGTCAGTGGCTGTGAGGTATTGTATATAGATAAAATAATATTTTTCCCTTTATGTGCAGCTGTCAGTCTGATCTGTCCCTGCTCAGTACAATATTTGACCGCGTTGTCCAGCAAAATGGAGATTAGCTGTCGGATTGTTTTTTCATCTCCTTTAAGTGACAACATCGGTTCAATATCTACCATAAAATTTTTTCCTTTGACCTTGGCAAGTCCTTGAAATGACTGAGCTTCTTCTGATATTACTTCCGAAAATGGGAATTCGATCATCGTTGTTTTTGTCTGTTTTTCTTCCATCCGTGACAAATAGATCAGATCATTTGTAAGACCTGCAAGCCGCTTTGTCTGTACCTGAATATCATCAAGCCATTCATTCTCTCCGTATTCCATCTCTAAGATCGATGTATCTGCATCAATGATCGTAAGCGGTGTCTTGATCTCATGTCCTGCATCTGTGATAAAGCGTTTTTGTTTTTCATAGCTTTCTGCCACTGGCTCGATTGCCCGTTTTGAAAGCAACACCACCAAAATAAAAACGGTGCTAACACCAAAAATAGAAACAAAAAAGCTAGTGACAAGAAAAGTCTGAAATGACATCATGGATTTTGTACAATCCAGAAAATATATTTTTACTCCGTTTGAAGTATTTTCTTTCATATATCTGTATTTTGAAATGAATCCACAGTTCTTGTTACTTCTATTGATTTTTTGTGCATATTTAATCGCTGTTTCTTCATCGATCGCTGAGATATTATCGGTATCCGCTTCACATATCTGTCTGTTATTGCTCAAAAATACAGAAAAATAGCGGGACTCAAAGGAAGTTTCTGGTGATATTCCATTTGTCTTTTTATGTTGAGATTTATAGAGATTTTCTGGCAATTCTCCATCATTCTCTTTCAGGAAATCTAAGATCGTATCTGCATTATGACTCATCTCCCGATAATTCAGCAAATTGATCGATCCAAGAATCAGAAATAATACAATGATCGTTGATGTCATGGAAATCGCTATAAATTTTATTCGAAGTTTTCGGATCATCCTCCCACCTCCAAAATATATTCTGCGTGACTTGCCTCTGTAATCTGAAGATTTGCGTGGAGTGCTTCTAATTTCTTTCTAAGATAAGAAATGTACATCCATACAACGTTCGTCTGTACCTGTTTTTCATCTCCCCAGATTTTTTCCAACAGACGTTTGTGCGTGATACTGTGGCCCTGATTACATAAAAACATCTCCATCATCTGAAATTCCTTATTCGCAAGACGAAAACTTCCTGTTGGTGATGTCAGTTCAAAAGTCGCTCTGTTTAATGTGATATTTCCGACATACAAAATTGATTCTGTTTGTGTTGTCTGCGTTCTGATCATGGTACGGATTCTTGCCAACAATTCTTTTGCCGCAAATGGTTTTGTGAGATAATCATTCGCTCCAAGATCCAGTCCTTCTACTTTATCGTCAATCTCTGCTTTCGCTGTCAGCATCAGAATTGGAATCAGATTTTTCTTATCTCTGATGGTTTTTAATACTTCCAAACCATTCATCTTTGGCATCATAATATCAAGCACTGCCCCGTCATAATTGCCACTTTCAATCGCTTCTAATGCCGCCTTTCCATCATAGACAGCATCAGCCTCAAATCCATTTCTATTTAAAATCGTAACTAACGCTCTTGATAATGATCTTTCATCTTCTGCAAGTAATAACCGCATTGTGGAATTCCTCCTTTTTTGCATACTTCTCTGATTTTTGATTTATTATAGATGGAAAATGTTATGAATTTGTGAGAAATGGAATTGTTCACAGAACTTTGACATTTTTATGTATCTATCACCAGAAAAAGGCATCCAAACTTAGAATTTCTATGCTAAGCCTGAATGCCTTCTTCCTTATTATTTTACTTTTATTACTTTTCATGTCCGTTCTGGATAATATTTACTTTCCAAGGTTCATCCGACCAATGCATCTTAGTCGGAAGGCTCATGATTCCGAGAGCCTATTAAAATATAAAGGGCAGAATTCTATCTTCTACCCCTTATATTTTTATATCATTATTTCATATCCTTACTAACAATAAAGACAATCCCTATTGGTATTTTCACTTTTCCTGTTGTAATTTTATCATCAAAAAATAAGTCTTTTTCATAAAGTTGAATACTATAGCTTTGATAAAAAATACATGCTTTGATATTTTTCTTATATCCATTTTTCACATTGACATATTGTGATGCAGAAATAAGTACTTTATTTTTTGGATGAATATTTTCTTCAACAACTTTTTTTAAAATCCTCAGATTTTTATTATTATAATCTTTATTTACTTGGTATTCTATTGATAATTTTTCACGAAATTGCATGCCACCTTTCGGTGCCTCATACCAAGATGAATAACTTGGTTCTTGTAGTTCCTTTTTTTCATCTTTAGCTTTAATATAATATTCTCCAAATCCAATATCTACAACGTTTGATTTATCCGTTATTCTTTTATTTCCTATGATTTTTTTATCCAATGGAATATATTTAATGCTTTCAACATTTGATACATCTTTTATATAGAAAGATAATAAGCTATTTTCCATATCTTTTGATTTTTTATCATTCGCAAATACATTTTCTGTCTTTCCACTTAATATCAACATACCTAATAAACATATAATTACAACTACATATTTTTTTATCTTGTTTTCTTTTATCATGATTTTTTCATATCCAATCGTATGTTATCAAGCAGAAAATATCTCAAATAAATTCTCTGCTTGATTAAAATCCTTTTATTATCTATTTTTTATAAACCTTCTAATATTTTCCTCACATCTATATCCTAAAACACAAAATAATAATGCTTGTATTCCTCTTCCTACTGCATTATTAATGTCTGGAGTTAGAACAATAAAAAATAAAATAAGATAACCAATTCCTATAATTAAATATCTATTATTTTTTTTATTTTTCAATTCATTTCACCTACCTAAAACAAAACAAATACAATTAATCTTGCTCCTATTCCAGCAAATGTTTTTAAAATTCCTACTTTTTGTAATGCATGCTGAGTTGCGTCTGTAATTGTCCCCTCTTCCATAACCATTACTCACATTGATATTATCTTCCTTTAATGAAAAAATCCCGAAGCCCGCATAAATGCGTGGTTTCGAGACTTTTAACCGAAAGCGATAGACGGGGCTCGAACCCGCGGTCTCGACCTTGGCAAGGAGTTTTGTTGAATAAATCGGTACATATTCCTTGATTTTATGTATATTTCTATGACATTTCTTTATAAAATATCTATATTCTACATACTTACTTTCACAAAACTTTGACAATTTTACATTGCTTTATACCTTACTGCATTCTATCCATATCCCACGCAATTTTATGCAATTCTTTATCTGCTTCAACAACTTCTATAGGTGCATCTTCTCTCAAATGACACCCATCAAGATATGGCTTTACTTTCTCCCACAATTCTTTCTCTCGTGGATCACGAATTTCCATAGAATCACCTCTTTTTTTCATTTTACCACGAAACAGCACTTAATGAAAATATCTCATCATCTGTTAGTGATCCATAATCAATAGATACCCTGTTATTTCTCTTGTATGGTCTTATGATTCCCTCTGCTTCTCCGATCTCTTTGATTCTTTTATTATTTCTCATCTGTCGCATAGCTTTAGACTCTCTGACTCTGGACGTTCTCCGTTCACTCCTAAATGCTTGCCACATTCCTTTAGTGTGCAGCCGTGTTTATATCGGTCCTCTATTACCTGGTAATCTTTCGAATCCGTTATTGCTTCACTCACTGCTGCCCACAGTGTCACAGTCAAGCGTTCCTTGTCAATCTTATCTTCTACCTGTGCCATATCTGCGGTATGGTCTGCGATCGTATCCCCTATCTTTAAATCTTCTTGTATGATTTCCTCTGTAGAACTTACCGACATAATCCCCATTGATTTCTTTAAGCTGTCTAACTGCTTCTGTGTTAGCTCCAGGCATGCTCTAAACTCTTGATCTGTTGGCTTTCTGTTATGTGTTCTCATGAAATAACTTGATACCTGGTTATACTTGTATATCTTCTCTTGGGTATGGACTGGAACTCTGATCACTCGCCCCACATCATCTAAATACCTCTTCAAATGACGGCTAATACAAACTAAGGCATAACTAAAGGTTGCTCCATTATCTGTCTTGTAGCTGATCGTGGCTTCATACAGAGGTATATACAATTCTTGCATCAGATCATCTATATCAGTCATCGAATCAATATTACTGTATTTCTTCGCTGTCTTTCGCAGCAAATAGTAATTCTGATCGTAAAGCTTTTCCATATTCTTTTTTACATTCTCGCCCTGTTGTATCAATAAGACTAATTCTTCGTTATTCATGATCATATATTTCTATAATTTTTATGCAATGTGGCAGCAGTCCGCCGTTGCATTTTGTTTGCTTCTCTCGTTCAAATTATATCTTATTATTTATCTAAACTTAATACTTTTATCAAGCCCTAAAAGCGGATTCAAACCGCTTATTTTCTTGCTTTTCTTATATTTATTTGTTACAATAAATTTGTAGTATTTATATTACAATATGGCATTGAAAAGCATCATGGGCGTTGTCCTGTGGTGCTTTTTCTTTGAGTATGTATATCAATGTTTTTTCTGGTTTTATGCCTTTTATTTTACAAGTTTCTTTATGTTTTTTCAATTTTTTCTTGCATTATTCCATATTATTTTATTATTTTTCTGGCAGATTTCTTTATATTTTTTACCTTTTTTCGTTGATATTCTGCCTTTTCTGATAATTCAAAATTTTATATTTAGAATTGTGTGAAAATAATTCTATGGCGTGCGGTCTATAGGAACGTCCAAAACAATTTGAACGCCCCTACACCCTAGAAGCGTTCAAATTTTAATATTTTTCTTGTTCTTCGTTCTGCTGCCTTAGTATTACTCCCTGTCCTTGTGATTCTTAATAATAACATAAATCCTTTTCAAGAATAATTCATCTTCAATATTTTCAATTAGTTCCAAAATTTTACTCTTATACCATTCTTTCATGTTCCACCTATCCGTTATCTTTATTTTGTTTCTGGTTTATGTTACAATACATTTGCTTATATTCCATTAGCTTTTTTGTTATGGATTGCCTTTACTGGAAGTTGTCTCTTCCTGTAAGGGCTTTTTTATTATAGCTGTGAAAGTCCTGATAATATAAAGGCTGCTGCCATTACCGGACTGATTAACTGTGTTACCAGGAGCAAGCAACCAATAACTATGATCACTTGCCCAAAACGTCTATCTTTCATATGTAATCCTTTCTCTGTTGCGGCATCGCAATTTAATTATATTTACCATTCTTGACTTCTTTTAAGTGTTCCAGTATCCAGTCAAACGTTGATTGAAATGTTTTGCTTTCTGTCAATCCTTTTAAATAATCACTGTTTTCTGCGTTAGTAAATGCTTGTCTGTAATCCTGTTTTGTATATCCAAAACAAATACATGTACTTAATACTTTTGAATAAATCATATAATCTCTTACTGGTTCATATGACTTACAGATAACATTGAACATATTAACAATTTCATCTGGTTCTAATAACTTAGATTCTGTCTTTGCGGTAGAGTTGGTATATAACTCTCTCTCTATCTCTTTATCTACTCTTCTCTTTTCTCTTCTTCTCTTACTCTCCTCTTCTCTCCTCTGTGTTGCTTGGGTGTTGCTGTTCGTTGCATCTGTGTTGCATTGCAACGCCTTTTCTTTTTTTCTGGCTCTGCATTTCCTTGATCTCTCTGTGCTGTCCGCTTCTGAATCAATTCCGTTTTTCGCTTCTGGCAAAAAATAATCATCTTCCGCGGTCTCAATCAATCCCATATCTTTTAATTGCTCAACGGTTTCTTTTACAATGTCCGAATCTTCATCCAGAGCTATTGCGATCTCATCACATATATCAGCTTCTACGCCCTCATATTGGATATATCCGTCATTATCAATCGTCATTAAAACCATTTGTAGGTATATGATCGCCTTTGTATCTCCATTTTCAGAACGTCTCAACTTCTTGATAGTGATCTGCGTAAAAAAATTCTTTTTTAATCTCCACCAATAAAAGCGTTTAGGCTTTCTTTTCGGTACTGCTGCCATTTGGTTTCCTCTCTTCCTGGTATTCCTTGACCCCCATTCTCTCATATAAATAATTCTTGCTGATTCTTCCGGATATAGTTATGTATCCCTTGGTTTCAAGTTCCTTATTTAGCCTTGCTATGATCCTATATGCCATAGCGAGCGAACATTGCAATATCTCACATACTTCTTTCGCTTTTACAAATTCGATCACGTTGTCACTTCCTTTCCTGTTCTGTATAGCTGCACAATGCTTTATTAAGGTTTTCAAGTGCTGTTTGTTCTCCTGGTACTCCATAATTTGTGTGAAAGTGAATATCATCTTGCACGTTCTGAATTGTTCTATTATGCAGTACATAATACTTGATAAATCCTTTTATAATTTCCAGATCGTTAAGATTGCCATGTGCTAGATCAAACAACCAGACTTTCATATTATCGCTGCATCTCATACAATCACCGCCCTTTATTCATTCTAAAGCCATCGCCCCGGCTTCTTTGTTGTTATTCTTCTGTTTCAATGATCTCTGTTACATCAACACCTAAAACTCTGGCAAGTCTGCCCGCTGTTTCAGGTTTAACATCCTGTCCTTGCATAATTCGACAATATGTACCTTTAGGAAATCCTTTTTTTGCAATTTCCTTTTGCCCCATGCATGCCCTTGCTTTTGCTAAATTCAATTTCTCTCTGTCAACTCTCATTTCGTTTCACCTCTTTCTTTTTTCGATTCATTTTGAATCTTTATATTTACATTAACACTTCATTTTGAATCTGTCAATATTCCTTATTATTCATTTTGAATCTGTTCAAGTATAAAAACTTATGTTATAATCTCAAAAAGGAGTTTAATAATGCAAAATATAATAGGTGAAAATATAAAAAGCATCAGAAAAGAAAAAAAAATAACGCAAAAAGAACTTGCTGAAAAATGCAATTTAGCAACTATTACTATTAGACAATACGAAAACGGAAAAAGAGAACCAAAATATGAAACATTATCTAAAATTGCCAATGCTCTTAATGTTTCTATTTTAGATTTAACGTTATCCAAATCTAAAGAACCGAAATATATAACCCTTAATAATATACAAATCGATATTAAGAATGACACGGCAGACTATGAAGCAACTTTTAAACGTCTCGTTGATTATCTTGAAATATTAAATAAAATGGGCAAAGAAAAAGCCATTGAACAAGTAGAATTGCTTACTAAGATACCAGAATATAAAAAAGACCCTGAAAACCAGGATCAAGAATAAATCTATAGAACTTTGAAAATATAATATACTTAACTGGGTAACTGGTTGGGGTGATTCCATCCGTTTCGGAGTTTTACGAAAGGGGTGGTTTTTATGAGTACTTATGAAGAGTTTATGATCATCATAAATATTGCACTATTAATTATTGCCATTCTGAATTATACACATAAAAAATAGTCACCCTGATTCTTGCCGGAACGAGTGACTATTTAAGTGATTTTTTCTGCCCGAATCGGATAGGTTTCATCTATCCTTTCCGGTTACCTTGCTAAGTATATTATAATCAATTTTCTTGGAATTATCAATATTTTCTTGGATAAATACGCATTTATCCTCATTTCCGCAGCATAAATCAAGGAATATGTATCATTTATTCATTCTAAAGCCATCGCCCCGGCAGAGAAAGAGAGGAATGATACTATTATGAGTATACAAAAAAGATCATGGATCACCAAAAAAGGCGTACAGTATAGATATTACGCCTGTGTTTGGAATCCTGGAACAAATAAGCCTATATACGGCAAACAACGCAAAAAGCGAAAAGAAGCTGTACTTGATGAATCACAGATACTTAAGGAGCTTGCTTCTGGCAGCCATAGTATTACTGATCATAAAACCTTTGGGCGGTGTGCTGATCTGTGGTTAAAGTCTGCCCCGAATATGTACCGCCGTAGCACCTGTAAGACTTATACAGATTTCTACCATAGGCATATAGAGGACGTGTTCCAGGCTTCACAGATCGACCATATCGAACCGATGAAGATTCAAGAGCTTGTTAATACCATGAGTGAAAAATATTCGCCGGAAACAGTGAATAAATGTATCAACATACTCTCCGATATCTTCCAGTTCGCCATACAACCGCTGAAAGCACTAGCGGCAGCAGATAACCCCATGATCGGGATCAAACGTCTAAAAGTACCATACAAGAAGAAAGTAACGTGGACCGATGAACAAGTCGCAGCGTTCTTAAATAGTCCAGTGGTCAAGGCTAATCATTATTATCCTATGTTCTGTGTATCGCTGATCCTGGGAATGAGACCGGGCGAGGTCTGCGGATTCTGTGACGATGATCTGATAAATCAGAATCATACTATCATGGTCCATCGAACGATTGACAAAGAGGGAAACGTTGACGATACAAAGAACACAAACTCTATTCGTGCGTTGTATCTTCCTGGTGTGCTGTATGATATCATGAGACAAACGCAAGTGGTCAAATTACAGCTTAAAAGCTACCACCCCGATTATCAGCACGACTTTTTATTTACAACCGTAAAAGGACGTCCTGTAAATCCGAACCGCTATTCTATGCAATTTAGGAAAGCATTGAAAGAGTACAACGCCCAGGAAACGGAACCGCTGCCACGAATCCCTTTATATAACTGTCGTCACTCTTTCGCAACAAATAACTATGAACGTGGCGAATCTGATAAGGTGTTGTCTGATATCATGGGGAATAGTCCTAAGACATTTTTACAAACCTATGCCCACATAAGGCGTAGGCAATCAGACCAGGCAGTGACAGCCTATGAAGAAAAAATATTTCAGAAACTTTGACAAAAAACTTTCACAAAAATTATATATCAAACTATGCCGGAAAATAAAAAAGCCCTAAAACCTAGGTAACTCCTAAGTTCTAAGACCTTTGTAAGAAGAGCGATAGACGGGGCTCGAACCCGCGGTCTCGACCTTGGCAAGGTCGCGCGTTACCAACTACGCCACTATCGCATATAATGACTGTTCCTTTTCAGAACAGTCATTATTTTACCTTATTCACAGTTTGTTGTCAATCATTTTTTACTAAAATTCCGCAACAACTGTTTTTCCTGCAACTGTTTTTTCTCCAGTTTTATAAGCTACTTTTGGCAGATTAGAATCTTCTAAGACAACAACCATAACATCTGGGCTATATCCTTCTTTCTTGATCAGATCGATATCAAACTCTACCAACTTATCTCCTGCCTTTACTTCTTGTCCACTCTTGACAAAAGACTTAAATCCTTTTCCATCTAATTTGACTGTATCAATTCCGATATGAATTAAAAGATTTAATCCTTCTTTTGTCTCGATTCCAATCGCATGTAAAGATGGTTTCATTAATGCTGTGATCTTTCCATCTGCTGGTGCAACAACGACACCTTTTTCTGGTTCGATCACAACACCATCTCCCATAGCACAAGTTGCAAATGCCTCATCTTTTGCCTGTGTCATTGCAAAAACTTTTCCTGTTGCTACCGCAACTAATTTACCATGTCTGATTTCTTTTTTCTCTTCTTCTTTGGAGGAAACTATGGGTGTTACTTCTTCTTTGGAAGGATCTGTTCCATGCTGTGCATAATATTCCACATATTCTTCAAAATTACTCTTGATCACAGATACCTGTGGTCCATAAATAATCTGAATTCCTGTTCCTTTTTTGATGATTCCTTTGGAACCAGATTGTTTTAAGTACTGATCTGTCACCTTAGTTTCATCTGTTACTGTGATACGAAGTCTTGTAGCACAGCAGTCAATATCTTCAATATTTTTGATTCCACCAAGTCCTTTTAAGATCATAAAGGAAATTGGATCCTCTGGTGCGTCTGTATCTTCATTTGCTGCACCTTTTTTTGCCTGGTAATCAGCTTTTGTATATAATTTTACCTCTTCTTCGTCATCATCTCTACCTGGTGTTGGAAGATCAAATTTCTCAATGACAAATTTGAACACAAAGTAATATAATACTGCATAAACTGCAAATACTGGAAGGATCATCATCCAGTTACTCTTTGTCTGTCCCTGTAATACACCGTATAACATAAAGTCGATCAATCCACAAGAGAATGTTGTTCCGATACAGATCTTTAAGATATGCATTAATGCAAATGACAAACCTGCTAATCCACAATGTAAAATAAATAATCCTGGTGCAATAAATAAGAATGTAAATTCAATCGGTTCTGTAATTCCTGTAAGGAATGATGTTAATGCTGCTGAGAATAGTAATCCTCCAACAATTTTTCTTTTTTCTGGTTTTGCACAACGATACATTGCATAAGCTGCTCCAGGAAGTCCCGCCATCATGAAAGAATATTTTCCTGTCATGAATCTACATGCTTCTACTGCAAAATGTTTTGTATTTGGGTCTGCCAGCTGTGCAAAGAAGATATTCTGTGCACCTTCTACCATCTTTCCAGCAACTTCCATTGTTCCTCCAAGAGATGTCTGCCAGAATGGTAAATAAAATACATGATGTAATCCGAATGGAATTAATGCTCTCTCTAAGAATCCAAAGATTGCTGTTCCAAAATATCCAGAATGCATAACCAGATTACCAAGTGCAAAGATTCCACTCTGAATCGTTGGCCATACAAAGAAGCAGATAATACCTACACCGATATGTGCGATTACACTAATAATTGGCACAAAACGTACTCCTGAGAAAAATGCTAATGCTGCTGGTAATTGCTGTTTATAAAAGCGATTATGTAATGCTGCTGTTACAAGTCCTACGATAACTCCAGCAAATACTCCCATCTGAAGAGAATCAATACCACAGACACTCGTGATCTGTCCGTTTAAGACACTCTTTGCATATGTTCCGTCCGCTAAAATCTTTCCTGATAATTTTAACATCGCATTAATTGTTGAATTCATTACAAAGAATGAAATACCTGCAGAAAGTACTGCGACTGCTTTTTCATTTTTTGCCATTCCTAATGCTACTGCTAATGCAAAGATCAATGGTAAATTTCCAAAGATTGTATTACCGACCTGTGACATGATCGTTAAAAGCGCATTCAGGATAGTTCCCTCTCCCATGATTCCTTGTAAATGATACGCTGCGATCGTATCAGCATTAGTAAATGAAGATCCCAGTCCTAGTAAGATACCTGCAATTGGTAACACAGATACTGGAAGAAAAAATGATTTTCCGATCTGTTGTACTACCGCAAATGCTGAACTTTTCTTTTTCTTTGCCATTTTAATCCTCCTTTGTGACAAATTGATACATGGTTACTGTCTGATACACTTCTCCTGCGTCAAATACTGGTGCATCAAACTCTTTTGTGTTAATACTGTTTGGGAAATAATGTGGTTCCATGCAAAATCCACATCCTTTTCCATAGATCACTCCCCCTTTCCCTTTTGTTGATTTCATTGTATTTCCAGTGTAAAACTGTAATCCTGGAAGATCTGAATAAACTTCCATTTTAATACCCTGTTCTTCGTCCAATGCTTCCGCCATTTTTCGGAAACCACAATCTTTATTCCGAATTACAAAATTATGATCATATCCTTTGCCTTTTTCTAGTTGTTCATCTTCGGCATATAGATCATTCTTGATCTTTTTCCATTCACGGAAATCCATCGGTGTATGTTCTACTTTTCTGATTTCTCCTGTTGGGATCGTATCTTCATTGATCGGTGTAAATTCATCTGCATAAATCCTTACTTTTGTATTTTCGATCGTTCCGCTTTCATGTCCACCCAAGTTAAAGTAATTATGATTTGTCAGATTGATCAGCGTTTTCTTATCGCTGACTGCATGATAGGAAACGATCAATCCATTTGTTTCCGTTACCGTATAAATGATATTTGTTACCAATGTTCCCGGAAATCCTTGTTCCCCATCTGGACTTACATAAGTAAACTTCACTGCATGATCATCAATGATCTCACTATCCCATAAGACTTTGTGAAATCCATGTTCTTTGTCACTGTGAATGTTATGTTTTCCACGATTTTTTGCTACATGATACTCTTTCCCATCAATTTCGAATCTGGCATTTGAGATACGGTTTACATTCCGTCCGACAGTTGCTCCAAACATAATTCCATTCTCAAAATATTCTTCCAAGGTGTCATATCCAAGGGCTACATCTTTGATGTTTCCCTCCTTGTTTTTTACAAGGAGAGAAACAATATTTACACCAAAATCAGTAACTTTGACTGCAAATCCATTTTGATTTTCAATCGTGTATAGAAATGCTTCTCTTTTATCTTCTAAAAAGCCAAAACTTTCTTTTGTTACACCCATATCAGCCTCCTGCTTAGTGTCCATGTTCCATTAAGTCCATAACAACAGGATCTGTAGAATGAACTCCTTTTGCTTTAAGTTCTTCAATCTTTTCTTTAAACTGTGGCAGATATTTTGCATGTGCAACTAACAGTTCATCTAAAACTTTTGTTGTATTTTCATTATTTTCTACTAGTGGATTTAATACGAATGCTTCTAATGCTTTTCCGTAATCTCCTGTCAATGCCGCTTCAATTGTACATTCTTCCATTGCTTTCATCATCTGAAGCCATCCTTTTTCTGCTGATGGAAGCTTTCCAAATGCCATTGGCTGTGCTCCTGTCGCTGAAATGATGCTTGATACTTCCACGATAGAGTCATCATCTAAGCATGAAATTGCTCCATTGTTTTGTGTACTTACTACCATATGGATCTTCTTATTTGCATAAATTGCACGGATACATTCGCAAGCTGCATCGCTGTAATATGCTCCTCCACGTTTTCCAAGTTGTTCTGGTTTTTCATGAAGTTCTGCATTTTTATAAATTTCAAACAACTCATGTTCTACCTGTTTCATTTGCTCTGCTCTGGTACCACCTTCATTGAATTCTTCAATCGCATGCTCAAGCATTGCTTGTTTCATGTAGTAATATCTGTGGTATCCACAAGGCACCATATTCATGCTGTGAAGTAATTCCAATGGAAATTCAGCTTGATAGATATTGGCTGGTGTTCCACCACCTTTTTCATTGATATGATCGATCAAAATTGGTGTCATATCATTTCCATTTTCATCAAATACTTTATGCCAGTGAAAATGGTTAATTCCTGCATATCTGTAATTTAACTGGCTGATATCCTTCCCAAGGAGCTTTGGTTCTGCCATCATTGCGATCGTTGGCACGTTGCAAAGTCCGATACATTTTTTCCATCCAAAATGTTTAATTACAGCTTCTGTTACCATTCCACTTGGATTTGTAAAGTTGATCAGCCATGCATCTGGGCATAATTCTCTCATATCTTCTATGATCTGTCCGATCACTGGAATGGTTCGAAATGCTTTAAACATTCCTCCTGCTCCATTTGTTTCCTGACCAAGCATTCCATACAATGATGGAATTCTTTCATCTTTAATTCTGGCATCTAAAAGGCCTACTCGAAATTGTGTTGTAACAAAGTCTGCATCTTTTAATGCTTCTCTTCTGTCTAATGTTGTATAAACTTTTACATCATATGGAGATGCATCCCACATTCTCTGTGCCAGTGCTCCTACAATCTCTACTTTTTCTTTTCCATCTTCAATATCGACCAGCCAGATTTCTTTGATTGGTAAATCTTCATATCGTTTGATAAATCCTTCCATCAATTCTGGTGTGTAACTGCTTCCTCCACCGATCGTTACGATTTTTATTGCACCTTTCATCGCTCTATGCCTCCTCAAATATCTTTGTTTCCTTTGTTCTGTTCACATGATACAGAGCTGGCTTCTTTCGTACAACGGATTTTCCTGATTCGGATATTTTTTCCCTAAAAAAGTTTCAGAATTACGAAACACTCTGAAACTTTTTGAAACTTTATTTCAATTCCACCCAGTATTCTTTGTTTGCTTCGATCATTTCATCTAAAATTTCTTTTGCCACATTTGCAGATGGAATTGTGCGGTTTAAAGTAAATGCCTGCAATGCTTTTTTATATGATCCTTCGATCACTGCTTCTACGACCAACCCTTCACAAGCATCCTGCTGTTCGATCAGTCCTTTATAAAATCTTGGAATTTCTCCAACTCTTACTGGTTCTGGTCCGTCTTTTGTAATATATGCAGGAATTTCAACCATGGCATCATCTGGAAGATTCTTGACTGCTCCGTCATTTTTTACGATGACAAGCTGCCTGCTTCTCGTGTCATATGCAAGTGCTTTTACCACTTCTACAATAAATTTCCCATGAACTCCTACATAAAATTGTGTCAAATCGATTTTTTCTCCATTTTCTAGTTTCTTAACTGCCTCACGAATCTTTGTTTCTCTTCCATGAATAACCTGCATTCCCCTTGTATTATTAATATCCATGTAATCTACAATGTCATCTCCAAGAAGATAATACTGCCAGTATGTATTTGGCAGATAATCTGGAAAATAGTTGACGATCTTCTTTGCATTCGTAAATGTATGTAACCAGTCTGGATCTTTGACCAAGGCATCTTCATAACTTGCCTTTGATACATAACCATACTCTGCCACATGTTTCTTTAATTTTTCTGTGGCATCTTCGCCATTACACTGTACTTTTGTAAACCATCCATAATGATTCAATCCAAAATAATCCACTTCCAGATTGCTAAGATCTGTGTCTAGGATTTCTGCCATTCTTGCCTCTACCTCAACTGGCATATCACAGATATTTAAAATTCTTGCATTTGGACGTAATGTCTGTGTTGCCTTAGCAACAATCGCAGCTGGATTTGAATAATTAACGATCCAATAAGTTTTTGATGCATATTTCTCACAAACATCGATCAGATGTACCATTGGTCCGATCGTTCTCATTCCATATGCCATTCCCCCGGCTCCACATGTTTCCTGTCCAATGCATCCATGTTTTAATGAAATCTGTTCATCTTTTACTCGCATTTTCAGTCCACCGACTCGCATCTGTGCCATAATAAAGTCTGCATCTGTAAATGCCTCTTCTTCATCCGTACTAATTTTCAATTCCAAAGAAGGTCTTAAATCTTTTACAACTTCTTTTACGATCAGTGACACTTTTTCTTGTCGTTCCTGATCAATATCATATAACCATAATTCTTTGATTTTTAATTCTTCCTCTTCCAAAAGATTTTTTACAATCCCTGCGGTATAAGTACTTCCACCACCACATATCACAATCTTAAATTCTTTTTTCATTGATTTTTTCCTCCATATCCGTCATATTATTTCATGTGCCCTGATTATATTTCTTGAAAATTTCAGGCTCAATAGTTCACGCTATTTTTGGAACATCACAACTATTTCATGGACAATCTGCATAAATTTATTCCGGTTATTTGTGCAAATTCACAATAAAAAAAGAAATATTTGAAAACTATACTTTTTTAGGAGAATGATTGATATGATACTAGAACAAATTAAAAATCCTGATTTTTTTAATAATTCTGAACAGAATATGATTTATTTTTTACAAAACAATTTAAACTCTTTTGATCAAGTCACTTTAAACAAAATGGCAAAAGAATCCTTTTCTTCGACTTCTTCTGTTTTACGTTTTTGTAAAAAATTAGGATTTGATGGATTTAAAGATTTCAAATTACAACTGATCCGAGAAGCATCTATTTCTGGTCAGGATCTTAATTTTAATCTACCTTTTTCTCCAGATGATTCTGTTGAAGATATCGGTCTTCATTTATCTGAAATTCTTGCAAATGGAATTAAAAAAACACGGAATCTGTTAGATCCCGTGCAATTAGAAATGACTGCTTATAATATAAAAAAGAGCCACCGTGTATTCCTGTTTGGAAAAGGTGACTCCAGAATTTCTCTTGAGAATTTTAAAAATAAAATGATCAAATTAAATGAATATTTTATTATTGGTGATGAATATCAGAATAATTTTTATACAGTCGGCAATATTACCTCTAATGACCTTGTGATCTTCTGTACTTATAGTGCTATGCATCATGATTACAATTCTTATCTTCCAGTTTTAAAAGATCATAACGTTCCGATCATTACGGTTACAAGTAATATTCATTCCAAACTGGCTGTGAATTCTGATATTGTATTACAACTTCCTGATGATGAATCCTTTGATGAAAAAGTTGCCAGTTTTGCCTCTCAAACAAATATGGATTTTATTTTTGATTACATCTATTCTATCATTTTCCAGAAAAATTATATGGAGAATTATCATTCGAAACATGCTAAAGATGTATATACAAATTCCATGATCTATAACAAACTATAATTTAGTATCATTCATCCTGAATATCTCGATCATCCATAAATCCTATGGATTCTTTGAGATATTCAATATTCTTTTCACGGTCCATATTGTAAATACAGCCAAAAACAACATCCATCATATACTGCATCGCAATATGAGATGAGAACTGAGAGATACGATCTCTTAAGTTTTCTCTGCTGCTGATCGTTAATGCACCGGCAACATACTGTGGATATAAATTCCCACCTGCTTTCCCAACATACACAACAGGCACCTTCTTTTGATGCAGCACCTTTAAAATTGGCTTTACAAAGGATGCTTTTCCAGAATATGAGAGAATGATCGCTGCATGTTTCGGATTACTTGCTAATGCTGTCAGTCTTTGTTTATAAAATCCATGTGGACATTCTACACTACTTTTGCCTGCTGTTAACATCTTATCCTGAAAATTTTCTGCAACATTCATGTTATGTGAATGGGTATAAATGTCTATAACTTCCGCTTTATGTAATAATTGTGCCACTTTATGCAATTCTATAAAATCCATATAATCATAGGTATCATAGATTGCTGTTTCATATAACTTACTCAGTTTCTTTGCGATCATCTGTGGTCCATCTTTTCGTTCAAATGGATAATTTACATCGATCATCTCAATATCTGATTTCATTTCTGAGATATCTTTTGCCAATATGACTTTCAATTCATTGAATCCTTTTAACCCAATCTTTTTGCAAAATCGATGAATGGCTGATTTTGACACAAATGTTTTTTCTGCTAATTCAATAACCGACATATCTAAGATATCTTCTTGATTTTTTAGAATATAATATCCTATTTCTGTTTCAATTGGTGTTAATCCATCTGCTAATTCAATCATATTTTTAAGTGTCATAGGTAGCACCTCTTTATTTTTGATTTATTTCAGTGTTCCTTATTATTTTAACATTGCTATTTTATTATCTCAAATAATTTATTACTTCTACCCAAAAACTATATCTAATTATCAAAAACCAAACATGCAGCTCCAATCAAACCGCAATCTTCTCCCAACGCCGCTGGCACAATCTTCACATTGCTTTTTAGCGCATCATATACTTTCTCTTTTGCGCGTTTTTCAATCTCTTCGATAAATCCAGGAATCTTTAACGCAACACTTCCACTTAGGACAAATAGCTCTGGATCAAGTACACCATAAAGTGTTGCAATGAAACTTGACAGATATTCATAAGCATCTTCCATGATCATTGCCGCAGTTTCATTTCCTTCCTGTGCAAGTTGATACACTTCTCCTGCATGGGCAGCTTCTAACCCTGCATCATTTGCCCTCTTTGTGATGGCTGTTCCACTGGCAATTGATTCAATGGAACCTTTCTTTAAATCTCCCTGTGATGGACCATTTTTCCATAAAATGCAGTTTGCTACTTCTTGTGCAAATCCTTTTGCTCCACGATAGATTTGTCCATCAATACATAATCCTGCACCAACTCCTGTTGAAATGGTCAGAAATTCTACGATCTTCTTTCCTTTTCCAGCCCCGATCACAGTTTCTGCAAGTCCTGCAAGGTTCGCATCATTTTCTAACTGCACAGAAATACCTGTAATCTTTTCTAATTCTTTTGTCAGTTCAAAATTATGCCACCCTGGAAGGTTTGGTGGTGTTAAAATAATCCCATTGATCAAGTCTAATGGCCCTGGACAAGAAATTCCAATCCCTTCGATTTTTTCTCCAAACCCTTTGATCACATCATTGATCTGGTTTAATGTTTTTATAGGATTTTTTGGATCTGATCCAAACTGAACTCTTTCTTTGATCTCATATTTCTCGTTGATCAGCGCAACTCTTGTATTTGTTCCCCCAACATCAATTCCTACTGCATATTTCATGATTTTCTTTCCCTCCTATATAAACGAAAAGGGGGACAACCGAAGCTGTCCCCTCTTTATGTTGTTGTTTGTAAATATCTTATTCGTAGTAATATTTAACTTTGTCTGCAGAATCAAATAAGTTAACTTTGTGAGCAATAACTTCTCTACAAGCTTTGATTGGTTCTGGATAGATTTCAAGAGGCTCTCTGTATTCTGGATGAGCATTCAATACTTCTCTACATTTATCATAGAATGCAACCTTGATATCACTTGAAATGTTAATCTTAGAAATACCGATTTTAACTGCTTTTGCGATTTCTTCATCTTTGTTGCTTGATCCACCGTGTAATACTAATGGAATATCAAGAGTATCTTTTAATATCTGTAAGATGTCAAGACGGAGTTCTGGTTTCATATCGCTTGGGTAGATTCCGTGAGCTGTTCCGATTGCTACTGCTAATGTATCAATTCCTGTTTTTTCAACAAAATCTTTTGCCTGATCAGGATCTGTATAGATAATTCCTGTTGTTCCACCTTCGATAGAGTTTCCTGTTGTTCCGATTGTTCCAAGTTCACTTTCTACAGATACGTTTGCAAGATGTGCAACTTCACATACTTTCTGAGTGATCGCAATATTTTCTTCATATGGTAGTTTAGAAGCGTCGATCATAACAGATGTAAATCCTGCCTGAATTGCTCTTACAACTGTTTCATATTTATCACCATGATCTAAATGAATAACAACTGGTACATCTGTTTTAGATGCTTCATAAATCATGCTCTGTATTAAACTGTTTTCAACAAAGTTAAATTCGTCTGGAGACATCTCTAAGATGACTGGGCTCTTCATTTCTTTTACCTGCTGCATAACAGCTTTTAATAACTGATCACTACCGATATTGAATGCTGGTACTGCAAATCCTTTTTCATCTGCTACTTTTAAAAGTTCTTTCATGTTCATTAACATAGTTCTATTTCTCCTTTTTGATGTTGATATCTTATAATGATTTTCCTTCTGATCCAGACAGGTGGATATATTTTTTTACTAATTCCTGGCTATCAATCTCCACCTGATGCATCATTACCCAATAATTGATGTCTGGATCTTTTTTAAGATGCTGTTTAATGCTGTCTACATTGGCATTCATAAAATCACATCCTACATTGATCTTATTGATTCCAAATTCAACACATCTTTTAATATTTTCATCACCAGAACCGCTTCCCCCATGCAGTACCAGTGGCATCTTTGTTTTTTCTTTGATTTCTTTTAGTCTCTCAAAATCAAATTCTGGTACATATCCTTCTGGATAGTTTCCATGAGAACTTCCAAAAGAAATTGCTAATGCATCAATTCCAGTTTCTTTTGCAAATCGTAATGCCTCGTCAGGATTAGTTTTCATATCATCGTCTGTATAATTATCGCCTTCACTAGCACCCATACATCCGATCTCTCCTTCGACACTTGCATCGAACTGTTTCGCAAATTCCACGATTTCTCTTGTCATTCGGATATTACCTTCCAAGTTGTATCTGGAAGCATCTACCATAACACTGGAATATCCATCAACTAATGCTTTCTTTAACAATCCGATTTCTTCCCCATGGTCGAAATTTAAAGCTACTTCAACACTTGCTCTTTGTGCCAGTTTCTTGACGATCGGTGCGATCAAATTGCTGTCACAATGATTTACCATATGTTCCTGTACGATATTGATGATGATCGGTGCTCTTAATGACTGAGCTGCATTGATCACCGCTCTTGCTGTCTCAATGTTAAAGCAGTTGATTGCCATGACTGCATAATTGCCTTCATTCGCACGTTTTAACATTCCCTTCATTGATACATACATAGCTTATCTGTCCTTTCTGATTTTATGAAATAGTGAATCCTGATAAATCAAGATCTTCTTCTTTTTCGTCAACCATTGGTTCGTCTTCTTCTGTTTTCTTTTTCTTGATCAGTACAAGTAAAACACCTGTAACTGCTGTTCCTGCTAACAGTGCGATAAGTGCTGCAAGTGGATTTGACATTGCTGGGATTACAAATACACCACCTGATGGTACTTTACTTCCTACATCAAGACTGAAACTGATCGCTCCTGTAACACCACATCCTGTTGCTGTACAGATAACTGTACGAATGATATCATTCATAGCGATTGGAATAACTCCTTCAGAGATCATGCAAAGACCCATTGGGAACGCAACTTTAATATTTTCTTTTTCCTGTGCTGTATAAATGTTCTTTTTCAGTAATTTTGATAATACTAATGAGAATGTAATTCCAAGTGGTGGAACCATAGCTGCTAATACTTTGATCGCTTCTGGTCCTGTGATTCCTTCTAATAGTAATCCATCACAGATTAAGTTAGGTACTTTACTGATTGGTCCACCAAAGTCAATGCATCCAAGAGCTCCGATGATAAATCCATAAACTGCTTTTGAAGACTGATCAAGTCCTGTAATGAAGTTTGTTAAGGCTTTTGTTGCCATTGTAATTGGTGTTCCTACTACGAAGAACATGATAAGTCCAGCAATGATCGCTGATAATGTTGGTACGATCATCATTGGCATTAATGCTTCTGCCCATTTAGGTACTTTTAAGTTATTCTTAATGAATAATGCGATGTAACCTACTAAATAACCACCAACCATTCCTCCTAAGAATCCAGCTCCTAAGAATGAAGCTATCTGACCCATTAAGAAACCAGGTGCAATACCAGGTCTATCAGCAATTGAGTAAGCAATATATCCTGCGATAAAGGATGGTAACAATCCCATACCCATAACACCAAGTGTTGTTAATGCACTAGGAAGTGTCATCTTAGATAATTCAGTTACGTTTTCTCCTCCCATTAAGTTACCGATCGCAATCAGTAATCCTGATGCTACTACTAAAGGTAACATATAGGAAATGGCCGTCAACGCATGACGTTTTAATTCCGCTCCAAGTTTTTTCATTGTTCTCTTCTCCTTTAAGTATAGTTTTTTGTTTCTCTCTTATTTACCTAATTCATTTTCGATCTTTTCGATCAATTTCTTAGGTGCTTTTACACAAACATTTGTAGGAACTTTGATCGTAGGTTTTCCTTCAAATCTTTCTGTTCCTGTAATAGCAATATCGACTGCAAGGATTACAACATCTGCTTCTTTGATTTCTTCTGCTGTTAATTCATCCTCTGTTCCGATTGTTCCCTGTGTTTCCACTTTGATTGTGTGTCCCATGCTTTCAGCTGCACGGATTAATTTTTCTTTTGCGATGTAAGTGTGCGCGATTCCTGATGTACATGCACATACAGATACGATTTTCATAACTTACAACTCCTTTCTTATTTTTCTTTTGGTTGTTTATTACCTCTTTCTTTATGTTCTAATCATACACCAGCTTTCATTACTGTGTTCATTAAGAGAGGGCTTTTTAATGTGGCATTTTTTCCATTTAATTATGACATTTTTTCAATACGGGCATTTTAATTAGGGTAGTTTTTTGTTTCACATTCCACAACGGAAGTATTTAAATGCGGTAATTTTTTATTTATTTTTAACATATAGAAATGCAAAAGATCCCTGCTCCTATTGGAACAGGGGTCCTAAGAATTATATAGAGTGTTAGGAAACTTATTTATGCAAATACAGCTTTTAGATCTTCTACTGTGCTAGCATTCAGCAGAGCTTCTACTGCATCGTCATTACCTAAGGTTCTTGCTACTTCAGCCAATAATCTTAAATGTGTTTTTGCATTCTCATTATCATTTCCAACTGCGAATAAAAAGATCAGTTTTACACCATTTCCATCCAGTGTCTCCCATTCGATCTCATCCTGAACTTTACCAATCGCAATTCCTACCTGTGTTACAGAATCACTTTTCCCATGAGGAATTGCCACATAGTGTCCAATTCCTGTCTGTCCCTGTGATTCTCTCAAATAAATATCTTCTATATAAGAATCAACATCCGCAATATATCCGGCATCTTTTAATTTTCCTGCAAGATGCTCGATCGCTTCTTTCTTATTCTTTGCTGTCATATTTAAGTCGATAACTCTTTCATCTAATACACTTTTAATATCCATTTTTAATTCTCCTTTTAACTTTTCTTTTTACTTATTGAATCAGATACTTATATAACTCAATGTTTGATTTCATACTCTTTAATTTCTCTAATTTTTCCTCTGAATCGATCAATGTTACATATTCTTTATAAAACATCTGAATCCTGCTGATCTCATCTCTGGTACTTAAACGGAACGCCAGTAAAAATACGACCTGAACCTGTTCATTGTCCCACATGATCGGATTTTTTAAGATTGCTATCCCAACTTTTGATTCATTAACCGCTGTCGGTGAACCATGCGGGAGACTGACCCCATTTCCAATCGTTGTTGTTGTTTTACTCTCACGATCCATAACTGAATCATAAAAATCTTCTGTAACAACATGCTTTTCTTCCATTGCCTGGCTCATTATTTTTAAACATTCTTCTTTTGTTTTGACTTCCAGATCAGTAAATATAAATTCCGGTGAAAATAAAATAAAACATTCTGGTGAAAATGGTGTTGCATTTTCTATCATTATAGAATTCATATTGTCTAAATGTGCCCTCAAAGTAGAAATTCCTGTTTCATTTAAGATATTTGGAATGACTACAATTCTCTTATCTTTTTCTTTTCTCTCTTCTGTCGAAATGATAATGTCATAATCTTCATAATCCGCAATCTTAAAGTCATGAATACTTACAAATTTAATTTCATCAATCTCTGGCACAGATTTCTTAATCTTTTCTTTTACTAATTGTGTATGACCCATGTTAAAATTAGAAACCATTACCGTGCGGTACTGATGTTTTTTTCTTTCGATCGCTGCCTGAATATATAACACGATATATCCAATTTCATCTTCTGTAATCTGAAGTCCATAATATTCTTCAAACAAAATACTGATCGCCCAGCTTGCACGAAATACATTCTTATATTCTTTTTTTATAAAATCAATCAATGCATTTTTTTGTGGCGTTCCATAACGAAGTCTGAAAATTGTTGGTCTTAAATGAATGATCAGGCTTTCTTTTACTTTCTCATCTGAAGTGAGATTAACATCTAAAATATCTCTGATTACCTTTAACATGCGATCTACAAAATCAACCAATTTATTGTCATATTTCTTTACCTGACTTAATGTCACATCTACATCTGATATTCCAATAAACTTTGAACACAAAATCTGAATTGATAAAAACAAAACATCTTCTATCAAAAAATGTACATGAAATACTTCTTCTAATTTTTCAAAGATTGCTACCGTAAATGCATATTCATTATATTTCTTAAGGATTTTTAATTCCTCTGGAAAATAATCGCTGACTAATGGTAATGCAAGCTCTTTTCTCTTATACGCAATGCAACAATAAATTAAGATCTCATAAAATGATTCATCTGTGAAATGGTAATCCCATTCGTTTTCTGTTTGAATGATACATTTTCTGATCGCAGAAACATCAATGTTAGAAAAGAAATAATCTATATTCTCTTTGATCTCTTCTCCTGGTTTCTTCATCATGATCAGATTCTTTAATGCAACCCTGTATTCATTTTCTTCACTTTTGAGCCGATATCCCTTTCCTCTTTCATTCACAAGAGAAATGTGGTATACTTCCAGCCATTCTTCGCATTCCTTTAATACTTTCAGCATTGTTGGAACACTTAAGAATAACTTCTCAGCTAGTTTCTGTGTTGTCATTGTCTGCCATGGACGCAAATTAAAAAATACCTTTAATGTCTCATTTACTCTATCTCTTGGATCATAATTTCCTACTTGCAGATTTTCATCTGATAATATTTTCTGTATTTCTTCTTTTTGATTTTCATTTGCTTCTAGCCAAATTCCAACTCGTGGTTTCCGCTGTATTTCTCCAAGCTTATTTTCTAATAGGAAGTCACTCAATTCATTTAAGCGATTTCTAACTGACTTCTCAGACAATCCGATTTCTTTGGCAATCTTTCCAGTTGCAATGATCTCTCCATCTGAAATACAATCAAAAATCTGTTTCATATAAAATTTGTCTTTTGAACGTTTCATATTGTTTATCCTTTCAAATTTAATGACTTTCTTTTTTGCACCTCCTGTTGTTTAACTTGAATTTAGTATAGCACGAAACGATTCTTCCAACTTATCAAGAACAGGCTTTTTAATGTGGTACATTTTATCTATTGCAAAAAAATACGGTAAAAATTCTTTTTTGAAATGTGGTAATTTTTAATTAAAAAAGAAGAACTTCTGTTTATTTTCTAGTTCTCCTTTTGTATAAAATATAAGGGGCAGAATTCTATCTTCTACCCCTTATATTTTTCTATTAATATTATTTCACCGGGCAAGCCGCTCCGACATATTCCATCCTGTTTTCCTTCACGCTCGTAATATCCGCATGTTCTCCACAGACACGACAATTCTTATTCTTCGATGGAAATTTAACTACTCTTGTATTCATCGTTAATCCATCCATCACAAGCATCTTGCCTGTCAGCAATTCCCCGATTCCTAACAGATACTTGATCGCTTCTAATGCCTGAATACATCCTATGATTCCTGCGACTGCACCGATAATTCCTGCCTGACTGCAGTTTGGCACAGAACCGCTTTCTGGTATCTCCTCAAAGATACATCTGTAACATGGCTGGTCTTCTTCTGGAACATAGGTCATAACCTGACCCTGGAACTGTAAGATTCCTGCATGACAAAATGGTTTCTTTAACAACACACATGTATCATTGATCAAGAACTTTGTCTCAAAGTTATCCACAGCATCAATAATAAAATCGTATTCTTTGAACAATTCTTCTGCGTTATCCGCATATAAATATTCTGGATAGGTGTTTACCTTGATATGCTCATTTAATTCAAGTATTGATTTCTTTGCTGATTCTGCCTTATTTGTTCCTTCTCTTTTGCTTGTGTGAATGATCTGTCTCTGTAAGTTTGACACGCTGACATCATCTGCATCCACAATTCCGATCGTTCCAACGCCTGCTCCTGCAAGATATAAAGCCGCTGGTGCACCTAAGCCGCCAGCTCCGATGATCAGAACTTTTGATTTCTTTAATTTCTTTTGTCCGTCACTTCCTACCTGTGGCAGGATGATCTGACGATCATATCGTTTAACCTCGTCTGGTGTTAATTCTTCTGTAGACGAAAACAGATGCAGTCCGTCCTTTGAAACGTCCTGCATCTGTTCTTTTTGGGATGTCACATGTAATAACCATTCTCGGTAACCGCCGGATAAGTTCAAAGCTTCATACCCTTCTTGTCTTAACTGTTCGGCAATTGGGGCGCTTTTCTCTCCATAGTTGCAATATACGATCAGTCTCTTATCCTTTGGAAGTTCCTCGATGTGAGAGAAATCACCAGCCCATTCGTAAGCCTTCGGTATATGTCCATGCTGGTATGCGATCTCACCTCTTACATCTAGATAGATATAATCATCATCGGACAGTAATTCTACTTGCTGTACCGTGATATCCATATTCTTTCCTCTTAATCTTAATCCTATTCTTCAGCAAATAATGCTGTAGATAAGTATCTGTCTCCTGAATCTGGAAGTAATGCTACAATTGTCTTTCCTTTGTTCTCTGGTCTCTCTGCAAGGATCGTAGCTGCTTTTAATGCTGCTCCTGAAGAAATACCAACTAAGATTCCTTCGCTGTGTGCGAATGCTCTTCCTTCTGTAAATGCATCTTCATTCTCGATTGTGATAACTTCATCATAAATCTTTGTATTCAGTGTGTCAGGTACGAATCCAGCACCGATTCCCTGAATCTTATGTGCTCCAGCTGTTCCTTTTGATAATACTGGAGATGTTGCAGGTTCAACTGCTACTATTTTAACATCTGGGTTCTGTTCTTTCAAGTATTCACCAACACCTGTTAATGTTCCTCCTGTACCAACACCTGCTACGAAGATGTCTACTTTACCGTCTGTCTGATCCCAGATCTCTGGTCCTGTTGTTGCTTTGTGTACAGCTGGGTTTGCTGGGTTTACGAACTGTCCTAAGATGACTGCTCCGTCAATCTCTTTTGCGAGTTCATCGGCTTTGGCGATAGCACCTTTCATTCCTTTGGCACCTTCTGTTAATACTAATTCAGCACCATAGGCTTTTAATAAGTTTCTTCTTTCAACGCTCATTGTGTCAGGCAGTGTAAGGATCGCTCTGTATCCTTTTGCTGTTGCAACTGCTGCAAGACCGATTCCTGTGTTACCACTTGTTGGTTCGATGATCGTTGATCCTGGTTTTAACTGACCTTTCTTCTCTGCATCTTCGATCATTGCCAATGCGATACGGTCTTTGACAGATCCTGCTGGATTTAAGTACTCAAGTTTTGTAAGGATCGTTGCGTCTTTCACTCCTGCTTTGTCTGCATATCTATCTGCTTTAAGAAGTGGTGTTCCTCCGATTAATTCTAATGCACTTGCTGTAATCTTACTCATAATTCTAAACCTCCATAAAAAGTTGTTGTTTTTATTCCGTTTTATTTCCTATTTTTCTACTAGGTTTTCTATGTTTTAGATTATACAACCACATATCTTTATTGTCAACATCTTTTGCATTATTTCTGTTATAGGTTTTTCTTTTGATTTGCTATAAGTTCTCTTTATATTTTTATCCACAGATTCTTATGATCTGGAGATCAAATGTTCTTGCAGAAACACTCCAATTCCATCGTGATCATTGTCTTTGGTAATATGATCTGCAACACTTTTTGTTTTTTCACTTCCATTTGCCATGACGACTCCGACTCCTGCATGCAAGGTCATATCATAATCATTATCTGCATCTCCAAATGTGCAGAGATTTTCCATCGTAAATCCATGCATCTCCATCAGTTTTTGTAATCCAAAGGATTTTGAGATTCTAGGATCCATAAATTCAAACAGGTGTTGCGTCGTTTGAAGACTTGCACATTTGAAACGTTCATTTTTAAAGGTTTTTGCTCTCTCAATAACTGCCGGCATAGTTTCTGGTTTGCAAACAATAAGAAGTTTTAAACGATCTTCTTTTAAATACTCGTCAAAATCAATGACTTCATATGGAAGCTGATCACCTTTAGATAAAATTTTAATAAGTTCATCTTCTTTCGGAGTATACAAAACTCCATCCCCATGAATTGCAAAATTCACATCCATATCTTTATAATGCTCCATGATATTTGCGATCAGGTTTCCTGGAAGGGCAAAATTTTCTTCATAATAATCGGTTTTGTAATCATAAATCTCACCTCCGTTGCTTCCAACGACCATATCAACAAGCCCGCCAATTCCCCATTTTCCAAACAACCTTTTTACACTTGGAACGTCTCTTCCTGTTGATATTCCAAACAAGATTCCTTGTTCTCGAACTTTCTTTATCGCATCAATTGTTTTTTGGGTAACAATTCCCTTGCTATTTAACAGTGTTCCATCAATATCACACATTATAACTTTTATATTTTTCATAACATTTCTCCCTTGATTTCTGTCTCCATGAATATTATTTTCTATCTTTTCTACCAATTTAACATATTCTTTCAAAACAAATAAGTCCCAGAACAAAACTTTACGCTTTTTTCTGGGACTTATGAATTTTACATATTTAAAAGTCAGATAACAATTATTTTAATTGTAACATCGCAAACATACAAATTCCAGCAAAAATTAGAACTACGATACTTCCTGAAATATCTCTCAGAAAATGATTTTTTAGGCTTTTTTCTACAGAGTCTTTCACTGGAATCTGATATGTTTTAACCGTTTTATATAGAAGGAAAGCTAATGCGGCTACATATAAGAAGTTCTGAAGCATTACTTCTGCAACGATCATCAATGCCATATTCACAACCGCATATCCATAATCAGCTTTATTCAAATGCTGTTGTAAAAAGCCTAACAAGTATGCGATAAATGGATTAACCATGGCAACTAAGAACATAACGGTATAATGTGGATTCTGACTTAGGATCGTCTGTAGATTAGCACCTGCAGTTCCTTTGGCTGTAAGATAACCTAATGCCATAAATGGACTTACTGCCAATAATACTTTAATGATCGTAAATATGCGCTCAATTGAAGAATTTACTGTTACATTCTTCTGAATCGTTTTCATCATGATTCTTTCCTCCTGTACTGCAAAATCTTTATTACTTTAATTCTGGCCAATAACCTTTGTTCGCTTCAATCAGGTCATCTAAGATCTGTTTTGCTACTTTTGCACTTGGTACTGTCTTAGATAATGTCAGTGCCTGCCATAACTTCTGATAGCTTCCTTCGATCCATGCTTCTACTGTCAGTTTTTCTACGCTTACCTGCTGTTCCATTAATCCTTTCTGGAACTGTGGGATTGCTCCCTGACAGATCTTTTCGTATCCGTTGCTTCCTACGATACATGGGATCTCTACCATGGCTGTACGGTCAAAGTTCTCAACTGCTCCTTCGTTTGGTACGATCAGTAAGAATCTTTCCTGTGTATTTTCTGCGATCGCACATGCTAAGTCTACGATATATGTTGCATGTGCATCTGGTTCGAATGCACTTCCGACTGCTGTTCCTTTTTCGATGATCTTTCTGCATTCTCCGAAGATGAACTTCTCTCTTCCATCCATAACTTCGTTCGCTCTTGTGTATTCTGGATTTGATGTCTCTACAACATAATCTGGGAACAGGTAGTATTTTAAGTATGTATTTGGAATTGTTTCTGGATCAACTGCATATACATCTCTTGCTTTCTGGAATGTATGTACCCAGCTTTCGTCTACATGCTGGTTAGAATCTGATAATGCATCTGCATATCCGTTTGCTGCCATATGTTTCTTGATCTCTGGCATTAAGTCATTTCCTTCAGAATCATAGATCTTGTTCCACCATCCGAAGTGGTTTAATCCATAGTATCCGTACTGCATTTCTTTTCTGGATTTTAATCCGACCATGTTTGCCATCTTTTCCATTAAGTCGATCGGCATATCACAGATATTTAAGATCTTGGAGTCTGGTCTTAATCTTCTTGTTGCTTCTGCAACGATCGCTGCTGGGTTTGAGTAGTTTAACATCCATGCGTTTGGTGAATATTTTTCCATGTAATCAAGGATCTCAATAACTCCACCGATGGAACGCATTCCGTAAGCGATTCCTCCTGGTCCGCATGTTTCCTGTCCGAGTACTCCGTATTTTAGAGGGATCTTCTCATCTTTTTCACGCATTGCGTATTTTCCGACACGGATATGTGCTAATACGAAGTCAATGTCTGTGAACGCTGTTTCTGGGTCTGTTGTATAATCAAATGCTACTTCTGGTGCATTTTCTTTTAAATAGATCTCACATGCTTTTGCAACTGTTTCCTGTCTCTCTGCATCGTTATCATAAAACTTGATGGAACGAATTGGGAATCTGTCCATATGATCTAAGAGCATCAATACGATACCTGGTGTAAATGTACTTCCACCACCTGCAACTGTAATTGAATATTTTTTCTTTGCCATTTTTCATTCCTCCTGAATGTTGTTTGTTTTTCTTTGTTGAGTTCATCATACTATCGTATTTATCCTGATACAATAGTTTCGCCTCATTCAGGAACGTATCATCAATGTTGTTGCATTTCACAAAACATGTGATTTTTCACAAATGGCTTATTTATGCGGTTTATCAATGTTTTTCTTCGTTGTTTTCTGTTATCGTTTCTTGTTTTTTCAATTGATGTTCCATGTATTTTAATGTCAGAAATTCGTTGACAATGTGAAAATGTAATGTCGGATAATATAGGAATCCATACCCGATCGTATGTATTTCTTCTGACTGAAATGTCAAAACTTCATCTGCAAGATCATAAAATTCACCCTTGCCATGCATTGCGATTCCTATGATCTTTGCTCCCCTCTCTTTTGCACTCCTCATTTTGCGGATCTGTTTTTCATTTTGCCCTGAAAGGCTGTAGAAGATCACAAGATCATCTTCGGTAAATTTCTCTGAAAGAAGCTCATATTCACTTGCTCCTTCTATCGTATTGATAAAAATGCCTTGATACAAAAACTTTTCTTTCAGATGCTGTGACGCTAATTTCTGTGTCGATCCTGAACCTTGTGTATAGATCCTGCTTGCAGATTCTATCATCTGGCAAACCTTATCCATATCCATATCCTCAAAACGCCGGATATTTGCTATAAAACTGTTTGCATTTCGATCCATATCTTTTTCTTCGTATAGGATTTCTGCTTTATCTTCCCATTTCAGGAAAGATCGCATCTCACTATATCCAGAAAACCCCAGCTTCTTTGCAAATCGCAGGATCGTGGTATGTGATACATGACAAAAAACCGCCAGCTGCTGGATCGAAATCTGTTTACATTGTTCTTTATGACGCACGATATATGCCCATATTTGAAGATCATTTTCATTTAACATGTCAAATGTCTTCTGTATCAATTCTTCCATATTCCTAGCTCTCATCAGACTGGCTCCTTTCCTCTAAATATTCCAAATAACGCAAAAACAGCATTTCCGCCAGAATATAATAAGATGTCATGGATTCATAACGCCCTTTATACATGTTTTGTTCTACAATTGTTGTTGATATGTATAAATTATAATTGCTGATCTCTGCCAATGGATTCTTCTTTTGTTTTGTGATCGAAATGATCGGTGTTCCTTTGATCCTTACTTTCTTGGCAAAATCTATCGTAGAATCTGCTTCTCCTGACACAGAAATGATCAAAACAAGATCATCACTATCTATATACTTTACTACCGTCTCATATTCTGTTACTCCACTAAAATCATAAAAACGCTTATCTGTAAAATAAAACAATCGTTTAAATTCCTTTGCAACGATCTTTTGTACCATACCTGTTCCATATACAAAAATTCGTTTTGCCTGATAGACCAGCTTACTGATCTCTCTAAAATCCTGCTGCACCATATCCTGCATCATTTCTTCATATGCGAGACAAACTTTTACAGCTTTGCTTGTATCTTGTTTCTTGTCATCATTTTCCATCTTAAGATGTACTTTGAACTCACCAAAGCCTTTTAAAGACAGCTTTTTTGTAAATCGAAGTACTGTCGTTCTGGATACATTACATTTTCTTGCAAGTTCTTCGATCGTCATATTTTCACATTGTTTTTTGTGTTTCTCCACATAGTCCCATATGTATAGATCATTTTCACTTAATCTATCACTATACTGATTGAGTAGTTCTTCTAGTCGCATATTTTCCTCTTCTCTTATGGTGCAACCACGGCTTTGAAACATGTTCATTGAAAAACTGTACAAATGGCCCTGTTCCAAAAGCTGTGATCACTGTGCCTATTCCTATATTACCACCGAATATAAGAGCTATTATAACACATATAAGGTCTGTTGTAATCCTGCATAATTTAAAAGGGACTTTACTTATTTCATGAATTTGTACGCCTAATGCATCATATGGCGCACTTCCAAGTTCCGGTGTCATATAGATGGAGCATCCAAGACAGATACCTAAAATTGCTATAACGAGAAATAGAATTCTAATTCCAAGATTTTGAGGATTTTGAAAAAATATATGATACTTCGTTGTAAAAAAATCTACAAGTAAGCCTACTCCTGTCATATTCCATAACGTTCCAAATCCAAATACCGCACCTATTTTCTTTTTTTCTTTTATAACATGAATTATAAGCAGCATAAGGATCACTGCATTTACAAAAATCTGCCACACACCAAACGAAAATGGCAGATGTGCACTCACTGACATATTCATGCAACTGAATGGATCCACCCCAAATCCTGATAAATTCAACACAGCCACACTGAATCCTATCAATACAACTCCAATAAATGCCATAAAGTATCTTTTCATTTTTATATCCTTTCTTTTAAAAAGGGACCTTGCTCTCGCAAAGTCCCTCTTCTTTAAACTTTAATTCATATAACTATTTAGAAATCTTGTATAAAACATCTCCAATGTTTACATGACCTTCTGTCTTTACAAATTCAATCTTATACTCATCCATTGCTGTCAAAACGATCGGTGTAACCGTTTCTTTTCCTTTGGATTTCACAAAATCCAGATCAATGGATCCCATTAGTTCACCTGCGTGAACTTCATCTCCTACGGAAATATCAAGATCAAATCCTTCTCCATTTAATTCTACCGTATCCATTCCGATATGCATGAGAACTTCGGCTCCATTGTCTAATACAAATCCTATGGCATGTTTTGTATCAAAGATTGACGCTACTTTTCCATCCACTGGAGCATATAGATTTCCCGCATCTGGCTCGATGGCTACTCCATCTCCCATTAGTTTGTCAGAGAACATAGGGTCATTTACTTTCTCTAATGGAAGGACGGTTCCTTCAAAATACGCTTTGATCTCAATTGCATCATCTTTCTTTTTCTTCTTAAAAAATAACATCTTTCTTCACCTTTCTTCCCATGCATATGTTTTGGTTTCTTATTTTAATTCTGGCCAGTAATCTTTGTTAGCCTCGATCAGGTCATCTAAGATCTGTTTTGCTACTTTCGCACTTGGTACTGTCTTAGATAATGTCAGTGCCTGCCATAACTTCTGGTAGCTTCCTTCGATCCATGCTTCTACTGTCAGTTTTTCTACGCTTACCTGCTGTTCCATTAATCCTTTCTGGAACTGTGGGATTGCTCCCTGACAGATCTTTTCGTATCCGTTGCTTCCTACGATACATGGGATCTCTACCATGGCTGTACGGTCAAAGTTCTCAACTGCTCCTTCGTTTGGTACGATCAGTAAGAATCTTTCCTGTGTATTTTCTGCGATCGCACATGCTAAGTCTACGATATATGTTGCATGTGCATCTGGTTCGAATGCACTTCCGACTGCTGTTCCTTTTTCGATGATCTTTCTGCATTCTCCGAAGATGAACTTCTCTCTTCCATCCATAACTTCGTTCGCTCTTGTGTATTCTGGATTTGATGTCTCTACAACATAATCTGGGAACAGGTAGTATTTTAAGTATGTATTTGGAATTGTTTCTGGATCAACTGCATATACATCTCTTGCTTTCTGGAATGTATGTACCCAGCTTTCGTCTACATGCTGGTTAGAATCTGATAATGCATCTGCATATCCGTTTGCTGCCATATGTTTCTTGATCTCTGGCATTAAGTCATTTCCTTCAGAATCATAGATCTTGTTCCACCATCCGAAGTGGTTTAATCCATAGTATCCGTACTGCATTTCTTTTCTGGATTTTAATCCGACCATGTTTGCCATCTTTTCCATTAAGTCGATCGGCATATCACAGATATTTAAGATCTTGGAGTCTGGTCTTAATCTTCTTGTTGCTTCTGCAACGATCGCTGCTGGGTTTGAGTAGTTTAACATCCATGCGTTTGGTGAATATTTTTCCATGTAATCAAGGATCTCAATAACTCCACCGATGGAACGCATTCCGTAAGCGATTCCTCCTGGTCCGCATGTTTCCTGTCCGAGTACTCCGTATTTTAGAGGGATCTTCTCATCTTTTTCACGCATTGCGTATTTTCCGACACGGATATGTGCTAATACGAAGTCAATGTCTGTGAACGCTGTTTCTGGGTCTGTTGTATAATCAAATGCTACTTCTGGTGCATTTTCTTTTAAATAGATCTCACATGCTTTTGCAACTGTTTCCTGTCTCTCTGCATCGTTATCATAAAACTTGATGGAACGAATTGGGAATCTGTCCATATGATCTAAAAGCATCAGCACGATACCTGGTGTAAATGTACTTCCACCACCTGCGACTGTGATTGAATATTTTTTCTTTGCCATTTCTTCTTTCCTCCGAATTTATACTAATGATTATAATAATGTTTCAAATACTTCTCTGATACTAGGAACTTTTAATCCAATGATAACCTGATATGCTTTTCCATTGATAGAACATCCATGTGTTCCGATTGCTTTGAAATAAGGATCGTCTTTACATAATGTTTCATCTTTTACGTTGACACGTAATCTGGTTGCACAGTTTGTTACATCAACGATATTGTCTTTTCCTCCAAGTCCTTCAAGGATCAGTTCGCATAATTCAAGTTTAGGATCTCCTGCTTTTCCACCTTTTTCTGCCTGTTTGTTTCTGAATTTTTCTTTTGATCCAAATTCAATCTCTGCTTCGTCTTCACGTCCTGGTGTTTTGAAATCAAATTTTAAGATCAGGAATCTAAACACTACAAACCAGATTGCTGTAAAGATCAGACCGATAACCAATTCTAATAAATACTGCTGCCAGTGATTTCTCATTAATGGAATCAAGTTCAGTGATGCGATCTCGATCAGACCACCTGAGTTGATACCAACGATTCCTGCAAGCCACATAGTTGTTGCCAGTGTCGCTGCTAAAAATGCATGAACTACGAATAACATAGGTGCTACGAATAAGAATGTAAATTCAATTGGTTCTGTAACTCCACATACGATCGCTGTTAATGTGATAGGTAATAACAGTGCAAATACTTTTTTCTTTTTCTCTGGTTTTGCTGTGCTGTAGAATGCTAATGCTGCTCCAAGACATCCGAACATTTTTGCAAATCCACTTGCTGTAAATCCTGCTTCTGGACAGAAAGATTTTAAAGATGCTGTGGATGCTGCGATCTGTGGTAATAATTTTGCCCAGTAAGCATATAATCCACCAGGTACAACAACGTTATCATAGTAAAATGGTGAGTATAATAAGTGATGTAATCCAAATGGGATCAATGCTCTTTCAAGGAAGTTGAATACAAAGATTCCGATAGCTCCTGCACTCTTTACAAATCCCTGGAATGCTGTGATTCCTAACTGAACTTTTGGCCAGAAGGCACATGCTAATACTGCAACTGGGATCATTACGAAGAATCCGATCATGAATACGAATGTTGATCCTGAGAATGAACCAAGCCATTCAGGAAGTTCTGTATCAAAAAATCTGTTATGTAGATAAATTACGATTCCGGATACTGCTAAAGCTCCAACCATACCCATATCTAATGTTTTGATACTTGCGATCATTGCAAGTCCGCTTGTTCCACCGACTTCCGCATTCATGTTAACTCCGAATACTCCACCCCACTGAGTTAAGATCGTGTTTACAAAATAGTGGAAAGTCATATATAAAACTAATGCTTCCATGCAACATCTTGCATTTTGTTTCTTTGCCATTCCGATTGGCAATGATACTGCGAATAACAATGGTAACTGGTTAAATACTGTCCATCCACCTTGTAGGAATACATTCCAGCATTTGTACCACATGCTTGTTGGTGCTGCCAGACTTCCCATGATCGCCTGTGTTGTAAACAGAGTACCTATTCCTACTGAGATACCTGCAAATGCGAACAGAAGTACTGGTGTAAACATCGCACCTCCAAATTTTTGAATCTTCTGCATCATTTTTCAAATCACTCCTTTTCAAAAGTTTATCCATACAATTCATTGATTTATCTTGTTTTAAATACCGGTATTTCTTAACTACAAGCCAATCATAACAGGATGGTAAATTTTTCTCAATAGATTGTACGTCTTTAGAAACAGTGCACATTACTTTATTATTTTTCACATTTTGTGTGATTTGTCACACTTGCTTGCAAAGCACGTATTTAAGCCATTTTTTGTTGTTACAGATTGTTGAAAAGTACAAAAAGGAACCAACTGTGAAACTTGTTCACAACTGGTTCCTTTTTGTATATTTCCCTGAAACTTTATTCACCTCGTACTTCTGCAAATACCTCTTCCAGTTCATTTAATAAGTCTTTGACATTCTCAATTCCGACAGACATTCTTAACACACGATCCGTGATCCCGTTTTGTTTGCGGATATGTTCTGGAACGTCTGCGTGTGTCTGTGTCATTGGGTATGTGATCAGTGTTTCCACCCCACCAAGACTTTCTGCGTATTTGATCATTCTTACTTTTTCAAGGATATTGATCGCATATTCTTTCTTCGTAAGTTCAAATGTAAGCATTGCTCCAAATCCTCTTGCCTGTTTTTTCATGATCTCGTATCCTGGATGTTCTTTGAATCCTGGATAAACAACTTTCTTTACGATATCCTGTTCTTTTAACCATTTTGCGATCTCGATCGCATTTTCCTGTGCACGGTCCATGCGGACTCCTAAGGTTTTGATCCCTCTCTGGATCAGGAAACAGTCAAATGGTGCTAATCCAGCTCCTGTTGTCTTGATCAGGAAGCGAAATCTTTCACTGATATCTTCTCTGTTTGTAACTAAGAATCCAGCCAGTGTATCGTTGTGGCCTCCAAGATATTTTGTTCCGCTGTGTACAACAATATCTGCTCCGAGATCTAATGGATTCTGGAAATATGGAGATAAAAATGTATTGTCAACGATCAGAAGGATGTTATGTTTCTTTGTGATCTCAGCTAATGCTTTGATATCTGTGACGTTCATCATTGGGTTGGTTGGTGTCTCGATATAAACTGCTTTTGTATTTTCTCTGATATATGCTGCAACATTTTCCTTGTGACAGTCCACACTGGAAAATTCGATTCCGTTTTTCTCAGATACGTGATTAAATAGACGGATGCTGCCACCATACAAATCTGCATCCACGATCAGATGATCGCCCGGTTTGAATAATTCCATCATCAACGTGATCGCTGCCATTCCTGAGGAAAATGCCAATGCATCGATTCCATTTTCCAGAGAAGCCACTGTTTTCTCCAGATGTTCTCTCGTTGGATTCTGCAGACGGCTGTAATCATAACCTGTGCTTTGTCCGACTCCTGGATGTGCGTATGTTGCTGACTGATAGATTGGGTAACTGATCGCACCATAGTGGTTGATCGAATTTTCTTCCTCTTCTAAATGAATACATTTTGTCTCTATTTCTCTTGCCATATATATCTCCTGTTTCATCCTATGTTTTATTCTATTTCAAATCTGTTCTATCCAAAAAAAATGTAAGAACAGCATATAACTCACTGTTCCAAGTAAAATGCTGATCAGCGTATTATGTTTCCATTTGTAACTGACTGCAGTAATTGCTGCTGCGATCAGTTTCCATAAGCCATCTGCCATAAAGTCATCTCCGACATCTTTCAGGCAATACACGATCAGTACTGCCATGATCGAAGATGGCAACACCATTCCTAATCGTTTGATCTGATCTGGAAGCTCTTTTCCTTCCTGAAATACAAGAAAAGGGAGGGCTCGAAGTGCAAATGTAATCACGGCGGAAACGAAAATCGCGATCAATGCCATTTTTGTGTTCATTATTTTCCCCTTTCTGTCTAAACTTCCTGTTGTTCACTATTCCAAAAGATTAAAACTCCTGAAACGATCACCAATGCTGGCAGCATAAATGCGGTCTGTCCAAAGATCAGTAATGCGATAATTGCGATCAGAATTCCTGTGACCGCTGGAAAATGCTTGTCCGCTTTCTCCCATTGATCGATAAAAATGATGATAAACAATGCAGTCATACAAAAATCGATTCCTTTAAGTTCAAACGGAATCAACTGCCCGATCAGACCGCCCATCACTGCTCCAAACATCCAGTAACATCTGCTGAAGAATGCAACGAGAAACATCTCTTTTCTGCTGTTTTCATCTTTGTCTTCGATTGTGCAGTTTACTGCATATGTCTCATCTGTCATCGTATGGATCATATAAAGTTTCTTTCTTCCCATCTTACGGAATGTCTCCAAAAATGAAAGGCTGTAGAAGCTCTGTCTGCTGTTCATCAACAATGCCGTCACTGCGATCGTAACGATTGATGCCCCGCTACTTAAAAATGTGATCAGGACAAACTGAAAAGCTCCTGTATACACGGTAAGGCTTGTAAGAAGCGAATAATACCACGCAAATCCTGCATTCTCCATCATCATTCCATATGCCATACTGACAAATATATAGCTGCACATGATCGGTATGGATTTCATAAATGCTTGTTTTGTTACACTTTTTACGCCTTGCATAAATCCTTCACTACTTCCCCTGCGATGATCAGTCCTGCGACAGATGGTACAAATGCTGTACTGCCTGGAATCGCTCTTTTCTCTGTACATTTGTGCTGTGCTCCTGGAGGGCAGATACAGTTTGTTCTGCAGCTGTTTGCCATATCATCTTTTGGTTTGATCGGCATTTCTTCTGAATATACAACTTTTAATTTCTTAACTCTTCTCTTCTTTAACTCTCTTCGCATAACCTTTGCAAGAGGACATACTTTTGTCTTATAGATATCTGCCACTTTAAACTGGCTTGGATCTAATTTATTTCCAGCTCCCATACTGCTGATGATCGGTACATTCTTTTCCTTTGCTGCCATAACTAATGAGATCTTTGCTGTCACTGTGTCAACGGCATCAACGATGTAGTCATATTCCTCAAATGGAAATTCATCGGCATTCTCTGGTAAGAAGAAACATTTATGAACGTTGACTTTCGCATCTGGGTTGATCTCTAAAATACGGTCTCTCATCACTTCTACTTTGTATTTTCCGATTGTTTTTCTTGTTGCGATGATCTGGCGGTTTAGGTTTGTTAAGCAGACTTTATCATCGTCAACAAGGTCGAATTCACCGACACCGCTTCGTACTAAGGCTTCGCATACATATCCACCAACACCACCGATTCCAAAGACAGCAACTCTGCTGCCTGCTAATTTATCAAGTGCTTCTTTTCCAAGTAATAGTTCTGTTCTTGAAAACTGATTTAACATTTCTTTCTCCTTTTATTTAGAATAAAAAAGCGGATGCTTAGCATTTCTATTCTTGTTATGCTGCGCTTCCGCTGGTATTTTTGTATTTCCTACTATTTCTATTGGTTTTATTATATGCAAACGATGATTGGATGTCAAGACTGGTGTTGTTATTTTTATGTGTCAACAAATGATTGTTAAACTCCTTACAAATTCAACATTTTGTAGATTTCTTCTTTCTCTGCCTCTGGATTCTCTTTTATTAATGTATAAATAGGTTCAATTACTATCGTATCTTCTTCTGATTCTTCTGCAATCTGTGGCAAAGTTTTATTTTTCAAAATTTTCTTTTGAACTAATGAAATTAATTTTAATATTTCTCCTTCCTTACGTCCAATCCTCTGTGCACTTTGTATCTGACTTGCTCTGTCACTCTCTGCCATCTCTTCCCTCAGATACAAATATCTTTCCCTCTCATCCTGACTGATCTTTATCATCTCTTCCAGCGCCCTTTCCATATACTTATTACCTTTTGATTCCTGTTCCAATTCTTCCCATGTCTGTGCAGCTATCAACTTTGCCCATCGATATAATGGTTTTTTCTTTTGTTTCTCTTTTACGTACTTTAGTTTCTTCAATTCTATCATATGAAATTGAAATTTTCTACTATATATCTCTTTGGTTTTTTCATCCATCAGACTAAATTTATGGTAATAATTCGGACTTATCATTTGATTAAAATTTAAAATACCAACATGAATACATGGTGGAATTTCTCCATAAGGATGTCCTTTTTTTAATCCATCTGTAAACATTCGACAATTATAAAAAAGGCTTCTCTCTGTCCAATCATCTTGATAGGTGTTTTGCATTTCAATGTTAATCTTTCTGTTTTGATTTAAAATCAATTTGATGTCCAGAATTCCTTCTTTTTCTTCATCATTTTCTCCCAGTGTAAATGGATCTGTAATTTCAATTTTTTTGATTTCATATTCTTTTAAATCCAGCAATGCCATTAGAAATCCTTTTACAATTTTAGTATTTTTAAATATTTTTTGAAATGCATAATTGTTTGTTAGTTTTACTGTTATTTTTTCATCACTAATCGCTCTGATCTTTAATTGTTCATCATTGATTTTATTTTTTAGCTTTTCTGTCATATGTATCTCCTTATGTTTCTTTTATTTACATGGATTTATTTTACATTATTATACATTTATTTACAATATGTTTTTACATTTTATTCCATATATTTTAAATTCTTATTTGTAAAACAAAAATAAGGATATGAGTGTGAATTCACTTTCACGCTCATATCCTCATTTCTCGTAATCATTTCAAAAAATTCGATCATCTATGATAACATACTATCTCAGAAAAAAGCTACTGATATATCCATCCTTCCAAGATCCTTTGAAAGAGATTTTACTGCTTGCTTCTAAATGCATTTTTTCTCCATCAAATTTATATTTATAGATACTATCATTACTTAGTATATACAAATAGCCCTCTTTTGTTTGACATTGAATTACATTATGCTTGAATTTATAAACTTTGCTTTCTCCTGTTTGTGGGTTTAACAATGAAATTGCTTTTCCCATTCCACTGATTAGATCACAGTGTGTAACAAACAATTTATTTTTATACGGTAAAATTTGCTGTGGATTTATTTCTTTTAATTTGAGCTTGCTGATCTTGTCTTTTTTTAAATCCATCTGATACAAGATTTTATCTATATTTCCTGAAGAAAAATAGAGATTTTTATCATCTGAATAGAAAAACACGGATTCATCTTCGCTGTGATTTACCTTTATTTCTTTTACCTTCTTTAATGTTTTCCGATCGATCTTCATTAAATAATTAATCGTTCCTTCTTCCTGATCGACCTGTTTTTCTACATAAACATAATTCCCTGCACAATGTAAATATCCAAACATTCCAACAGATTCTTCATATCGCTGTATCTTCCCCGTCTCTTCGTTATATTTTGTCAGAGTCGATACACCGTTTATCCAGTTTGTTGTATAGATATCACCATCCTTCTCATCAAAAGCAAAAAGTCCCGGCCGTCCTATTTTATATAACTTTATTTTTTGTGTATTATGATCAAGCTCCATTACTTCTTCTCGCTCATTTACATATGGAACTCCTTTTGGGATCATATACACTTTATCATTCACTGTCTTTGGAATATCATACTGACTCGCAATATTTCCGATCTTCAACTTCTTTTGTCCTGTTTTTTGAAGTTCGTCATTATAATATAAAATATTGCTTTTATCTTTATTCCCTATTGAGATAATGACTCCAAGTTGATAGGAATTATTTTGTTCTGGTTTGTAAAAATATATGACAGCCGATACAATGATTAGAATACTTATTAGAATTATGCTTCGTTTTTTCTTCATATCAAATTGCTCCTATTTTTCATATTCTTAAATCAACTAGCCTTGTTTTTTCTCATTGATTATATCAATTACAATACTCAAAACCAAATACAATAAAAATAGAAATATATCCTGCACTATAATTTCTTGTCTTGTATACGGAATATATTTTTGTGAGCTACTTAAAACGGTAACAATTCCTAGAAATATTACCAATTGAATTATATTTTTACGAAATGTTTTTAATCGCAATTTTTTTTTCATCCTTTTGCTCCTTTCTCTTAACCAACAACATATCTTACTTTATTCATACTCATTACTGATTTATGAATTTTATAATATACTTTTATTCCTTTCTTTTTATAATAAGCTTTATGAACCGCCTTCTCTAAAGCTGAATATCCTCCATAGGATGATGCCAAGGAAACTGCTGAAAGCCCCCATCCACATCCAGGTACTGCTGATATCATTAGAGAAATTGCTTTTGTTGCAACTTTTGTCTTTTTTAACCCCTCTTTATACAAATACTTTACTCCTGAATATTTTATATATCCACATTCAACTTCTGGATAGTAAGCGCTATTAGCTTTTCTAACTTTACTTCCCATGTTATCATTAGAATTACAAACCCTGCAAATTATTGCTATCGCTGCGGTTATTCTTTTAAACTTCTCATGACTATACCTCCTATATCATACAAATCATTAGTTACCGTTTCTAGTTACCATTTGCAATAATATAAGAATTCATATGATACGATGCTCTTTTATGAACACTGGCTCCACCCAATATATTACATGAACTCTTGCTATTATTTTTCTCCTCCTTTCCTTTATTATTTTGTATAATTTCCGACTACATGTATTGTACTGTCGGATTTATTTGTAACAAAAACACTGTATTCCCCTGTTTTTTTTATATTAAATGTCTTTTTTGCCATATCTGTTGTCTCTACATACATTCTTCCTATACTTTTTGCTACAATTCCTATACGTATTTTCTTTGTTGGAAACACACTTGCCTCTACAGTAATTTTACTTCCTGCATTTTTATGAAATGTTTTCGTTTTCTTTTCTGTTTTTAGTCCAACTTTCCAGTTTACATTAACTCTTGTAGCAAATGGTAATATTTCTTGATTTTCCTCTACTTCTTCCTTATATCCATTTTCTAACATCCAATTAGGTGAAAAAATAATATCTTGTTCATTTTCTTCTGCAGCTACTGGAATATTTAAATTAATTAAATATATTACACTAACAAGCACTATCATTAATACCTTTTTTACAAACATCTTTTCTCTCCTCTACTCTTCTTCCGTTATCACCATATAATGTCCACCCGCTATCGCTTTTTTCGCCCCTAGATTTTCTAAAAATACCCGATACCGTCCATCTTTTTTTACCTTTAAGTGGCTTACCAGATTTACCCCATTCTCTATATAAGTTTCCTCTCCATCCTCATCAATAATTCCAATTGCTATATGTGTTTCAGGGTGTTCTTCTTCAAACCCCATACAGGCAGCCACTTGAACACAAGTTCCCTTTTTTAAGTGTCCTTCTTTTGTCTCTATTCTCTCTTTCGGCTTGATCTTCCATGTAAATGGTTTTCCATCATTCTCTTTTAATCTTTCATTTTTTATCATGCACTTTTTGATTCTGGTTTTATCATACATTCTATACTTTGCTTTCTGATCTTTTATATCACCTTCCGTTCCAACATTGATCTCCTCTCTTGTTTCATCTGCAATCTTATCGTATGCCTTTACAAATCCTATCCCTGAAGCAAATACCGTAGTTGCACTGAGTATGATCATTCCAAATAAGACACTTACAGAAATTCCTCTTCGCAGCCTTCTTTGTTGTCGATAAGATTTCATCCGTTCCATTCGTAGCTTTAATACTTCCTTACTCTCATATAACCCCGCTGTTGTATATCTTCCGTATCTGATCTCTTCCATAGAAATATCTATGATCGTAGAAAAATATCCTTTTACATCTGGCAGATATTCACATACTGTCCTGTCACAGTATGTTTCTCCCCATTGATCTAATTGATAAAAAACATCCTTTAACGCAGGTTGAAACCAGTATATACAACAGATAATGTTCGCCAAGTGTTTCCAAATGAGATCATGATGTTTATAATGAATCAATTCATGTGTAAATATCATATTTAACTGTTGTGGTTCATAAATTCTTGGCAGAATGATTCTTGGTTTCAAACCCCCATATAACATTGGTCCGCCTGCTTTTTCTAAGATCACTACTTGAATTTCTTTATGAACCCCTAACTTTTTTGATATGCTTTTTACCATACTTTGAATTTCATCGCCACATGGATCTGCATTTAAAATATCCTTCCTTATTGCTCTGTATTTCTTTAAAAATCTGATCGTAAAAATGATCGTTCCAACCAGCCAGATGATCATCAAAATTCCAATGACCCACTTGATCGGACCTGTAACTTCAAATACATAAGTACTCTTCTCAAATCCATTTGCATAGATCAACGTGATTGGTATGGCAAACATCAATAATACCATCTTCCATATCAGATAATTGATATCAATATATCCCTTGTGTTCTATCAACCGTCCTACAGCCTTCCAAAAAAGATATAAGATCGTTCCAAGCAGTGTACATAAGAATATTCCGCTAAATATTTTTATTATGATTATCATCAAAATCAAAGTCATCTAAGATCCCTCTTAACTCTTCCCCGTCTTCTTTTGTCAGTTTCTCTCCTAATGCACTTACTAATCGTTTTGCAGATCCGTCAAACCAACGATCTAAAACTTCCTCAGCTTGATATTTGCCATATGTTTCTTCATCGATCAATGGCTGCACATATGCTTTTCTTCCTTTCTTGGTAACTTTGATATATCCCTTCTCTTCTAGCCGGAACAGATATCCGCGGATACTTGTTCTTTTATAATCTTTATTGAGCTTTTCTTTGACTGTCTCTATCAGATCAAGAAAAGGAACTTCTCCTTGATAATCCCAAATGCATTGCATGATTCGTTCTTCTAGTCTGGTTAATTCTTCCATTTTCGTATTCCTCCTTCCTTTTATGTTCTATTTTTAGGTTACTTTTATTTTAACATTGTTTTGTACTTAACACAATATATTTACAGGTTATTTTTTTCAATAAAATAATCATTCTATGAAAAAATCGCTGAATCCATATAATTCATATGAACTCAGCGATTTATCTACTATTCTCCGATCAAAACCTTCTTACCTTCAAAGACAAATCCATAATGTCTGATTACGCATCCAAGCATACTTCCCTGAACTGGTCCTAACATGGAAATCCCATGGAGATAACAGGAAAACGCCACGATCGTTCCTAAGAATACAACTCCAATTGTCATTGCAACCGTCATGATATCCCAATGTCCTGGGACACTCCACACTTTTGTAAATGGAGTTACCAAAACTCCACCGACAAACATTCCCCATCCTGTTGTCTCTAAAGTACCAAATTCGTCTAATAATTTCTTTGGCTGCACGTTATAAACTGCAAAAGCAAAAGCGGATAACAATCCCCAGAATAATGCTGCATTGGTGATCACTAAGTTTTTTATACTTCCATGTGTTGCAAGCAAAAAGATACCTACGATCACAGCTGCCAGAACAAGCACTTCTTCTTTCTTTGGAAATCTTTTTTCCACTAATACAAAGAACACCATAATTAAGATTGGTGCAGAATACTGAATAACTGTCGCAGTTCCCGGATTTGACTCCTGAATGGCAAGGAAGTACGTCATCTGACACATAGCCATTCCAATCATCCCGAAGATCAGCTGATTGACCGCTGAATCTTTTCTTTTCCATACACGAAAAATTGAATTCCCTTTTCTCTGATACATAAGCAACAGCAGGCAGATTCCTGCCCCTAATAATCTGACTGTCACAAGCCACGTAGCCGTCAGATCTTTTGCATCAAATAAATATTTCCCCATCACACCAGACATGCCCCAGCAGCATCCTCCTGCAACTGTGAAGCAGATTCCTTTTAAACTTCGATTCATAAATACATTTCTCCTCGTATCTGTATTTTTATCTATTCTTCTGTGAGTAAATTATCAAATTCACATTTCTCAAATTCCTGAATGGAAATATTTTTCTTGTTTGGATTGGCGTATACAAAAGTCTTATCTACATTTTCCAGGTAATTTTGAATCTTATCATTTGTCGCACTGATGATTGCCTGGAATCCTAGATTCCTGATCAGGTCAATACAACTTGCAACTTTCTCTGCATCCATTTTAGAGAATGCTTCATCTAAGACAACCAGACGGATGCTTGGATTTCTTCGTACTTTTGGTGAAAGATGAATTCCATAGGCCTGTGCAAAACTTGCGAGTAATGCAACATATAATGGGTTCTGTCCTTCTCCACCAGAGTTTTTCTTGATCATCTTACTTAATCCGATCGTCAGTTTTTCATCACCATCCACAATCTGTTCCATATCAAAGGACAGATACGTACGATAATCAGAATATTTCTGCATATCACGTTTCGCATTCTCAAGTTCTTCACCGGTTGCACCTTCTGGCGGGATAAAGATCTCTATCAATTCATTCATCAGTTCCCCGTATTTATTCTCATGTTCCATAGAGAAGAGATTCATCTGGTCATCCATCGTTGTATTTAAGACAGATGGATCGATATTCAGAGAATCATCCATAAACATTGGATAATATTTTCCATCGGCTCCTGTATTTCTTGTGATCTTAAATTGGTATTTGTCTTTCCCAAAGTCGAGTCCACTGATCATGCGGTTTAATTCATCCCTGCGCTGATAAGCTTCCCTGATCGCGCTTCGAATCTTGTATACAAAGTCATCTTTGAAATGTTCCATTGCTGTTTTTGCCTGTTTTGCAGCTTTTTCACGATACATTTCCATGTGATCAGATGATAATTCCTTATAAAGCTTGTCATACACATCATTATTCTCATCTACTGCTGAGAATGTGCGGTTCGGATATTCCCTTAAATATGCAGTTCTGACTTCCACAAGCTTTCTATATTCTTCTTCCTTCTTCGTTCCGGCATCATAGTATTTCCTTGCTGCACGTTTTTTGAGACGTTCATAGTCTTCGGTGTCTGTCTTCTCGATCTCTTGTGCAAACTGCTGCTCGTACTCTCCATTTGCCGGTAATTCATTCTGTGCACGGATCAATGCTTCATTCTGGTCAATGATCTGCTGTCTGCATTCTTTTAATGCATTCTGTGTTGCCCAGATTGCTTCTTTCATTGCATTGATCTCTTGTTTGCAATCTTCCTGTTTTAACCTGTTCTGGTCTCTTTCCTCTTCCAGACCTTTTAAGGCACCTTCTCTTAATTTTGTCAGCTGATTTTCTAAATCTTCATATTCTTCCTGACGTTCTTTCGCACGTTCCAGTGTTTCCTGCTGTTTTAAATATTCTTCGGCTGACTGTGGAAGATATTCATAGTCCAAAATAACGGCAGCACTTAAAACTTCTTTTTCTAATGGATCTTTTTTATCAAAGATCTTATCCTTTTCTTTCTCTAATTCTTTGATCCTGTGGCGTAAACTGTTGTCTCCAATGTAGGAATTTCTTGTGTACTGTTTTGGATCTAATCGTTTTAACTGGAAATTTTTATAAAGCATTCCATCTGGTGTGATACCAGTACGGCAATTTCTTAATTCATCGATCGTCTCACATTTGATCACACGCCCGATCAAGGATTCTATCAGCTTTTTCACATAAGACTGTTCTGCAAGAACTTCTTCTGACAATGCATTTTCCTCAACCTTCATGTCCTGCTTATCAATCTTTTGTGTGTCTGCAATCGAAATTCTCCAGTATTTCTTCTGATCCATATCACGATAGATTTCCATGGCATCCTTGACGTATTTTGGTTCCACGATCAGTGTTAATTTATTCGATCCTAAATATCCTTCGACCGCTTTATGCCATTTCTCATCTTTCATGTCTAATAGATCGGCAAGCACATTTACTTTTACAAAATCACCACATTTTTCGCTTAATTTCGTCTGTAATTCATATCTTGCATCCAGAACTTCTTTTGGATATGCTTTGTTACCCTTTTTCAGTTCTTTCAACTCATCAGAAATAGATTTCTCCTGTTTCTTTAAGGCTCTTAGTGCAGACGCATTATCTTGTCGTTCTTCCTCAGTTTCTTTTCTTAAGATATCCAATGTATGTTTTAATCGGTTTAGATCATCTTCTGTGATATCTCCCTGTTCAAATTTCTCGATATCCCAGATTGCCTGATTTGGCGTAATATCGAGATCACACCATTTTTTTAAGTCTTTTGATGTCTGTTCCCAACGCTGTACGGAATGATTTAACTGTCCTAACAACTCCTGAACATCCTTTTTCCTTGTTGCGATCTGATCGTATCCACTTCCTGCGATCTGTGCTACTAATGCATCGTATTCTTTGGCGAGTTTCTCTAGTTTCTTCTCAAGAACTGTTTCATTCTCTTCCTGTGTCTTTAGATCTTTCTCTCCATCTTCAATCTTTTGCTGTAATAGATGAATATCTGTTTTTAATTTCAGGACATCCAGTTTGTTCATGCGGTACTGACAATAATCCTGTTCCTCTTTTTTGGTCTTGAATTTAACGAAACTTTCTTTGATCTCTTCTAAGCTCTTTGCTTCCTTTAATGTATCTTCGATTCTCTGACGCATTCTTCCATACTGCATCACGCTTTCCTGCATATCTTCAATATGAATGTCCTGCTCCATACAGATGTATTCTTTCACAAAATCTTCGAGCTTGATATTCATTTTAAATGGGATCGCGCGTTTAAACAGTCTTGGGAATTTCTCCATATCAAGACCGCCAAGATAGATGTCATACATCTGTTTTCTAAATCTCTCGTTGCTTGTTCCAAAATAGAAATCTTCTTTTTTGAAGTTTTTCTGCATATATTTGCGGAGTTCCGAAATTGTCATCGCATGCTCTTCCGTACGGTAAGCATTCTCTAAAATGCCGCCTTTGTGCCAGAAAAATAATCTGGATGTATCATTTCTTGCTGTATCTACATCAAATACAACTCCCAGACATTCTTTTTCGTCAGATTCTGTCTGTGTAAATTCCAGAACGATCGTTGTGGAGAAGTTTTTATTTCTCAAATAAGTAACTTCATCTTTCTCTCCGACCGCAACCATTCCTCGCAGGTATTCGATCAGATTTCGATCGGAATCGTCTGCTGCCGCCTTATTAAAGAATCCACGACCATCTGTATTCGCATATAAAACGATCTGCATCGCATCGATCACTGTTGACTTTCCACTTCCAGAATGTCCGGTAAAAAAGTTGATTCCATCGTTGAAACTTAATACTTTCTGATCTATATAATGCCAGTTATTCAGGCATATCTTCGATAATGCCAGAAATGGCTGCTTCGTCTTCGTCAAACTCACTGTCTACTTCCTCCTTGCTGAAACTTTCGATCAATCTGCGGATGTCATCTCCTAGTAACACGACATTCACGCATGGATAGATCATCATTCTTGTCTCTTCATTTAATTCTTCTAATACATCGAGTGGTTCGATGATCTGATATCTCTTTAATAATGCGATGGAACGACGCATCTCAGTGATGGATGGCAAGGTTTTCATCAGATGAAAATCGTTGATCTTTTCATGGATTTCTCCTAATGATGTATACACACTTGTATTCGATGACGCCTCTGCCATATGTTCATCGTATAATAATTTTAAGATCAGAAGATAAATGGTTGATAATCTAGAAATCTTCTCTCCGATCAAAGTTTCTCCTTCGATATAAAAGACTCCCAGATGCAGATTTTCTCTTAATTCGATTCCTGAAATCTTAAAATATTCTCTTAAAAATTCCTGATGCAGGTCAATGGTTCTAAATTCTTTATTGTATACAAGTCTTCCGCTCTTTTTATCATATTTTCTTTCTAATACAAATGTCTGTTTTAACAACGTACGGATCACTTTCGTGACCGCATTTTTTTCTTCGTCATTCAATTCTTCATAATACGGTATCATGATTTCGGTTTCCTCCTTACAAAAGTTAATGCCGGATAGCGGTAACTTCCATTATCAATCAATTTATCGTCTCTCTCGATCACTTTATATTTACTGTTTCTTCTCGTGCTGTAATCGTAAGCAAGGATTAATTTCTCAAAGGACTCTTCATCCCTGATATCAATATCCTTAACTTCCATATGGTCATCCTGCATGTAAGCTTCAATGAAATCTTCAATCTCAGCCTGCTGGTATCTTGTATGAATCTTATTTAATCTTAGGACATCTTCTCTTGATAATTCTTCCTGCTGCTTTTCTTCTTCCACCTGACTTGCAAAATCTCTTCGTTTTCTCTTCTTATACAAAGACTTCTCTGAAAGCACTTCAAAATGAGACAGATTCATACTTTGTCCGACCTTCTCGATCTTTTCCTCGCTGTCCTTAGAATCCCCGATCGTCTTTAACAGCTGGATCATCAGACCTCTTGTGTCGGATTCTCCATTCAGCATGTAATTCATACGTGTTACAGTTGCCCTGATATATTTGGAATGTTCTTTATCCATATTGGAAATTCGATGTTCAATGTCATCAAATCCACGCTCGATCGCATTAATGATACTTAAGACATCTTCACCTTTTTCTTTATCTGCTTTCTTCTGTACCTGTTCCATCCATGGAATATCTTCTCTCATTTCTCTTAAACATCGTTTGATATCATTTTTATATAAATAGAAGTTATCATTTGTCTTTAAGATATGATATTTCTTCTCAACGATTTCCTCAACGTAACCTTCCAAATGTTCTGCCAATACTTCTTCATATGATTTCTGTTTTAGCAGTCGGCTAAAGAAATGGTCCATGTTGTGTAACATATCCTGCAAGGCTTTATTTAATTTCTTTGTATTAATAAGCGCTGTTTTTAACATGGCTAAGTTCATCTTCTTATCATGCCAGAATGAAAACAGTGTTGCGTATACATTCTGGATATAGATCTCTGTGTCATCCGTTGATGGGTTGACTAATTCTTCAAATGCTGTTAAAAATACGGCTGCGTAATCAGGAATGATGATATTGGTGGTTAATGTTGAGAAATCTTCGATCCTCTTTAACCAGCCTGTCTTGATCAGCCAGTTTAAGATCCTGTTTGGCGGTGTCTGGCTTGCATCATTTTCTGATTCAAATTCTTCAGGAGATAACCAGATCCGCTGGCTTTCATTCCAGTCTTCTAATACCTGAAGGCATACTTCTTTACTTAAATAATAATTGTTATATTCATATTCTTCGTTGATCTTCAGCAGGGCTTCCATATAAAGTTCTCTGTTCATCGAACGAAATAAACTCCAGAATGAATCTGGGATATCGTAGGCAAATTTCATAGATAACTTCCTTCTTTGGTTGTACTTTATTCTCTGACTCTTTATTTTAACTGATTCGAATGACCTCGTAAAGTGATTTCCTATGAAATAATAATTGACACAAGTCCGAAATCGGACTATAATTATCGTAATCTCATAGTCCGATTTCGGACTTAATATAATTGTTATAAGAAAGGAAGTCACTATGGAATCGAAACAAAATCGTGCCTTAAAGGAATTTGATTCTCTCTATAAGATGATCGATGATGTCTATCATGAGATTGCTCTTTCCATGCATCTTACGGATTCCGCATTTCTCATTTTATATTGTCTGTTAGAACTTGGAGATGGTTGCTCTCAGAAAGATATCTGCAAACTTTACTCCATCTCAAAACAAACGGTGAATTCTTCCGTAAAATCATTAGAAGATAAAGGAGTTTTGATCCGTAAAGCCGGCGTCGGAAGGGATATCCACTTATTTTTTACAGAGTTTGGACGAGAATTTTCTGAAAAACATATCGGTCCTGTCTTTGATATGGAAAATGCTACATTTGAATCTATGGAGCCTTCGGAGTGTGAACAGCTGCTTTCTCTTACGAGAAAATATGTTCAGATTTTAAAGAAAAATATGAAACAATATGTCTTAGAGGAAAAGGAGTTTTAGTTTATCATGAAGATTCAATTATCAGATCATTTCACTTACAAACGTCTGATCCGTTTTGTATTTCCATCGATCATTATGATGATCTGTACTTCGATGTACAGTATTATTGATGGATTATTTATTTCCAATTTTGCAGGAAAAACAGCATTTGCTGCGGTCAATCTGATCCTTCCTGTTGCGATGGGTGTTGGAGCAATTGGATTTATGATCGGTTCTGGTGGAAGTGCGATCGTTGCAAAAACGCTTGGTGAAGGTAAAAAAGAAAAAGCAAATGAATATTTTTCTATGCTGATCTTTACTGCTTTGATCGGAGCTACGATCCTGTCTATCTTTGGATTTATTTTTATAAGGCAGATCTGTATGGCACTTGGGGCGCGTGGACAGCTGCTTGAATATGCGTCTACTTATGGACGTATTATGTTTGTATCACAGCCAATGTTTATGATGCAGACGATCTTTTATAACTTCTTTATTACAGCAGAGAAACCTTCTTATAGTCTTCGTATGTCTTTGATTTCTGGCGTGATCAATATTGTGTTTGACTATCTCTTTATCGGAGTTATGCATTATGGTGTTGCCGGGGCTGCGGTTGCAACTGCCATGGGTGAGTATGTTGGCGGGCTTGTACCGTTGATCTATTTTGCACGAAAGAATAACAGCAGCCGTCTTCGTCTTGTGAAACCTGTCTGGAGAAAAGATATTTTATTAAAAACCTGTTTAAATGGTTCTTCGGAATTTATGACAAATGCTTCTTCTTCCGTTGTAAATATGCTTTATAATACACAGTTAATGCGCCTTGCTGGTGCAGATGGTGTTGCGGCTTATGGTGTGATCATGTATGCGAACTTTATCTTTGCTGCGATCTATCTTGGATATTCTATGGGAAGCGCTCCGATCACCAGTTATAATTATGGGGCTGGAAATCATTCGGAATTGAAGAATATGTTGAAGAAGAGTTTGTCTTTAATTGCTGTAACTGGGGTTTGTCTGACTTTGATCTCTGAGTTTTTTGCCCATCCGCTGATCAATATCTTTGTTGGATATGATGCGGATCTGTTTGCTATGACGTTACATGGATTCCGGTTGTATGCATTTGTGTTTTTGATCAATGGATTTAATATCTGGGCTTCTTCGTTCTTTACAGCTTTGAATAATGGGGTTGTTTCTGGGATGATTGCATTCCTTCGAACTTTGTTGTTCCAGATTGGGTGTATTATGCTGCTGCCACTTGTGCTTGGATTAAATGGAATCTGGATGGGAGTTGTTGTGGCGGAGATGTTGACTTTAATTGTTACGATTTATTTTTTGCGGAGTAGAAGAAAAGTTTATCACTACTAGATTTTGTAATAGTGTTTCATGTATGAGTCAGAAAGAAGATAAGAAAAAATATTTATAAGAATACAGGGTGACACTCCGCATTTTTGAAAGCGTTTTTTCTTATCTTCTTTCTGACTCATACAACGGAACGCTGTTCAAATCACTACACAATGTGTATGTTAAACTGTATTAGTTGATGATTTTTGTACTTATTAACAGAAGTTTAGATAAAATCTACAACACCGATTTGTTGGGATATTTGAAAATTATCTTATCTTAATTTCTCTTCAATTGTAGTAATATCCGCATTTTTTTCGTTATATGTCACCGTGCCCAAAACCACCAGAAGCATATTAATAACAATCACAGCCAACAATATAAATCCAATAACTTTCCATATTCTTTTATGCCGTCTATTCTTAAGCGCCAATTGTTCACTGATCTTCGCAAGTTGTTCTGCTACTTCATTCTTATTGGTTTCTTCTTTTATTTCACTACCCAATAATTCACTCACTTTAATCTCTAATACATCCGCTAATTTGGATAATGTATCTGCATCTGGTACGGATAGTCCCGTTTCCCTTAATTAAAGATATTGTTGGGTAAAAAAGAAAGGTCAGTCGATTT